>JAABUY010000374.1_pt1 | contig 82116 bp, 87 predicted proteins | sample 5560271 | NCBI WGS metagenome assembly JAABUY01 (sample SAMN10711886, study PRJNA513374) | rock metagenome | isolation source: Antarctica rocks | place: Antarctica: Victoria Land, University Valley | reverse complement strand
AGCAGCGCCTCGACCGCCGCCGCCAAGGCGAACAGCCGGGCGTCGCCCATCGTCTCGCCGATCAGCATGAGGCCGACCGGCGCCTCTCCCGTGCGGTGGCAGGGCAGGCTGATGGCGCAGCGGTCGAGGAAATTGGCCGGCGTCGGGTTGCGTAGCACCAGCCCATTGGCGCGGCCGTAGGCGCCGTCGTCGACTTCCAGCGTGGCCAGCAGCGGCGGCGCGATCGGGCAGGTCGGCAGCAGCAGCGCGTCGAACGGCGCGGTCGCCGCGTCCATCTGGGCGATGGCCTCGGCCCGGTGGCGCAGTAGGTCGATGTAGTCGGCGGCCAGCATCGCCGTGTGGCCCTCGATCCGCGACCGCACCCGCGGGTCGTAGCCGGAGCCGCTGGAGGCCAGCAGCGTGCGGTGCCAGGCGAACGCCTCGGCGCCGGCGATGGTGCCGCGGTTGCCGGCCGGCGGCACGAACTCCAGCGCCGGGAAGCGCTGGAAGGCGATCCGCGCGCCCGCCGCCGAAAGCCGGGCCAGCGCCCGCTCGAACGCCGCCGCGACGTCGGCGTCCATGCCGTCGAGCAACTCGCCCTCGGGCACCGCGAGCCGCAGCCCGGCCACCGGCATGACGGGCAGCCTCGGCGTCGGCTCGCCGGCCAGCACCGCGTCCATGACGGCGCAGCAATTGACGGTCGCCGCCAATGGTCCCACCGAGTCCAGGCTGTGCGCCAGCGGCAGCACGCCGTCGCGCGGCACGCGGCGGGCGGTCGGCTTGTATCCGACGATGCCGCAGAACGCCGCCGGGATGCGGCACGACCCGCCGGTGTCGGTGCCGAGCGCCGCCACCGCCATGCCGTCGGACACCGACACCGCCGCCCCCGACGAGCTGCCGCCGGGGATGCGGCCCTCGGCGCGTCGCCACGGGCTGCGCGGCGTGCCGTGATGCGGGTTGAGGCCGAGGCCGGAGAAGGCGAACTCGGTCATGTTGGTGCGCCCGACCACCACCATCCCAGCGGCCAGCACGCGCGCCACCGCCGGCGCGTGGGCGCTTGCGGGCGGCGCTCCGGCCAGCACCGTCGAGCCCGCCGGGGTCGGTTCGCCTTGCACGTCGAACAGGTCCTTGACGCTGACCGGGATGCCGGCGAATGGCCCGGCGCGCCCGGCGCGGCGCAGCGCATCGGCGGCGTCGGCCATCGCCCGCACTGCCCCGGCATCGACCCGGACGAAAGTTCGGCCGCCCTCCCCGGCCGGATCGGCGATCCGCTCCAGGCACGCCTCGGCCAAGGCGCGGGCGGTGACGCGGCCGGCGGCGAGGTCGGCGGCGGCTTGGGCGATGGTCGGCATGGCGGGGACTCCATTGACGGAACGAGACGCCGGTGACTCTGTTCATAGCGCAAACCGGGAGATCATCCGATGTCGGAACCACTGCGCGACATGACGCCGAAGCCGGTGCTGGAAAAGCGGACGCCGAGCCGGCCCGTCCTGCTGACCGGCGCGTCGGGCGCGCTCGGCCGCCGGATCGCCACCTATCTCGGGGCCTGCGGCTGGACCTTGCGGTTGACCGACATCGCGCCGTTCCCCGATCCGCTGCCGGCGGACGTGAGCTTCGAGCGCGCCGACCTGGAGGACGGGGTCGCCATGCTGCGGCTGGCCGAGGGCTGCGGCACCATCCTGCATTTCGGCGGCGTCTCGACCGAGCACCCGTTCGAGGCGGTGCTCGGCCCCAACATCCGCGGCGCGTTCCACGTCTACGAGGCGGCGCGGCGCGAGCGGGCGCGGGTGGTGTTCGCCAGCTCCAACCACAGCATCGGCTTCCACGAGCGCGACCAGCCGCTCGACGACGATTGCGGCTTCCTGCCCGACACCTATTACGGGCTGTCGAAGGCCTACACCGAGCTGATGGGCCGGATGTACTGGTTCAAGCACGGCGTCGAGAGCGTCGCGGTGCGGATCGGCTCCTGCTTCCCCGAGCCGATCGAGGCGCGGATGCTGTCCACCTGGCTGTCGTACGACGACCTTTGCCGCCTGTGCGAGCGGGCGACGTTGGCCGAGGCGGTCGGCAACTGCGTGATCTGGGGCGCTTCGGACAACCGGGCGAGTTTCTGGCGGCGCGACGCCCGCGCCGACCTGGGATGGCTGCCGCAGGACAGCGCCGACCCGTTCACCGGCCAGCTCGCCGCCAAGACCAGCGGCAACCCGGTCACCGAGCGTTACCAGGGCGGCTCGTATGCCGCCATGGGCTACACCAGAACGGCGCCGCCCGGCCGATGAGGACGCCACGGCGAACTGCGCCAAGCGCTGGTTTCAAGTTAATTAACTTTCCGTCTTCAATCCGATTTAGCGTTCTTTTCACGTAATTATCGCGTTATAAGACAAACATGGCCGAGCACCCCCTCCCGATTGCAGTCGATTCCGACGAAGTCCGGACGCTGCACGCGCTCCGGCCGGAAGCCCTGGCGGCGTTCCGCGCCAGCCTGGCTTCGGCCGATGCCGCATTGCTCGACGATGCCGGGTTCACCGCGCAGGCGCAGCAACTGGCGCTGCTGCCAGGAACGTCCGGAGCGGGAGTCGCGGTGGCCGGCTTGGGCGATGACCGTTCACCCTATGCTTTCGGCGACCTGGCGATGCGGCTGCCGGCGGGCGGCGTTTGGCGGATCGCTCCGGGCGACCACGATCCTGCGGCGGCGGCCCTGGGCTTCTGCCTGGGCGGCTACAGCTACCGCGGCTTCAAACCGCCGCGCCGCGAGCCGGCCCGGCTGGCCCCGCAGGGCGACCAGGCGCGCGCGCTGGCTGCCGCCGAGGCGGCCTGGATGGTGCGCGACCTCATCAACACGCCCGCCAACCTGCTCGGACCCGCCGAACTGGCCGACGCCGCAATCGCGCTCGCCGCCCGGTTCGCCGCCGCGCCCCGGCGGATCGAGGGCGCGGCGCTCGACGCCGCCTACCCCGCCATCGCCGCGGTGGGAGCCGGGTCGGCCCGCCCGCCGGTGGTGGCCGGGTTCACCTGGCGCGGCAGCGACGCCGGCAACGACGCGCCGTTGGTGTCGCTGTGCGGCAAGGGCGTGGTGTTCGACACCGGCGGCTACGACCTGAAGCCTTCCGCCGCCATGTTGCGGATGAAGAAGGACATGGGTGGGGCGGCGACCGTGCTGGGCATCGCCCGGATGCTGATGCAGGCCGACCTGCCGATCAGGCTCGCGGTCAGCGTCGGCTGCGTCGAGAACAGCGTGTCGGACCGCGCGATGCGTCCCTCGGACGTGATCCGAACGCGGCGCGGCCTGTCGGTCGAGATCGGCAACACCGATGCCGAGGGGCGGCTGGTGTTGTGCGACCTGCTGGCCGAGGCGTCGGACGAGCGGCCGGACCTGCTGCTCGACTGCGCCACGCTGACCGGCGCGGCACGGGTGGCGCTGGGGCCGGACATCCCGGCGCTGTTCGCCAACGACGACGCGCTGGCGGCGGGGCTGATGGCGGCGGGCCGGCGCTGCCATGACCCGGTCTGGGCGCTGCCGCTGTGGGACGGCTACGACGGGTGGCTGGACAGCCCGGTCGCCCACCTCAACAACGTCGCCGCCAAGCCGTTCGCCGGCGCGGTGGTCGCGGCGTTGTTTCTGCGCCGTTTCCTGGCGCCGCAGGTGCGGTGGGCGCATCTCGACCTGTACGCCTGGAACGACGCAGCGCGTCCCGGCCGGCCAGAGGGCGGCGAGGCGCAATCGTTGCGTGCCGTCTGCGATTTTGTGGAACGTGATGTTTGTGCCTTTCGCACCACCAACACATAGCCATCACGCAACCGGAATTGTTGTGCAACCTTTGCCTATCATTTGACTAAGTAATGAGCGAACCGTGATCGACTGACCGGGCGAATGTTTCTGAACGCAAAACTTCAATTCCGGCGCCCTGGCACCGGATATTCAAAGGGACCAAAACCAATGGCTGCTTCCTCGACTGCCGACCAACTGGTCGGAATCCTGCGCGACACCACGGTGGCGCTGGTGCGCCGCGACGGGCCGGACCTGTCCTCGCGGCAGTTGGGCGTGTTCCTGACCTGCTATCTGAATGAGGGCGCGCATACCGTCCGCGGCTTGGCCGCCGAGCTGAACGTTTCCAAACCGGCCATCACCCGGGCGCTGGATCGGTTGGGCGAACTCGACCTGGCCCGTCGCAAGGTCGATCCGCTGGATCGCCGTAGCGTGCTGGTGCAGCGTACGCTGAAAGGTACCGCGTTCTTGCGCGACATGCGCGGCATCATGGCCGAGGCTTCGAGTGCGCCGAAGAAGATCGCAACTCCCAGCCACGAACAATCGCCGCGCCGCGTCGCCAACGGCTGACTTCGCGCCAGGATCACGGCTCCTGCAAGGAGACGGTGGTCAGGGAACCGGAAGGTCCGTGATCCGGCAAAGATCGGCTTCGTGCTTTTCTCGCGCGTGATGATCGGCGAGCACGACCTTGAGGTCGAAGCGACAGCTTGACTGCTTGGCGATTGCGACGTCGCGTTCCGCGTGCGGCTGCAGCGGCGTCTCCAACCTGTTCTGGCCCCAGTTTCCAGAGCCGGCAGGAGTTGCGTAGAGTTCGACGATCGCCTGGCCGCCCCGGTTGACGAGACGGAACGACGGGTCGTCGCGGGCCTTTTGCCCGGCTCTCTGCGTGGCGCCGCCCACGGCCACGTCCTCGGCTTTGCAGCTGTCTACGCCGCGCCGGTCCTCGGTGCGGCCATCGGCGTAGACGACGCGAATGTCGAAGATGCAGTTGCCGTCGATCCGCCGCCGCACCGCGAAGCTTGCCCCCGCCCGCAGCGGCTCCGTCAGGCGGTTGCGGCCCCAGCGCTCGTCTCCGGCCGGGGTCACGTACAGCTCCTTGATGGCCGAGGGCGAGCGGTTCTGCAGGTTGAACGACGGGTTCTGCGTGCGTTGGGCATGGGCGGCGCCGGCACTGAGCAGGGTGGTCGTGAGCAGGGTCGCCGCCAGGACGGTTGCCGGAACTCGCATCAAGAACTCCTTGGCTGGATGCAGGACAGGAATATCGTGGCGGCGCGGCCACAACAAGGCGGCGGCCTTCACCAGACGCCCAGGTCGGCGCGGCGGGCGCGCGCCGCGACGTAGGCCAGCCAGGCCAATTGCGGCAACAGCACCAGCAAAGGCAACAGCGGTTTGGCGTCGGGTGGCGCCGCGACGAAGGCCAGCGCCACCATGCCGCCGAACGCCGCGAACCCCCAATGCGTCGCCGCCACCGCGCGCGGGTCCATGCCGCTGCGGTGTGCGACCTGGTACAGGTGGCCGCGGTGCGGCTCCGTGATGGGCTGGCCGGCGGCGACGCGGCGGACCAGGGTGAAGGCGACGTCGAACAGCACGCCGGCGAGCAGCATCGGCACCAGCAGGAACGACAGCGCCGCCGCGTCGAACCGCGCCGCGGCCACGCCCAGCACCGCCAGCACGTAGCCGCAGAACTGGCTGCCGACGTCGCCCAGGAAAATCCTCGCGCGTGGGAAGTTGAACGGCAGGAAGCCGACCAGCCCGGCCCCCAGCAGCATCGCCGCGGCGTAGACGAACACGCCGCCTTGCAACTGCGCGACCAAGGCCAGGAACCCGCACGCGACCAGTGCCGTGCCGCCGGCCAAGCCGTTCAGGCCGTCGATGAAGTTGACCGCGTTGGTGGCGAACACGATCCAGGCGAGCGTCACCGCCACCCCGACCCAGCCCAACTCGACCGATCCGATTCGTGGCAGGTTGACGCCGTGCAGGTACAGCCCGCTCGCGATGGCCGCCGCCGCCGCCGCCAGCTGGGTCGCCAGCTTGACCAGGAACGGCCAATCGAACACGTCGTCCAGGTACGACACCGCGGCGATCAGCGCCGCTCCCAGGATGAAGCCGCGGAAATACGGCTCGGCCAGCCGGGCGAAGCTGGCATAGCCGTACAGCACCGCGAGGCCGAGCAGGAACGCCACCACCACGCCGACGCCGCCGCCCTTGGGAGTCGGGCGCGCGTGCGCCTTGCGCGGGTCGGGCACGTCCATCACCCGGGCCGAGATCATCGCCAGCACCACTAGGGCGGAGACCATCGCGAGGCCGGCGCAGAATACCAGGTGGCGGCCAAAGGCTGCGAGCGTCATTGCGCCTGATTAGCCGCAGCCGGGGCGTTCGGGCTATAGCGGCGGCATGGCAGAAACGCGCGCGCTGAGACGGATCGCGGGGAACGTCGGGCTGGACACGCTGCTGGCCGCGCTGGCGGTGCCGCTCGCGACCTGGCTGGCCGATCCGGGCGGCAACCCGTTCGCCTCCGTGGCGGTGCTGGCCTGGGGAGCGGCGGCGTTGCTGCTGGCCGGCCTGCCGTTCCGGCTGTCGGTGCAGTACTGGCGTTTCGCGGGCCTCGCCGACCTGCTGGGAGTGGCCGCCGGCAGCGTCATGGCGGCGGCGATCTACACCCTTGGCCTGCACCTCGCGGGCGTCGGAGTGCCGAGCCCGACGTTTCCGGTGCTGCATGGGCTGTGCCTGCTGGTGCTGCTAAGCATCCCGCGCATGGGCTACCGGCTGCTCAAGGAGACGCCTGGCCGCAACGCCGCCGCCTCGCGCCCGGTGCTGCTGGTGGGGGCCGGCGAGGGCGCCGACCTATTCCTGCGCGCCCTGGCCGGCGACGCGGCCGCGCCGTACTACGCGGTCGGCGTGCTGGCGCTGGGGCAGGGGCAGACCGGGCGGCGCATCCACGGCGTGCCAATCGTCGGCGGCCTGGCCGACGCCGCCGCCGTGCTGGCGCGCCAGCCCGCGCTGCCGACCCTGGTGGTGACCGATCCCGACATCCCCGGCAGCGCGCTGACGGCGCTGATGCTGGTGGCCGAGGCGGGCGGCGTCCGGGTGGCGCGGGCGCCGCGGCCTACCGCGCTGGACCTGTCCCGCCGCACCGAAGGCGCGCTGGCGCTGAAGCCGGTGGCGATCGAGGACTTGTTGAACCGCCCGCAGGTGCCGCTCGACCGCGAGGGGATGGCGCGGCTGGTGCGGGGGCGGCGGGTGCTGGTCACCGGCGCCGGCGGCACCATCGGCGCCGAGCTGGCGCGGCAGGTGGCCGCACTCGGCCCCGCCGAGCTGCTGCTGCTCGACAACGGCGAGTTCGCGCTGTGGCAGATCGACCTGGAGCTGGCCGAGAACCATCCGGACCTGCCGCGCCGCACGGTGCTGGCCGACGTGCGCGACGAGGCGCGGGTGCGCGCCGTGATGGCCGAGCTGCGGCCCGGCCTGGTGTTCCACGCCGCCGCCCTGAAGCACGTGCCGATGGTCGAGGCCAACCCGCTGGAGGGGCTGCTGACCAACGCTTGCGGCACCCGCCACGTCGCCGACGCGGCGCGCGCCGCCGGGGCGAGTGCCATGGTGATGATCTCCACCGACAAGGCGGTGAACCCGAGCAGCGTCATGGGCGCCAGCAAGCGCCTGGCCGAGATGTACTGCCAGGGCCTGAACGCCGCCAGACCGAACGCCGCGGGGGGCGGCATGGCCTACGTGACGGTGCGTTTCGGCAACGTGCTCGGCAGCACCGGCAGCGTGGTGCCGCTATTCCAGCGCCAGCTGGCGCGCGGCGGGCCGCTGACCGTGACCCACCCCGACATGCAGCGCTACTTCATGACGGTACGCGAGGCGGTCAGCCTGGTGCTGCAGGCCAGCGTGGCGGGCACCGCCGCACGCCGGCACGATGAGAGCCGGCACGATGCCGGGATTTTCGTGCTCGACATGGGCGAGCCGGTACGGATCGTCGAACTGGCGCGGCAGATGATCCGCTTGGCGGGGCTGCGGCCGGACGAGGACGTGGCGATCCGCTACACCGGGCTGCGCCCCGGCGAGAAGCTGTTCGAAGAGCTGTTCCATGGCCGCGAGGCCCCGGTCCCGACCGCGACTCCCGGGTTGCTGATGGCCAGCCCGCGCACCGCCGACCCGGCCATCGTGGGCCGCGCCATCGATGAGATTGCCGCCGCCTGCCGCGCCGGCCAGACCGGCACGGCGCTGGGGTTGCTGGGCCGCATGGTGCCGGAGTTCGACCACAATGCGGTCCCGGTGGCGCTCGGCGTCCCGGGGTGAGGGTCTGCTTAAACTATTCGACAGAGCAACAATTTTTAGACCAGTAAAGACCACTTATCGAACCGCTAGAAGTATAGTTGCCTTATAGGCTATAATTGCTCTGTAAATACCTCGATGAGAGCATTAACGAGTTCTGGTTTCTCCACCTGAGGAAAGTGGCCAAGCCCTGCGAGGCGCACGATTTCTGCTCGCCCCGCAGTCCGCTCGCCGACCAGCTGGAGCCACGGTGAGGTCTCTCCCGCTTCGATGGGCCTTCGTGCAATCCCCGGCTCCTTGTAGGTCGACTGGATCGCCAGCATCGGCATCCGTGCAGCATGGAGAGCGTCCGCCGCGTCGGCCGCGTCCCACCGGGTCATGTCCGCCATCAGCTGCACAGCGGAATTACCGTCCATCTCCTCGACGCGCCGTAGGGCGAGCTTTCGAAAGGCAGCGGGCGTGGCGGCGCTGAACATACCGGCGAAGTCGCTTCTGAGCAGCGCCATGTTCTCCTCGACGGAGTGGGCGCGGTAACGCCGAACCGCCTCGTCCGGATCACCGGTCGCCCGCAGGCTGCCCTCGATCAACACTATGCCGACGACAGCTTCGGGCGCCCGCCGCGCGGCCTCGAGCGCGACGCGGCAGCCCATGCTGTGTCCCACGAGCACGGCGCCCGCCGACGAGGCGGCCCGCCTCAGCTCGTTGACGGCCTCCGCCATTTCCTCAATGGAACAGCCGGTCGCCGGCTCGCCAGCTTCACGAACGGGCAAATCCGGAGCAGTCACGTCGGCTATCCGGGCGAGGGCGTCCATTTGGCCGGACCAGTCCGCTCGACTGCATCCGAAGCCATGGATCAGGATGATGTGCAGCCTGCCTGAAGCAGTTCCTGCGCTCGTCATCAAAGCGGAAAGTCGTAGCGGACCGATGTCTGTCTGGCCATGCGGTCGTACAGCCGCCGCGCCGTGGCGTTGTCCGTGTCGGTGCTCCAGTACAGCCGCGAACTGCCCGCTGCCTGCGCCGCACTCACCACCGTCTCGATCAACGCCCGCCCGGCGCCGGCGCCGCGCGCCGCGGGATCGACGAACAGGTCCTGCAGGTAGCAGGCCGGCTGCATCGCCCAGCAATGCTCGTGGAGGAGGTAATGCGCGAGGCCGATCATGCGTCCGTCCGCATCGCGTGCCGCCAGGCCGTGCAGGCGACCGTCATGCAGCCGGGTCCAGGTGAACTCGTATTGCGCCGGGGGCCGGATGGTCTTGTAGAACTCCAGGTAGCCGGTCCACAACTCGGTCCAGCGCGGCCGGTCCTCCGCTCGCAGCGGCGTCACCATCATGTCAGTTTCCCATCCGCCTTCATCACCTCGCCCGCAAGATACAGGCTCCCGCACACCAGCACCCGCGCGACAGCGCCGCGCGGCAACGCCCGCAACGCCGCCGCGACCGAGGCGGCAGGTTGCGCGACGCCGCCGGATGCCGCGACGATGGCCTCGACCGGCAAGGCCAGATGCTGCCCCGGCTCGGCCACTGCCCAGACGCTGGCGGCATGCGGCAGCAACGGGCGCAGGAACGCCGCCGGGTCCTTGGTCTGTTTCATGCCGATCACCAAATGCACCGGCCGGTCGCGCCAACCTGCCAGGTGCTCGGCCAACGCCACCCCGGCGCCCTCGTTGTGGCCGCCGTCGAGCCACAGCTCCCAACCCTCCGGCAACAATGCGGCTAAGTCGCCGTCGAGGCGCTGCAACCGCGCCGGCCATTCCACGCCGGCGATGCCGCGCCGCGCCTGCGCCGTCGTCGGAGCCAGCCCGGCCACGCGCAGGGCAGCTACGGCGATGCCGGCGTTGTCGTGCTGGTGCGCGCCGGGCAGCGCCGGCAGCGGCAGGTCGAGCGCGCCGGCCGCGTCGGCGTAGCGCAGCCCGCGCCCGACCCGCTCGATCGACCAGTCCCGCCCGCGCGCCGACAGGCTGGCGCCCTGCCGGTCGGCCTCGCGCTGCAGAACCTCCAGCACCGCCGACTCCTGCTGCCCGGTGACGGCGGGCGAGTCGGGCTTCATGATGCCGGCCTTCTCGGCGGCGATCAGCGCCAGCGTGTCGCCGAGGAAGTCGCGGTGGTCCATCGAGATCGAGGTGATGGCGCAGGACGCCGGCGCCGGCGCCACGTTGGTGGCGTCGAGCCGGCCGCCAAGCCCAACCTCCAGCACGCACAGATCGGCCGGAGCCCGGGAGAACAGCAGAAGAGCGGCGGCGGTGATGACCTCGAACACGGTGACCGCGCCGCCGGCGTTGCAGCGCTCGATCTCCTCCAGCGCGCGCGCCAGCGTGCTGTCGTCGACCAGCCTGCCGGCGATCCGGATGCGCTCGTTGAACGTCACCAGATGCGGCGAGGTGAACACGTGGACGCGCAGCCCGGCCGCCTCCGCCATGGCGCGCAGGAAGGCGCAGGTACTGCCCTTGCCGTTGGTGCCGGCGACGTGGATCACCGGCGGCAACCGCCGCTCCGGGTTGCCGATCTGCGCCAGCAACCGCTCGAGTCGGTCGAGGCTGAGGTCGATCAGCTGTGGGTGCAGCGCGTGCAGCCGGGCGACGAGGGCATCGAACCGCCCGCCCGCGGGAGCGTCGTTCATGGCATTCGGCTCAGCCGGCCGCGGCCGGCTCGGGCGCCGCCTCGGCGGTGTCGTGGACGCGCAGCAGGCCGATCACCCGCGCCAGCGTCGCCGCCAGCTCGGTGCGCCTGGTCACCATGTCGACGATGCCGTGCTCGTGCAGGTACTCGGCGCGCTGGAACCCCTCGGGCAGCTTCTCGCGCACCGTCTGCTCGATCACGCGCGCGCCGGCGAAACCGATCAGCGCGCCAGGCTCGGCGATCTGGATGTCGCCCAGCATCGCGAAGCTGGCGGTGACGCCGCCGGTGGTCGGGTCGGTCAGCACCACGATGAACGGCAGGCCGGCCTGTTTCACCAGCCGCGTCGCCAGGACCGTGCGCGGCATCTGCATCAGGCTCACCGCGCCCTCCTGCATCCGGGCGCCCCCGGACGCGGTGAAGATCACCAGCGGCGCTTCCTGCAGCACCGCGAGCCGGGCGGCGGCGACGATGCCCTCGCCCACCGCGGCTCCCATCGAGCCGGCCATGAAGTCGAACACCATCACCGCGACGACCGCCTTGTGGCCGCCGATCAGGCCATGCGCCACGACCAGCGCGTCCTCGCCATGGGTCCTCTCGCGCGCCGTCCGCAGCCGGTCGACGTAGCGCTGGCCGTCGCGGAAGCGCAGCGGGTCGGCGGGGACCTTTGGCAGCTCGATGCGGGTGCAGGCGCCGTCGTCGAAGGTCCAGGCCAGACGCTCCGCCGGGCTCGGGCGCAGATGGTGGCCGCAGTTGGTGCAGACCTTGAGGTTCTTCTCGAGTTCCACGTGGAACATCATCTGCTGGCAGGCCGGGCACTGCACCCACAAATTCTCCGGCACGTCGCGCCGGCCGAGCAGGGTGCGGATTCTCGGCCGGACGTATTCGGTAAGCCAGCTCATGCGACGCTCCGCAACGGCTCACGCACTCCGGCAGCCAGCGTCCGAATTTGGTCGGGCACACGCATCGGCGTCTCGGCGACGAAGCAGCCGCTGAACCGGCCCTGCCCGTCGGGGCCGCGCAGGCTGCCCAGACCCAAGCTGTCGAAACGGGGGTGGCTGGGCAAAGCCTTGTTCACGGCGCGTCTCCGGGCAGGTCGTGCCTTTTAGCGCAGCGTCGCACCGCGGTCACCCGCCGTCCGTGGCGGAGCTGCACGAAGCCGAGCACCAGGTCAACCGGCAGCGCCGCCACCTCGCGCAGCCGCGCCAGCCAGCGCTGCGCGAAGCGGCCGCTGGCCGGCGGCGGCGGACAACCCCGGGCGCGGATGCCGGCGAGCCGCAGCAGCATCAGGCAGCGCGGCAGGTGGTAGCCGCTGCTGGCCGCGAGCACCGGCCCGGCATGGCCGCGCAGCAGGCCGGCGCAGGCGCGGGCCGAAGTCAGCGTGTCATGCGCGGTCGGCTCGACCAGGATGCGCGCCGCCGGCACCCCCGCCTCGCGCAGCAGCCGCGTCATCACCGCTGCCTCCGCCGGGCCATGCCGGCCCACGCCGCCGGTGGGCACGAACAGCGGGGTGTCGAGCGTGGCGGCCCGGCGCAGCGCCGCTTCGACCCGCCAGCGCAGCGTCCGGCTGGGCGAGCCGTCCGGCCGCACGGCGGCGCCGAAAATGATGATGGCAGCCGTCTTGGCCACCGGGATCGGAGGTTCCATCGCAGCGTCCAACTTGCCTGAAATCACTATCGTCGGCCATTCGGCCCAACTTGCCCGAGTTTCGCCGGAAACCCGAAAATCAACGGGCGCCATCAATTTGGCGTCGCATCGGTGGATGTTGCGGGGCATGCTGGCCATGCCGCCAGTAACGCGGTGGTTTTGTCATTATTACAGAACTATTGGAGAGATGGCATGATCTGGAACATCGCACCTCTTGCGCTCTGCGCCGCCGTCGCATTCGTCCCACTGGCCCATGCCCAGGAGTTTTTTGGGCAACGCACCCCGATCAGGGTGGTCGTCGTCACCACCTTTGAGATTGGCAACGACACCGGGGACACGCCGGGCGAGTTCCAGAACTGGGTTGAGAAGCTGCCGCTGCAAACCGTGGTGCCGTTCCCGCAGGGCTATCGCCACCTGCGCTACAACGCCGACAAACACGTTCTCGGCATCGTCACCGGCGAGGGGCCGGCGCGCATGGCCTCCTCCATCACCGCGCTTGCGAACGATCCGCGCTTCGATGTCACCCATGCCTACTGGCTGCTGGCTGGCATTGGCGGGGTTGACCCGAACGTAGCATCGGTCGCGTCGGCCGCATGGGCTCCACACGTCGTCGATGGCGACCTGGCGTACGAGATCGATGCGCGGGAGATACCGCCGGGCTGGACCACAGGCTACGTGCCGTTCAACCGCAGCATGCCGTACCAGCCGCCGACCCCGCCCGTCGCCTCCGACAGCGGCACCAACGAGTTCACCCTGAACGCCGGCTTGGTGGACTGGGCCTACCAGTTCTCCTCGGCGCACGCGACGTTGCCCGACGACGCCAACCTGCAGCAGTTGCGGGCGCGGTATGTCGGATTCCCCAAGGCGCAGCTGCCGCCGGCGATCATCAAGGGCGACGTGCTGGCGGCTGGAACGTTTTGGGTCGGCGGCTTATTGAACACCTGGGCGGAGAACTGGGTAAACTATTGGACGTCGGGCCAGGGCGTCTTCACCATGACCTCGGAGGAGGATGCCGGTTACATGCAGGCGCTGACCTTCCTCAGCCAGGTGAAGGCGGTCGACCTGAAACGGGTGATGGCGCTGCGCGGCGCCAGCGATTTCTCCGTGCCGCCGCCTGGGGAGACCGCCGCGCAGCTTCTGGCTGGTGAAGTGAACACAACCGGGTTTTCCGGCTTCACCGAGTCGTTGGCTTCGACCTATGCGGCCGGCAGTTCGGTGGTGAACGAGTTGTCGGGCAACTGGCGGCAGTACCGCGACCATGTTCCCGGCACGCAGCCCTGACTCTCGACCGCCATCGAGAACGCATCGGTCATGCGCGTTCGCGTGGAGCTAGGTGGCAACCCGCTGTTGGAACTTGCCGACGATCTTGCGCATGGCCAGCTTGGCGGCATACGGGTGGCAGACCGCATGGAGCATGGCGCCCGCCATACGCCCGCTCGATACGCTTTCGCGGATGAGCCAGAAGTTTTCCAGGGACTTCAGCTCCAGGCTGCGCCGCTTGAGCGACGCCAGCTGCGACGGCGTCACGCGCCCGCGCGCATAGGCGACGAAGCGTTCGTTGACCGCATGGACTTGGCTGAAATCGTAGCGTTTGCGGCTGGCGTGGGACCATTGCCGGGATTTGCTGCCGAATGGCTGGCTGTAGAAGTACAGCGGGCGGTCGGACAGCACCCCGGTTCCGCCGTCGAGGAAGAACTGCAGGAGCTTGAAGAAATCCTGGCCGTTGCGGGCGTCGGGCTCGTAGCGCAACCCGACGCGGCGAACGAAGTCGGCGCGGAAGACCGGCTTCAACATGCCAAGGCTGAACGAGGCGTAGGCGTCCGACCCCGCCAGCAAAGCCTCCAGGTCGAAACGCCGCGCGCCGTCTCCCGCGGGCCATGCCGACCCGATCACCTCGTCGGCGGCGACATCGACGAGGAACTGGTTGTCGGCCGCCATGTCGACGCATTCGGTTTCGGCCAGGCCCACTAGATGCTCCAGCCGCTCCGGCGCATAGCGGTCGTCGGCGTCGAGCACGGCAATCCATTCGCCGGTCGCGGCCTCGATGCCACGGTTCATCGAAATCGCCTTGCCCTGGTTCCTGCCGTTTCGCAGGCTCCGTACGCGGCGGTCGCGGCAGGCCAGCGCTGCAACGACAGCCGCCGTGCCGTCGCTTGAAGCATCGTCGATCACCAACACTTCCAGTTCACGGAGCGTCTGGTTGAGGACGCTCGCAATCGCCGACCCGAGCGTCGCGGCAGCGTTGAAGCTGGGAATCAGGACTGTCACCCGTGTTCGACTGCCCGGCGCAAAAAGGCGGACGTGATTCAAAATGTCCATGTTCCCTGACAAAAATGGTTGCTGGTCGGCTTGGCGGAAATCGGCGATGCACCCGCCATGGGCGTTTGTTTGGTTTTGTTAACACAATAATGTTCGAAAACAAACAAAAGCTCACAAAAAATGTTTGCGTTTTTGTTGCTATCCGTCTGCTCGAAACGGCAAGCCGCCGGCGCGGCTCCAGCCTTGAACTACCCATACATGGCGGCCCGAAAAGCCCGCCGTAACGCCGGCAGGGCCGGACACAGACGCCGACTGACCGGCTAGTCGCCTCGTCTGCCTTCGTGCAGGTCCAACAGCGCGTGACGCAGACGGCTCAGCCCGGGACGCACCCGTCCGGCGGCGCACATCCGCTGCCCACGATCCAGCAGGAAGTCGATTTCCGGCGCCGGACCGGGCAGGCGCTGGCGCAGGGCCATGACCTGGGCCGCCAAATGCTGGCAGTAGGCGGCGGAGTCGGACGTGACCTCCATCGGACGCGGGGCTTGCGCCACGGCAGGCAGCGTGGCGCACAGCGTCACGACGGAGAGCATCACGGCGCAGGCTGGGACAGCGGCTCGGAGCAGCGGCATCGGCGACTTATGCCTGCCCGGCCATAGCCGGGCGATAGGAGGCAGGTGACACCGCGGCCATGCCGGCATCGCCCGTCGGGCCGTCCATCGTGCGACCTGGCGGGCCGCCATGCGCCTCGGCGTGGGTCGCCAGCGTCAGCGCCGCGCGCAGCCCGGGGGCGTTGTCCTCCAGCCGCAGCGTGCCGCCGTGCAGCTGCGCCACCGCCTGCACCAGCGCCAGCCCAAGGCCGGAACCCGGCGTGCCGCGGGCGTCCTCGCCGCGGAAGAAGCGCTCGGCGGCGCGCGCACGGTCGGCCGCCGGGATGCCCGGGCCATGGTCGGACACCGCGATCCGCACCCCGCCCGACGCCTCCGCCGCCGCCTCGACCGCGATGGCGCTGCCGGCCGGCGAGAACTTCAGCGCGTTGTCGAGCAGGTTGGCGACCGCCTGCTGGATCATGTCGCGGTCGCCGAATGCCGGCAGCGACGGCGGCAGCGTCGAGGCGAGGCCCTGCCCGCGCTCCTCCGCCGCCGCGGCGTACAGCTCCACCAAGTCGAGCAGCAACGGCGACAGGTCGAGCGGCGCGAACGCCGAACGCCGCGCCCCGGCCTCGATCTCGGAAATCCGCAGCAGCGCCTGGAACACCGCGACCACGTCGTCGAGGTCGGCCAGCGCCCGCTCGATGGCGGCGCGCAGCTCGGCCTCGGTGGCGCCCGGGCGGGCGGCGTCCTCGAGGCGGGCGCGGGCGCGGGCGATCGGCGTGCGGAGGTCGTGGGCGATGGCGTTGGACACCTGGCGCACCCCGTCCATCAGCCGGCCGATGCGGTCCAGCATGTCGTTGATGGTCTCTGCCAGGCGGTCGAACTCGTCGCCGCGCCCGGCCACGCGGACCCGGCGCGACAGGTCGCCGGCGCTGATCGCCGCGGCGGTGGCGGAAACGTCGGCGAGGGTCATGCGAAACAGGCCACGCACCGCGAACGCGCCGACGGTGCCCAGCCCCACCACCAGCGCCGCCGCCCACAGCAGCCCGTCGGTCAGCAGGTGCGCCATCTGCGCCCGCACCTGCACGTCGCGCCCGACCAGCAGGTGGTAGCCGCGCGGCAGCACGAACTGATGCACCCGCGCCAGGCCGCGCACCCCGGCGCGGGCGATCGGCAGGTCGAACCATTCCTGCTGCATGGTGACGCGGGTCGGCCAGCGGTCGATGTTGCCGGCCAGCTTGGCCATGTCGGGCGCGGTCAGCAGGTAGATCGCGTCGTCCTCGATGTTGTCGGCCAGGCGCTGCTCGATGCTCTCCTCCAGCCCCGGCAACCCGCTGTCCCGGTAGCGCTCCGACAGGCCCACGGTGTCGGCGTCGATGGCGGCGTCGGTCTGCCGGTCGAGCAGGCCGGCGGTCGACCACCATAGGAACGCCGCGAGCGCCACCGCGCTGGCGGCGAACAGCCCGGCGTAGATCAGCCCGAAGCGGACGCCCGCCGAGCGGATCAGCCGGTTCGGGACAGCGCAGGGCCCACCGGCGTAAGGTCGCGCAATTCTAGCCATCCGCCCGCAGCATGTAGCCGGCGTTACGCACGGTATGGATCAGCGCCGAGGCGAACGGCTTGTCGATCTTCTGCCGCAGCCGCGACACGTGGACGTCGATGACGTTGGTCTGTGGGTCGAAATGGTAGTCCCAGACGCCTTCCAGCAGCATGGTTCGGGTGACCACCTGGCCGGCGTGGCGCATCAGGTACTCGAGCAGCCGGAACTCGCGCGGCTGCAGGTCGATCTTCTGCCCGGCGCGGCGCACGCCGCGCGACAGCAGGTCCATCTCCAGGTCGCCGGTCAGTAGCTTGGTGGTCGGGCCGTCGCCCTTGCCGCGCCGCGCCAGCGCCTCGACCCGCGCCAGCAGCTCGGCGAAGGCGAACGGCTTGGTCAGGTAGTCGTCGCCGCCGGCCTGCAGCCCGCGCACCCGGTCGTCGACCCCAGCCAGCGCCGACAGGAACAGCACCGGCGTCTGGTTGCGCTGCGCCCGCAGCGTCTCCAGCAGGCGCAGCCCGTCCACGCCGCCCGGCAGCATGCGGTCGAGCACGATGGCGTCGAACGCCTCGCTGGCGGCGAGGAACAGCCCGTCGCGGCCGTTGTCCACATGCTCGACCACGTGCCCGGCCTCCCTCAGCCCCTTGACCACGAAGCCGGCCACGTCCTTGTCGTCCTCGACCACCAGAATCCGCATTCGCCCAGTCCTCCGTGAAACCAGCCTCCCGTCAGCCCCGTCCGTCCGGCCGCCGCCCGACCGCCACCACGAGGTCGACCGGCTGGCCGCCGCGGCGCACGCTGAGGCGCACGTTGCTGCCCGGGGCCACGTTGGAAATCGCCTTGATCAGCTCGCGCGAGGAGGCGACCGCCTGGCCGTCGACGGCCAGCACCAGGTCGCCCGGGCGCAGGCCGGCGCGGCTCGCGGGACCGTTGCGGTCGACCGCGCTGATGCTCACCCCGCCCGCGGCCACGCCGTCGCCGTCGTTGGACACCGCGACCCCGAGCCAGCCGCGCTCGATGTGGCCGCCGCGGCGCAGCACCGCCACGACGCGGCTGACGATCTGCGACGGGATCGCGAAGCCGATGCCGACCGAGCTGCCGGTGGGCGACACGATGGCGGTGTTCATGCCGATCACCTGGCCGCTCTCGTCGAACACCGGGCCGCCGGAGTTGCCCGGGTTGATCGGCGCGTCGATCTGGATGAAATCGTCGAACGGGCCTTCGTCGATGTTGCGGCCGCGCGCCGAGACGATGCCGGCGGTGATCGAGCCGCCGAAGCCGAACGGGTTGCCGGCCGCCAGCACCCAGTCGCCGACCTCGACGTTGCGGCTGTCGCCGAACGCCACGTAGGTCAGCGGGCGCGGCGGATTGACCTTGATCAGCGCGATGTCGGTCGGCGCGTCGACGCCGACCAGGGTCGCCGGCAGGTCGGTGCCGTCGGCCAGCGACACCACGATGCGGTCGGCCGAGCCGACCACGTGGTTGTTGGTCACGATGTAGCCGGCGGGGTCGATGATGAAGCCGGAGCCGGCGCCCTGCACCTGCTGACGCCGCCGTCCCAGCCGCTCGCGCAGCTGGCGTTGCAGCGCCGGCGGCAGGTTGGAGGTGGGGTCGTCGGCGGCGCTCACCGTCTCGGTGACGCCAATGTTGACCACGGCGGGCAGGATGCGCTTGACCAGCGGCGCGAAGCTGTCCGGCCCGGTGCGCGCCGCCGCCGGGGCCGCGTAGGCCAGCACGGCGGCTAATGCCATGATCGGCATGGATCGCGCGGCGGCGGGGTGCTTCATGGCTCTGATCCGAATTTTGTCGGCAACATGGCACGAAATGGCGCGCCATCGGCATAGCGGAAAGATTTGCGGCCAAGGCTCAGCCACGTGGCCGCTGCGCCGACGCGATGGCCGGGTCGTCGGGCCAGTGGTGGCGCGGGTAGCGGCCGCGCATGTCGCGCCGCACCTCGGCCCAGGCGCCGCGCCAGAAGCCGGGCAGGTCGGCGGTGATCGCCACCGGCCGCTGCGCCGGCGACAGCAGCGCCAGCCGCAGCCCGAGCCGTCCGCCGGCCAGCAGCGGCGTCGCGTCCAGGCCGAAGAACGCCTGCGCCCGCGCCGCCGCCAGCGGCACCGGCTGGGTGTAGTCGACCACCGCCCGCCCGCCCGGCAGCGGCAAGTGCGTCGGCAGCTCGCGTTCGAGCCGCGTCCGCAGCGACCAGTCCAGCATCGCCTCCAGCGCCGCGCGCAGGTCAAGCGAGGCGGCGGCCAGCGAGCGCGCGCCGAACAGATGCGGCTCCAGCCAGTCCCGCCGCGCATCCAGCGCCGCGTCGGACAGGTCCGGCCATGGCTCGCCCTCCAGCGCCCGCATCGCCGCGACACGGGCCTGCAGCTGGCGGGCGGCGTCGCTCCACGGCAGGTCGGCGATCGGCGCCGCGGCGGCCAGGGCGGCGGCGGTCGCAGCCGGGTCGGCGGCCTCGGTGCGGTCGTCCAGCACCAGCGCACCGAGGCGGCGACGGCGGCGGGTCAGCACGGCGTTACTGGCGGGGTCGAAGCTGGCCTCCACCGCCTCGGTCACCTCCCTGGCGAGGCACGGCGGCAAGGCGTCGGCGTCGAGCCGCGCAGCCAGCTTTATGCGTGGCGAGGCATGCATCTCCAGGCTCGCCACCACCAGCAGCCTCTCGCGGGCCAGCGGGTCGGCCACCGACAGCCGCGCGCCGCCGCTGCCGGACAGCCGGAAGCTGCCCGGCTCGCCCCGGCGCTGGGCGATGCGGTCGGGGAAGGCGGCGGCCAGCAGCGCGCCCGGATCGCCTTCGGGATCGGCCCGCTCGGCCACCCGCAGGCGGCGGCGGTATTGCGCGGCGGCGGCGCGGATGCGCGACACCGCCGAGCGGTCGGCGTCGGGTGCCGCGCCGGCGAGGGCCAGCAGCCGCAGCCCGATATCGGCCGGCGCGTCGCGGCCGCGGATCGGGTCGCGCTCCTCCAGGATCGCCGCCAGGTCGCAGGCCAGCGCCGCCTGCGCCGGCGAGCTGGCGCTCAGCATCATCGCCGCCAGCCGTGGATGCGCGCCGAGCTGCGCCATGCGCCGGCCCTCGGCGGTGATGCGGCCCTCGGCATCCAGCGCGCCCAGCTGCCGCAGCAGCGCCTGTCCGGCGGCCAGCGCGCCGGCCGGCGGCGGATCGGGGAACGGCAGGTCGGCCGGAGCCTCGCCCCAGGCGGCGCAATCCAACGCCAGCCCGGACAGCTCCGCCTCCAGCACCTGTGGCCGGTCGAACTCGGCCATGCCGCGCTGCATGGCCGGCGTCCAAAGCCGGATCGCGACGCCCGGCGCTTCCCGCCCGGCGCGGCCGGAGCGCTGCTGGGCGGCGGCGCGGCTGATCCGCAGCGTCGCCAGCCGGGTCAGGCCGGTCGCCTGATCCATGCGCGGGATGCGCCGCCAGCCGCCGTCGATCACGATGCGGATTCCGGGCACGGTCAGCGAGGTTTCGGCGATGGAGGTCGCCAGCACGACCCGGCGCCGCCTGTCGGGATCGGGTCGCAGCGCGCGGTCCTGGGTGGCCGGCGGCAACTCCCCGTGCAGCGGCAGCAGCAGCGCGCCGCAGCCCTCCAGCGCCTGCTCGGTGCGGCGGATCTCGCCCATGCCGGGCAGGAACGCCAGGATGTCGCCGCGCTCGGACGCCAGCGCCGCGCGGACCGCCGCCGCCATCGTCGCCGGCAGGTCGCGGCTATCGGCGATGTCCCGGGCGGCGTGACGCTGCTCGACCGGGTACTGGCGACCGAGGCTCTCGACGATCTCGGCGTCCAGCAACGGACCAAGCCGCGCCCCGTCGGCGGTGGCCGACATCGCTAGCAGCCGCAGCTCCGGCCGCAGCCCGCGCTGCAAATCGAGGCAGAACGCCAGCGCCATGTCGGCGTCGAGCCCGCGCTCGTGCACCTCGTCGAGGATGACGACGGCGACGCCGTCCAGCCCCGGATCGGTCTGCAGGCGGCGCACCAGCAGGCCCTCGGTCACCACCTCGACGCGCGTCGCAGCCGAAACCGCGCTGTCGAGGCGGGTGCGATAGCCGACTGTCTGGCCGACCGGCTCGCCGATCAGGCTGGCCATGCGGGTGGCGGCGGCGCGGGCGGCAAGGCGGCGCGGCTCCAGCATGACGATGCGGCCTTCGCCGAGCCACGCCGCATCCAGCAACGCCAACGGCGCCAGGGTCGTCTTGCCAGCTCCGGGCGGCGCCACCAGCACCGCGTTGCGGCCGCGCGCCAGGATTTCGAGCAACGCCGGAAGCGCCGCCGAAACCGGCAATTCGGGAAACATCGTGGCTCCCACGGCGGTCGGCGGCTGTCGGCTCAGTCCGTCAATGGCACTGCAGGTTCACCTCGGCCTGGGCCCGGCGCAGCTTCTCGGTTTCCTGCTTGGCGACCGGCGTGTCGCGGAACATCGCGCCGCGGTCGCCCAACCCGCCCTGCTGCATCCGCAGGATGGTGTCCGCCTTCTCGTAGTCGCCGTACGGCAGCATGTCGGCGATCACGTCGATGCCGCACGCGCAGCGGTCGAGCGCCTCGCGCTTGAAGCCGTTGGAGGCCAGGCAGCCGATCACGTAGTCGGCCCGCGCGGCAGTCGGGTAATCATTCGCCGGATGGCGCTGCTGCGCCTGGCCGGTGGCAGCGAAAGTCGGCAGCAGCAACGCGATGGCGGCGCACAGCCGCGCCTGGATCATAGGGCGCACTCGGATCATGGCTCGACTCCCTGGAAGGTGATGCGCTGGGCGAAAGCGGGGATCTTCGCCGCCGCGTCCGGCGGCATCTCGATGCGTATTTCGGCGATCGTCCCCGGAACGCTGTCGGACAGCACGAAGGTGTAAGTTTTGCCCTGCACCGTCGGGAAATGCTCCAGCCGCGCATCGGCGGCGAACGGCCGCACGACGACGCGGCGCGCCGGCACCGGCTTGCCGTCCAGGGAGAACTCGGCGCTGTCGACAGTCGCACGGTCCACGAAGGCCTCACGGATATGGTTGCGGAAATAGGTCTCCGACAGCCCGAGAGTTGCCTTCATCTCCTGCGCGTCACGCTCAAGCACCACCAGCAGCAGCGGGTTGCCGCGGAAGTTGTCGATTTCGGGATACGCCACCCGCCGCGCCCCGGTAAGGAAGTCGAAGCTCAGCTCCTTGGTCTTGTCCGGGTGGATCTGCAGCACATGCACCGCCAGCCGGTCGGTGAAGCCCCCCGGACCTTCACGCACAAATTGATAGTCCAGGGTTTCGGGGTGGCTTACGTTTTGGAGATGCGGGGTTTCAAACAACGCGGTCTGGGCCATGCTCAGGGGACGTTGATCCTCCGTCTGACTACTCGGCACGGCATCCGCGGCAAATGCCGGGACGACGCCAGCCAGGCAAGCGGCGGCGATGGTGCAGGCCCGGTGGAACGGGCGTTTGTTCGGGAGCATGGCCATGATTGACTTAATCCTCGTATATTGCCTGGCAAGTGCGCCGGACCGTTGCGTCGAGCAGCGTGAGCCGCTCGGCGCGAACGGCAGCGCCCTGGAGTGCACCATGAGCGCCCAGCAGCATGCCCAGGAATACCTGGAGATGAACCCGAAGTACCGGCTTTCGAAGTGGCGCTGCGAAGTGGACAAGCCGCGCGAGCAGCCAGCCTGACGCAACGGGCGTTCGCGTTGCAGCTTCGGTAACGTCAAACGCCGCTTTCTCCTGGAAACGCCTCGTCGCCAGCCTACGATGGCCCGGCGTTATGTCCACCCTTCGCCGGCGCGGCGCGTCAAGCTTGTTTGCTGCATTGCACAACAAAGCGCTGGCGTCGTTGTTGCGGCCGTCGTTTTGTGACTTGCCGATTGTTGGCTCTGCTGCATATGGTCTTATGAGCGAACGATCACATGGTAGCCATATGTGAACAGTTGCTTGTTGGGTTGCTCACAGGTTCAAGAATCGGCTGCAACGATCGGCCGTCAATGGAGGAACGTAAATGAAAAGCAAGAAGCTTTCCCTGCTAGCCTGCACCGCGCTTCTTGCGGTCGGCGTGGCCGCCACGATATGTCCGGCCGCGGCCAACGAGGAGCTGCAGAAGCTGCAAACGGACGCCAATCAGTGGGTGATGCCCACCGGCGACTACGCCAACCACCGTTACAGCACGCTTGAGCAGATCAACGCCACGAACGTCTCCAAGCTGCATCCCATCTGGTCGTTCTCAACCGGCGTGCTGCGCGGCCATGAGGGCGGCCCGCTGGTCATCGGCAACGTGATGTATGTCCACACGCCATTCCCGAACAACGTGTTCGCGCTGGACCTGAACGACAACGGCAAGGTGATCTGGAAGTACGAGCCGCACCAGGACCCGAACGTCATTGCGGTAATGTGCTGCGACACGGTGAACCGCGGCGTCGCCTACGGCGATGGCAAGATCATCATGACTCAGGCCGACGCGACGGTGGTGGCGCTGGACGCCAAGACCGGCAAGGAGCTTTGGTCCAAGAAGAACGGCGACGCGGCCAAGGGCGAGACCATGACCATGGCGCCGATGATCGTGAAGGACAAAGTCTACGTCGGGATCAGCGGCGGCGAGTTCGGCGTGAAGGGCCGTCTTACGGCGTACCACCTGAAGGACGGCACCGTCACTTGGAACGCCGCCTCGGTCGGGCCGGATGCCGACCTTCTGGTCGACCCGGAGAAGACGACCATGATGGGCAAGCCCATCGGAGCCAACTCGTCGTTGTCGACCTGGCAGGGCGACCAGTGGAAGACCGGCGGCGGCGCGACCTGGGGCTGGTACTCGTATGACCCCGCAACCAACCTGATCTATTACGGGACTGGCAACCCGAGCACCTGGAACCCGGTCCAGCGGCCCGGCGACAACAAGTGGTCCATGACCATCTTCGCCCGCGACGCCGACACCGGCATGGCAAAGTGGGCGTTCCAGATGACGCCGCATGACGAGTGGGACTACGACGGCGTCAACGAGATGATCCTCGCCGACATCCCGGTGAAGGGCGTCATGACCAAGGCGCTGGTGCATTTCGACCGCAACGGCTTCGCCTACACGCTGAACCGCGAGACCGGCGAGTTGCTGGTGGCCGAGAAGTACGATCCCGCGGTGAACTGGGCGAGCCATGTCGACATGAAGACCGGGCGGCCGGAAGTGGTTGCCGCGTTCGCTCCCGGGCATGGCGGCGAGGACCACAACAGCCGCAACGTCTGCCCGGCGGCGCTTGGCTCCAAGGATCAGCAGCCGTCCTCGTTCTCGCCCAAGACCGGCATCTTCTACGTGCCGACCAACCACGTCTGCATGGATTACGAGCCGTTCAAGGTGTCCTACACCGCCGGCCAGCCTTACGTGGGCGCCACGCTGTCGATGTACCCGCCGAAGGGCGACACCAACCTGGGCAACTTCATCGCCTATGACGCCGGCCAGGGCAAGATCGTCTGGTCCGATCCGGAGCCGTTCTCGGTCTGGTCGGGCGCGCTCGCAACCGCCGGCGACGTGGTGTTCTACGGAACGCTCGAAGGCTACATCAAAGGGGTCGATGTCAAGACCGGCAAGGAATTGTATCGCTACAAGACCCCGTCCGGCATCATCGGCAACATCAACACCTACACGCATAACGGCAAGCAATACATTGCGGTGCTGTCCGGCGTTGGCGGCTGGGCCGGCATCGGCATGGCGGCCGGACTTGCCAAAGACAACGAGGGCCTCGGGGCCGTCGGCGCCTACAAGCAGCTTTCCAGCTACACCCAGCTGGGTGGCGTGTTGACGGTGTTCGGCCTCGACTAGATCGGCCACCGCGCTCATTCGGAGATAGTCTCGCTATGCGTTACGGACCGGCTTTCGTGCTTTCCGCTGTTCTCTGCTCGATCTTCGCCGTTGGCTCCGCCCTGTCTGGAAAAGCCAGGGCGGAGAACGACCCGGTCTACGTCGTTCAAGGCGGCTTGGTCGACCAGCACGTCTACAATGGCTTTCGGCGTTACGGGGAGTCTTGCCTGCGCTGTCATGGTCCGGACGGCGCCGGCAGCTCCTATGCTCCCAACCTCACGAACTCGCTGAAACACCTAAGTTACGACCAGTTCGTCGATGTCATCATCAACGGACGCAAGAACGTGACTGCGGCGCAGAACAACGTGATGCCGTCCTTCGGCACCACCGAGGATGTCGTCAGCTACATGGACGACATCTACGGCTATCTAAAGGCCAGGTCCGACGACAAGCTGCCACGCGGCCGGCCGAAGCGGATCGGGGATGATAGCTGACCTGATCCGCCTCGCCGCCGCGCTTGGCATCCTGCTCGGGACGTTGCCGGCCGGCGCGCAAAGTCTGGAGCTGATTTCCCGCACCGAGTTGCGGGTCTGCGCTGACCCGCATAACCTGCCATTCTCGGATCGCGACCGGACCGGGTTCGAGAACCGTATCGCGGAGCTGATCGGGACCGACCTTCAGCTTCCAGTCAGTTACGTCTGGTTTCCGCAAGTGATTGGTTTCGTGCGTAACACTCTGCGGGCGCGCGAATGCGATTTGGTTATGGGCGCCGTATCGGGCGACGGCATTATGGACAACACCAACGCCTATTATCACACCGGCTACATGATCGTGACGCGCAAGGCCGACGCCATCGCCGCGGTATCGGTCGGTGATCCGGCATTGGCTGGGAAGCGCATCGGCCTAGTTGCGGCGACCCCTCCGACTGATCTCGCTCTGCGGCATGGTTTGATGTCGCATGTCCACGCCTACTCGCTCGGCGTCGATACCCGCTTCAGCAATCCAGCCCGCGCCATGCTGCAAGACTTGGCCGACGGCGACATCGACGTCGCCTTTGTTTGGGGGCCAATCGCCGGTTACGCGATGAAGCACGACCATCTGCCGCTGAATGCCGCGTTTATCGCGTCGGAACCTGATGCGCCACGCCTCGACTACCGGATTGCCATGGGCGTGCGCGCCAACGAGCCGGAGTGGCGCCGACGCATCAACCAGGCAATCGGCCACCAGCAGGCGCGAATTTCGCAGGTGCTGGCGGAATACGGCGTGCCATTGCTGGATGAGCAGGGCCGCCCGGTCGCGCAAGCGGCGTCGCCGTGATTCGCAGCCTGCCCGCGCTGGCGTCGTTCCTGCTGATCGGCACGGCCGCCGCGTTTGCCGCTGCGCCGGAGCCGAATGGGTTCCGGATGGACGAGTACAGAGCGACAGTTCCGGCCACCGTGGCGGGCGGCAGCGTGGTCCACGCGCAGGAGATCCGCAAACTGCAAGGGCAGCACGGCGTGGTGCTGATCGACGTGTATCCGGCCCCGCGGCGTCCGCCCGGAACGCAGCCTGGAACTCCCTGGCTGCCGCCCGTTCACCGCAACCTGCCCGACAGCCTGTGGTGGCCCGAGGTCGGGCGCGGCGCGATCCCGCCGGCGTTGGAGACGCGTTTCCAGCAACGGCTGAGTGAGGTGACGGCCAGCCAGCCCGGCAAGTTGCTCGTGTTCTACTGCAAGGCCGATTGCTGGCTCAGCTGGAACGCCACCAAGCGCGCGGCCTCGTACGGCTTCAAGGTTGCCTGGTTTCCCGAGGGGGCCGACGGTTGGCAGGCGAGCGGCTTGCCGACGCAGGCGGCGAAACCCGAGTCGCTCGACTAATTGCCGAGCGCCGCCTGCAGGGTTTGCGCGTATGCGCCGGCCCGGGCCTCAAGCTGCACCGGGACTTCGCACGCATAGCGAATGGTGCGTCCCACCTCCTCGTAGTTGCGAATCAGGAACGCACGCCGAGTGGTGACCTCCTCCCGCTCCGCCGCGGGTGCGTCATTGGGCAGCGCCAGAAGTTCGGCGGTGACGCGGGTCTCGGTGGCGGTCAGGTCGCGCTGCCGTCGGGTGACGTCACGCAGGCGCTCGATGACTTGGCTGCGCTGCGCGTTGGTTTCGTCCAGCAGCCCGGCGAACGCCATTGGCAGAACCGCCGCGCGTTCTCCCGCAGGCAGGGTTTCGACGAATGCCTTGAGCTGGGCGACGCCGGCCTCCTGCGTCACGGCGCGAGGAGCCACGCGGCCCACCAACGCCGAGACCCGCGCGTCCGCTCGCCAGTCGGATGCCGCCGCCGGGCCGGTCCAGAGCGAACTCGCCGCCAGGGTCGGGACCAGGCGCTGCCGGCACGGCCAATCCGGGTCCGCCGGCGGCGGTCCGGCCGCGCCGACCATCAGCGCCAGCGCCAGCCACCATCTTCGCTTCATTCGGCCGCCATCCGGCGCGTCATCAACCCGCGGCCTGGATCGTAGCCGACCACCGCCGCCGCCATGAACGCCAGCGTGCATCCCGCGACCACGCATCCGGCCACCAGGTCGAACTGTCCGTACAGGGCGAAGCGGATGAGTTCGGTGGCCGAGGTGAACGGGTTCAGCTCGCAAATCCAGTAGAGCGTCAGGCCGGACTCCTTGACCCGCCACAACGGGTACAGCGCCGACGACGCGAAGAACATCGGGAAGATCACGAAGTTCATCACCCCGGCGAAGTTCTCCAGCTGCCGGACGACCGAGGACAGCACCAAGCCAAGCGCCCCGAGCATCAGCCCGGACAGCACCAGGGCGGGCAGCACGGCCACATACCCGACCGGCGGCGGCTCGATCTCCCAGAACCAGGCGATCGCCAGGAACAGGTACGCCTGCACCACGGAAACCGCAACGCCCGCCAACAGCTTCGACAGCAGCAGGAACCAGCGCGGCAGCGGGCTGACCATGAGCGTCTTCATGCTGCCCATCTCGCGGTCGTAGACCATCGAAAGCGAACTCTGCATGCCGTTGAACAGCTGGATCATGGCGATCAATCCGGGCGCGATGTAAACCTCGTATGGAACATAGGTCTCGTACGGCGGGATGATCGAGACGCCGAGCACGAAGCGGAAGCCCGCCGCGAAGATCGCCAGCCAGATCAGCGGCCGCACCAGCGCCGAGATGAAGCGCCCGCGCTGATGCACCCAGCGCAGGCCCTCGCGCTGCACGATGCCGGACATGCACCGGCCGTACTGCGCCGGGCTCACGCCGCTTCGTCCCGAACCAGGCGGCCGAACGCCGCCTCGAGCGTCGCGACGCCCTGTGCGGCGATCACCTCGGCCACCGCGCCGTCGGCCAGGATGTGGCCACGGTGCAGCACGATCACCCGCGCCCAGTCGCCGGCCTCGTCGATCAAATGGGTTGCCCACAGCACCGCGAGGCCACGTTCGACGCAAAGCCCGCGGACATGGCTTAGCAGGAAGGCGCGGCTCTCGATGTCGAGGCCGGCGGTCGGCTCGTCCAGCAGCAGCAGCGCCGGGTCGTGCAGCAGCGCCCGCGCCAGTTCGACCCGACGCCGCTGCCCGCCCGACAGCGCCCGCACCCGGTCACGGCGACGCGCGAACAGGCCCACGCGCTCCAGCTCGGCGTTCGAGCGGATAATGGCGTGCCGTCGCGGCATGCCGTGCAGGGCTGCGTGGTACAGCATGTTCTGCTGCACCGTCAGGTCGAGATCGAGCGTCGGCTGCTGGAACACGACGCCGATTCGCGCCAGGGCGGCGGATGGGTTGACCTTGAACTCCTGCCCGAACACCGCGATGCGGCCCTGTTGGGCGTGGTACAGCCGCGTGACAAGCGCGAACAACGTCGTCTTGCCGGCCCCGTTGGGACCGAGCAGCACGGTGAAGTCGCCCGGCGCAATCGAGAAACCGACATCGTGCAGCACCGTCTTGTTGCCGAAGCGATGCCGCAGGCCGCGAACATCCAGCGCCCGCTCAGCCGCAATCGGTTCGACGCGGGCCAGCATCAGGGCGCGTCGACCACGCCCCAGGGCAGCCGCCCGACCGGGACCGACTTGGTCACCCGGAGCGCCGCGACGTCGATCGACGACAGGTCGTTGCTGACCCCGTTGGTGGTGAACACCCGCTTGCCGTCGGCCGAGAACGCCAGGTTCCAGACCCGCTGCCCTACCAAAAGGTATTTCTTCACCTCGAAGGTTTGCGCGTCGATCACCGCCACCCGGTTCGCCGGACCCAGCGCCACGAACCCCAGCGACTGGTCGGCGGTGATCGCGACGCCGACCGGCTGCACCGATTCGGCGGGCACTCCCGGTATGGCGAACTGGATGGTGTGAATGACCTTGTGCGTGGCGGCGTCGATCACCGCGACGGTGCCGCCCACCTCGGACGATACCCAGACCTGCTTGCCGTCCGCCGTGAACCGCGCCACCCGCGGCCGGCTGCCGACCAGGACGTTGGCCATCACCGCATGCGTCTGCGGGTCGATGAAATGCGCCATGCTGGTGGTCTCGGAGGTGTTGACCACGGTGCGCCCGTCGGGGCTCACCCCCATGCCCTCCGGCTCCACGCCGACCCCGATCTCGTTCATGATCTGCGCCGAGGCGATGTCCAGCACCGACATCATGCTGTCGTTCTCGTTGGACACGTACAGCGTCTTGCCGTCGGGGCTGAGCGCGAACAGCTCGGGGTCGGGGCCGCTCGGCAGGATGCGCGTCACCGTCAGGCTGGCTAGGTCGAGCACCTCGATATGGTCGCTGTCGCTGGTGCAGATGTACAGGCTGCGGCCATCTTTCGCCAACGCGATGCCGCGCGGCCGGTCGCCCACCTTCACCGTCGCGACCGTCGCCAACGTGCCGGCGTCGAGCACGGTGATGGTGTTGTCCTTCTCATTGGACACCAGCAGCCGCTCCGCATGGGCCGTCCCCATGCCGAGCAGCAGCGACAGGGCCGCTGCGGACTTCACATATGGCATTTCGTCTCCGGTTGGTCGATGCCGAGCGTGTCCAGCTCGGAAGTCTGGTGCAGGTAGCCTGGCTGCGGCGAGACCGAGACCAGGCTGCGCGGGTCGGCCAACAGCACCGGCTGGCGCAGCTGGCCGTCCCAGGCGCGGAACGTCAACCGGGCGCCCTTGAACGCCGCCAACTGGAACGCGGGACTGTGCAGGTACTCGACGATCTTGGGCGCATCGATGGTGTTCGCGCGCGCCGCCGCCTCACCGACTGCACGGACAGCCATCCACGCGCCGTAGTCATGCGGCGTCATCGGGCGCTGCGCCAGCTTGAGGAAGCGGAACTGCAGCTGCGTGCCGCCCCACTGCTCGAACGGCCGTGCCCACGCGGCCGGCGTCAAGCCGCTGGTGCCGGCCACGGGCCGCGGGTCGGTGGTGCGATAGGCCATGTCGTCGCCGAAATCGTCGGCGGCGTCAGCCACCACCAGCACGTCGTACGAGAGGCCCTGGGTGAACCGCGCCACTTCCGCGCCGATGCCGACGTGCCCGGTATCGGTGCGTTGCGCGCCGGGAGCGAACGTCCAGGGCTGATCGGCCACGATGCGAAGCTGGAACTTGCGGGCCGAGCGGCGCATCGCGTCGGCATACAGCCGGTCGGCGTCGGTCGGGCCGGCCACCAGCAACAGGTTGCGCCACCGCTTCACCGCCAGGAACTGCATCAGCGCGTCCGCCAGCATGGCCCGGCTGGGCAGCATGTGCAGCACGTTGGCGCGGCAGTCGGAGCCGCGCAACGCATCGTCTTCGCTCGTCGCGTCCAGCAGAAGGGCGTCGTGCAACTCCGGCAAGTCGGCCACTTGCAGCAGCAACGCGGCGGGCAGGTCGGTGACGATGATCCGCGAGCCTTTGGCCGCCAACTTGCGCGCGGCGTCGACCACGGCGGCGGCGTCCGGCAGCACGGCCTCCTCCAGCCGATAGTCCTGATGCAGGAAACGGCCGGTGGTTTGGTCGTCGACCAGAGCGAGGCGGGCTCCCAGCACGCCCTCGTGCGCCGGCGGCGGGTCGAGCAGGCTCGCCGCCACGACCTGCTTCGGCTCCAGCGCCAGGTAGGCGATGCTCACCGTCGCGGGCGCGTCGGCGGCGACCGCCGGCGTCAGCGTCGCCATCGCCAGCATCGCCGGAACCAGCCTCAGCTTCATCTGCCTCCCCGATCAGCGACAGGTTGCGCCTGCCGCTCGGTTGCGTCGAGAATGATCCGGTCTCGCCGACTTGTCAGCCCCCAGCACAGGATGGCCACGCGATGAAGCTCATGCTCCTGCTGTTGTGCGCCGCCGCCCCTGCGTGGGCGGCCTCGCCAAGCGTCGCGGCGTTCGACTTCGATATCGTGAACACCTCGCCGGCCGCCTCGACGCCCGAGGAGATGGCGCGACTGCACAGGCTGGACCGGCAGCTTCACGACGACCTCGCGCACCGCTACGTCCTTGCCGACATCACGCCGGTGCGGGGCCGCCTCGCGAACGTCGCCTCCATTCGCGGCTGCAACGGTTGCGAACTGGACCTGGCGCGCCAGGTTGGGGCCGGGCTGGCGGCGTATGGCTGGGTGCAGAAGGTGAGCAACCTGATCCTGAACATCAACCTGGTGATCGAGGACGCAGCCAGCGGCCGCGTCATCAAAGCCGACAGCGTCGACATCCGCGGCAACACCGACGATTCCTGGCGGCGCGGCCTGAAATACCTGCTGGAGGAGCGGCTGTTCCGCGACCCGTAGCGCTCCCGCTACTTCAACGTGCTCAGGTAGGCGATCACGTTGGCGCGGTCCTGATCGCTTTTGAGGCCGGCGAAGATCATCTTGGTGCCGGGCACCACGCCGCGCGGGTCGACCAGGTAGTGATCGAGGGTCGGCGCGTCCCAGGTCACGTTGTAGGCCGCCATGGCGGTCGAGTAGTTGAACGAGGCGATGCTGTGCGACGGCCTGCCAACCACGCCGTGCAGGCTCGGCCCGATCTTGTTCTCGCCCTCCTTGACGGAGTGGCACACCGCGCATTTGTGGAACACCACCTGCCCTGCGGTCGCGTCGCCGTCGGCGCGGGCCATGCCGGAGCTGATGGCGAGCGCCGCCACCAAAGCCAATCCTGCTGCGTAGCGCATCATTCCTCCCTGCCTTTGCCGCCTTGACGGCGCCATCCTTGAACCGAATATGACAACTTGTGCCGCGTTGTCGAGTTGCCCGCATCCGTCGGACGCAGGCGCTTCCCTGGCAACCCGGTCGATGTCTACTGTAAGTCCCACAACCTGTGTGGAGAGCCAGCATGCCGATTGTCGCGGTGATGTACCCCGGCGCGAATGGGGCCAAGTTCGATCATGACTACTACATGCAGTCGCATATCCCGCTGGTGCGGCGGCTGTGGTCGCCGCTCGGCTTGCAGGACATCGCGATCATGCGCGGCATCGCAGGCCCCGACGGCGCGGCCCCGACCTATGCCCTGATCGCCCAGCTTACCTTCGCCTCCATGGACTCGTTCAAGGATGCGGCGGCCAAGCACGGCGGCGAGATTTTCGCCGACATCCCGAAATTCACCGATGCCGCGCCGGTGCTGCAGTTCAACGAACCGGCATGACCCCGCGCAGCCGGCAGGCCTGCTGCGGCGGCGAGATCGGATTCTACTCCCATGCCTCGGAAGCGACCGGGACCGAGATGCGGTTCGCGGTGTTCGTCCCGCCGCAGGCGGCGCAACGCCCCTGCCCGGCGCTGTACTACCTGGCCGGGCTGACCTGCACCGAGGAGACGTTCCCGACCAAGGCGGGCGCGCAGGCACTCGCCGCCGAGCACGGCCTGGTGCTGGTGGCGCCCGACACCAGCCCGCGCAAGGCCGGAATTCCCGGCGAGAACCAGAGCTGGGATTTCGGCACGGGGGCCGGGTTCTACCTCGACGCCACGGCCGCGCCCTGGTCTTCGCATTACCGCATGGCCCGCTACGTGACGCAGGAGTTGCCGCAGCTGGTCGAGGCGAACTTCCCGGTGCGTGCCGACCGGCGCGGGGTGTTCGGCCACTCGATGGGCGGCCACGGCGCTTTGGTGACGGCGCTGCGCAAGCCGACGCGGTGGCATTCCGTCTCGGCTTTCGCGCCGATCGCCAACCCGGTCGCGGCGCCATGGGGCGAGAAGGCGTTTTCCGGCTATCTCGGCCCGGACCGCGATGCCTGGGCCGAATGGGACGCTAGCCTGCTGATGCGAAAGCGCCCGTATCCCGGCCCGATCCTGGTCGATCAAGGCACGGACGACGAGTTCCTGGCGGCGCAACTGCATCCGGAGGCGCTGGAGCAGGCGGCGGCGAAATCCGGCCAGGACCTGACGCTCCGCCGTCAACCCGGCTACGACCACAGCTACTGGTTTATCCAGAGTTTCATGGCCGACCACATCGCGCACCACGCGCGCCAGCTTTTGGCGTAGCGTCATGCGCGGTTTGTCGCTCGCCGTGCTGGTAGTACTCGCCACAGCCAACGTGGCCGCCGCCGCCGACCGGATGCAGTTCTGGAATCTCACCTCCGGCACCATCACCGGCTTGTCGCTGGCGCCCGTCGGGACCACGGCGTTCGGTCCCAACCAGTGCGCCAACGACAAGGACGGCTCGGTGGACCATGACGAGCGGCTACGCCTGCTTGGCATCCAGCCCGGCCATTACGACGTGCAGGTCACCGAGCAGAAAGGCCGCGTCTGCCTGGCGCGCGACGTCGCGGTAATCGGCAGCGGCCATTACGCGTTTTCGCTGTCGGATGGCGACCTGCACGATTGTCGCTGACCCTGTCGCCCGCGCGGAAAGTTGCAGTCAATGCATGGGTGATCCGACTGCCAGACGACGGCATGACCTTGACTGGGTAAGACTGCATTCCGTAATCTGCATCGCTACCCAAGCAATAACACAGGAGCACACCTATGGCCTGGAAGACACCCAAGATCGTTGAGATCGCTCTCGGAGCCGAAATCAACTCCTACGCCTGCGCCGGCCTCAAGTAGACTGGTTCGGCGTCCGGCAGCTTACCGAACTACGGTTCGCGTAGGCTGCCGGCGCTAACCAATTGTCTTAGTAATGCATGCGATAGTGTTAGGCGCTGCTGCGGGCGGCGGTTTTCCGCAATGGAACTCGAACGGCATCGGGTGCCAACGTGCCCGTGCCGGTGATCCGGCGGCCAAGCCGCGTACTCAGGCGTCGGTGGCCGTAAGTGCCGATGGCGAGCACTGGGCGCTGTTGACCGCATCGCCCGACCTTCGCCAGCAGATCGAGCGCACGCCATCGCTGCACTCCCGCCAGGGCGCCCGTTCGACTCCTATTGCTGCCGTGGTGCTGACCGGCGGCGACGTGGATGCCATCGCCGGCCTGTTGACGTTGCGCGAGCGGCAGCCGTTCACGCTGTATGCGACGGCTCAGGTTCATGCCGTGCTGGATGCCAACCCGATCTTCGAGGTGCTGGCGCGCGATGTGGTTTCCCGCGAAGTGCTGCGACTGGACCAGGAGCGGCACGTAAGCCTTCCGTCCGGCAAGTCGAGCGGTCTTGCGATCATGCCGTTCGCCGTTCCCGGCAAAGTTCCGCTGTATCTGGAACGGCCCGGGGAGACTCCCGAACTGACCGAAACCGACCAGACGGTTGGCGTCGCGGTGTCTGCGGGCGGCGTCACGCTGTTCTACATCCCGGGATGCGCCGCGATGACGCCCGCCCTCGCCGGCCGGCTGCGTGGCGCGTCGGCCGTGCTGTTCGACGGCACGCTGTGGACCGACGACGAGATGGTGCAGGCCGGCATCGGCAGCAAAACCGGCCGGCGCATGGGGCACATGAGCGTGTCCGGCCCCGGCGGCACGCTGGCGGCGTTCGCCGAGCTGGGCGTCCGGCAGCGCGTCCTGCTGCACATCAACAACTCCAACCCTATCCTGCTCGACGACTCGCCGGAGCGCGCCGAGGTCGAGGCGGCAGGATGGCGGGTGGCGTTCGACGGCATGGAGCTGCGCCTGTGAGCGAACGCATGTTGTCGGCGGCCGAGTTGCGCGACGCGCTGCGGGCAATCGGCGCCGAGCGCTACCACAACCTGCATCCGTTCCACCGCAAGCTGCACAGCGGTGGCCTGAGCCGTGGCCAGGTGCAGGCATGGGCGTTGAACCGCTACTATTACCAGAGCCGCATCCCGGCGAAGGACGCCACCCTGCTGGCCCGGCTGCCGACCGCCGACCTGCGCCGCGCCTGGCGTTCGCGCCTGGACGACCACGATGGCGCCAAGCCGGGCGAAGGCGGCGTCGCGCGCTGGCTGAAGCTGGCGGAGGGAGTCGGACTTGATTGCGCCTATGTCGAGAGCACCGACGGCATCCTGCCAGGCACCCGGTTCGCGGTAGACGCTTATGTGACGTTCGTGCGCGACCGCTCGGTGCTGGAAGCCGTGGCGTCGTCGCTGACCGAGATGTTCTCGCCGACCATCATTGCCGAGCGGGTGTCGGGCATGTTGGCGAACTACTCGTGGGTGACGTCCGACACGCTGGCGTATTTCACGCCCCGGCTCACCCAGGCGCGCAAGGACGTGGATTTCGCGCTCGCCTACATCGACGAGCACGCCAGCAGTCGTGCCCAGCAGGCGCAGGTCCTGGCGGCGCTGCGCTTCAAGTGCGACGTGCTGTGGTCGCAATTGGATGCGCTGCATTACGCCTATGTCGAGCCGGGCCTCGTGCCGCCTGGCGCTTTCGTGCCGCCGCCATGAATGCGACGCCGGCTTTCAACCGCGGCTTCCGCCTGCGCTTCGACCAGGTGCGTGACGCCTGGGTCGTGCTGGCGCCGGAGCGGCTGTTCCTGTTGGACGAGCCGGCGGTGGAAGTGCTCAAGCTGGTGGACGGCGTCAGCACGGTCGCGATGATCGTCGACGCGCTCGCCGCGCGCTACGACGCGCCCCGCGAGGCAATCGCCACGGATGTCGACGCCATGCTGCATGACTTGTCGGACAAGGGAGCGATCCGGCTATGAACGCGATTAATCCATCCCCGCGCGTCGCGGCCCCGCTGGCGCTGCTGGCGGAGCTGACGCATCGCTGCCCGCTGCAATGCCCGTACTGCGCCAACCCGCTCCAATTGGAACGGGCGGCGGCCGAGCTGGACACCGCGACTTGGTTGCGGGTGCTGGACGAGGCGGCGGAACTCGGCGTGCTGCAGGTGCATTTCTCCGGTGGCGAGCCATGCGCGCGCAAGGATTTGCTCGACCTGGTTCGCCGCGCGGCGGAGCGGGGGCTGTACAGCAACCTCATCACCTCGGGCGTGACGCTCGACGCGGCGGGATTGGCGGCGCTGGCAGCGGCCGGGCTGGATCATGTGCAACTCAGCTTCCAGGACGCCGAGGCCGCCAGCGCGGACCGCATCGGCGGCTACCGCGGCGGCCACGCGCGCAAGCTGGCGGTGGCGCCGCTGATCCGCGACGCCGGGCTGCCGCTGACCGCGAACTTCGTGGTGCACCGGCAGAACCTGGCGCGGCTGCCCGACATGCTGGCGCTGGGCGAGGAGTTGGGGGCGAGCCGGATTGAGATCGCGCATGTGCAGTACTACGGCTGGGCGCTGAAGAACCGCGACGCGCTGATGCCGACCCGCCGGCAGCTCGACGAGGCGAATGCGGCAGTGGAGGCGGCGCAAGCCCGGCTGCGCGGCCGGATCACCGTCGATTACGTGGTGCCCGACTATTATGCGGCGCTGCCGAAGGCCTGCATGGGCGGCTGGGCGCAACGGCTGATCAACATTACGCCCGCCGGCTTGGCGCTGCCGTGCCACGCCGCCGAGACCCTGGCCGGCTTCGCGTTCCCCTCGGTTCGCAGCCACTCGCTCGCGGCGATCTGGCGCGACGATCCTGGCTTCGTGCGGTTCCGCGGCACCGCCTGGATGCCCGAGCCGTGCCGGTCCTGCGACCGCCAGGAGATCGATTGGGGTGGCTGCCGCTGCCAGGCGTTCGCGATGACCGGCGACGCCGCCGCCACCGACCCGGCCTGTGCGCTGTCGCCGCACCATCACCTGATGGCCGAAGCGATAGCGGAGTCCGACAACGCCGCCGCCAACCTTGTGTACCGGCGCCTGCGCGCGCCCGAGCCGGCGGCGTGAACCGCAGGGACCTGCTGCTTCTGGTCGCCGCTGCAGCGGCCATCCCGACTGTCGGCCACGCCACGCCTACCTTCTCCGTGACCGAAATCGCTCCGGGCCTGTATGTGCGGCAGGGAGTGCACGAGGAGGCGACCGTCGCAAACCAGGACGGCATCGCCAACATCGGTTTCGTGGTCGGCAACACGGCGGTCGCGGTCATCGACCCGGGCGGCAGCCGCTTCGATGGCGAGGCGCTGCGGGTGCACGTCCGCGCCGTGACGCCGCTGCCGATCCGCTACGTCGTGATGACGCACATGCATCCCGACCACGTGTTCGGCGCCGTGGCGTTCGAGGCCGACCGTCCCGCTTACGTCGCCCACGCGCGCATGGCGGAGATGCTGGGTCAGCGTGGCGACTTCGACCGCGCCCACTTGAGCGAGGCGCTGGGAGCGCAGCAGGCCGGGAACTACGCCACGCCCACGATGCTGGTCGCCGACACGGCGGAACTCGACCTGGGCGGCCGCACGCTGTCGCTGCAGGCGCACGCGACGGCGCACACCAACAACGACTTGTCGCTGTTCGACGCTGCGACTGGGACGCTGTGGGCGGGCGACCTGCTGTTCGTGGGCCGTGTGCCGGCAGTGGACGGCAGCATCGTCGGCTGGCTTGGCGAATTGCAGAAGCTGAAGCGGCTGCCGGCGCGGTGGGCGGTGCCGGGGCACGGCCCGGCTGTGGTGGCGTGGCCGCAAGCCGCCGCCGCCGAGGAGCGTTACCTGTCCACGCTGGTTCGCGAGATCCGGGCGATCATCGCGCATGGCGGCGACATCGAGACGGCAATTGAGACCGTAGGCGCGTCGGAGCGGGGCAGCTGGGTGTTGTTCGACGACTACAACGGCCGCAACGTCACGACTGCGTTCAAAGAATTGGAATGGGAGTAGGACCATGAAGGCGCTGCTGCTGGCTTTCGGACTGGCCTGCCTGGCAAGCCTGCCGGTCCACGCCGAGGAAAGCGATGCCGACCGCGCCGAGCGGTGGCAGGACCTCAAGCACGTCGTGTTCGGCGACCGCACGGTGATCGACGGCAGCGCGATGGTGGCGTTGGAAGCGCCGAGCCGGGCGCAGGACGCGGCGCTGGTGCCGATCGCGGTGACGCTGCCGAACTCGGACGGAGCGGCGTCGGCCGACAAGGTGAAAGCCATCTACATCGTCGTCGACGAGAACCCCTCGCCGCTGGCCGGCACCTTTCATTTCGGTCCGCTGGCCAATCCGCGCAGCCTCAAGACCCGCGTCCGCGTCGACCAGTACACCCTGATGCACGCCGTCGCCGAAACCAACGACGGACGGCTGTTCGCCACCTCGCGCTTCGTCAAGGCGGCCGGCGGCTGCTCGGCGCCGTCCACCAAGGACCCGCAGCTCGCCTTGGCCCGGCTCGGCAAGATGCGGGCGCGGCTCGAAGGCGACGCGCCCCTGGCCGAAGGCAAGGCGGCTACGGTGCAGCTGCTCATCAGCCATCCCAACAACAACGGCATGCAGGTGGACCAGATCACCCACAATTTCATTCCGGCGCGTTTCATACAGGACATCGACGTCAGCTACGGCGACCAGCTGATCTTCAAGGTGGACGCCGACATCTCGCTCAGCGAAGACCCTGTCATCACCTTTGGCTTCATGCCGCGCGGCGCCGGTCCGCTGCGAGTGCGGATGCTCGACAGCACCCGTGCCACGTTCCACCAGGAGTTCCCGCTGGACGCCGGCCGCAGCTGAGCCGAACAATCCGCGCTTGTCATCGCCGCCGTAGTGGAGTGTGCTGCGCGCTCGAAATGAGCCAGGCATCCTGGCCGGGAGAGAAACGATGGCGGACGCGGTTCACATTCATCCATTGGTGGACAACGGCGTAGAACCGGGCCTGCCGAGCTTTGCTGGCGGTACTCTGACGTGCAAATGCACCGACCAGCCGGTCAAGGTCGAGGTGAAATCACAGGTTCTGCACAACCACATCTGCGGCTGCACGCGTTGTTGGAAGCCAGGCACAGCGTTCTCGCTAGTGGCGGTAGTGCCGCGGGAGAGCCTCACGGTAACCCAGAATGCCGACAAGCTTGCCGTCGTCGATGCGTCGGCGGCAATCCAGAGGCACGCCTGTAAAGCCTGCGGGGTTCACATGTACGGCCGCATCGAGAACAAGGCGCACCCGTTCTACGGCCTGGACTTCATCCACCCGGAGCTGTTCGGCCAAGCCGGCTGGGCTGCTCCCGAGTTTGCGGCGTTCGTCTCGTCGGCAATCGAGGGCGGCGTGGCTCCGGATAAGATGGGCGCCGTAAGGGCACGTCTGAAGGAACTCGGCCTGGAGCCGTACGACTGCCTATCGCCGCCGCTGATGGATGCAATCGCGACCCATGTCGCGAAGGCCGCCGCGTCGGCGCACTGACTGCGACGCTCCCTGCCGGATCGGGCCGGCAGGGGGCGCGCGCCGCGTGGCCTGAGGATCAGGAGGATCAGGCTGCCAGCAACGCCAGACCATCCTGCCGATACGGCAAGGTGCCGACCACATGAACTTCGAGGAACGTGCCGGACATTGCGGCGACTGGCAGCTTGACCGTCGCGTCGCCATTGGTCCAGCGGACGTCTTGCTCCGCCGCATGCCAGCCGGGAAGATCACAGTCTTCGGCGTTGACGACGACGCTTTGCGCCTCGTTCCAAAGCGCCATCGATCTTACCTGCACTCCCAGCCTACGCCGGTCGTCGACGAACGGCCCGATCACGCTGGCTGGAACGGCGGCGCGCGACACCAGCCGCAATGGCTTGGCGCCAGCCGGGACCTGGAACAGGTGACGCCCGCGCTCGCTCGAATGGGCGGCGACGAAATGGCCGTTGTTCAGCAAAATTCGCAGCTGCGGATCGTCCAGCAACGTCGCCGGATGGCGTCGATCCGCCAGGCCGAGATGCAATGCCCGGTCGGCAAGCCTGGCCCAGATCGGCTCCACTGTCTCACGATCGGTTGCAAGCCGCGCACAGGCGTCGGCATCCCAGCTTTTTTGCGACGGGTCGATCGACAACTCAGGGAACAGCTGGGTGACGCCGGCATTGGAGAACAAGCCGCGATTTCCGGTGTCGAGGTAACTCTCGGCGGCCAGGCCTTCGGCCAGCAACACCCCATGCGTCTCCAATTCGATATGATAGACGCCGAAGGCCTTCAGTGCGCGATCCTCCACGATGCTGCCGCCATTGACCAACATGCGCGCCGGTATCAGGCAGCCTTCGAGAAAGACGCAATGCTCGGGTGTAACCAGTAGGTCGCGACGCGGAACGCCCTGGGCGAAAGCGTGCGCGAGAATACGGATGGGGTAAGCCATGGTTTTCCGGACCATTGCCGTACCGAGATGACGGCTGCCCAGCCATTTGATCGGCTGGTGGACGATGACGCCACCGACCAGCGTCGCCACCACGTCCCCGGCGGCGAGGTGTTCGACTGCTGTTTCGCCGTGCTCGGTCCGAATGCGCGTCCCTGCCAGGAAACAGGTGATGATCTCGGTGCCGCCCGCTCCGTCGTCGACTAGGCTGACCAGGCCTGGATTGTCTATGCTGTTGAAAGTGAACAAAGTCGTGGCGCCGTTATCGATTGTCAGAATATTGCCGCTGTATTGGACGGTGTAACCGCTTGAGTAGGCAAGGGAACCGATGTCGATCATGTCTCCGCCGCCAAAGCCGGCAACGTTCGCTGAAAAACTCGAACCTGCCGTATCGAGGTTCAACGTGTCGGGCGTGCCGTCACCAAAGACGATGCCGCCGGAACTCGACACGCTGTTGCTTATCGTCATCGAGGCGTTGTTGGTCAGCGTGTAGTTATTGTTGCCCGCGATGGTGTTCGCGAACAGCTGTCCGCCGCTTACCGCGACCGTTCCGCTTCCGGCAAGTGCCCCGCTGATGTTGAGGGTGCCCAGGTCGACCACCGTCGAGCCGGTCCCGACAGCCAGGCGCGAACCGCTCACCGTACCCGACGACCCGACGTCAAGGTTGCTGCCGTTGGTTAACGAGATGAGCTTCTGGACGTTGAGCTGGCCCTGAACCACCAACGTCGGCGCGCTGCCGGCATCGCCTAGAGCGATGTTTCTGATGGTGTAGGCTGGATCGCCGTTGCCTATCGAAACCTGATAGGTCCCAGTCGCTGAAATGGTCACCACGTCGCTGGTTAAATTGGGAACGCTGCCCGTGGACCAGTTGCTGCCGATATCCCAAAGTCCGCCGCCAGTAGTGCTTCCAGTCCAGCTCTTTGTCACCACGAGTGTATTCCCTATGCTTGAACGACCGATGTAACTGCTGCAAGGAACTCTTGGCTCTGGTTATACCCGGCACCGTGATATCATTTGACAATAGCGGGCATTGCAGAGCCGCCACGCCCAAGCTCGAACAATCTTAGCAAACATTACGAGATAGAAACTTAACCTGCGATTTTCGTATTTTCAATGGCAATATTTGAATTGGTGAAATTGAGCTCGCTCGGCCGGCGAGGCGGGCGCCTCAGCCGGCCTCGCCGCCGAGCCGATACTCCCGGGTCTCGCCGAAGCCCTGCACGGCAAAGCTCGCAGGGTTCAGGCCGGCTGCCAGCCGGGCCGCTTCCAACGCGTGCAACGGAGCGTCGATAGCCTCGTCGGTAAGCTGGAAGGTGCCGAAATGCATGCCCACCGAGCGGCGCGCGCCAAGCGCCAGGTGCGCCTGCACCGCCTCGGCCGGGTTTATGTGCACCGGAGCCATGAACCAGCGCGGCTCGTAGGCGCCGATCGGCAGCAGCGCCACGTCCGGCGCGCCTAGCCGCGCGCGAATTTCCTGCCAATGCGGCCCCGCGCCGGAATCGCCTGCGAACAGCACCTGCCCCGCCTCGCAGGCGATCATGAAGCCACCCCAAAGGGTGCGGTCGCGGTCGAACGGCGTGCGGGCGGAGAAGTGCCGCGCCGGCGTCGCGGTGACGCGCAGCGCTCCCGCCGCGGTCTCCTGCCACCAGTCCAGCTCGGTGGCGGCGATTCCCAGCCGGGACAGCGCGCGGGCGTTGCCGAGCGTCGTCACGAAGCGTGGCGCGTGCCGCCGTTGCAGCTCGCGCAGGCTCGGCAGGTCCATGTGGTCGTAATGGTTGTGCGACAGCAGCACGACGTCGGGGCGCGGCAGGTCGGCGAGCGCGATGCCGGGCGCACGCGCCCGCTGCGGCCCGGCCCATGACAGCGGCGAGCAACGCTGCCCGAACACCGGATCGGTCAGCACCACCGCGTCGGGGAGGCGGATCAGGAAAGTGGCGTGGCCGACGAAGCTGATCGCGGCGGTTGCCGGCATCACGACGGCGGGCGGCGGCGCGAACCAGTCGTTCGGCGCCTGCCGCGGCCAAGCCGCCCGCTCCCCCCGGAATCTCCAGCGCAGCACGTCAAGCAGGCCGCGCGTCGGCGCGGGCGGGCCGGGGTTGTGGAAATGTTGCCCGTCGAAATGGTCGGATTGGGGGAAACCACCTCGGGAAACACTCATATGCGGCTCATTCGGTGGAGATAGTGTCACCTGCCGGTCACGGTGGCCAGTTTGTCGGCGCAAAAAAACTTGTGCTTAACCGGCCTGCCTCACAGTCCGGCCATTAACCACGGGCTGACAATGGCACCGAAATCCTACGACAGTTGAGGCGTGGGACGCACGGCCGTGGCCATTGGCCTCGCCGCGTGCCTTGCGGGGATGGTCGAGCGGGCGCAGGCGCAAAGCGTCCCGATGACCGCGGGGGACGTGCGGATCGTGGCCAGGGCGCTCGGCTTCGTGCAGCCCGCGCCCTCGGGCGACGCCTGGGTCGCCGTCGTGTTCGCGCCCGGCAGCGCCGCCAGCCGCGCCGACGCCGACCGCATCGCGGCGCTGTTCGGCGACGGCCTGCGCTCCAGCCAGGCGCTGCTGCAGGCGCGCCCGGTCGCGGCCGACGCGCTGGCGGCCACCGACGGCTACGTGGCGCTGATCGTCGCCGCGAGCGCCCCAGTCGATGCGGCGATGCAGGCCGCCCGCGCCCGGCACGTCGTCTGCGTCACCAGCGAGATCGCCGAGTGGTGCTGACGGCGCACGGCGCGGCGCACGCGCAGTCGGTCGATTACGGCAGCCTCGAACAGCTGTTCGGCGAGCCGGTGACGACATCGGCGACCGGCAAGCCGCAGCGGGCGTCCGACGTGCCGGCCAACGTGGAGACCATCACCGCCGACGCCATCCGCCGCTCGGGCGCCGACAACATCCCGGACGTCCTGCGCTTCGTGCCCGGCCTGGACGTGCGCCGCTACGGCAACGGCGCGGCGGATGTCGGCATCCACGGCTACAACCGCCCGTTCAACCTACGGCTGCTGGTGCTGATCAACGGGCAGCAGGCCTACCTCGACGACTACGGGCGCACGCAATGGTACGCGCTGCCGGTCGAACTCGACGAGATCCGCCAGATCGAGGTCGTGAAAGGCCCGAACACCGCGCTGTTCGGCTTCAACGCCGCCTCGGGCGTCATCAACATCGTGACCTGGGACCCGCTGCGGGACCGCGTGAACAGCGTGACCGCGCGCGGCGGCACGCAGCAGTACGGCGCGCTGTCCGCGGTCGGCACCGCGCAGGTGGCCAACTGGGGCGGCGTGCGCGTCTCCGCCGGCGGCTTCCGCGAGCGCGACTTCGTGCCGCCGGCGCTCGCCTCGTTCGATGCGGCTCACCGCACGGACCCACAACGCGAGTCGGTCGCCGTCGACGCCCGCGCCCGCGCCCGCCTCAGGGCAGGTGTGGAGGCGACGCTGAACGCATCCTCCGTCAACTTCCGCACCAACGAGGAAGCGATCGTGCCGCTCTATGCCGCCGGCTCGTACCGCACCGACGCGGTCCGCGCCGCGGTTTAGGCCGACACCGGCATCGGCCTGCTGGCGCTGAACGTATACCGAAACGAGTCGCGCTACGGCTACCTGGACCTTGCCGCGTCGGGCAACCTGCACAGCGTCCTGTACGTGGCGCAGGCCAGCGACACGGTGAAACTGGGCGCCGAGCACAGCGTCCGCCTCGGCCTGGAGTACCGCAACACCACTGGCGCCGCTTCGCGGAATTTCATCGGCACAGTAGGCTACCAAGTCCTTTCTGCCGGCTTGACATGGGACTGGCAGATCACGCCGACGCTGGCGTTGACCAACGCGGTCCGGGTGGATCATTCCAGCCTCAACCAATCCGGGACCCTGCTGGCAAACACCGGCTTCTCCAGCGCCAGCTACAACAGCCATTCGATGACAGAGCCGTCTTTCAACTCGGGCCTGGTTTGGCACGCGACCGAGCGCGACACCCTCCGCCTGACCGCCCGCCGCCGGGTCATACGCCGCGCAGAACCTGCTCGCCTGGCGGGTTTCCCTGCCATGGCGGCGGACGGCGCTGTTCGTGGCCGCCGTTGCACTGCTGGGGATGGGCGGCTGGCTTGCCCACGTGCTGATCGTCGAGGGGGTGTTCCCGTTCCTGGCGCCGGCCGCCGACATCGGCGCCGCCGCCGGGGCCATCGGCCTGTCGACTGCCGGCGCTGACGGTCGCCATCCGCGGCCGCCCCGGCTACCGCGACCCGCTGCTGGCGGGCACGATCCTCGCCTGCTCGGTGGCCTGCATGCTGTTCGTGAGCCTCAGCAGCCTGACGCACCCGTTCCGCCTGGCCTACAAACTGGGGCCGGTCACCGCGACGGTGATGCTCGCCGCCGTGCTGAACGGGCTCGGCCTGACCCAGGTCCGCGAGGCGCGTGGCCGCTGGCAGGTGCTGCAGGGCGCGTCGTGCCTGGCTGCGGCGCAGCTGCTGCAGGTCGTGGTCGGGCTGACCTCCATCCTGGGTTTCTCCGATTGGATCGCCGAGGCCGACAAGCCCGCGAGCCTCGCCACCGAGCCGGTGTTCGTCGTGGTGACGGCCTGCGGCCTGGTGGTGCTGGCGTTGGGCATCGTCGGGTCGGCCATCGACCACCACCTGGCGTTGCAGGCCGACCGCGAGGCCGACCGCTGGCGCCAGCTCGCCGACAGCGCGCTGGAAGGCATCCTGATCCATTGGGGCGAGATGGTGCTGGACGCCAACGCCGCCTTCTGCACGCTGGCGGGCCTGTCGCTGATCGAGCTGCGCGACCGCCAAATCAGCGACCTGTTCCAGCTGGAGGCCGGCAAGCGGGCGCCCTGGCACCTGCCCCAGCCTGGCCCCAACTACGCGCGGCAGGAGATCGCGCTGCAGGCGGCGGCTGGCGACGCCATCCCGATCGAGGTCGTGCCGCGCCGGATCACCTACAAGAACCGTTGCGCCCAGGTCCTGGCGATCCGCGACCTGCGCGAGCGGCGGGAAGCCGAGGCGCGCATCCGGTTCCTGGCCCACCATGACGGGCTTACCGGCCTGGCCAACCGGGTGCTGTTCAACGAGCGGATAGAGTTGGCGCTGGGCTTGGCCGACCGCAGCGCCGACACGGCCCCGATGACGGTGGCGGTGCTGTGCCTCGACCTGGACCGCTTCAAGGCAGTCAACGACAGCCTGGGCCACGCCGCCGGCGACCTGCTGCTGCAGCAGGTCGCCGCACGGCTGTGCAAGGCGACGCGCGCCACCGACACCGTGGCCCGGATCGGCGGCGACGAGTTCATCATCATGCAGACCGGCGTCAAGCAACCGCAGGCGGCGGCGATCCTGGCGGCCCGGCTCGTCGAGGCGCTCTGCACGCCGTTCGACCTCGGCGGCAAGGCGGTCAGCATCGGGGTCAGCATCGGCATCGCGTTCTATCGGCAGGACGGCGGCGGCGTCGCCGAGTTGATCCGCAGCGCCGACATCGCGCTGTACCGGGTCAAGGCGGAAGGGCGCGGCGCGTACCGCTTCTACGAGCCGGTTATGGACGCGCAGCTGCGCGAGCGCCAAACCCTGGAGCAGGACTTCCGCGCGGCGGTCGGCACCGGCCAGCTCGCCATGCACTACCAGCCCATCCTTAGCTGCGAGGACGGCGAGGCGACCGGCTTCGAGGCGCTGATGCGCTGGACCCATCCCGTCCGGGGATTGGTGCTACCGTCGGAGTTCATCCCGCTGGCCGAGGAAACCGGCCTGATCGGCGACCTCGGGGCCTGGGCGCTGGAGCAGGCCTGCGAGGCGGCGGTGCGCTGGCCGCCATCCACCCGCGTCGCGGTCAACCTTTCTCCGGCGCAGTTCCACGGCGGCGGCGTGGCGGCGATGGTCGCCGGCGTCCTGGAGCGGACCGGCCTGCCAGCCTCGCGGCTGGAGCTGGAGCTGACCGAGGGGGTGCTGATCAAAGGTCCCGCCGAGGCGCTCGCGGCGCTCGATGCGCTGACGGCGCTCGGGGTCGGGATCGTGCTCGACGATTTCGGCTCCGGATATTCGAGCCTCGGCTACCTGCACCAGTTCCCATTCACCAAGCTCAAGATCGACCGTTCGTTCGTGGCGGCGCTGACCGGTCATGGGCGAGGCCACGCCATCGTCCTGGCCATGAGCCGAAGCCTTTGCATTGACGTCACCGCGGAGGGGGTCGAGACAGCGGCGCAACTTGCCCTATTGCGGGCGCAAGGCTGCGACACCGTCCAGGGCGCCCTGCTCGGCGACGCGATGCCGGCCGATGCGGTGCAGGACTTCCTGCAAGGCAAGCTGCCGCAACGGCAGCCCGACAGGCCGCCGGGCGCCAGGTTGGCGCTCGCGCCGGCGTAGGCCGGCCCGGCTGACAGAAAGGCTGCCGCATGGTCCGCAAGCCACGAAAAGCGCCCCGCAGCGCCGCCGGCGGTCCAGACAAGGCCCGCCTGCGTATCCTGGTCGTGCAGCTGTCCGCCGGTTTCGCCGGCACCGAGCGCCATGCCGCCGAGTTGGTCAACGGGCTCGCGCCCCACGCCGAGGTTGCGCTGTTGCTGCGCGCACGTCCCGGCGAGACGCATCGGCAGGCGGAATATGCGGCCCTGCGCGCGGCGGTCGCACCTGGCATCCCGGTGTTCCTGAGCAGCCGGGCGGCCCCGTGCCTTGGGCTGTGGCGAGCGCTGTGGCGCTTCCGGCCCGACCTGATCCATGCCCATCACGAGCGCTCGGCACGGGTCGCCGCACTGTGCGCCGGCCGGTTCGGCATCCCGGTCGTGGCCACGGTCCACGTCCACTACCGGGCGCGGGACTTCGGCGGCTGCCGAGCGCTGATCGTGCTGAACGAGGCGGAACGGGTCCGCGTGCGCGCGTCCTTTCCGCGGGAGGTCGCGTTGATCGAGAACTGGGTCGTGCCGCAGCCGCGGCCGGACGCCGTGCGGCTCGCGGCGCTGCGCCGGGAACTCGGCATCGCGGCGGGTGATTTCGTGGTCGGCAGCGTCGGGCGCTTGGCGCCGGTCAAGCGTGTCGGCGGCGTGATCGCGGCGTTCGCGCAAGCCGGGCTGGAGCGGTCCCGGCTGATCGTGGTCGGCGACGGCGGCGAGCGACCGGCGCTGGAAGCCGATGTCGCGCGGCTCAGGCTTGGCGACCGCGTGCGGCTCGCCGGGTTCCGTGCCGACGTTCGCGAGTTTTACGCGCTGTTCGACGTGCTGGTGCTGAACTCGGCGGACGAGCCTTACGGGCTGGTGATCCTGGAGGCTGCGGCGAGCGGCGTGGCGGTGATCGCCACCGCGACGGACGGCGCGCGGGCCATCGGCGCCCGGCTGCCGATCGCCCTGGTTCCGACCGACCAGCCGGCGGCGCTGGCGCAGGCGATGCGCGCGGCCCACGCGGCACGCCACGCAAACTCGCCGCCATTCGCCGGGTTCAGCTTCGAGGAACGCCTGCCGGCGCTGCTGGCGCTCTATCGCCGCGTGCGCGATGGTGGCATCTCCGGCGCATGAGCAGCGGTCTTGTCGCCTCCGGAATCCGGTTCGCCCCGCGCGAGGCGGCGCTGAAGGGCGGCGCCGTGGCGATGACCCTGCTGCTGCCGCTGTTCCTGTTCCATGGCCGGGCCATCGCCGACATCCTGCTGTCGGGCGTGGCGCTGCTGTTCCTGGCGCACAGCCTGATGGCCGCGGACTGGCGCTGGACGCGCAGGCCCTGGGTCTGGCTCGCGGCGGCGCTCTGGCTGCTCACGCTGGCGGCCTCCGCCCGCGCCGGGCCGACGCACTCGGCGTTGGAGGCGCTGGTGCTGGTGCGGCTGCCGCTGTTCTGCGCGGCGCTGGAAGCGTGGGTGCTGACCGGGCCGCGCGAGCGGCGCTGGCTGGGTTGGGTGATGGTGGCCCTGGCGGCCTGGCTGGCGTTCGAATGCTGGCAGCAGTACCTGTTCGGCCGCAACGTCATGGGCGACCCGCGCTGGCCGGACGGGGCGCTGACCGGGCCGTTCCACAAGCCGCGCGCCGGCGGCGCCTTCCTCATGGTGCTGTTTACCGGGCCGGTCGCCGTCGTGCTGACGCTGATCCGGCGAAGCGAGGCGCGCGCGCGGCTGGGCGGGCTGGCGCTGCTGCTGTTCTCGGTGCTGACGATGATCCTGATCGGCCAGCGGATGCCGACCCTGCTGATGCTGCTTGGCCTGGCCGCCACGGCGCTGATCGTCCGGCGGTTCCGCAAGCTGGCGTTGATCGCGCTCGCCGCGGCGGCGGTGACGCTGGTGGCGCTGCCGGCGATCTCGCCGCCGACCTACGCCAAGCTGGTGGTGAAATTCGCGCAGCAGATGGCGCATTTCGCGAGCAGCCCGTACGGCCAGCTCTACACCCGCGCCACGGTCATGACGGCGGCGCATCCGTGGCTCGGGCTGGGCTTCGACGGCTTCCGCGACGCCTGCGCGGACCCGGCTTATTTCCACGGGCTGCCCGCGCTCGGCATCCCGGATGACGACAACGGCGGCGTGCTGGGCTGCAACATCCACCCGCACAACTACTACCTGCAGGCGGCGACTTCGGCCGGCGTGCCGGGGCTGCTGCTGTTCGTGGCGCTGGTCTGCCTGTGGCTGCGGCCAATGCTGCGCGCGCTGCCGTCGCGCGACGTGCAGCAGGCGATGCTGCTGGTGACCGCCTGCGTCAACTTCTGGCCGGCCGCCTCGACCAGCAGCCTGTTCATCCTGGACACCGCCGGCTGGGTGTTCCTGATGACTGGCTGGGCGCTGGCTGCATCGGGCGCGCAAGCGACGAACATCGAGCCGTAGCTTCGGCCGTCACCCGCCGCGCGCCATGCGGGCGCACCGCCACACCGCCTGGCTGCACAGCGCCTCGGCCGGCGCGCCGGTCGCCTTGCAGGCGCGCTCCGCCTGCCACAGCACCAGCAGCACCCGGTCGACCGCGGCAGTCGACAGCGCCGACAGCGCCGCCACGAACAGCGCCTGCTGCTTGTAGAACACCGGCGGCCGCAGGCTCCGCACCGCCTCCGCCGCAGCGCGCCCCTCCGCCACCAGCCGGACCCCGGCGCGCAGCCGTTGGAAATGCAGCAGCCCGCCGCGCAGCACCGCCACGGCGCTGGCGTCGGCACTCCAGGCCGCCTGCAACGCCGCCTCCAAGGCAACCAAGTCGCCCGCCATCATCGCCAGGAAAACCTCCTCCAGGCGCGACGCGCCGCCATCGCCGGCGCTGGCGCGCATGTCCGCGAGGTCGATCCGTCCGCCCGCGCCGGCGTACAGGGCGGCCTTGCCCGCCTCGGCCAACGCCGCGTCCAGCCCGCCCGACACCGAGCCGGCCAGCCAGCCCACCGCGTCCGCGTCCGCCGTGACGCCGGCCTGCTTCAATTCGGCGGCGATGGCGGCGCCCAACGCCCTCGCTTCCGGCACGTAGCAGCCGATTGCCGCGCCTCCGGCGGATTTCTCGATTGCGGCGCGCAGCTTGGACGCCGCGCCGAGCTGGCCGGCTTCCAACACCAGCAGGCCGGCGCAGCCGTCGCGCAGGATCGCCTGGACTTCGGCCGCGAGCGTGTCCCCGGCGTCGGGGACGCGGACCACCCGCCGGCCGCCGCCGAGCGCGAAGCCGGCCAGCTCGCCGGCCAGCGCCGGGCCGACCCGCTTGGCGTCGTCGCCGGACAGTTCGGTCACCCGGAACGGGTCGTCGGCGCTCCCGGCGGCGGTCACGATCACCCGCCGGGCGCGCTCGCGGATCAGCCCGGCATCCTCGCCATGCAGCAGCACCGCGCAGAACCGCGTGGCGTCGCGCAGCACGCCCTCGATGTCGCGGGTCTCGATCTTCATACGGCCGGCTTTACGCTCCGGTTCCGGTCGGGAGCGGCGTCAGGCCGGCTTGGCCAGCGACTGACGGCGGAAATAAGCCGCAAGCTGAAGGCTGATCTGGTCGGCCAAGCCCTCTGCGATGCGGCGCACCACGGTCTCGCGCTCCAGGTCGGCGGCGAAGAACTCCTGGTCGATGATGTCGAACCCGTCGACCTTGCGGGCCGAGCCGCCGAACAGCGTCGGACGCGACGGGTCGTTGCCGAACAGCGTAAAGTCGGCGGTGCCGATCAGCCGCTCCCGCGTTATCGAGTTGTCTCGCTGGATCGCGATGCCCAGGTCCTCCAGCGCGAACCCCAGCTGCAGGTCGTAGCGGTAGCCGAGCCCGGCCCCGCCGCGCTCCAGCCGCTCCTGCAAGGCGAGCCGCAACAGCTGGCCGGAACGTTCGGGCAGCAGGCCGACATGGATCGCCGCGAGATCGGCCGACGCCCCGGCGGTGACGCCGGCGCGCCCGTAGACCGCGTGGAACCCGCAACCGGCCAGTGGCAGCAGCGCCGCCGCCCGACCCAGCACCCAGCGCCGGCCCCTAGGCATTGGCCACGAAGTTCACGATGCGGCCCGGGACGTAGATGCGCTTGCGGATCTGCAATCCTTCCAGCGCCTTGGCCACGTTGCGCTCGGCCATCGCCGCCGCGAGCACCGACGCTTCGTCGGCGTCGGTCGCGACCTCGATGGAGCCGCGCAACCGGCCCATCACCTGCACTGCGATGGTGACCGTCTGCACCGCGAGCAGCGTCGGGTCGGGCGTCGGCCAGGCACGCTCGGCTACCAGCGCCGCGTCTTCCCCGTGCAGCCGCTCGCCCAACGCCTCGGCCAGATGCGGCATCATCGGCGCCAGCAGCAGGCACAGCGTCTCCGCCGCCTCGCGCCGCGCGTAATCGAGGCAGGGCGCGCCGTCGGCGAGCCGTTCCGCCCGCTCGGCGGCGTTGGCCAATTCGTGAATCCGGGCCACCGCGACGTTGAACGAAAGACTTTCCAGCGCTTCGGTCACCGCGGCGATGGCGCGGTGGGTGGCGCGGCGCAGCTCCAGCGCGGCGCCCTCGCCTGCGGCAGCCTCCGCCGCCGCGGGCAGGTTGCCGACGATGCGCCACAGTCGCTGGATGAAGCGGAAAGCGCCGACGACGCCGGCCTCCGTCCATTCCATGTCGCGCTCGGGCGGGTTGTCCGACAGGACGAACCAGCGCGCGGTGTCGGCGCCGTAGCGGTCGATGATGGCGCTCGGGTCGACCGTGTTGCGGCGCGACTTCGACATCGCCTCGATCCGTCCGACCGTCACGGGCGCGCCGGTGCCGCGCTCGACCGCGCCGCCGTCGTCGCCGCGCTCGACCTCGGTCGGGTACAGCCACTGCCCGTCGGCGCGGCGGTAGCTCTCGTGCGTCACCATGCCCTGGGTGAACAGCCCGGCGAACGGCTCCGGAGTGTCGAGCCAGCCGCCGCCCTGCATGGCGCGCGCGAAGAAGCGCGAATACAACAGGTGCAGGATCGCGTGCTCGATGCCGCCGATGTACTGGTCGACCGGCAGCCACGACCGCGCCGCCGCCGGATCGACCGGCTCAGCGCTGTGCGGGCTGCAAAACCGCGCATAGTACCAGGAACTGTCGACGAAGGTGTCGAACGTGTCCGTCTCGCGCTGCGCCGCGGCGCCGCAACGCGGGCAGGCGACGTGCTTCCAGGTCGGGTGGTGGTCGAGCGGGTTGCCCGGGCGGTCGAACGACACGTCCTCCGGCAGCAGCAGCGGCAGCTGGTCGTCGGGCACCGGGACCACGCCGCAGCGCCCGCAATGGATGATCGGGATCGGGCAGCCCCAGTAGCGCTGGCGGCTGACCCCCCAGTCGCGCAGCCGCCAGTTGACCACGCTGCGCCCGGCCCCGGCCGCCTCCAGCGCCGCGATCACCTGGCGCTTGGCCCCGTCGGTGCCGAGGCCGTCGAGGAAGCCGGAGTTCATCATCGTGCCCGGCCCGACATAGGCGGCGTCGCCGGCGAAGACGGTTTCGGGCGCGGCGCCTAGGGCCTGCACCACTGGCGTCACCGGCAAACCGTAGCGGCGCGCGAAATCGAGGTCGCGCTGGTCGTGGGCCGGGCAGCCGAACACCGCGCCGGTGCCGTAGTCCATCAGCACGAAGTTGGCGATCCAAACCGGGAAGCCGACGCCGGGCAGCAGTGGATGCAGCACCCGCAGGCCGGTGTCGTAGCCACGCTTCTCGGCAGTCTCGATCGCCGCCTCGCTGGTGCCCATGCGCCGGCACTCGGCCACGAACGCGGCGACGGCGGGGTCTCGCGCCGCGACCAAAGCGGCCAACGGATGATCGGCCGCGACAGCCAGGAACGCCATGCCGAACAATGTGTCGGGCCGGGTGGTGTAGACCTCGACTGCGTCGATAGCCTCGACCGGCTGTTCCAGCGCGAAGCGCAGCCGGGCGCCCTCGCTGCGGCCGATCCACTTGGCCTGCATGGTCCGCACCCGCTCCGGCCAGCGGTCGAGCGTGTCGAGTGCGGCCAGCAACTCCGGCGCGAAGTCGGTGATGCGGAAGAACCACTGCGCCAACTGGCGTTTCTCGACCGGCGCGCCGGACCGCCAGCCGCGGCCGTCGATCACCTGCTCGTTGGCCAGCACGGTGCCGTCCACCGGGTCCCAGTTCACCCAGCTTTCCCGCCGGTCGACCAGCCCACGCGCCAGCATGTCGAGGAACAGCCGCTGCTCCTGTCCGTAGTACTCGGGATCGCAGGTGGCGAACTCGCGCGACCAGTCGATGGCCAGGCCCATGCGTTGCAGCACGGCGCGCATCGCGGCGATGTTGGCGCGGGTCCAGGTGGCCGGATGGACGCCGCGCTCGCGCGCCGCATTTTCCGCCGGCAGGCCGAAGGCGTCCCAACCCATCGGGTGCAGCACGGCATGGCCGCGCGCCCGCTTGTAGCGCGCCACCACGTCGCCGAGGGTGTAGTTGCGGACATGCCCCATGTGGATGTTGCCGCTGGGATAGGGAAACATCTCCAGCACGTAGTATTTCGGGCGGCCGTCGGTGCGGATGTCGGGCACGGCGAAGCAGCCGGCCTGCTCCCACGCCAGCTGCCACCGCGGCTCGGCGGCGCGGAAATCGTAGCGGCCCGGATCAGTTGCGGGCGGGTCGGACGAAAGCTGCTCGGACATGCGGGCCGCCGGCCGCCGTTACCGCTCGGCCGACTGCGACCGCAGCTCGCGCGCCCGGGCCAGCACCTTGTTTTCGATCTCGCCGGTGGTGGACGGCGACACCGCCGCATCGACCCACTGGCTGTTCACGAGTGTCTGACGGAACAAGGTCACCTTCACCCCGTCGGCGCGCAGTTGCCGCCCGAGGATGTAGGCGGTGGCCTTGAACCGCTCGCCCGGGGAAGCTGGCGGCTCGTACCAATCGGTGATGATCTCGCCACCGAACGGGTCGGCCTGGGCCAGCGGCATGAAGGACAGCGTATCGAGTGCGCCGCGCCAGAGATAGGCGTTGACGCCAAGGCCGGCCCCGCCCCCGGCATCGGCGGACGAGCGCGATTTGGCGGTGGTGAACAAGGTCCCGTTGTCGCCGGAAAGGGTGCCCAAACCGGGACCGCGGAAGCGTGGGTCGTTGTACTGGTTCGCCGCCAGGTACTTGCTCGAACTGCAGCCTGCAAGGCTCAGCATCCCGGCGACGGCCACGAAAGAAACGACACGGGCTTGTCGGAAGAGCATGTTTTGCGGTCGCCTACTTGGAAGCGCCATCATTGCGCGCCGCAATGTGTAGCCGAGCGCAGTCCGGCCGCCAAGAGCCGCCCACGCCGGCGCGCAGGCAGCAACTTGGCGGGAAGCTCCAAAAGCAAGGGAGCGATGGTTGCCCATCGCCCCCTGTCGTCTAAGTCTCGCGACGACGGTTAGCCATTTACCATTTAAAGGCGCTGCCGATGCCAAAGGCCTGAGAACGGACACGATTGTGGAGGGCGGACGCGGTCCCGCTTGTAATGTCGATGTTGTTGGCGCGCTGCTGGCCAAACAAGTATTCGAGGAATACCGACGCGCCAGGCGCCAAAGTGTAAGTGCCGCCAGCTGCGACGCCGTAGCCGTGCAGCCCGCCGCCGGCCCCTACACCGGCTGCAGTGGCCGCAACCTGGTTTCCTTTGTACTCGCCAGAGTCATACGCGTAGTAGTTTGCGCCAACCACGAACGGACCAAACGTGTACTGACCGCCCCCGATGTAGGCCGTAGTGCCAGTGGCGCCGCGCCGGATGCTGCCAAGGTCATCGCCATAAACACCCGAGTCGATATGGCCGCCGATTTCGAAGCCAGCCAGGGTGGCCGCCAGGCCGCCAGCGTACAGGGTGAAATCGCGACCGCTCGGAGAACCGTCGTTGGCACGAACCACGCCGCCGTAAGACGCCGCGACGTTCGCCTTGAGGCCAACCGGTCCGAAGGCAGCCTGGTAGCGCAAGGCGCCGTCGACCGTGTTGACGCGCCTGCCGAGCTGCGGGCTCGGGTTCAAGGAGTTAGCAGGAGCGGAAGTCGTGCGAGCGCCGTTGCCGCCGAAGTTGTTTACCGAGGAATTGGGCTCGAACGACACGCCGAAGTCGAAGCCGGCGACTTGCGGCGAAACGTAGACCGCCTTCTCGTTGCGATCGTTGTCGTCGTCAATCATGTACTTCAGGCCGCCGCCGTTGAAGAACCCGGGCAAATCTCCGTCCCAGCCGCCGGTGTTGAAGCCAACCTCGTTTCCGACCTGAAACAACTCGGAGGGCTGCACCGGCGTGCCGAGCGAAACCTTACCGAACTTGTCGGCGCCGATGTAGATAAACTCGCGCTGCACGAAGATGCCGGACTGCGACTGCGATGCGTTGGTGGTCGCACCCGAGAACTGCCGGAGTTCGATCGAGCCGCCGTATTTGAGGCCATTGGCCAGCACGCCGTCGAAGGAGGGGTAAAGACGGGCGTAAGACGCGACTGCGTAGTTCTGGCTCTTGATGCCCGACCGGCCACCATTGCTGCCGGAGTCGCTGCCGCCGATGGCGAACGCTTCGACCAATGCGTTCAGCGTCACCGTGATGGAGCCGGGAGCCGGGTTGGGAGCGTTCGGGGTGAGCGTGCCTGCGTTGGCGACGCCGGCAATACCTACCGCAGCGCCGAGCAGAGCCGAAGTGGCCAGCAGGAACTTACGCATCTTATCCTCCTCATATCGCCGGACAGCCCGGCAGACGTTTCTAGATCCCGCCCCGTCTCCCCTTCTGCTCCGCGCGGTCGCCGCGAGGTCGTGGGTGGGTGCTGCCGAACCTGTGGGCGAATATGACCTTGCCGTTCATGAACCCGCAACCTTGCACACGCGCCCGTCATGGTATTTGCGAAACAGTGTGGCATCGCAGTCACATTGCATCAGCCGATCAGTGCCGAAACGGCCCCGACGGCCACGCCGTCCTGGGCCAAACGTTTTACGCTGCGGCCGTCGACGCCGCCCAACGCCGCCGCCCGGCCGGGCGCCATCCTGGCCAGGCGCGCCCACCGGAGCGGTCCCAGCCCGGCGGCTGCCGGGTGGCTCGGAGTGGCGAACGCCGGCGAGACGAATACCGCCGCGGCGCCCGCCAGCCGTCCCCGCCTGATGTCGGCGGCGGTGTGCGCCGACGCGGTGAGACGGGGCAGCCAGCGCGGCGCCGTAGGCACCCGGCCGCCGCGAAGATGCAGGCCGGCCCGGCAGCGCGCCGCCAGCCGCCAGTCGCCGGAGACCGCAAGGTCCAGCCGACGCTCGCGACAGATGCGCGCCACCTGCAACGCCAGTTCGACCCGGCCGGGCGTGCCGTCATGGCGGAACACCACCCCTGCCAGCCCACGCGGCAGGGCCGCCACCGCGGCGCGCGGATCGACCAGGCGGCGATGATCGGTGAACAGCCACAGCGGCGGCGGCTTGCGGCCCGGCAGCTTGGCCCCCGGGAGCTTGGCCTGGCGCGCCTTGACCTGACGCCCCCACGCCACAAGCCTTACATCCATGCCCGAACCTTTCGCATCTCTACCTCTCGCATCCGTGCCGCCTCCCGATCCTGCCGTCGCCGTGGCGCTCGCCGCGATTCGCGCGCGCATCGCCGCCGCCTGCGACGACGCCGGGCGACCGCATGATGCGGTGACGTTGGTCGCGGTGTCCAAGACGCACCCCGCCGCCATGGTCGAGGCGGCATTGGCGGCCGGGCAGTCGCATTTCGGCGAGAACCGCGTGCAGGAGGCGACCGCCAAGTTCGCGGCGCTGCGCTCCGGCAACCCGTCGCTGCGGCTGCATCTGATCGGCGCGCTGCAAACCAACAAGGCGCGCGACGCAGTCCGGGTCGCCGACGTCATCGAGAGCCTGGACCGGCCGCGGCTGGCCGAGGCGATCACCGAGGCGGCGCAGCGCGAAGGACGCTGCCCGACGCTGCTGGTGCAGGTCAACGTCGGCGACGAGGCGCAGAAGTCCGGCATCCCGCGCGACCTCGCCGACGCCTTCATCGTCGACTGCCGCGCGCGGTTCGGCGACAGCCTTGCCGGGATCATGGGCATCCCACCCGCGCAGGGCGACCCGGCCCCCCATTTCGCCTGGCTGGCCGCCTGCGCCGCGCGGCACCGGCTGACGGTCGTCTCGATGGGGATGTCGGCCGATTTCCCGGCCGCCATCCGCCACGGCGCCACCCACGTGCGGGTCGGCAGCGCCATCTTCGGCCACCGCCCGGCGGCTTGACGTCCTCAAGCCAAGGACTACGCCGCCGCCCGAACTTGCGCCCCCAGCGACCCCGGCGTATCGGTCCGCGCCGCAGCCAGGACAGCGCCACCATGACGGCTGACGCCGCAGCCACCGCCGACTCCATCGCCACCGTCGAGCACCGGCGGCCGTTGCACCTGGGTCTCCTGCTCGGCGTGCTGGGCGTGGTCTACGGCGATATCGGCACCAGCCCGCTATACGCCTTCAAGGCCAGCCTCGCGCAGTTCACCAAGCCGGGGGCCGGCGCCCTGGAGGTTCTCGGCGTCCTGTCGCTGATTTTCTGGTCGCTGATCCTGATCGTCACCGTCAAGTACGTCCTGCTGGTGATGCAGGCCGACAACCGCGGCGAGGGCGGCATCCTGGCGCTGATGGCGCTGGCGCAGCGCTCCGCCACCGGGCCGCGGATGCGCGCCTTCCTAGCTTTCATCGGAGTGGCCGGGGCCTGCCTGTTCTTCGGCGACGGCGTCATCACGCCGGCGATTTCGGTGCTCTCGGCGGTCGAGGGGCTGGAGATCGCCGCGCCGCGCCTCGCCGAGTTCGTGCTGCCGATCTCGGCGGTGGTGATCGTGCTGCTGTTCGCGGCGCAGTATCGCGGCACCGGCAGCGTCGGGCGGGTGTTCGGCCCGGTGATGGTGGTGTGGTTCGCGGCCATCGGCGTGCTCGGCGCGGCGCAGCTGGCGGCGCACCCGTTCGTGCTGCGGGCGCTGTCGCCCAGTTACGCGGCGACATTCTGCCTGCATTACCGCGTGCTGGCGTTCGTGGCGCTCGGCTCGGTGGTGCTGGCGGTGACCGGGGCCGAGGCGCTGTACGCCGACATGGGCCATTTCGGGGTGCGGCCGATCCGCCTGGCGTGGCTGTTCTTCGTGCTGCCCTGCCTGGTGCTCAACTATTTCGGCCAAGGCGCGCTGGTGCTGTGGGACCCCAAGGCGTTGGAGAACCCGTTCTACCTGCTCGCCCCGGACTGGCTGCGGCTGCCGCTGGTGATCCTGGCCACCGCCGCCACGGTGATCGCCAGCCAGGCACTGATCTCGGGCGCCTACTCGATGGCGCGGCAGTGCATGCAGCTGGGCTTCCTGCCGCGCATGACGGTGACCCACACCAGCGCCACCGAGGAGGGCCAGATCTACGTGCCGCAGATCAACACCGCGCTGATGGTCGGCGTGCTGGTGCTGGTGTTCGCCTTCCGCAGCAGCGACGCCCTGGCGGCGGCCTACGGCATCGCGGTGACCGGCACGTTCATCTGCACCTGCGTGCTGGCGGCAGTGGTGTTCCGTGGCCAGTTCGGCTGGTCCCGCCCGGCGGCGCTGCTGGTGTTCGGCGGCTTCTTCGCAATCGACCTGGTGTTCTTCGCCGCCAACGCGCTGAAGGTGCCGGAAGGCGGCTGGGTGCCGCTGGTGCTCGGCATGGCGCTGCTGCTGATGATGACCTCGTGGAAGCGTGGCCGCGACCTGCTGTTCGCGCGCTGGAAGCAGGACAGCCTGCTGCTGTCCTCGTTCCTGAGCCGGCTGCCGCAGTCGCGCACCGTGCGGGTGCCCGGCATGGCGATCTTCATGACCGGCAACCCCGACTACGTGCCGGCCGCCCTGCTGCACAACCTGAAGCACAACAAGGTGCTGCACGAGCGGGTGCTGTTCGTCACGGTGTCCAACCTCGACGTGCCGGAGGTCGATGTCAGCCAACGCAGCGTGGTGACCGAGCTGGCGCCCGGCATCCACCGGGTGCTGATCCGCTACGGCTTCATGGAAAGTCCCAACATGCCGCGCGACCTGAACGCGCTGCGTGACCAGGGGGTCAACTTCGATCCGATGCAGGCGAGCTACTTCCTGGGCCGCGAGACGCTGGTGCCGGCGATGGCGCCGCGGCTGCCGGTCTGGCGGCTGTGGCTGTTCCTGATTATGGCGCGCAACGCCAGCTCGGCGGTGGAATTCCTGCGTATCCCGAGCGACCGGGTGGTCGAACTCGGCGTGCGGGTGGCGATCTGAAGGCGGCGCGACCTGAAAGCGGCGCGCCGGCGGCCCGTCGCGGACGGAGCCGCCGGCGCTGGAAGCTAGATCCGTCGGCGGCCGGCGACGGCGTGATAGATCATCAGCACGACGATGGCGCCGATGACCGCCACGATGAGACTGTAGATGTTGAAGCCGTTGACGCCGGCGGCCCCGAAGAAGTTGAAGATGAACCCGCCGACCACCGAGCCGATGATGCCCAGGATGATGTCGACCATGACGCCTTCGCCCTGGTTGTTGACGATCTTGCTGGCGATGAAGCCGGCGATTAGGCCAAGCACGATCCAGCCAATAATTCCAAGTCCCATGTCCATCCTCCTAACCGGCCCCGCGCCAGTGTCGCCTGGGTAACGCGGCAGCGCGACCCAACGTTGCGCGGCGCTACGGAACGCCGATGTCGGGAACGCTGGCCCCGGCGCGGGCCACCGTTGCGGTCACGGTCACGGGCGGCGCGTGGTCGAAGGTGAGGGTGACCGGGAAACGCTGCCCGCGCAGCAGCGGATGCGCCAGCTGCATCAACATCACATGCACGCCGCCCGGCCGCATCGCCACCGACCGCCCCGCCGGCAGCGCCAACCCGGGAAGGTCGCGCATCTGCATCACGCCAGCCACGTCGCGCGACTCGTGCAGCGTGGCCATGTCGGCGACCGGGGTGCTGACCGAGGCGAGCCGGTCGCCGGCAGCGGCGCGCAGCGTGAGGTAGAGCGCGCCCTCGTGCCCGGCTCCGGGCGTGGCGCGTGCCCAGGCCTGCTCGACGCCGACCGGAGCGGGGGGAGTTTGGGCGAAGGCCGCGCAGGGCACGGCCAGCAGGCCCGCGAGCAGGATCGCGCTGCGGGCCGGGTTGGTCATGTCATGTTTCTCTTGAGTTCGGCGGCCATTGCCGCCGGCGTCTGGTCGGCCCGGACCGGCGTCACGAAATGCCCGTCCGGGGCCATGAGGTAGAGCAGCGAAGTGTGGTCCATGGTGTAGTCGTTTGGTCCGGGGCCGGTGCGGTGCGGTGCGGCGTACACGCGGTAGGCGCTCGTCACCGCGGCAATCTGCTCCGGCGTGCCGGTCAGCCCCAGCAGCCGGGGCGAGAACGCCGCCACGTAGCTGCCCACCACCTTGGGGGTGTCGCGCCTTGGGTCGATGGTGACGAACACCGGCGTCAGCGAGGCCGCCTGCGTCCCGAGCAGGTCGACCGCCGCCGCCACGGCGTTCAGCGTGGTCGGGCAGACATCCGGGCAGAACGTGTAGCCGAAGTAGAGCAGCGCGTAGCGGCCGCGCAGGTCGCGGTCGGTGACGGGACGGCCGTCCTTGTCGACCAAACTGAACGCCCCGCCGATCTCCGGCCCCGAACTGGCCCCGCGCTGGCCGAACAGCGCCCATCCGGCGACGCCGGCCAGCAGCGCGACGCACACCGCGACCGTCGCCAGGATGGCCAACCGTGACCGTTCGCCGCGCATCGACATTGCAGGCCTTGTTTGAATGCAGCGCCACACGCATGCGTCTTATGAGTATCGCGAGTGGTGCCGTGGAACGCCGCATGGGGTGGTGGAGCTGAGGGGAATCGAACCCCTGACCTCCTGAATGCCATTCAGGCGCTCTCCCAACTGAGCTACAGCCCCATATCGCCCGCCAGTTTCGGCGGCCCTTCGGAGGGGCGCATATAGCCTCGGCAGCGAACGAGGATCAAGGGCGGTGGGGAAGAAACCATGGCGGCCGGCGGACGAGGCCGAGGCGACCTCCAACCGCGGCGTGTTCATCGAGTGGCTGCACGCGACCGGGCGGGAGCCGGAGGCAGGTCCCGACGACGTGCCGGCCTGGCAATCCGACCTCGACGCCATGGCGGAGTTCGGCGGCCTCCGGCGTAACGCCGGATGGGCCGGCAACCTTCGCCGTCACCGAGGCCGGCGCGAGGCCGTGGTGCGCCTCGCGCCGTCGCGGCGGGCCTGGAGCCGCGACGCGTTAGCCGACAGCGACGCGGCTTGGCAGCAGGCGGCGGGAACGGCATCCGAGCAGCCCTGGGAGAACCTGGTACGCATCGTGGCAAGTCACCTGCTCGACGCCGAGACGCGGCCGGACGACCGGCTGCTTTGGGGCGGCGATCCCTGCGACCCGTGGCCTTGGGGAGCGTTGGCGATCGGGGCCACGCTGATCTTGGACGGCGGCGAGGCCGATGCAGCCGCCGAAGCGGCCATGTTCAGGCGGCTTGCGCCAGGTTGGGGTGGACGGTGAACCCGGCCTCGGTCTTGGCGCGGACCTCCTCGACGGTGACGCCGGGGGCCAAGTCGACCAGCGTCACGCTCTGGCCGGGACCGCGCTCGGGAAGGATGTCGAACACGCCTAGGTCGGTGATGACCAGGTCGACCACGCCCACGCCGGTCAGCGGCAGGGTGCAGCGACGCAGCAGCTTCGGCTGGCCGCCTGCGGTGTGCTCCATCAGCACCACCACCCGGCGTACCCCGGCGACTAGGTCCATCGCCCCGCCCATGCCCTTGACCATCTTGCCGGGGACCATCCAGTTGGCCAGGTCGCCGTTCTCCGCCACCTGCAACGCCCCCAGGATCGACAGTGCGATGTGGCCGCCGCGCACCATGGCGAAGCTGGCGGCGCTGTCGAAATAGCTGGTGGTCGGCAGCTGCGTCACGGTCTGCTTGCCGGCGTTGATGAGGTCGGCGTCCTCCTCGCCGGCGAACGGGAACGGCCCCATGCCGAGCATGCCATTCTCGCTTTGCAACTGGATCGAGATGCCGGGCGGGATGTGGTTGGCGACCAGCGTCGGGATGCCGATGCCGAGGTTGACGTAGAAGCCGTCCTGCAACTCGCGCGCCGCGCGCGCCGCCATCTGGTCACGGGTCCAGGCCATGAACGGTCGCTCCCTAAGCCCGTTGCCGCACGGTGCGCTGCTCGATGCGTTTCTCACGTCCGGGCACATGCACGATGCGGCTCACGAAGATGCCGGGGGTGACGATGTGGTCGGGATCGATCTCGCCCGGCTGCACCAGTTGCTCGACCTCCGCCACCGTCGTCGTGGCCGCGGTGGCCATGATCGGGTTGAAATTGCGCGCTGTCTTGCGGAACACCAGGTTGCCCTCGGTGTCGGCTTTCCAGGCGTGGACAATGGCCAGGTCGGCGAACAGCCCGCGCTCCATGACGTACTGCTTGCCTTCGAACTCGCGCAGGTCCTTGCCTTCGGCGATCTGGGTGCCGACGCCGGTTGCCGTGAAGAAGGCGGGAATGCCGGCGCCGCCGGCGCGGATGCGCTCGGCCAGGGTGCCTTGCGGGTTGAACTCGATCTCCAGCTCGCCGGCCAGGTACTGCCTAGCAAAGGTGGCGTTCTCGCCGACATACGAGCTGATCATTTTTCGAATCTGCCGGGTCGTCAGCAACAATCCCAGGCCGGCATCGTCGATGCCGGCGTTGTTCGAAACCACGGTAAGGTCGCGCACGCCGGAGTCGCGAATCGCCTCGATCAGCGCCGACGGGATGCCGCACAGGCCGAAGCCACCCGACATCACCGTCATGCCATCGCGCAGCAAGCCGGCAAGGGCTGCTGCCGCATCGGGAAAAACCTTGGTCGCCGCCATCGCTGATTCGCCTCGCGCGTTCAAGGTGACGCTGCCATTGGACGCGGCAGGGCGCAACCGTCGCTTAGCTGGCGACCGGCAGATCGGCGGCGCGGACCGTTCCGTTCTGGCTGGCGAAGCGGAGTTCCTGGGTATTCGACTGCGACTGCGACACGCCATGGATGCGGTGATCGCCGCTATCGTAGACGGTGACGCTGCCGGCTTGCTCGACCACCACCCGGCGGGCATTCGGGAAGCAGGCGTATCGCATCCCATCCTGCGCGCCGGCTGCCGATGGCTGGCCCAGCCCCTGCGGCCACCAGTCGCCCGAGGCTGCCTGCGCGCCCTCGCCCTGCCGCTCGTCGGGATGTCGCGCCAACTCGGCGCAAAGCGCGCTCACCTTATCCTTGAGCGCCGCGTTAAACATATCGCCGACCTGGGTCATGCCCCCGGCCGACCACTGGCCCATGCCGCCAAGGTCACGGTGGCTGAACTGCGCCTGCCGGCCGCCGCCGCGACGCAGCGCGTCCTGCAGGACCTGCACCGCCTCGACGCTCACGCCATGCCGGCGCGCCAACTCCTCCATCGAGACCGCCATCAGGCGCGTTCGCCGGGGTCGGTCGGCTGTGGGCCGGGCGTGGCCGGCTGCAGCGGTTCGTACTCTTCGGTTGCGTTGTCGTTGCCGAACTGGCCGTGGTTGCCGGGCAGCTTGTCGGCGGCTGGCTTGTCGTCATCCACTGGATCGCTCCTCATACGCCGTCTTACCGCTGCCGCTTGGCCACGCTGCCCAGCGTCGCCTTCATCTGCTCGATCTGGCCGTGCGCCTCGTGGCTGCCGGGGCGGCGTCCGACGTGGCTGCCGCTGGCCTGCGCCCAGGCCATGGTGAACTCCGCGCCCAACAGGAAGATCTGGCTGGAGTAGTAGATCCACACCAGGATGATAGCCAACGCCCCGGCCGCGCCGTAGGTCGTGGCGATCCGGCTGTTGCCGATGTACAGGCTGATCCCGTTCTTGCCGAGGGTGAACAGCAGCGCCGTCACCACCGCTCCGATGCCGACGTCGCGCCAGGCGACATCGGTGTCGGGCAGCACCTTGTAGATGGCGGCGAACAGCACGGTGATGAGGCCGAACGAGATCACCAGGCTTACCGCCTGCAATGCCAGGTGTACCCCTGGCAGGCGGTTCGCCAGAAAACTGTCCAGGGCCGCCAGCGCCGCGCTGAGCAGCAGCGAGACCATCAGCAGGAAACCCAGCGTCATCACCAGGCCAAGGCTCTGCAGGCGCGCGCGCACCAGCTGCGACACCATCCCGGCTCGCGGCTCGACCTTCCAGATGGCGTTCAACGCCGTCTGCATCTCCAGGAACACGCCGCTAGCGGCAACCAGCAGAGTGACGCTGCCGATCACCGTCGCGATGATGCCGGAATTCTTGTTCGAGGCATTCTGGATCATGCCCTGTATCGCGTCGGCGCTGGCGGCGCCCATCAAGCCGCTGATCTGGTTGCGTACGGCGCCGCGCGCCGCGTCGTCGCCGAACACCAGCCCGGCCGTGGCGACCACGATCAGCAACACCGGCGCCAGCGAGAACACCGTGTAGTAGGCTATCGCCGCTCCCCGGCTCAGGCAGCCATCGGTGAAAAAGCCGAGTCCCGCGGCTTTCAGCGCCTGCCAGATCTTCTTGAGCATACCTGGCCAACGCAGCCGCCCCATACTGGTTGCGACTGCCGACCGACCACGCCTCTACTGCGGCAAGGCGTCGCGCTCGGCGGGAGTCAGAGGGCGGCCACGCGACAGCTCGGCACGGATTTCAGCCGCCAGCGCCGGGTTGGCGCGACGGATCTGCCCAACCCGCAAGGCTGCCGCGCTGCCAGGCAGCGGCTGACGCTCCCATCGCTCCAGGAACAGCAGGTCGGCCTGCGAGGCGTGATCGCGAAGACGTTGCAGCACACGTTGCACCGCGGCGATTTGCGGCGTGTTGAAACGGCTGAGGTCAGGTTGGCTCGCGATCATCGGCTCTTCCATGGCGCATCGTCCCGCACGGCTTCGAGACGCCGTATAACGCCCTGCTGATCTAAGGGCTTCCTGCCAAATACATTCCTACAAATTCGTGAAGCAACACCTAATATTTGATTACGTGCCGATACAAATGTGGCGGCCATTGCTGGCCGCCACATTCACGCCACAAAGCGCCGCAACGCAATCAAGCTGCCAACAATTAGTAACGGTAGAGGTCGTGCTTGAATGGCCCGTCCATCGGCGTGTCGATGTACTCGGCCTGCTTCGCGCTGAGCCGCGTCAGCTTGGCGCCGACCTTGGCCAAGTGCAGCGCGGCCACCTTCTCGTCGAGGTGCTTGGGCAACGTGTAGACCTTCACCTCGTACTTGCCCGCAGGCGCGGTCCACAGCTCGAGCTGCGCCAGCACCTGGTTGGTGAAGCTGGCGCTCATCACGAAGCTCGGGTGGCCAGTGGCGTTGCCAAGGTTCACCAGGCGACCCTCGGACAGCACGATCAGCCGCTTGCCGTCGGGGAATACCACCTCGTCGACCTGCGGCTTGACGTTCTCCCACTTGTGGTTCCGCAAGGCGGAGATCTGAATCTCGCTGTCGAAGTGTCCGATGTTGCACACGATGGCGCGGTGTTTCATGCGCCGCATGTCGTCGATGGTGATGACGTCGACGTTGCCGGTGGCGGTCACGAAGATGTCGCCGCGCGGCGCCGCGTCCTCCAGCGTCACCACCTCGTAGCCCTCCATCGCCGCCTGCAGCGCGCAGATTGGGTCGATCTCGGTCACCAGCACGCGGCAGCCGGCCTGGCGCAGGCTGGCCGACGAGCCCTTGCCGACGTCGCCGAAACCGCAGACGACCGCGACCTTGCCGGCCATCATCACGTCGGTGCCGCGGCGGATGGCGTCGACCAGCGACTCCCGGCAGCCGTACAGGTTGTCGAACTTCGACTTGGTGACGCTGTCGTTGACGTTGATCGCCGGCACCTTCAGCGTGCCCGCCTTCATCATGTCCCACAGCCGATGCACGCCGGTGGTGGTCTCCTCCGACAGGCCACGCACGTCGGCCAGCATCTCCGGGTATTTATCGTGCATCAGCACGGTGAGGTCGCCGCCGTCGTCGAGGATGAGGTTGGGCGTCCAGCCGCCCGGCCCGCGCACCGTCTGCTCGATGCACCAGTTGAACTCGTCCTCGTCCATGCCCTTCCAGGCGAACACCGGCGTGCCCGAGCGGGCGACCGCAGCGGCGGCGTGGTCCTGGGTCGAGAAGATGTTGCACGACGACCAGCGCACCGTGGCGCCGAGGTGCTCCAGCGTCTGGATCAGCACCGCGGTCTGGATGGTCATGTGCAGGCAGCCGGCGATGCGGGCGCCCTTGAGCGGCTTGCTGTCGCCGTACTCGGCGCGCAGGGCCATCAGGCCGGGCATCTCGTCCTCGGCCATCGCGACCTCCTTCAGGCCCCACTCGGCCAGGGAGACGTCGCGAACCTTGAAGTCTTCGGTGTTGGGCACGGGCATCTCCTGAAAGTTGGCGCGGCTATATAAGGATATCTGCATGTATGCAAATCACTCGCACGGGAATCGTCGGCGTATCGTGGGACCGACTTTCTGGAATGCGTGAAAGCCTCGTGGCGAGGGCCATGCCGGCAGCCGACCGCGAAGCTTCGTTCCCCAATCCTCCGACATCGCCTTGCGCGGCTCGATCCGGTAACATCCCATTCACGCTGTTTTGCAACGATTAAGGGGAGCGACGATGAGGCACTTCGGCAGGCGACCGTTCCTGCGATCGGGCTTGGCAGCCGCGGCCGGCGTTCCGGCGCTTTCCGCCCACTGCCGCACGGCCGTGGCAGCGCGGTACCCGGCTTCGAACGCCAACGCCGAAATCGCCGCACAAGTGCGGCGCGAGCGGGCCGAAACCTTTTTCAGAGCTTATTACGCGGCGTACGACACCGCCGACGCGCCAGGGTTCCTGTCGAACTTCGTGCAGTCGGACCAGACAAGGTTCGAGGATGCGACGGGGAACCTGGTCGTCCCCGGCTACCAAGCCATCGCCGGGCTATTTAGTCAGCTGCTGCCGGCGGAAGCCGCCGTGGTCGGGACAGGCAGGCTGTTCAAGCTGTTCCACGTGACCGGCGACCTGAACTACGGCGCCGTCGTCGAGTACGTCAACCTGCGCAACACGTTCTTCTCGACGAACGGGCTCTCCGTTCAGGCGGTGTTCGATTTGGACAACGGCCACGTCGCGCGCGAGACGGACTACTCGGACACCAGGGAACTCGGCGTGTCGGACATCGTGGGGCCAGCCGACCTTTCGGGCGTGGCGTTCCCGTCGGCGCCGATCCATCCCGGCGGCGTGCCGCGGTCGTCCACGACCCCAGCGCCGCGCGGCGCGGTGGCGCTGGCGACCGGCGTCACCGGCAAGCCATCGGCATCGCCCGAGATAGTGGAGTTCGTCCAGCAGTTCCAGGGCGCGCTACGGTCCCGCAGCGTGGCCGCCATCCTATCGTTCTTCACCGAGGACGCGGTCTACGTGAACCCGCTGATCCATCAGGGGCCGCCGCTGTACGGCAACTTCGACCAAACGATCCAGATCGAAGGGCGGGACCTGATAGCAGGCCTTTTCGCGTCCACGATCAACACGCTGCCGGACTGCCGAGGCTCGTCCCTGGTGCATGTCGTGGGCGGCTCGTCGGGAGGCGGTTCGAGTGGAAGGCCGGCGGCCAGTATGCCGGCACCGGGATCAACCGCAACGGCCTGTCCGGCTCCACCGGACTTGACCTGTTCAACTGGAAGATACGCCGGATGTCGGTCAAGTTCGACACCTTCCAGCTTCCGATCAGCGCATACGACGCGATCCGGGCGGCGCTGGCGGCGGCAGGCATCGTGGACCCTCCGCCAAAAGCTTAGCCTTCAGGTCAAGCACCTAAAAGATGGGTTTCCAAAGGCCTCAGGTCTTTAGCGGGTCTGGGCAGAGCCCAGCCTAGCTTTCCGATAGGCCAATGTCCGGGGCCGCCGGCATAAAGCCGCCAGTACCGCCACCGGCCAAATCTGGACGATGGACGGCAGCTTCACGACTCATTGGGGCGGTGCCTAGTCCGCAGGACCGCCCGGCAGGTCGCCGATGGTGGTAAGCACGCGGGAGACCATGCCATAGGCGATGGCTTCCTCCGTGCTCATCCAATAGTTGCGGTCGGTGTCGCGTTCGACCCGCTCATAGGTCTGGCCGGTCTCCAGCGCGATGATGCGGTTGATGCGCTCGCGCATCTTCAGGATCTCGCGCGCCTCGATCTCGATGTCGCTGGCCGGGCCGCGCACCCCGCCCATCGGCTGGTGCAGCAGGAAGCGCGTGTTGGGCAGGCAGAACCGCCGCTCCTTCACGCCCGCCAGGAAGATCAACGCCCCGGCGCTGGCGACCCAGCCGGTGCCGATGATGCGAACCGGGGCCACGCTGTCGACGAAGCGGATCATGTCATGAATGGTGTCGCCGCTCTCGACATGGCCGCCGGGCGAGTTCACGTAAACGTCGATCGGCTTGTCGCCCTCGCCGGCCAGGGTCAGCAGGCGAGCGGTGACGTCGCGCGCCACCTTGTCGTTGATCGCCCCGAACACCAGCACCTTGCGCTGGCGGAACAGCCGCTGCTCAAGCTCGTTGATCGGCGAGGCGAGCGTGCGGTTGTCGCCCGGCTCCTTCGGCTCCGGCCCCATCGGCTCGGGGATGTCGGGGTTCTCCGGCTCGTCGTCGAGACGCGGCGTGGACTTCATGGAATGTTCGGACGACATGGCGTGCCTCACGTGTTCATCGCGTCGAAGAAGTCTTGGTTGCTCTTGCTGTACTTGAGCTTGTCCAGCAGGAAATCCATGGCGTCCATGGTGCCCATCGGGTTCAGGATGCGGCGCAGCACCCACATCTTGGACAATGTGGCGCGGTCGACCAGCAACTCCTCCTTGCGGGTGCCCGACTTGGTGATGTCGATGGCCGGGAAAGTGCGCTTGTCGGACAGCTTGCGGTCGAGGATCAGCTCGCTGTTGCCGGTGCCCTTGAACTCCTCGAAGATCACCTCGTCCATGCGGCTGCCAGTGTCGATCAGGGCGGTGGCGATGATGGTCAGGCTGCCACCCTCCTCGATGTTGCGCGCGGCACCGAAGAACCGCTTCGGCCGTTGCAGCGCATTGGCATCCACGCCGCCGGTCAGCACCTTGCCCGAGCTGGGCACCACCGTGTTGTAAGCCCGCGCCAGGCGGGTGATGCTGTCGAGCAGGATCACCACGTCGCGCTTGTGCTCGACCAGCCGCTTGGCCTTCTCCAGCACCATTTCGGTAACCTGGACGTGGCGCGTCGCCGGCTCGTCGAAGGTGGAGGCGACCACCTCGCCCTTGACCGAACGGGCCATGTCGGTGACCTCCTCCGGCCGCTCGTCGATCAGCAGCACGATCAGGAAGGCTTCGGGGTGGTTGGCGGTGATCGAGGCGGCGATGCTTTGCAGCATCATGGTCTTGCCGGTGCGCGGCGGGGCGACGATCAGCGCGCGCTGCCCTTTGCCGATCGGCGCCACCAGGTCGACCACGCGCGGGATCATGTCGCGGCTCTGGCCTTTGGCCGGCGGCGCCGAGTACTCGATCTCCAGCTTGAGCCGCTGGTCGGGGTACAGCGGCGTCAGGTTGTCGAAGTTGATGCGGTGCTTGACCGCGTCCGGCTGCTCGAAGTTGATGGTGTTGACCTTGAGCAGCGCGAAGTACCGCTCGCCGTCCTTGGGCGCGCGGATCTGGCCCTCGACGCTGTCGCCGGTACGCAGGCCGAAACGGCGCACCTGGCTTGGGCTGATGTAGATGTCGTCGGGGCCGGGAAGGTAGTTGCTCTCCGGGCTACGCAGGAAACCGAAGCCGTCGGACAGGATCTCCAGCGTGCCTTCGCCATGGATCGCCTGCTCGTTGTCGGCGAGGTTCTTCAGGATCGCGAACATCATGTCCTGCTTACGCAGGCTCGATGCGTTCTCGATTGCCAGCGACTCGGCGAAGCTGAGCAGGTCGGCGGGGGTTTTTGCCTTGAGTTCGGCGAGGTGCATGGGATGCCCTGGATTGAGTCGGACGGGAGACAGGGCAACGACGGCCTGGGGTGTCGTTGGATCGTCGGCCTAACCGCAACGCGGATGGACGACGAAGCCTATCTCAAAGATGGAATTCTAACCAAAAGGCGTACGCAGCTAAGACTGGCCTAGCGCTCACTGACCATAAGCAATGGGATCGCCAGCGTCAACCCGGCTGCACGATCACCATGATGACGATGACTGCCAGCAACACCGCCGGGACCTCGTTGGCGATGCGGTAGAACCGGTCGCCGCGGCGATTGCGGTCCTCCATGAAGTCGCGCCGCCACTTCGACATGGCGCCGTGGTAGCCGGACAGCAGCACCACCGACAGCAGCTTGGTGTGCCACCAGCCGGCGTGCCAGTCGACCGCCCCCGGAGTCAGGATCAGCAGGATGCCGAACACCCAGGCGGCGATCATCGCCGGGGTCGCGATCTGCTTCAGCAGCTTGCGCTCCATCACCTTGAACCGCTCGCTTTCGGCCGAGCCGCGCGGCGCGGCGCAATGGTAGACATACAGCCGCGGCAGGTAAAGCAACGCCGACATCCAGGCGAAGTCGCTGATAAGGTGAAACGACTTGGTCCACAGATAGAACGGGGCCAGCGCCGCGACAGTCACCGCCGAGGCTCCAGCGCCAAAGCGATCAGGCCGGGCAGTTCCCGCATGTCGTGGAACGGCGTCGCGCCGACGGCACGCAACGCGCCTCCGTCCTCGAACCGGTCGAAGCCCAGGCAGTCCATGCCGGCAGCGCGCGCGGCGCTGGCGCCGGCCACCGAGTCCTCGATCACCACGCACTGCTGCGGGGTCACGCCCTCGGTCGCGGCGGCGTGCAGGAACAGGTCGGGCGACGGCTTGGGCAACGCCACGTCCTCCCGGCTATGCACCCGCCCCTCGACCAGGGGAGCGATCGCCAGCCGGGCGAACTTGGCGCGCATCTCGGCATGCGAGGAGTTCGAGGCGATCCGCCAAGGCAGCCCGAGCGCGGTGATGCCGTGCAGCGCCTCGATCCCGCCCGGAATGGCGACGGCGCCGGATGCCATTTCGGCGACGATGCGCTCGACGATGGTCCGGTCCCAGTCGGCCGGCAGCGGCGTCGTCAGGTGCGTCTCCATGATGGCGCGGATCACCTCCAGCGAGCGGCCCAGGAACAGGTGCTGCGCCTCGTCGTTGCTGAGCGGCCAGCCACGCGCGGTCATGTCCTGCGCCAGCACGCCGTTGGACAGCCGCTCGCTGTCCACGATCACCCCGTCGCAGTCGAAGATCACCAGCTTCAGCCGCGTCGTGCGACGCCGCATGAACTCGGCGGCGGTCGGCGTGGTCGGGTCCGCGGCGCGGGCCGAAGCGGGTGGGGTCATGCCGTCTCCAGCAGCTTCGGGGCCGTCGCGCCGGCCCGTGCGTGCGGGCAGTCGCGGTGCTCGCGCGGGCAGGTGCGACCGCCGGCGAAGCTGCACAGGCCGTCCCCGCGGTCGAGCGTGGACCGTGCCAGGTCGGCGAGCGCCGCGATGAACCCCGGATCGGCGTTCTGCGTCGGGGTGCGGAAGTATCCCGGGACTCCGGCCTTCTCGGCCACTTCGCGGTACTCGACGTCGAGCTCCACCAGGGTCTCGGAGTGTTCCGAGACGAAGGCGATCGGCACCACCAGGATGGCGGTCTTGTCATGCGCGGCGCGCTCGATCTCGGTCTCGGTCGACGGAGTGATCCATTGCTGCGGCGTGGCCCGCGACTGGAAGCAAATCGTCCAGTCGAGGTCGTCGATGCCCAGCCGCGCCCGCACCGCGGCGACGGTGCGGCCGATCTGGAACTGGTACGGGTCGCCCGCCTTCACGATGCTTTCGGGCAGGCCATGCGCCGAGAACAGCACCCGCAGCGGCGTATCGCCAAGCTTTGCCCGGGCCGCGTCGTAGCTGCGTCGCACGATGGCCGCGGTCGCCGCGGCGAAACCGGGGTCGGAGTGGTAGCAGCACAGCGCCGTGGTCGGCGTCGCCAGCCCCACCTTGGCCGCCGCAGCGCGCCAGGCGCTTAGGCTGCTGCCGGTGGTGGTGGTCGAGAACTGCGGATACAGCGGCAGCAGCAGCACCCGGTCGGGCTGCCACGCCAGCACCTCACGCGCCGCCTTCTCGCTGAACGGGTGCCAGTAGCGCATGGCGATGAAGCAGCGCGCGTCGTAGCCGGGCAGCGCCGCCTCCAGCGCCGTCGCCTGCTCCCGAGTCAGCTCCAGCAGCGGCGACTTGCCGCCCAGGATTGCGTAGTTGGCGGTGGCCGCCTTCACCCGCGCATAGGCGATGACCCGCGCCAGCCAGGGCCGCACGAAGCCCGGCACGCGGAGAATGGCCGGATCGCTGAACAGGTTGACCAGGAACGGGCGGATCGCCGCCGGGCGGTCGGGGCCGCCGAGGTTGAACAGCACGACCGCGACGCGCTGCCGCCGCTCGCCAAAAAACCCGGGTGATGTGTCCATCAGCGCAACATGGCCGGATCGCGCCTCACGTCAAGCATCGGCATCAAGCCGCACGGACCTGCTCCAACAGCGCCGCGACATGCTCCGGCGGAGTTGCCGGCAGGATGCCGTGGCCGAGGTTGAACACGAACGGCCGACCGTGCATCGCTGCCAGGATCGGAGCCACCGCCTCGTGCAGCGCCGTGCCCCCGGCCAGCAGCGCCAGTGGATCGAGGTTGCCCTGTAGCGCCACGCTGTCAGGAATTTCGCGTGCGGCCAGAGCCGGGTCGGTCGCGGTGTCCATGCCGACCGCATTGACCAGCGTTGCCGCAGCGTAGCGCCCGAGCAGTTGGCCGGCCAGACGCGGGAAGCCGATTATCGGCACTTCGGGATGGGCCGCCCGCAGCCGCGCCGCGATGCGCGCCGCCGGGCCGGTCACATGGCGTCCGAACTGCGGCGGCGGCAGGATGCCGGCCCAGCTGTCGAACAGCATCACCGACTCCGCCCCTGCGGCGACCTGCGCCAGAAGGTAGGTCACTGTCGCTTCCTCCAGCAGCGCCATGAGGTCGGCGAACAGCGCCGACTCCGCGTAGGCCATGCGCCGAGTCACCGAAAAATCCTTCGAGCCGCTGCCTTCCACCATGTAACAGGCGACGGTGAACGGGGCGCCCGCGAAGCCGATCAGCGTGCTGTCGCCGACCTGTGGCCGCACTAGCCGCAGCGTTTCCAAGATCGGAGCGATGGCGTCCGGCAGCCGCGCCAGGTCAAGCCGCGTCAGCGCCGCCGTGTCGCGCACCGGATCGAGCAACGGCCCCTCGCCCTCGGCGAAGCGCAGCGCCTGCCCGAGCGCCCAGGGCACCATCAGGATGTCGCTGAACAGGATCGCCGCATCCATGCCGAACCGCCGCAGCGGCTGCATCGTAACCTCCGCCGCCAGTGCCGGGCTGGTGCAGAGCGTGATGAAGTCCCCGGCCTGGGCGCGGATGGCGCGGTACTCCGGCAGGTAGCGCCCGGCCTGGCGCATCAACCACACCGGCGGCGGCCACACCGCTTCCCCCGCCAGCACCCGCATCATCGACTTCACCAGGTCACTCCCAACCGTCGCGCGTCTTAAAAGCCCGCTTCAGAAAGCCCGCTTCAGAAAGAAAGAATATCTTAAGGTCTTTTGAAGGGGTGGTGGAGCCCTGTGGATAACGGGGTACCCAAGTCAGCGTTGCCGCCGCGGCGTTTTATCCACAGGCGCTGACTCCGGCAACCCGCGCCAAACGCTGCCGGATTCGAAGTTATGCAGTCAGCCCGGCCGACCCCGTGGATTTCGTCCCCAGCCTGGCTCCGCGCAGCTGTTATCCCCATGATTCGACCACGACCGTAAAACCGCCGATGTTATCCCCGTTATCCCGGTTTATCCCCAGCCCCATGTTATCCTGAGCCGATGTCCGACCGCATGAACCTGCACCTGGTGTCCGACGCCACCGGCGAGACGCTCAACTCCATCGCCCGCGCCACCGTGGCGCAGTTCGAACGCGCCGACCTGCTGTACCACCGTTGGAGCTTAGTGCGGACCCGGTTCCAGCTGCACCGCGTGCTCGAGGGCATCGAGGCAGAACCCGGCCCGGTGCTCTCCACCCTGGTCGAGAAAAGCCTGCGCGCCGAGCTGGAGACCGCTTGCCAGCGCTTCGGGGTGCAGGTCGTCCACGTGCTCGACCCGGTGCTGCAGCTGTTCCAGGACCAGTTCCACGAGACGGCAATTGCTCGCCCGGGCCGCCAGTACGTGCTCGACGCCGACTATTTTCGCCGCATCGACGCCATGCACTACGTCCTGGCGCACGACGACGGCCAGGCGCAGGCCGGCATCGAGGATGCCGACGTGGTGCTGGTCGGCGTCTCGCGCAGCTCCAAGACGCCGACCTCGTTCTACCTCGCCAACCGCGGCATCAAGGCCGCCAACATCCCTCTGGTCCCGGGCACCATGGAGCCGCCGGGGCTGGAGGCGCCGCGCTGCCCGGTGATAGGCCTGACGCTCGAGGCCGAGGCGCTGATCGAGATCCGCCGCCACCGGCTGCGTATGCTCGGCACCGGCCCGGGCCAGGCTGGCGCCGCCCAGGTCGGGCGCGGCGTGCTGCTGCGGCAAAGCAGCGGCGACTACATCGACGCCGAGGCGGTGCGGGCGGAGCTGCTGTGGGCGCGCCGGCTGTGCGCGCGCCGCGGCTGGCCGGTGGTCGAGGTGACCCGCCGCTCGATCGAGGAGACCGCGGCCACCATCCTGCAGCTCATGGAGTCCTGGCACGACCGCGCGCGCCGCGCCGCCGAGGCTGCCGCCGGGACCGTGCCGTGACCTGGCAGGCGGCGCGTCCGGCCATCGTCCTGGCCAGCGCCTCGACCACCCGCCGGGCCTTGCTCGACGCCGCCGGGATCGCCCACGAGGCGGTGGCCGCCGCCATCGACGAGTCAGAGGTCAAGCGCGCGGCCAAAGCCGAGGGGGCCAGCGCCGACGACGCGGCGACCTTGCTGGCCGAGCTGAAGGCGCGGCGAGTGGCGGCAGGGCGTCCCGATGCGCTGGTGATCGGCTGCGACCAGTTGCTGGTGTGCGAGGATCGCTGGTTCGACAAGCCGCCCACCGCCGCGGCGGCGCGAACCCAGCTGCAGGCGTTGCGCGGACGCCCGCACGTTCTGGTTACCGCGGTGGTCTGCCACCGTGACGGGCGCCGGGTGTGGCGGCACGTCGCCCGGCCAATGCTGGCGATGCGGGCGTTCTCCGACGCTTTCCTGGACGAGTACCTGCGGCGCGAGGGCGGCGCCGTGACTCAGAGCGTCGGCGGCTACCGCATCGAGGGCCTCGGCATCCAGCTGTTCGACAGCGTCGCCGGCGAGCACGCGGCGATCCTGGGCCTGCCGCTGCTGCCGCTGCTGGGGTTCCTGCGCCAGCACGGCGCGCTGGAACATGGCGGGCCGCCGCGGTAGACTCCTCATATTATAGTGAGGACCGCCGATGGCGCATGCGACGGCTGTTCTGCCGGCCGACGGAGACGGCTTCGTGAGCCGCGCCGTCGAGCGGTTCGAACTCCCCTTCGGCGGCATCGCCGACAGCCGTCATGCCGGCCAGTCGCGCCCGGCCGACGCAAGGACGCCGTGGCATGGACGCGGCACGTCGATCCCTGGTCGGACTGGTGGAACGCGAGGGAGCCGTGGCGGTGGGCGACGCGGTTGCCTGCCTTGCCCCGCCCGGCCGGGCGGGGCGCCCGGCGCTGGCCGCCCCGGCGCTGGCAACCAGGGTGCTTGCCGTCAGCGAATAGGGCTGCAAACCCCGTAGCGCATCACATATGGATGCGATGGTCACCATCCTCACGATCCTTGTCGTACTCGCCATGCTGGGCACCCTCGGCGTGTTGTTCGCCGGCATGTTGGGACTGGTGCGCGGCAGCGGCGACCCGGCCCGCTCGAACGCGTTGATGCGCTGGCGGGTGATCTTGCAGGGCGTAGCGCTGCTGCTGTTCGTGCTGCTGCTCTACGCCATGAAGCGCTAGCGGCGGCGGCGGTTTGACACTGGCCCGCCCCAAACCATAAGGTCGCGGGGTCTTATTGCATATTCGAACAGACGGCTCGGCCAGGTCAGACCGGCCAGGCGTCAATCAGGTGGCGCGGCGCTCATGAAGATCCTGGTCCCCGTCAAGCGGGTCGTCGATTACAACGTCAAGGTGCGGGTCCGCGCCGACGGCTCCGGCGTGGAGACCGCCGGCGTCAAGATGTCGATGAACCCGTTCGACGAGATCGCCATCGAGGAAGCTATTCGCCTTAAAGAGAAGGGTACCGCCACCGAGGTCGTCGCGATCTCGCTCGGCATCGCCGCCTGCGCCGAGACCATCCGTACCGCCCTCGCCATGGGCGCCGACCGCGGCATCCTGGTCGAGACCGATGTCGACCTGCAGCCGCTGGCCGTCGCCAAGCTGCTGCGCGCCCTGGTCGACCGCGAGCAGCCGGGCCTGGTCATCATGGGCAAGCAGGCCATCGACGACGACATGAACGCCACCGGCCAGATGCTCGCCGCCCTGCTCGGCTGGCCGCAGGGCACTTTCGCGAGCCGCGTCGCCTTCGAAGGCGACGGCCTGCTGGTGACGCGCGAGGTCGATGGCGGCCTGGAGACGGTGGCGTTGTCGCTGCCGGCCATCGTCACCACCGACCTGCGGTTGAACGAGCCACGCTACGCAAGCCTGCCGAACATCATGAAGGCGCGCAAGAAACCCATCGAGACCCTGAAGCCGGCCGACCTTGGCGTCGACCCCTCGCCGCGCCTGACCGTGCTCAAGGTCATCGAGCCGGAGCGCCGGGTCGCCGGCGCGCGGGTCGCCTCGGTGGCCGAACTGGTCGAAAAGCTGCGGCTCGAAGCGAAGGTGATCTCCTGATGACGGCCTTGGTTCTACTCGACCATGACGCCCACGGCATCAAGCAGCCGTCGCGCTCGGCGGTGGCCGCCGCCCTCCAACTCGGCGACGTCCACGCGCTGGTGGCCGGCGAGGGCGCCGCCGCCGCGGCCGACGCGGCGTGCAAGCTGCCCGGCGTGTCGCGGGTGATCCGCGCCGACGGCGAGGCCTACGCCCACGCGCTGGCGGAGCCGATGGCGGCGCTGCTGGTGGCGATGGCCCCGGGCTACAGCCACCTGCTGGCTGCGGCGAACGCGACCGGCAAGAACGTCATGCCCCGGGTGGCGGCGCTGCTCGACGTGCAGCCGATCAGCGACATCTCCGGCGTGGTCGACGCCGACACCTTCGTGCGCCCGATTTACGCCGGCAACGCGCTCGCCACCGTCCGCAGCGCCGACGCCACGAAAGTCGTCACGGTCCGCGCCGCAAGCTTCGAGCCGGTTGCCGAGACCGGCGGCGCGGCCTCGGTCGAGCCGGCCCCCGAGGTCGCGGCGCCCCACCTTCCGCAACCGGGCCTGTCGCGCTTCGTCTCGGCGGACCTGTCCAAGAGCGAGCGCCCCGAGCTGACCGCCGCCCGCGTGGTGATCTCCGGCGGGCGCGGCATGCAGAGCGGCGCCAACTTCCACCTGCTGGAGCCGATCGCCGACCGGCTCGGGGCCGCCGTGGGAGCCTCGCGCGCCGCCGTGGACGCCGGGTTCGTGCCGAACGACTACCAGGTCGGCCAAACCGGCAAGATCGTCGCCCCCGATCTCTACATCGCGGTCGGCATCTCCGGCGCGATCCAGCACCTCGCCGGCATGAAGGACAGCAAGATCATCGTCGCCATCAACAAGGACGGCGAGGCCCCGATCTTCCAGGTCGCCGATTACGGCCTGGTCGCCGATCTGTTCACGGCGCTGCCGGAACTCGCCGCCGCCCTTGGCGTGGAGGCCGCGGGCCGGGCGGCATAGGACGGGCTGCGTGAGCGAGGCGGCGTCACGGCCAATCGAACGGGTCGGCATCGTCGGCGCCGGGCAGATGGGCAACGGCATCGCCCATGTCTGCGCCGCCGCCGGCCTGCACGTGACGCTGACCGACGCCAGGCCCGACGCGCTCGACCGCGCCCTCACGGTGATGGCCCGCAACATGGAGCGGCAGGTCGGGCGCGGCGTGCTCTCGGCCGAGGACCGCGACGCGGCGCTGGCGCGGATCGTCACCGACCCCGACCAGGCGGCGCTCGGCGACAGCGACCTGGTGATCGAGGCGGCGACCGAGAAGGAGGACGTGAAGCGCGCCATCTTCAAGGCGCTGACGCCGCATTTGCGCCCCGACTGCATGCTGGCCTCCAACACCTCCTCGATCTCGATCACCCGGCTGGCCGCCGGCACCGACCGGCCGCAGCGCTTCATCGGCATGCATTTCATGAACCCGGTGCCGGTGATGAAGCTGGTCGAGCTGATCCGCGGCATCGCCACCGACGGCGAGACCTTCGCCGCCGCCCGCCACCTGGCCGAGCGACTGGGCAAGACCGTCGCGGTCAGCGAGGATTTCCCGGCGTTCATCGTCAACCGCGTGCTGGTGCCGATGGTCAACGAGGCGGTCTACGCGCTGTACGAGGGCGTCGGCTCGGTGGCGGCCATCGACTGCGCGCTGAAGCTGGGCGCCAACCATCCAATGGGGCCGCTGGAGCTGGCCGATTTTATCGGCCTCGACACCTGCCTGAGCATCATGCAGGTGCTGCACGAGGGTCTGGCCGACAGCAAGTACCGGCCCTGCCCGCTGCTGGTGAAGTACGTCGAGGCAGGATGGCTCGGGCGCAAGGCCGAGCGCGGCTTCTACGACTACACGCAGACGCCGCCGCGACCGACCCGCTGAGCGGGGCGGCGACTCCGACGATGCTGCCCCTGGGTTCCTTCCGCGCGAGCGACCTTCCGGTTGTCGGCGATTTCGACGCGGTGGCCGCCGCCCTGGAGTCCGGCGCGCGCGAGGACTGCGCCTTCATGCACGCGCCACGCTCGGGCGTCGCGCATACCCCGGCGGGGCTGGTGCGCGGGGTCAACCTGTTCGGGCCGGGCGTCTCGGCCGAGATGACCGCCACCCCCGGCAGCATCGGCCGGATGCGCGAGGTCAGCTCGGTGGTGCTGAACGATTGCCGCTTCGTCTCCAGCTCGATGTCGGTCATCGACCGCCGCGACCGCGTGTTCCTCGACGGCGTGGACAACCTTGGCGGCGCGCCCGCGCTGGCTGGCTTCGACCCGCACTACACCCAAGACGCCGCCGGCACGCTCGGGCTGCGCGACGAGTTTGTCCGCCGCACCACCCACATCGATTGCGTGGCGCTGCCGGTGTGCGGCCCCGGCCTGCCGAACTACGGGCACTTCCTGTACGACGGGCTATGCGTGGCCTGGCTGCACGCGCAGCTGCTCGCCGGCCGCCCGCTGCGTGTCGTGGGCCAGCCGTTGCAGCCCTGGCAGCGCGAAATCCTGGCGGCGGTCGGGCTGGAGCGGCACTACCTCGAAGTCACCGACTCGGTGGTGTTCCGCAAGCTGCTGACGACGACGCTGCTGTCGCTGCACGTCTCCTACCCGACCGGCTTCGCGCGCCCGATGTTCGATATGCTGCGGTTCCGCTTCGGCGTCGCCGGCCCGGCGCGGCGCCGGCTGTTCTTCTCCCGCGCCGGCGACGTCACCCGCCGGGTGCTGCGAAACCGCGCCGAGATCGAGGCGCGGATGGTCGAGCTGGGCTTCGAGGTCGTGCGCCCGGAGCGGCTGTCGTTCCGCGACCAGGTGCGTCTGATGGGCGAGGCGGCGTTCGTGGCCGGCGAATCGGGCGCGGCGATGGCCAATCTGGGCTTCTGCCCACCCGGCACCCGTGTCCTGGAAATCCAGCCGGACCGCTTCGTCGAGGGCTGGACGCGCGGCATGTGCTTCCAGTTCGCGCATCGCTGGCACGTCTACTTCGCCCGTGTCGATTCCAGCCCGGTCCCGGCCGCGGACGGCACGCCGCAGGACCCCAGCCAAGTGTTCTCGTTCGCCGTCGACGTCGCCGACTTGTCGCGCGCCGTGGAGGCCATCGACATCTCTTGACAGTCTGCCGTTGCCAAGGCAGAAAATTCCGATGGCGTTTCATTCTCCCTCCTTCGACCGGCTGACCGACCCGGCGCTGCTCGGGCAGCAGGGCGCGCAGCAGTTCGAGCTGTTTGGCCCGGCGACCTCGCCGCCGTCCGGCAAGCTGCTGATGACCGCGCCTGACGCCGCCATGGCCGCCGACCACCATTACCGCGCGGCGCTGCCGGCGGTGTCGGTCTACGCGCTTTCGGGGCACGTGCTCGGGTCCGCCGGGCTGCTGGTGCAGGACGGCAGCGTGTTCTGGCGCGCCGACGTGCTGCCGAACTATGTTCGCGACGCTTTCCAGCCCGGGGTCGAGGCCCCGGCGGACTGGCTGCACGGGATGCGGCGGCCCGACGCCGAGACGCTGCACTTCGACGCGCCGCTGGCGGTGGCCACGCATCCGAACGCGACCTACGGCCATTTTCTGCTGGAGATGCTGCCCCGGCTGTACCTGCTCGGCCTGCTGCGCGAGATGGGCCAGCCGTTCCAGCTGGCGCTCAGCACGCTGACGCCGGCCTGGATGGAGCAGCTGGTGGCGCTGTATTTCGCGCCGCACGAGATAGTCCGTTACGATTCCGCGCGGCAACTGGTTCGGGCACCTACGTTTATTGTCCCGGCGATGTTCAACGTCGATTACTACCTGCATCCCGCGATGAACATCGTGTTTGCCGATGTCATGGCGCAGATGCCGTCGGTGCGACAGCCTACCGGTCCGCTTGTCTACCTGTCGCGTCGCCATGACCAGGACGGCTCGCGCGGCAGCATGGTCAATGCCGAGGCGGTCGAGGCGACGCTGGCCGAACTCGGTTTCGCCATCCTGCATCCCGAGAGCCTGAGCATCCGCGAGCAGATCGAGGTTTACGCCAACGCCACCTGCCTCGTGTCCGAATCCGGCCTTGGCACGCACGCCGCATTGTTTGCGCCGCGCGGCTGCAAGGTCGTGGTCATCAACCCGCTGGACTGCATGGACGGCAGGATCGCCGCCCTGCGTGGCCATAGCCTCGCCTTGATCGAGCCGGTCGGCGGCTTCCGCTCCGGTGTTGCCGCAATCCCGGAGCAAAGCCAACCGTACAGCGTAGACCCGGAATTGCTGTGCCGCGTGTTGGACAAATCAATGGAGAGGCCAAAACCCGCCCTAGCTCCAGCACGTCCGCTGCCTGAAGCCGAGCCGTCTGCGCCAGACGCAGCCGTGCAACCGCCTTTCATTGGTTCTGTTTCGAACGGCCACGACACGACAACGCGGCTGTCCGAGGAAAAGGATTTAAGTATGTTTGAGCAGGCCAAGGTGATTGTGGACGAGGCTGAGCGGCTCGCCGAGCGCGGCTCTGCCGTTGACGTTATCCATCAGCTTCGCAGGCTCTGTTTATCAGATTTTTCTGACCTGCTGGCCGTGCTCCCTCAGCCGCATCTTCCAAACATTAGCGCAAGACTTCCCCGAATGGCATCCGCTGAAGTTCAACAAAGTTGGACTGGCGGTTCTGGACCGGGAATGTTTCAAGCAACGCTCGACTTCGTTCGGATCATCGAGTATCATTACACTGCGATCTGTCAGCGGCCGTTGATGCACGCCAAAATACTTGATTATGGCTGCGGCTATGGACGTCTAATGCGCCCATTCTATTACTTTACCAACCCGGACCGCATTTTTGGGGTTGATCCGTGGGACAAGTCGATCGAAGTCTGCGTGCAGGATGGGGTGCTTGGGCAGTTGCGCCAATCCGAGTTCCTGCCAACAAACCTACCCGTCGATGACGAAAAGTTCGATTTAATCTATTCCTTTTCGGTATTCACTCACACGTCGCTGCATGCGACCACTGCCGCGCTGAATGCGCTTCGCAAATGCATATCCAGCAGCGGCGTTCTGGTATTAACAACCCGTCCATTGGAGTACTGGTCCTTGCCCTCGCATGCGGAGCGCAAGGCATTTGATCTGGCGGCACTGACCTTCTCTCACAACACAAGCGGATTTTGCCATTTTCCATCCAACTGGAACCTACCTGCTGATGGAGTGAGCATTTTTGGCGACACTTCGTTTACGCCGGATTGGTGTAAACGGACATTTCCGTCGTGGGATATCCGGGCGTACGATCGTGGACTAGACCCGATGCAAATGATCCTGCTGCTAACCCCTCGATAATCTCGACAAAGCGGCTCCCGTTGTCAAAGTGCTTCCAGCTTGCGCGGTGCATCTCGATTTACCGGTTGACGAAATCGAAGATGGTAGCCGCTGAGCTTTCCAAGACAGACGCCATCGTGAGACTATTAGCGACTTGGCGTCCTTGCTGGGCGATCCTTTCAGCCTCGCCCGGATGATTGGCCAGGTAGCAGACCGTTTCGGCAAGGTTCTCCAGCGAGGCGGCAATTGGGACGAAGTTCTTCCACGGTAGCAGCTTGTCATAGTACCATTGCCGCCAACCGTGCTCTGAATTCACCTTTAGCGTGGTAATTCCCATAACCAATTTGCAAAACAATCCCTGCCAGCTACAGGTATTACCGTCGATATCGATGCCCATTCGGTATTTCATAAAGTCGATAGACGGAACTTCCGCTTTAACAATTTCTTCGGCCTTGACCGCACTCAGTTCGTTAGGGTCGTCGATCTGCACGACGTGGCTAATTCCTACGCCAAAAATATCAGGTCGGTTTAGCTGCTTAACCAAGAGGCAGAGTGCCATGCGGGGCAGGTCCTGCCACCGCGGCCCGCGCATATTCAAGCGGCTTCCAGTAGAAACTCCACGCCAATAACAAACGTTTTCCCGCTCTCGCCAGGAGCGCCAGTTGTTTTGACAAAACTCATGCAGGTTCGCGTATCCATCTGTTTGAAAAAAAGCGCAATCTGGAATTAGAATATTACTTGTGTTATTACTACAAAAGCTTAGCCCAGGACCGAATGAATAATCATCTACCCATAAAGAGCAGGAACCGACTAAATCTGGGTAGCGAGTTTTGACTTCGGCGAACAACCGCCAGCACGATATCCAACGATTAGTATAAAAATCGCGTCTTTCCTCAGAATCGAATTGGTGTGGGCAAACAAAATCTATAGCGTTGCTCGGATAGAATTGAATTTGAACTTGTGATTGATGCAGTATGGCTCACGAATCCCCTCATTTGAATTGACCTTCTTCTAGGCCCGATTCGGGTCGACTCCGTATGACTGCGGGATAGCGGTTATGGAGTCTGACGGTGGTCAAATCGGAGCTTTCGGGCAAGCGGCTG
>JAABUY010000371.1_pt1 | contig 82904 bp, 85 predicted proteins | sample 5560271 | NCBI WGS metagenome assembly JAABUY01 (sample SAMN10711886, study PRJNA513374) | rock metagenome | isolation source: Antarctica rocks | place: Antarctica: Victoria Land, University Valley | reverse complement strand
ATCTCATGTGACTGTATAGAGTTCCACTCCACTGAGGGTGGATACAGATATCCCTCTAAATCCGTTAGATCCGCTTCAGGAGGAGTCGGAAAGAAGGTTTCCTTGAAGATTCTCGCCTTGCCCTCCGATGCTGTGATCAGTCCTTCTGGTCCCTGAATGTTGGGGGTAAAGCCTCGATACTGGGACGTGCGATTCTTAGCCCACCTCGCTAATTGCCACAGGCCTTTGGTCGATGCGGTTGCCTCCTCTATTTTTTCCCTGTGTTGAGTTTTCAGAGCTTTTTGATGTATTCTCTTCTTTCGGTTCCGAGTTCGCTTATATTCGTCCCAATCGTTGAGCTCCTGAGTCATCATGAATCTTCGCCTTAATCTCTTGCATTCCATCTGAACATCTTTGCATTCCTGATTCCATCCCGTTACTGATCTTGAACATCCTCTTGACAGCGGTACCGCCGCTTCTATCGCTTTCTGCAACGCCTTGCTTATGAGTGTTGTCGTGTGATCGATTTCATCCTTAGAGTCCGGATAGTGAGGGATGGAAAGCTCCGAGCGAAGCATTCTCAAAAGCAGTGCCTCGTCCATCTTGTCCCATAATCTTGATTGCCTGACTTCTTTGGGCGTCAAATTCAGATCGAGTACTGTGCGCACTGGCAGATGATCCGAGTCGTTATCCATTTCTGAAGCTACCTGACACATCTGTTGGGTGCTTTCCAGACCTTGACTCACGAAAGTCAAATCCAAGGTGGATTCGGCTGCCCTTGCTCTATAGGTGATGGTACCAGGGGGTAGCAGCAGCTGCAGGCTGTGTTCCTCAATGATTTCTATCAGCTCGTCCGCCTCAGCGTGTTGATGATGATAGTTCTCGCCCGCCCACATTGGGTGATGCAAATTGAAGTCGCCTACTACTATGTGCTCCCCTTGCGCTCGCAGAGCCTCTTTGAGTTTGGCTAATGTTTGAGTGCCTCTAACGTTCAGACTCGGTCCTGAATTGTACACGTTGTGAACGTTGACGATGCGCATTCTTGAGTCCTCAGATGTCTTGTACTTGAGGTGCAGAGTAATCAGGTCCAAGGAGTGCTGAGTGTAGGTCCACTCGGTTGCTCCTATTTCCTTGTTAACGAAGAAGCAGACTCTAGCCGTTGCATCCGCCTCCTCCGTCACTGTCGCCTCCGGATACAGCAGCTCAAATCTGTCCCGTATGGGGTTGTGTGTGGTTGAGGCAAAGGGATTGATCCATGGCTCCTGAATAGCTATGATGCTATGCCTGTAGATCTTCGTGTCTCTTAGCAGTGTTGCCATTACGATGTCTTTGGATTTCATGCAGTTATACTGAAGTATTGATAAACAGTCGGTTGCTTGACTCATAGTTCTTCCTCGAGGTCTTGAGTACTTCTGTTTTGCTGTTCGTTGACCCTGACCTTGGCTGAGCCAATACTGGTTCTTCCGGATCTGGTCGTTACCTGAGTGCTGACCGGCCCATTTTCCTTATCCTCGTGTATGGAGACTGGGTCTTTGCGTGTTTTTCTGCTTACAGTTATCAGAGCGAGGGCGTTAGGATTCATTGCCTGCATTGTCTCGTCCCTCTTTCTCTTCTTCTTTTCCCCTTGCTTCGTCGCTATCACTGTTGTCCATGTGTCCTCACCCCCCTGCCCCCTCGGGCGGCGAGCGATATGTAGGTTCGGAGTGTCCTGCTCATCCAGGACCCTACCTCAGCTTTACCTTTCTAGAAGGTGGACTCTTGAGGTGGACGAGGCCTCTCACCCTGAGTCGCTCGCAGTTTGCTCCTTAAGCACGTGTTTTTGGGCGTAACCCACTCTTCACGTACCGACATGCGCTTCCGTCCTCTCGAGCCATGCAGACAGTGTCTTTTCGACCTTCTTTTATGAACTTACGGCTGTCCAGCTGTCTTACGACTCGCTGTCCGCCAAGAGTCAGAGCTCATTGAAGAGGTGAGGTTCTTGGAGCCATACGTATGCACCTCGAGAAGTCTCGCAGTCGCTGCCATTGTATGCTACGCCCCGCAGTTCAAGCTTGAGTCGAATCTCTTGAGTTTGCCCGTGTTCACCTTAACGAGCTCCTTGAGTTTGCCCGTGTCGAACTTAACGAGTCTCTTGGATTTGCCCGTGTCGAACTTAACGAGTCTCGCAAGACCTGTTCTCATGCCCTTGCTGTTTCGCGTTATCTGTAAAGATCTCTCTTATACAGACCGACCATGTCTTGCAAGAGTAGACGTTTCCATACACCTCGTAGCCCTGACTGTGTATTTGTCCCACTCTTACTAACCAAGCTTGATTCCTCGATGTTTCAGGCGACACCACATCCACTGCTACCTTCACGCCCAGTAGCAGCTTCGGGCCCCAGTGCGAGTGGGGTGAAACCTCGATCGTTCGTTCCCTCGTTGCTCTGCCCACGCCGGAGCTTCACACGCTCAGAGTCCGTCAAGCCCAAGGGTGTCCTGTCGTGTAACTAGATCGACATCACATTCATCAGTTGATAAGACTGACTTCGGGCCTGAGTGCGAGTCAGGTAGTTACGCGTCGGATGGTTTTCATAACCCAAATCCCTTGTGTCTGTCGCCTTGAGCCAGGCTCAACGCGACATGAGATCTCTCAGCTCTCCTGACCACTGCTAGCAGTGACAGAAGGTTCGTAGCCAGCAGGACGTACACCTGAATCTCGTTGCTGGCCGACTCCCGATGATTGACAATATGTTTGAGAAGTTTCACGCGCTAGTCTTCATTAATGCGCTTTGTTGGAAATAGCGGTGGCAGGCGCGCAGTCATTAGGACTCGGTAGGATAGAGGTATAGGCAGATGCCGGCGGGACGGCCTAATTGAGTTCAGTGTCAGAGGCATTCAGTGTATAGCCACTGCCTAGTAGATAGATTTTACAACCATCCTTTTACTCGTTCAACTGGATCCACCACTGTTCACTCTACCCTTTTAATACGCTTAACTTTATGTTTGCCTAGGGCGCAGAAGAATAAAAGAAAATAAGGCCAGCCTATGACGTTTGAGATCAGCCAGAGATATTGCTTCCCAGCCTTGCTTGTTTTGCTTTCCTTGCGTTCTCCTTGGGCGGATCCTGCTTGCGTCAAAAATAACTTCAAACTGCCTAGATGGTCCTCATGCGCTTTAGTCAATCCTTGCTCATTGATTTGTTTGGCAGTTTCCTGAAGCTTCTGCTTATAATTTTCGAGTTTTCGATCCGTCCCAGGCTTGCGTCAATCAGTTAGCTCTGCCAGAAAGGCGGCCAATGCAACCCGGAGGCTGTCAACAGGTTTCTCGATTTCTTCTTCTTCGAGCACTTCGAAGCTGTCGGTGGGTCGACATTGCGCATTTGCGTTAACGTGGCTACTCGTCAGACCGCAGGATTAGTCTGAAAGTACGGCACGCTAGTTTTATGTAACTTCCATAAAAAAGCACTTCAACGCTATAAGGTTGACAATGATGAGCGTAAAATAACAGCGCGAAACGACAGATTACAATAACTACCCTACATGCTCACCACCCTGCTCACCACCCTACCTACTCACCTACATGCTCACCTACATGGCTTCCTACCAAGCTTCGAATTGCTTCATATCCAAGAATCAAATTTGGTCCCTACCGAGCACCAAATGTGGCCCCTACCAAACACCCTCCATGGCTCCCTTCATGGATTTCTAATGTAGAGTGGTAAGTAGGTAGGAAGCTATGTAGGAAGCATTGTTTGAAGCACTGTTTGCCGTGTGTTATGCGCTCGACCAACGTGTAAGTTGAAGCATGTAGGGAGTTTGATAGAGAGCCATGAAGAATGTTTGATAGGAAGTTTTGGTAGGGAGTTTGATATCGAGTCATGAAGGGTGCTTTCTATTGAGCTAATTAGCATGTGCTATGAAGCGAATGACGTGTATTTGCACACATCGCATGAAGCATGTTTTGAAGCGAGTAGGCTGGTGAGTAGGTGAATGAGTAGGTAGCGAGTTGGTAGCTGAACTTGTAGATAGGCGAGTAGGTAGGGTAGCAGGGTGGTGAGCATGTAGGGTGGTGGGTAGGGTGGTGTGTATGTAGAGTGGTGAGTAGGGTGGTGGGTAGGATGGTGAGCATGTAGAAACTGTGTAGACTGTGTGCAGATTGATCCAAACATTATACTACAATTGGAATTAAATAACTGCGATGAACATCGGGTTGAGGCTTGTAGATTAATCTTCGAATGTGTAAAGAGAATAAAAGTAGCCACTGAACCAGCGCCATTAGGAATCGAAAAGGTGATCCTATCGCTTTCTGTTCGACGGCTTCTTCTGAAAATACAAATCATCGACAAGTGCTTAACCAAGTTTAGATGTCTCGCAGTCTCTTCCCACTACTAGTGTGGACAAAAGATGTTGTCGATATATACAGATTGCATGCTGCTCTTCGTATATTAGGTATTAGGGGCAAAAATGCGACTCTAACTGGTATGAAGGCCACGCAGCTGATGGTAGGAGGTCTTGAGACGGGACCCTCGGGATTCGTATGGTATGCCCGCCATTTTGTCCATCACCCTCAACTTCTTGATTACAAGCGATGCTCCATTCATTGCAGCATATCGTTGGCGCTTTGGGCTTGGCGGCCGAGGTGCAACGGGTAGACGACGGCGTATGGCCAGGTCTCGGAAGTAATCTCTTTCCGTACGATAGTGGTCTATTTCCTCTTTCATCTCTCGTCTTTGAGCCTCCAAGTTAGCAATGTTCTCGGAGGTCTTCTGTTCTTTCTCTTTCCGACGCTGACGAAAATTGTGGGAGACGGTAGAATTTCTCCGTCGTTTCTCGCCAGCAACTTTCGACGCAGCTTGAACGCCAACAGATGCCTGAATGAGACCTCGCTCTGCTCTCGGCACCATCAATTGGTATTGACTTTGCACTGCCGTGATTGAAGGGGGCACCTCGAAGGCCTTTGTACTTGGTGCCATCTGCACCATTGTTGATGAGGGACCAGATGGCGGATTAGACGGGAAATTCAGAGGCTGACCAGTAGATACTATGGGTGATGCCAGACCAAACTGGCTGTAAGAGAGTAATGGGTACTGGGACCGTCCCATTGAGAAGACGGCTGCGGAGGCTCAGGATTGACAGTGAGTTGGTGTTCTCAATTCTCCACCTGGGAGTAAGAAGCCTCTTGATTCACTTGGTGATATGAAGATGATCTCGCCGCGGGCGATGACGGAACTAAAAGGCAAGTATTCAGTTCCGAGAGACTGGGAGAACCGAAGATACTGCTCTCAACCAAATGATTCTCGCCCTCTACAGCGTTGAGGAGGTTTTGGATACCAAACGAGCGCGATTTTTGTTGGTTTGACTGTTTCGAAGAAGAAGTTCGCGCATGATTTTTCGAGGCGGCCGGCACTCGCTGGAGGTCATCTCGCGATGCTAGGGTTGAGATTGGCATAGGGGGCATCCGAGCTTTGAGGGAAGTAAGATCTCTGTTGCTATCATCACGCGAGGCGCTTGTTGTGCTCTAATGGATCCGTTCGACATAGAAACCTCGTCCATGAAGTGATCCGACCTTTGGATCTTGAGGCATCGATTTGCGATGACAGGCCTTTGACGATTCCAGGTATTGTCGTCCCAGGTATGATGATGTGGACCGGTCAACCTCGCAGCAGTGTGGGGGCCCTTGACAAGTGTTGAGAGCTTGCTGGCGGAAGGGAAGTCTCATACGGTATACCTACCTCTATGGACAGATTGTGAAATTGGATGATATTTTCTGATGAGACGGGTACATTAGCGGCGTTTACTGTATGAGTCTCGGGGCCTGGCCCTGCGACCTGAATGTTTGATAAACCCTGCATGAACAATATGTTACTCGTCGATTCAGGATTTCCTAACCCCTTACAACGTCCTTTCTTCAATCCTTGTGCCTAGTCCCTTTTCCGCTGAGTCCGATAGGTGCTCATGGAGATCGAAAGGTGGCAGAATGATGATCCTCATCGAAGGGTGACAGCCTCACGGCTTTGGCAGCAGGAGAGAATGACGACAGCGAAGGAGACAATATTAAAGATAGAGCATTACAATGGCTCGGAGCCGAATAGGGGTCCCTCGCGAAGGCTCTTAGGCAGTTTGGGAGGATGGTTATTAGGCAGCCATAACGAAACGGAGCTCTCCAACCCCGGTAAAGTTCGGAGTCTAAAGTGAATGCAACTCCTCTTAAGCCAGGGAACGCTAAAGCCATTGCAAGCCATTAGCCATGGAGCAGGGACTTAACAATGGAGGCGTCGACGGACGTCCAAGACACGTTAAGGCCTCCTCGGATCTGCGACTCCACCAGCCCTGCAGTAGTCTTCGTAAGCATTTTCCGTTCCTGGGTTTCCCGCGTCCCGGGGAGTCGGCAGTGACGCGGGCCCATGGAAGCAGTGTGACTGTCGAGACAATGTCCACGCTGGCTCATCGGGGACGTGATCAACGTCCGAGTCAAGTTTCAGCTCACGCCTCACCGAAGTCTCCAGTTCGCCGGTTCCACCTTTCATGATCTTAACTATTACGCTGCTTTTCGCTACAACGTCCCTATCAATGGCGTTGTTCTCGCCGACGCCGAAGGCTCCTTCGAGCTAGACGATGGATACAAGTTGATTTGTTCTCTTAACAATCAACCGACACCCGATCTGAATGCTTTTATCAAAGTTGCTCAGGGAATCCTTGGTGAGTATCGATCGTTCGCCTGCGAGATGGCCGTGCTAACGCGATCAGACCGAACAATAACCGCTGTAGCGTATCGAAACCTCGACGATCCCTCTCATGCATTCTATGCCACCATCGTGGTGGACCGTCACTGGCTGAGGGCACACATGCTTCTTCGAGTACGCAACGAGAACATCGCCTCCTGGAGCATCAAGGACCTTGGACCTGCACCGCCTGTCGTCCCACCGGTGAATCAGGTGTTGCCATCAGGGCCGGCCACGGAGTGCCATCATGCTGTGCGGAAGATCGTACCAAACCTAGTGGAGGTGCAGACGAGGATCCCATAGAAGACTAACGGCGCGCCGCACGAGAAAAAGACGTTTCTGGGCCTTGTGATCAGCGCCACCGCAGGCTTTGTAGTCATTCCTCGAAGTTTCAATCCTTCGGATCTGTGTGACTTGTCCGTCAGAGACGTAATCGAGCTTCCGGCGAGGATGGTGTACGAGCACGCGTTGGGTTTCGCTGTGATTCAATACGATACCTCGCTTGTCCAATGCGCAATAGTATGTGTAACGTTCAGCAAAAGAAAACTCCAGGTTGGGGACAAGACAAACATCTACGGGCTCAACCGAGACGGTTCGGGTCCTTGTGCAGTCAACACGGCTGTGACAAGCATTGAGCCGCTGACAGGCGAGCCGGAGCTATCGTACCACCCACTCAACGTAGAGGTGTTGCACCTCCACAAAGACTTCATCTGCGATGCTGGCGTGCTGCTTGACGACGATGGAGATGTAGAGGCATTGTGGCTCCCGTTCCTCACAGTCCCGGTAGAAACGCATGTGGGCGTTCAGGTCTCCTTACTGATGCCAGCGTTGAAAAGCTTCAGCAAGGGATTCTCCCACCAGAATGTAGGATGCTGGAGGCTGAACTCGCAAAAGTTCGCAAGAGCGATGTGCAGATGTTTCGTGTGTCCAAAGGTATGATCCTCCTCCGAATCGTCAAGGGTTTTGGCTAATACATCTCGAAGATACGATAGAAAATTTCCCTCAAAGAAAGTTCATCCGGGTCGCGAAGGTATCTTGCAGCCAAGAATCAGGCCTCGCCGCAGATGATATCCTGTTGATGCTGGGGGACAACGCAGTAACGCAGATGTCAGACCTGCGTGACATGTTTACACTTGAAAATTTGAATATGTCGGTCGTTCGAAACCGAACCGAGATTGGGATGAATGTTTCGACCGTCGCGACGTCCAGGCGGAGCGATAGGGTAGTCTGGTTTTCCGAAGCTCAGCTGAAGCCGCCGCACTTTCCACTTTCCCTGCGCGCCCGGAAACTGTACAGTCAGATCTTTGTGACCAGCTGGCGCAGTGGAAGCCCGGCCGAGATGTACAACCTGTCAGTTCACCACTTTATCACTAACGTCAATGGCGTAGCCACCGAGGACCTTGACAGCTTCACAAACGAAATCAAGAAGTTAGCAGGGAACAGCTATTGCCAGATCAACCTCGTCAGTCTACAAGGCGTCACCAGAACTGGCGAGACTTCAAGACCATCGACGCTCGGAGGAAGGAGGAGCCTCAAACTTGGGAGTTCCAGGAGTTTTGACGGCATTCAAAGCATCGGAGTGAGGCCTCGCTCCTTCGGTTTTAGACGCTAGCCGGGTCAATAAGGTGCAGGAGTCTTCTTGCAGGTAGCTTCATATAAATCAAAGGATGTAATAAGCTAAATGAAAGAACTGGAATTGTAATATTTGCCACTGCCTGCTCGCAAAACACGTTTGTATGTCTAATGGACCAGAAGAATTGGGCGGTAGACGGTCTATTGTGTTGGAATACGAGGTCATATGAGGGCAGAGAGGCATGTAGATGTATTGACTATCTAGTAGGTGAACTATGGAGGAAGGAAGAAGTGGGCGAAGGGTAAATACCCATCCACTAGCGCCGGATCAATGCGGAGATTACTAACCACAGGGGTAACAGTACTGTTCCCTATTTTCAACACTCCCTCTTAGGAATTGAAGCTCTATACGAAGCTATTCAGACCCTTTACTGACTGTATATCCATGCTCTTTTACTCGCCGGCGCCATGCTCGGCGGGGGTAGCCTCATTCCTTGAAGCTAGTCCCATGACTGACCTGAACGTCAGGAATTTGCCTGACTCCAGGGGCTTAGTGAGGCCGTCGGCCACCATTTGATCGGTGGGTATGTATTCCAATCTTATTGCTCCCTCTTCTACCTTGTTCCGGACATAGTGATACGACGTATCAATGTGCTTGGCCCGGGGGTGGTTGACGGGATTGCTACCCATTTTTATAGCCGCTTGGTTATCAGCTAAAATGGTAGTTGGATTCGTATCCGAACCATATCCCACCTCTTTCAATGCTTGAATCAGGAAGGTCAATTCCTTGGTTGCATTACATTCGTCGACGTATTCAGCTTCAGCAGATGACGTGCTAACGCATTGCTGACGTTTGGAGCTCCAGCTAATTGGTCCATTCCATAGGAAAAACATATAGCCGAAGGTGGACCTTCGGGAATCCAAGCAATCCGCATGGGCTGAATCGGTATATCCAAAGAATTCAGCTCCCCCAACTCCCTCCATTTTGGAAGGTCCATATCGAAGCCCCAGCTCAGCAGTACCGGCCAGGTATCGAATGATTTGTTTGACAGCTAGGTCATGGTCGGAGGTAGGATTCGCCGAATATCTGCTGCATTTGCTCACTGCATAGGCTATGTCTGGTCGTGTTTGGCATGCTACCCACATCAGTGTTCCGATGATTGATTGGTAGCCCCCTAATTCTTCAGGGGTAGCTTGGTACTCGACCCACTCCTCGGACTTCCGATAGACGTCCTTCTTGAGCTGGCACCTATGGTGCATCGATGTTTTAGTTGGGCTGCAATTGCTCATGCCCAGGAGCTCGATGACTCGCTTGATATAGGTGCTTTGGTTGATCCAAAGAGTTCGCTCGGCCCTATCACGAGTTATGTGCATTCCTAGATACCACCCGATTGAGCCAAGATCTTTCATTTGAAAGCGCTCTGCGAATTGCAGCTTCAGGGCTTCTATATCGGATATATCCGGTCCTAGAATGAGTAAATCGTCCACATAGATAGCGATAATGATGTCATTGTCATGAATGAACACTGAATGATCAATTTCTACCCTTTAGTAGCCGATGAAGATGAGGTAAACCTTCAGGATTGCATACCATTCCCGAGGTGCCTCTAAAGTCTTGGCCATCTTCCGTCTGGGTAGACTTCCTTTTCAGCCCTACCCGCCCCTAATGTCATCCTACCCAGCATACCATTAGGGTTTGCCAGCCCTATCCCAAATGGGTATTGGTAGGCAGCCCTGACTACCATTGTTTTTGGTAGAAGGACTGCGGTGGGGTCATCAGTCCCAAATCGAGACGAGGAGATGACACAAGTAGGTATATCGGCTTCATCTATCGACGAAAACGACGTCGACTGCCTGCAGGTATGTCAGTATTTTTGTTGACAGCAGGGCGGTAATAGACTGTCGACCCAGATGCTCAACCCCCCACGGGAAGGAAGAAAAACCTCTCCTCCACGTGATAATGGCGCTGTGTCGTCAGACGGAGATCCCTCGGCCGCTAAGCCCGATGGAGACTGGTGGAACGAGAAAGAGGCGGAGGCGGGATAACGACGAAGATGTCGGTCTACCGCTTGCGAGAAGTCTTCTTGGAAGTATAGTATGAAACGTCGCCGCATTTATGAGACAGGCGAGGAGTCGGACTGCAGCAACCAGACATCTGCTAAAGCACAACATCTCAAAACTTCAACCCGCTTCTTCCCACTCGACCGGCCTGGAGGGAGATGCAAGCGATGATGGCAAGATTTTGCAGGCGGACGATCTCGGATGATTGTCTATGAGCAGCAGAGTTGGGAAGGAGAGATCATCGACGAGAGAGACATGAAGCAAGGGCGCGGAAGGCCCCGCAAGCAACACGTACGATGGAAACCTTCCTGGGTGGACGGCGGTCCACTAACCGCCCCGCAAAACTGGAGGAAGAAGGCGATGTTGACCGACCACCGCCCCGTTCTTCTGACCCATCAGATATACAAACGTATTTTACGAGCAGGTAGTGTTGGCAAATAGTACACTTCCAGTGCTTTCATTTAGCCTATTACATCCTTTGATTTATATGAAGCTAGCTGCGCGAACAATGACTATATAGTGGTCACAAGCAGCGGATAGCCGCGCTACTGGTAGAAGTGCTGGAGTATGGACATTGACCGTGGAGGTAGATTTGTATGGGATCAAGAACGGGATGTGTGAACACCTTGGTAGGACTTTCAACTATCGGCGGATGAGAAAGAGAGGCTCGGCTGTTCAAAGATAACCTGTCGTAGGCTTTCGAGAATCAGTGCATCTTGGGCGAGCGTACTGGAAATGGGGTGAAGGCTGTGCAGAAAATTGATTGTGCGGTCGAATAAGTGCTTGAGCTGTTCAGCTGGGACAAGGAAACGCAAGCTTGATTTGGATGTAGCAGCCAGAACCAGGATGTTGCCGAATTGCCTAACCACATGATCATGTCAATTACAAGACTAATATCACAGGTTTGAAAATAACTGGTTTGATTGCAGATGCTTCAAGGGGTAACAGGAGTGAGTACTTACGCATGAGCTGTGCCAAAAATGTTGGTCACAATCAGACGTTGATGGATCAAAATATTGTCAAACGCCACAGTACTTTGCATAGCGGCCTTGATGCAAATTTTAGCTGAATGAAGGATTTCTGAGTCAGCGCTCGTTGACCTTGACGAATTTATTGCGCTCCGACTGGAGTACACTAATGACTTGTTGAGAGCTTCTTTGAGAACATCTGATTTAGATGAGTCGATTCCTTGAGCGATTATCTCACTGTCAAGTAAGTGACGGAGGAACGGTCGGTGAATTAAATAAAGTGCTCCGTAATATTTTGCGCGTAGTCGGGCATCGTTGATATCCGAAGATGGCTCATCATCATCTTTCCACTGTAACCAAGGTGGAAGCACATTTCTCCAGTTCTGAAGAGATTCGTTGTGAATATTGCGCATGTTGAAGAAATCCGTCTTGCGCTCACTATTTTCTGGGGGATGAAGATCTTTCTGTATATTATTAAGGCTATTGCGAATGTGAATCTGAAACGAGTAGTAACTCATCATCTTTTTGACCGCTCCTGGAACGTTGACGCCTTGGTTATCAATATGTTCAAAGTTCGCCAACTCAGAAAAGCCTTTCGGATACTCGAGCTCCATGTCCTGAATCCCGCTTCGAGGTAGGTCAAGTTCCGCCAGAATATCGCTCTCTAATTGCGAACACGTCCAGAACGCAAACTTGATCAGGTCCTTTCGCGGCAGATCCCGCTCCCTTGCTAAAGTTGGATCTCGTACAAGGTATCGACACGCTCTACAAGCCGAATGTATCCAACTCCAGCTCTCGAAGGTTCGCGCTAGTTGACCGGCGTAAAGACCTGCCAACAGGTTGGCTTGCACGTTGGCTAACTCGTTGCTACCGTGCACGTTGCCCAAGATATCTGTAGCTTTGGCGTAGTAAGCCAAACCTGGTATGACGTCAATGTTTCTGGGAGCTGGTGAAGCAGAGCCTTCTTCGGTTGACGACCGAGGACTATAATTGGTAAGGCGGAGGCCAGAAATCGTTGAAGAGGCTGGCATGCTCGTTGCGGGAGGCATTGACAACATTGGAGACTGCCTCAACGATAGAGGAGGTGGAGAATCGGTTTGCGCTCGTGAAGACGTATAAACTCTCGAGGGCACGGGCGTGTCTCCCGAATGTCCAGATACAGGCCCTGGCAGAGGATCCTTCCACTGGCATATCTTCCCCAATGCCATCACAAGGAGAACAATTGCATTAGCAGGCGACTTTTCAGGTGTGATATTCGGGCTTGGCGGATGTGGAATGGAGCCTGGCTCTTGGACAAAATTGCGAGAATAACCATCCGAAAGCTTTCTCTTTGCAGCTCGATGCGAACCATCGAAACTTGTACCCGAGGTAGCAGGTCCAGAGAACAACATCTTTGTCAGGTTCTGCTCGGAGGGGTTATATCGCATCGAGAAACGTTCAACCATACGGGTCAACCGGCCTTTGTCGAGGAAAGGATGGAGAATGTGGATGTTATCTAAATAGCTTTGAAGTAGCTGGCGGAGGGTTTTTGGATCAAGCTTCAAGTGATTCTCAGGAGTAAGACCACCAATTGCACTCGTAATACGCGGCTCGACGTTGTTTGAGTGATCAAGGTCAGTGCCCCACAGGCCTTCCGGTGGTGAAGCTGGACTACGTGCTTCTGCAGTCTCTTCGCTTCGGCCACTAGTAGAGCTGGTTGCGGGACTTGCTGCGCCTGGCTGACCTCCATCAAGATAATCTTTTCCTTCACCTCGACCATACACTCGTAGGACCCCCTTCAGCTCTTCATGCTCCATAACATAGTCTTCTCTCACCTGTCGCACGAGCTTCGATTGCTTGACCAGTGCGCTGATCGACGGCCAGCGAAGCAGCCTGTGAGCGGCGGTACTGTGCTCTATTGGGATAGGAATCTCTGGTATAACTCCTGGGCCACTGTCACGTAACAAACCAACATCTGCTCCGGTTGAATCGGTACTAGTGGTAATGTGGGATCCGCTTGGACTTGTGTCAACCGTCCTCTGCTCTCGGTTTTTAGCTTGTTGAGACAACACATACGGTGCGGTCTTTTGTTCTGTTGCAGGCCTTCTCTTTGGGCTTTCCATACTATTCAAGTGTCTGGGTACGGATTTGATGTCTGGACTTTCGCGTGTAGAGCCAGTGGCCGGCTTAGGGCTGTTCATGTTGGACAACATTTGTTCTATACGCTCAAGCCTACCCTCCACGGTTCGATTCAGCGTTTGCATGTCATCCTTTTGAGCGGCCAACTGTTCCAGGATTGCTTGGTTTGCACGATCGGCTCTGAATTGTATTAGCTGGTCATGAGTAAATGGAAGACATGGAAAGTGTTACTTGGCTGGCACCACGGTTTGATAATTACAGCTCACCCGGTTTTCGCGACAAGTACCGCACTCAGGCCTCTGTTCGTCGCACTTTGCTTTCTTGGCACGACAGACGTCACACGCCTACGAGAATGCATTAGTCGTGATCGGTTTCGGCAGCTGAAGAAGCGTACTTGCTGAGCACGATTCCCTTTCTTGGGCCTCTGCATGCTTGAATGATAGTCAGGCGATGCACCGTAACCAGATGCACCGTAGGAATGGGGCCCGGCGTTGACGGGTGATTGACTATACTCTGGGGCGTGTCCTTGTGTAACGGTGTAGTTCTGTTCGTTGTAATTCGCCATTGGAAGACCATGGTGTGCGTTGCCATTCAACGGTCCATCTTGGGGTGGGTATCCCGACAAATGCACAGCATGTTCCAGATGTTGCGGTGGAAAATGCTGAGCTTCGCTAGAGGTGGAACTCAAGTTTCGCGCGGCAGCATATTGCGGATATTCGTCAAGAGATCGCGTAGCACCAGAAGCGCTGCCACGTCGAGAATAACCTGGATCAGAAGGGTAACCTCTCGAGTCTCGGATGGGAGTGTTGTGACCGGAGAGGGAGTGATTGTATTCGTGAGGGATCGGATCTGGCAAATTTCTATGCTCATGGGGAGGAGCTTCATGGTATGGGGACTGTGGGATCGGGGGCGGCTGTATGTAAGAATTTGGTGGTGGTAATGTGTGACCAGAGTGAAATGGAAGGCTGCTGCTGCGATACATTATAAGAATCCAGCCGTTGCCGTTCCGATGCCTCTGAACCTGAATCTTCCATCTATTTGTCTCACAATGATGGTCAAATCCATCTGCTCTACCAGTAATGAGCTCATGCGCGCTACAGGGTATTCTCCCTATGTGACATCAATCAAGAACCTCATCTGGGCTACCACGAATATAAGAGATATTTTGAATTGAAGCGTCGCTTGGCATTGCATCACATTATCGAGCCATCATGCCTGGGGGGGGGGATTACGTCCGAGACGTCCTGATCTTCACTGTGCTTAAGGAGGTGACATATTCCGTACGGAGTACAAACCTTAGTACGTACTTGCAACCCGGTTGACTTGCTCTTACCTTACTGTGGTCCTTCCTGCAGCGGGCTGTTCAGGTATACACTCGATACTGTCTAAAACTAACCTGTCTAGGTTAGAGTGCGCGGAAACCCCGTAAATACGAGTACAGTAGCTGGGTTACGCCCTCCTACAAATAATCCTTGTCAAGAGGCTTTTTGCTAATGCAATGTCCAGCCCATTAGGTACCTTCCAGGTTAGGTACATAAGGTACCTAGTAGTACAGGTCCTTCCTGCAGCGGGCTGGACATTGCATTAGCAGAAAGCCTCTTAACAAGGATGATCTGTATGAGGGCGTAAGTCAGCTATACCTGAACAAGCCTGGCAACGCTTACCAAGTAAGCAATGTCCAGCCCGCTGCAGGAAGGAAGGCTCAGCCACAACACCCGCTAGTATAGTAAGGTACCTACAGCCTACAGGTGCATACCGTACCTTAGCATGAACAGGAAAAGCTAAGGTAGGTATCCAATCATCCTGGTTTCGTCGCGTTTGGCGGCAGCTCGACTGCGGCAGCTCGACCGCGACACTAGCTTTAATGATCACTTCCCACTTGCACAGATTCTCGTCCCTCTTCGACATCTCCCACCCCTGTCGTATAACCTTCCTCCGATCATGCCTCATGTCTAGTCCGTTGCTATCCCTTGAACCGTCGTTATGGCTGCCATCCCAGGTATACGGCCACCTTACTCCGGACCTGTTAGGGTAGTTCTACTAGGGAGCCACGGGAGATGACTAACCACGCCAATACCTGGAGGACAATATTTAGATTTCCTAGTGCGAGGTAGAGGAACTGTGCAGCCATAACGACGGTTTACATTGGAAATGTCATATATTGAAGGTTTAGGCATTGCAAATGACCGAAATATACGAATCGGATATAGCTTCTGTAAACAAGGCAAACACTGCATGAGAAAAAAGGGCAAAGAACTCCCGCATGAGAAAGGCTGGAGACTTATCCCTTACATGTAACCACCATTCTTCTAAATACCCAGATTGTAGAACAGCAGAGAAATCGAATTATACTTCTATAGGTTCAAAAACGTCAGAAACGCTAACAACGCTAACGTGTCTACTGTCTACCTTAGGTTCATCAAAGATTCCTGTATCAAAACGCTGGCTCCTGGAAATGACTTCGCTGACTATGCTCTTGCGATTTCCCTGTATTACTCCTCAATCTAGCGTCTCGGCAACTCCGGGCTGTGATGCTATCGCCAATTTGCTGAACAGTGCGCCTAAAAATAAAACAAATCACGTGGGGTATTGCGAGATGAGCAGTCATAATGGACGTGGACTGCGGCTTATGGTTGATTCCGCGGGGCTTGCGCGTTCGGTGTCCCATGGGTCCTGGAGGAAGTTGGAGTGTGTCTGAAAGGGTAGTCTTCCTGGGTGTATCTCCTCCCACTTCCGGGCACAGTACTTGGCGGGCCACCGCTCGGAGGCCCCGAAGTCCAGCATCTGATCATAGACATGTTAGTGTACTCGGCTCGAAGGGTGAATGTGGTTCAGACGGATAATGTATACCTTTGCGGCGATAATGTCAAATTGGAATTTCTCCCAGTACTCGTAGGCTTGTTCAAGAGCTTGAACCTTTCTCAGAATCAGAACACAGATGATTGGGAGTAACAAAAAAAATCTCAAAACTCACATCAGTCTCACTCCAAGCCCTCATACGCTCACGTAATCTCTTGAATCGCATTTGCAACGCTGGAACTTGGTACATTTTGCCAAGGTCCGTTTGAAAACGCACGGCGATATCTTTCCAAGGGAGGTTCTCTTCTTCCTTCAACCGAAGCAACAACTGCTCTTCTTCGTTGAGCTCTACCGGATCAGACTGAGATGGCGTTCGCTTCCGTTTCCTTTGGCCGTACTTCGAGTACTCTTCCTCCTCTCGCATACGCTTCTGAGCGTTCATCTGTCGAAGACTAACGGGGTCTGGTGCGATTGGAATCAGGCCTTGTCTACCAGTCATGACATGTCCTGGTAGTGGCGTGATCTCTATTGGCGGAGGGATTCTTGGGATAGGATAAGGCGTCTCATACACGTTCTGGTTGATCGGTATCTGCATACAAAACCAGTGTAAATACAAGGCAGAGGCAGGAACGTACGGGGTAGAACGGAGAGACATACAAGATGTGAAAGATCATATTCTGAGAAATGATGGTTGTTCATGATTGGTATCGGGGATATCAAGACCGGTTCCACCATAGAATCGATCTAAAGGCATGAAGAGTTGAGGGTTGCTTGCGGCCAATGGTGGAAGGGCCAGGGTGCACCAGCATATACAATTAGGAACGAATTGAGTATCGAGGACGGAATGTCATGTGGAAAGATGACAGCAAGGTAGTAAAGAACGCGCGGTCAGCGAAACGTCGTGAGTGCCTTGCAGTTCAACATGCAGATTTGAGGTCTAAAATGGAGGTTACACAGAGTAAATAGAAAGGAACAGACATGTAGAGATTAATACTTGGCCACCGCTGCGCAGCACGAACCTGCCTTGCAGCGTCAGAACCAGAGGAACAATAGATCCCGACTAGGGTGCAATCGCAATCGAGGTCGACTTGGCTAGTAGCGTGCTCAGCTGTGCTGTTTCAGGGTTAGCTCGTTACACTGTGCCATTTGACATTGCATTAGCAAAAAGCCTCTTAGCAAGGATTATTTGTATAAGGGCTTACCTTACTTAAACAATGTCCAGCAGGAAGGACCCGTAGGAGTCGCCATGTGGGAGTTGAACCTTATGGTACTGCAAGATCTGCCGCCGTTGCATGCTCGATCAGATCCCATTCTCAGAGGCAACGACCTGCGTACGAGTCACCGTTCACACGGTTATGATGAAAGGGATACTCAAGCAATAAATAATATCTATCTTTACGTCGCTCTGACGTCTGATGGGCCAGGTCCAATAGTAGGCATATGTTGCCCTGGCCTTTTAGAGTCCTGCTGAGGACTTACTGAAAAGGTGGCTTCGGGTCTTCAACATCGGATAAATCGTCCTCACTATCAGAACTAGAAGAGCTCTCTGAATCTGTCTTCGCACAAGCTGCTTTTGCTTTGCTCGCGGCGAGGGCAGACTTCGGATACATAAGTAGGTTATGCACCTCACAAAAGACAAGCTCCAGACCTGTAACTTCGCGAATTGCCTCACCCGAATCCCTTATGGCAATGATGAACCACAGCCACGGAATGCCTAAAATCAGGCTTAAGTAGCCTATTTCCCCGGATAGAGTAAAAGTTCGAGCGTCACGAAGTATCGAATACTTCTCCAGACGCCCTCCACACCTATATTCAACCAGACCCAGTGTTCCAGAAGTGTCTCCCGATGGTCAGCAGTACGCATAGTTAGGCCTCGGAATCCTATCTCCGAAAGAGAGTGCATATCTAGGCCTATTTGACGTACCAAACCAGTAGAAATGACATTCATATCAGAACCTTGGTCCGCCTGTACATATGACTTTTCGAGGCGAATATTCGCCCCATCTGCCTTCTTGATAGTACAAGGGATTCGGAAAGCCTTGTCCTTACATATAATCGTACTTAGAAATCGCGTGTGCTTCTCAGCCTCTGTAGAAGCTACCATACTGGAGATGTTTGACAGATAAAGTCCCCCCTGAATCTTGGGGATTTTGCTGCACAGTTGGCTGAAATCCCGGAATAGGTGGGAGAGTGACGGGCTGAAATGATCCCTCAGGCCTAAAGGTAGGTATACCAGAGAATGGTTGCGTAGGTTGCGTAGGCATAAAAGGCAATTGCTGAGCCTGTTGCCCACACATAGATTGAACATGTTAGTGCTATCCCCAGAAAAAGGGGCTTGTTCTATACGTTTGGCCTTTAGGGCACGATTCTCTGCCACACGTGTACAAAGACGCTTGAGCTCTTTGCATACTGCAGGAGACCAGGCAATCAAATTCATAAAGGAGATGTCCACTTTATTGTGCCTCTCGAATGAATTCTGGAGAGTCATACCGTCCTAAGGCATCATTGAACATGCCTACCAGAGGTTGGGGTTCCGCCTTTTTACCTACACGTTTTTGACCCTTACGACGTGTACGATCCTCCGTAGCCTGAAATTGAAAAGGTAGTTGTTGTGCACCCTCCTGAGGGTTAAGAATAGGGGGTAGGGGGAGATTCACATGAGGCCCGGATCCTTCTCCATGACGTATTCTTCAGGTTAAGTAGGCCGCCAACGCCTAATCCTATAGAGTGACTGCTAGCAGAACGTGATGGCGTATAGATGCTCATCGTTGTATTAGAGCTCGCGGACCTAGGGGCAGTGCCGAAAGATTGCACAGTACCATCATAGAACCCGTACCCATAAGTAGCAAATGATACTGAAGAACATCACCAAACACCAGGCTTCGTAGGCCTGCTGCCAGGCAGGTAGAACATCCCCGGTGCATTCCTTGCTGGTGTGACCTACATACCCACACTTCACACATAATATCCCCTTTCTTGAACGGTTGTAATCCTTAGTGTCGTTGATATAGGGGTTCTTGGAGGAGGAACGATCGGGCATATCCTTAGGTTCGGATCGAAATTGAGATTGGTTCGCTCTATTGGGATTCGACGACAATGGCCTAATCGGGTATGTTCTGTTAGTAAAATCTTTAGCTCTCATGCCGAGTACAGTGCATTATATAGTCAAAGATGCAGAGAAGAAAGCTGAAGATAACAATCGAAAGCTTCTTGATCAACGCGATTTTGAAGACGTCTCGCGATCAGATAGGACGACAGCGTTGTTTCTGTCTCAGCGTCTAATCCGTTCAGAAAACAGAACCTCGAAGCCATAGTCATAGATCAAAGTCACGTTCTTCTCATCGATCGTATCGCTTCGGCGTTGCTCAAGACAGAGTGTCGATGAGAGGTAGAGAAGTTGCGGGGGCAGTCTATATACAGTAGTGTCAGAAGATGAAGGGAAGTAAAGAATTTTGATGAACCTACAAACAAACTGAAACCTCTGAGCCATGTGATCTGAATAGCTTCAAAGAACGCAGCGGAAATTTGTATGTGAGAGGTGCGGATTCGAGTTTGGAATTCAGTACCTAGGTAGTGATAACGAATTAACGAGTCATCCAGAGAGTCCCTAACCCAAAGGGGCTTAGGGGAGAAGGTTAACCCGAAGGGGCTTAGCCACGGAAACAGGTCTGAGAACTGAGGCAAACCCGCACAACAATATCTGCTGTTTTCAGAAAACAACAGACCCATAGCGTTCTCCTTCAGTCTTCTACTGTGCGTAAATGAGGCAGATACTGAGATTGCAACAATTAATCCATCCTTCTCTTGCTACCCACGTCAACGCGAGACGCGCTCTTGCGAGACTACGAACTGGTTGTGGCCGTGCCGTTGCAACTATGCAAGAAAAGAAGGATTATGACTTGATCCAAACAAAGTATGACGTAAGCAAACAAGCGAAAGAAAGTCTGTCAGTATCTTGCTGAATGACCCAGGAAGCCGTAAAATTTCTGAACGAGTTGCAAAAAGGGCATCGTCTAAAGAGCAAAGGTACAAGTATGAAAGCTTCTGGGAAGGAGCGGACAGAAAGATGGCTCGAGTTACTCGGCTGCGAGGTGAATGCGCCCCATCACCTTGAAAGCCGATACTCATTTACGCTTAGATCGTTAATTCGAGATCTAAAGTAATCCATGTGGCTGGAACGAAGGGAAAGGGCACAACCTGTCACTACTGCAACCTTCTTCTACAGGAATATCAAAGAACAAAGGAAATACCCCTATCCATTGGCTGTTACACCACACCCCACCTCGTAGAGGTTCGCGAAAGGATCCAGATTAACTCTGAACCGATCTCGAAGGAGCTATTTACGAAATACGTCAAGAAGCTCTGGAATGAGATGCAGTCGCTCCAAGATCGACCAGACTTGGAGACCCCTTCTGTTCCTGGATACCCGGGGTTTTTAACGCTGTTAGCGATTTACATCTTTAATCTGGAAAGCATCGACGTTGCAATCATCGAAACCGGCGTCGGCGGAGAGAGAGATTCTACCAATGTTTTCAGGAACCCTACCGTGACGGGAATCACAACAATTGATTTCGATCACATTGAGACACTTGGAGACAATATTGAAGATATAGCCTGGCACAAAGCGGGGATCTTCAAGCAAGGGTCTTTGGCTTTCACGGTAATGCAAGGTGAGGATAGATTGAGAGTACTGCGCAAGAGAGCAAACAAAATATCTATCCAGGGCGAATTACAAGTCGTTACAGATGAGATAGTCAGCGACTATGATATTACATTGGAGCCTAATATGCCGTTTCAAAGGCTAAATGCTTCTTTGGCAATATCTATGATTGATGCCTACCTGCAATCCGTATATCCAGATTTCATTATGACAAAGAGCCTGGCTCGCAGTGTGGAGAACGCACAATTGCCAGGAAGATGTCAGATCAAATCCGACAAGTACAATACATGGCTCTTGAGCGTGGCGCACAACAAGGTCAGCCTGGAAGAGACAGTTTCCTGGTTCAAAGAGATTGTTCTACGACCTGAGTCAGTATACTGTCTCTGGTTTACGAAGAAAGAATCGATCTAAGCATATTCGCAGGCATAACTGTGCGTCCAGGGTTTTGATCTTCAATCACCAGTCACGAAGAGACTCAAATTCCCTGCTCGAAGGTGTCTATAAAAGCCTCAACGCAGACAGTTCTGTAGCGCTTCAAGGTGTGATATTTTGCACGGATCAGTCAGATGAAATTGGGAGGGAGATACCTGGTATGTATTGGCCCTCATACACTGTTCTGAAAAACCAGTAATCCCGGTTGAAGACTTGATCGACCATCGGATAGACAAGGAAGCCACGTCTTCTCTCGAGGTCCAAAAAAGTCATGCTGAGACTTGGAAAATGCATGACGGCTATGCAGATGTTACGGTTGTAAGCACATTTAGACGTGCTGTCGAGGTAGTCAGAGATAAATATAATGGAGCCAATGTTCTTGTTACCGGCAGCCATTACCTGGTTGGTGGCGCAATTCACACACTGCGAGTGGAAAAGTAGGTTTAGATTGTTCGCACTGTTTTTGAACCTTTGAAGAGATTCTTCAGGGCATTGAGGATTTCGCGGTTGATGTTTGAAAACGACTAGAGTGTTCAATATACTTTGCTTTCTAAGTAGAGCCAATATACCAGAGACCATGCTTTTGCGCGCCCGGATACATCACAGGTTTTTCAATCGATTCAAGCCCGTAGTCTTATGTGGTGTAAAGTTCAGAGCAGTGGAGAGAACGAAGGCATTGAAGAGAGTATGTTAAAAAAGGGGTCCGCCTCATATACGGTCAACTATCTACGCCCGGTGGCTCCGAGTCTGGTATTAATCACCGTCGCTACACCAAAGTCACAAGTCATGAGGCTACAAAAAGTCAAATGGGCTTTATTGAATACTATCAGAGACCATGTCAGACGAAGCATCATATCGAACGTCAAACCAATTATTAGACCAAGCCTTCCAATCCAATCAAAAACATAAACTATTGCTTCGGCCGTGGTAACCTTCAGATTGCCTGTGTCATGAAGGCAAGTCCATTTTACGTGGCACACACCGTGGCGTAGTAAGTTGAGACATCGGTAACTAGCAATCGATGGATTTGATGCATCTATTAGAGAAATCAAGAAGTTGTGAGTATGAAGGCTAGTGATATTACTACATTATAAGGACGGTGCAAGGCCTAAAGTACAAAATTTGAGGCTTTGGAAGATGTGCGATGAAAACATAATAGAAGTGAAGTAAGGACTTTTTATTATGTACTCGCTCGCCTTTTAGCCCCTAAGTTTAACTGTTGTCCTAATGGTACATGGGCTGCAAGGATATTGATATGTTCCTTCAAGGAAGTTGCGCCAGTATGTTGCCACCGTTGCCATCCAGTACTGGTCTGGTCCCTCCCCCTCCTGATAAAGAATATCCTGGGCAGCTTGTATTAATTTCTTGCTCGAATCTTGTGGTCCGGTATTGGCTGAGACATAAGCAACGGAAAACTTGATCATTCCCAAGGTGAACCCTTGTCCCCATTCATGCTTCGCTACAGCATCCTTCGCTTGCGTCCAGCGGCGAACAGCTTCCTTCCAGTGACCCTGAATTGTGGAGATCTTCGCTAGTGCAAAACAAGCGCGCACGTGAGCCATTTGGGCGATATTGTTCGGTTTGGAGGTGCCATCGTAAAAAGAGGCTGCCTGTAAGAGATAGACTTCTGCCTCCCTCAGTTCACCCTCTTGAATCAATGCTTCCGCAAGTGAGATTATCAACAAATGTGCGAAGTACTCATGGCCGCACTCGGTATATTCTTCAATTCGAGGACGCAGAAGATCTACAGCAGCTTCTGCGTTGCCCAGCTCGCAGTACAGGTCGGCAAGATTGGAGACAACTCTACATCGTATACCACGAAAGGAGGCTTGATCAATTGCCTCGTCGAATAGTTGCTGGAATAAAGTCCGTGCCTCGGAGAAATTACCTTCAAACCGTAAGGCCTTTGCCATGGCAAATTTCCAGCGGAAAGCGGCGTTCCGCATAAGTTTCGATGGAGATTCATTTGGCGGTTCCCATTTCAACAATAGAGCCTTTGCCTGAGGGATTTGATTGCGTCGTAGAGACTGTTCCACAACAGACACAAGAAAACGTCCGTATTGAGCGTAAATTCTCGGGTTCGCATGGCTCAATCGCGCTAGAACGTGTCTTTCAGGAAGAACTTCCAATACACTTTCAGGCTGGTTCGAATTCGTTAGCGAACTTGAAAGTCGAACCTGCAGACGCCTGGCCCAGACGTGCAGGTAGCTTTTAGGCAGATCGTCAATTAGCTTCTTTGCGAAATCGCACGCACGCCTTTTCCAATCCTCAGATGAGAATTCCGAGGTCACCAGTAAAGTCGCAGCCAGATTGGTTTTGACATGGATTGGTAGACTTTGATAAAGCGCAAAGCCATGATGATCGAAAGCACGGTGAAGGAACAATGCTTGCGCCTTCGCTGCGCTTACGTCTCTGTGAATGGAATGTTAGCTTTGCATTTGACAAATTAGACTGACTCACAAAGGTTCTAAAGACTGGCCCCTATAAAAGGCTTGACATGCGAGCACCCATGCTTGAATGCTGTATTTATCTCTTTCCCTTTGGGATATTTGTTGTGTTACGAGGCGCAGCGAATGGGGCTTAATTGTCAAAGTCGACTGGCCGTCCGGTAATGTATGTGACTCTAGAAGAGAGCACGAAACAAGCGCCTGAAGGGCCCGATCAAGCGCGGCATCGTTTGAAAGAAAAGCAAAGATATCCGGATCGAGACCGGCATCAACCGCGGTGATCTTTTTGACTTCCCCAGTATCGTCCCAGCGTAGCCGAGAAGAACATCCGCGAACCAGTATTGACTTTGGGATGTCGTAGCCGCCCAGAGAAGACAGTAACAACAGTAGACACATTTGCTCTGACGAGTTGCCAAGTTCCTTAAGCAATCTCGCATCAGGATTCTCTGAATGAACGGGATCATCGTTGCGCTTGCGTTTCTGGCAGTTCCTTTTAGGTACCACTAATGCTATAAAAGATTGATGAAGATTCTCGGAAATGGCTATTTCCTCGAGTTTGAAGCAGTGAAGTGATTTGTGATTTTCTTTCACGTATTTAATAAGAGCCACGCGCTCATGTTCAGACAATTTCTGTATTTTATTCTTTCCCAAGGCGTACAGTAGCAAAACAGCATAAGACCAACCAACGACTGTAGCGACAAGCCATAAGAACCGTCTTGCAGCAATAACTTCGTTGCGTGAATTTGTTTCCGAATCTGTTGAAGATGATAGCATAGTTTTTAGTTGACACTCTTGCTTCATGGACAATCCAGAGTCATTGATGTTATTAGCTTTGCTCAAGAGTAGGGCAGAATGATTCTGAACAGTAGAATCTGTTGGAGACTGAGATCGATCCGAAAGTTCAGCTTCGAAAGAAGCTGTGGCACTGCGACAGTGAATGATAAGCTCCTCAATTTCTCCATCTTTAAGGTCTTTAATATCATCTGTCCACTCAAATTTAGGCTTAGTCGGTGTGGAGAACATGATGTGTGACATTATAGAGCTTCGCAGCAGTTGAGCCTCGCACCTGGACTACGTAGCCGAGCTTCGCAGCAGTTGGACTTCGCAGCAGTTGAACTTCGCAGCAGCCGAGCTTCGCAGCAGTTGGACTTCGCAGCAGCCGAGCTTCGCAGCAGTTGGACTTCGCAGCAGTTGGACTTCGCAGCAGCCGAGCTTCGCAGCAGTTGGACTTCGCAGCAGTTGGACTTCGCAGCAGTTGGACTTCGCAGCAGTTGGACTTCGCAGCAGCCGAGCTTCGCAGCAGTTGGACTTCGCAGCAGTTGTACTTCGCAGCAGTTGAACTTCGCAGCAGCCGAGCTTCGCAACCAAAGTCGCTTGGGCCTCGTATTCACCCTACCAAATGGCTGCACTAGTACAGTCTAAGGGTCAGCACGGGTTTCGAACCAACGCACGTCCCAGGGTAACAACTTTAATACCTGCGGCTAACATTTCACTCAACGATGAAAACAGTCAAACAGGAAAGTTTTTTCTATTGGATAAAGGAGTGGTTTATTCTAAAGCTAAAGAGCGAGTATTTAACCCCGCTCGGCTGACTAACAAAACATTGAGCCATTTGTTGAGCCATTTTGTCACCATTTCGTTTAGGCTAAAATTGCCTCTATCAACGACTACAATGGGCCGGGGCACAGGAAACAGGCCGGGCTGAACATTGCTCTAGCTGGCTTACGCGGTTACGCCCTCATACAAATAATCCTTGTTATTCTAAGAGGCTTTTTGCTAATGCAACGTCAGGTGACTCAACATCAAAACTTTTCGACCCCGCACTGAATCTATGTTTTTCGATCGGGCGCATAACACACGTCAAACAGTGCTTCAACCAATACTTCCTACTTGTACATGGCTTTCTACCTCTAGCTTCTTCATTGCTTTTCTTGTTTACACTTCCGTTTGCTTCCCCATCGCAAAGCTTCATCGAGTTCTTCGTCTTCTCTGTTTCGCATAGAAGAAAGGACTACATCAACTATTGTTATGGAGAAGAGCTTGGAATAACGATAACGGGTCCCCTATGGCTTCCCCATTGGCTTCCCTATTGACTTTCCTATTAACTTCCCCATTAACTTTCTCATTGGCTTCCGATAGACCACATATGAAGCGCTGGGTAGGTCACACATGAAGCACTGAATAGGCCACATATGGGGCACTGAGTAGATCATGTGTGGAGCATCACTTATCAAAGGGCAGGATTTCAAGCATGTGCCGCAGGCGTTGCTTCGTTACGGAAATAGTTACACTTTGCTTTGGGTATGGGTTTCCTTAATAATAGTACTTTTCTAGATAAGCATAGATTCATCCCTTCGATGACTAGGTGAAACGCCCAGGGTGTCTATAAATCAAAGCTCGAAGAAGTGGCAGACGAGCAAACAACCTTATACATTGATGTATTATCTCGGTCACTTTCCACTCGAGAACATGTCCCAAGCTGGCGCCATTCGCCTTACTCCGGTCGAGATCATCTCCTGTACGTGATCAAGCCCATGATCTTATACTGCCCACGATGCTGGAGAGGACGAGGGTCCTGTGTGATGAGTGATCTGAGCTCCCACTTGTTGGATCTTGAAGATGTTGATCGTATCGAAGACTCGGCTGGACTCATGAAGGATAGCCATCGGTCGGAAGGCTGAGAAAATGTGGGATAATGCATTGGAAGGTCTTACAGGGTTAGCTGAGCTCTCCGCATATTTGTCGTAGAAAATTACTTCTCTGAACGTTTCCCAACTCTGCGTCTTTTTTTGGCCAATTCGTTCAACCTATTGCTCCTTCGAAGCCCTGTCTGTGTAGACTTCTGTACGGAACAAGCGCCATGATTGTGTATGGCATGGGTTTCGACGGCTTCGGCATTAAACTTATATTTCTGTATGTCCTCGGAAAGACACCATGATCGCGAGTGATACGAGCTTCATGAAGGTCGGTGCAATGGCTGCGTTCATGGTACCAGTAATCGACGTCCTGTATCTCAAGCCGCTTCTCAGATGAAGTACAATGTAGAATCTTTGATTTGCTTCCTTCTACAATGGCTAATGTCATACCATCCATTTTCGGAACCCTCAACAACCACTTCCCAGGTCCATCTCTCGCTTCCTTATCTATCCATCAATCAAGGCCTGTCCCATAGAACTGCGTAATTTGAAAGCATGGACAGAGAAGTCCCTAGTAATAGCTTATCTTCATTAGATGGTCTCAAAGATAGCTCTGCCTGCATGCAAAATGGCTGATAAAGACAATCCTATGGCCGACTTTCACTTGAAGCCCCTGGAAAATGACTGATAGCCGATGATTTCTATATGTCTATTGAATGGCCGCCCCTGCATGATCTTTACGCCCTATTCTGGTTGCCTTCTTCGGCTTGCCCGGTCGCCTTTCGGAGATTCGTTCACCTACTCCTGCATCATCAGACAGTGCTTCACCGGCTCACCTGCTGACCAAATTACCAAAGCCAGAGTATCCGGTAATAGGGTCTTTGTTAAGTCTTTAACGCACGAGGAGACACCTGAAGAGGGCGAGCATTCTGGCTGGAAGGATTCCGTTGAGGCAATTGAGAGTGACGAAGAGAGGGAAGATTACAACAAATCCGACATGTTTCAACGGATCACTTCAAAGCCGAACCTGGTTTCGCGACGCTCGCTGCTCACCTATCTGATACACAAGAATGACCGGGCATCAGCGCTGCAGAATGCAGCTTCGCGTCGTGCTCCGGCAATTCATTGACCTAAACGATCCTATTGTCTCTCTGCGAAATAATGTTCAGGGATTTCTAGAGCCGTCCATTATGATTACCTCTAATACATATCATCCAGTATCATCCCTTGACAGTACTCGAATTCTAAGGAGCTAACCGGGTCTCTACGAGATGGTCTTCTCTTGGAACGACGTGTCAAAAGTTCGACATTCAACGCCGTCAAGCGTAGACCGCTCACGGTATTCAAAACTACCCTAGCGAAAACAGAAACTCTTGCAGAGTTCATTTCGACACTGGTTCTCAAGACTATCATCGGAGAGGATGGTAGGTTGGCTGACGGAGGATAGGGGTGCGTTGTGCACCCATCGCCGATCCCATCGAACCAGGCTCGCCTTCGCTGCGGGCCATATTGGACAAAGTGTAAATCTCCGCTGATCCTCCGTATGAGGTGTTGAAAGCTGCCATGAAGGGTTGCAAGGAGGCGATGTTGCCTGAGCAAATACTGAAGTCGACCTCGACAACGGACCAAATGAAGAAGAAAACGCCCGATAAGGTTGGGTCATCGGAAAGAGTCTGGACGCTAAAAGAGCGGAGCCGAAGAATCGTGAAAGCGATCATGCTATAGATTATCGTGAGCAGCGTGGCGGTTACACAGATGTAAGAAACTCACGGTAATCGTAGACTGAAAGCTATCACAACGGCAGTCTTCCGTCTCAAAGCCATCTTAAGGTCTTTGACGAGGAGAACCGCCATGGCAAATAGAGCCACCTCAATTGCGATGTCAAAGGCATCAATGACCTGCCAGCGATTTAACTCTTTGACGAGGAGAACCGCCATGGCAAATAGAGCCACCTCAATTGCGATGTCAAAGGCATCAATGACCTGCCAGCGATTTAACTATATCCAAGTCAGTGCAATAGAGGTTCCCAGACGAGGACCGACAAACCAAGTCATAACACTTCGTGTTAATAAAGATCCACGGGTGAGCCAGGTCACATCGTAAAGCGATGATGAACATGGAGAATATCAACCAAATGGTTGTCGCGATCAGAAGTCCTTTTGATACCCGTTGATGCTGCTTGCGAGGTGTCAATCGCATGAACAAGAAAGTCATCGAGCATTTTGAACACCAAAGCGTAATCAACAGGAACAGATCGCCAGCGTATACAGCCTATCACATCAGTCAAAGTCTCGGAACACTCGTCTGGTGACTGCACCTTTTGTAGCCCGATAGATTCTGCTGGACTGATCAAATCTTTCGCTTTGCCAAACCCTTTGCCGACGGCAGTGAGGACGAGTGCGGAATACATGATGCCGAAACCCTTGAATCATTTTTAATGTATATTTCTCGACTAAGAGTATCTTAGATCGTACCGTCGCTGAAAACATGGCGTAATCATCGCGTCCGAATGGAGGGTTGATATACAGTCGTGCGAATACTCGGATGACCATGAAAATCAAGATCAGGACCAAACCAGATATATCGGCGATGATGATCAGACCGCTGTGGTCTGTAGGAGTGATGACAGTGAGCGGGGCGGATACAGTTGTATTGTCGGTCATGCTTGACCTCGCAGTCTCGAAATGATGTTCAATAGTGTTTAGATTTCAGCTCTGCGGCGACGAGGTTGTGAGGAGGCATGGAATGGCGAAAGAACCAGATGATTCTTGGCCGATCAGAGGTGTAGTAGACAGGGCGTTGTAACAATTCACCATAAGGAAGTGACCGAGACTCAACAACGGTACCTGCATTGTGTAGCGCTGGGCTTTTGACACACAACCCGGTTGGCATCTTGATCGGTTAGAAGAAATTGGAAAAAATACCTCTGCACCTATCTCCCCCCAACCCTAGCGTGCAGTAATTGTACATACGGGTCCTTCGGCACTGTGTGGCTTGGGTCACCTAAGTCCCGAATGCTTCCCCGCGGGACGTAGACACGCTACGACACACTTACCCGGCGGCATCTAGGACCGGTTGGTGGTTTGCCGGGCTTGTTCAAGTATAGCTGGCTTACGCCCTCGTATGTACAAATAATCCTTGTTAAGAGGCTTTTGGATAATGCAATGTCCAGCCCGCTGCAGATCAGGCACCTTAGGTACGGAGTATGTTCAGTCCCAGCCATTTCCCATTTGTTCATCACATCTTCGCACGTCTTGCTGTATCACATCTTTGCCATTCTGTTCCCAAATATGCTCCCAAACTCAATGGCCATGGAGGCGTCCACCGTGGCCCCCAGGTACTTGGGGACCTCGTCTGACCAAAAGTCTATGAAGCAACTTGGCAGATTGCAAGAACTCCGCGTAAGGGTCATGTCGCTCAATTTCTGATAGAGGGACGCTGGCTGACAGTGTGTGACCCGACGAGCGCAACTTCAGCTTCTTCGCCGTGCTCGGCTTTGGCGCCGTCCTGCTCTGTACCTGGGAGATCATCTTTGCGTGAGCGTTGCCGACAAAACGCCCATCGTTTCTCTCTCTCTCTCTGACTTTGCCGTGCCAGGACCCTCCTCTTTGCATTGATTGATGGGGGCACAGGGGGTTTGTTCTGGGGCTACACCATCACTGTCATCGCCAGTGTCTTCATCTACCTGAGTATAGGAGAGATGGCGTCGATGTAATAGCCCTGATTATGATGTCTGGAACCTTGCTGATTAGTGTTTATCAGGTCTCCCACTGCCGGTGGTCAGTATCACTGGGTATCCGAGTTCTCCCCTCGCTGGTGTCAAAAGTATCTGAGCTATATCACCGGTAGAGCCCACTCTATATGCTATCATCTATTTACCTGACAACATGGAACAGGCTGGCTTCTGGCCGCAGGATGGCAGGGATCCGTAGTCGGGCTTTCCTTTCTGGCCGGAACAATCATCCAAGGCTTGATCATCCTCAACGATGCATCCTACGTACCCCATCAATGGCATGGCACCTTGCTCGTCATTGCCGTCGTGACTTTCTGCATCATTTTCAACACTTCTCTTGCTCAGAAACTACCGTTGATCGAAGGTCTGGTCTTGCTTCTCCATGTCATTGGACTCTTTGCCATCATAGTGCCTCTCTGGGTTCTGGCACCCCGAAACAGTGCAGAGGTCGCTTTGCTTCAATTTAACAACGGCGGGAACTGGAGTTCTGTGAGGGTTGCTTTCATGATTGGCTTGCTCACGCCCTTGGGTTCAATGACGGGATTCGATGTGCTGTGCATATGTGTAGGCACTCAGCCCAGTCCAAATTCCTCGTACTGCCAGAAACTAATATTCAATAGCCGAAGAAGTCAAAGATGCGTCGAGCACTCTTCCAAGAGCTTTGATGTGGGGAGTCGCTCTCAATGCGCTTTTGGGTTATCTTACAGTTATTACGCTGTGCTTCATCATCACCGATCCTGCCGCTCTCCTCAATGGCAAGACTGGGTTCCCCTTCATTCAGCTCTTCTACAATGTCACACGCAGCTACGTTGGCGCCAACGTTATGATTGCTATCGTTATCATCGCCCTTGTCTTCGCCGTCGTCAGTGAAATCGCGACCGCTTCTCGCCAAATCTGGTCTTTTGCTAGAGACAACGGATTACCCTTTTCTTCATTCCTTCGCAAAGTAGGTTCTTGCTAACATGTGGCCTTTCAGCTCCAGCTGAACCGATTACATAGGTTCATTCAGGCTGGAACATCCCTCTAAATGCAGTGTGGATCTCATTCGGTTCCAGTGTCGCCATCGCACTTGTCAATCTCGGCTCCTCCGTTGCCCTGAACGCCATAGCCTCTCTCACCATCTCCTCTCTCCTCTCTTCCTACATTCTCTCCATCGGCTGCTTTCTCTCTAAACGCTTGCGCCGCGAGCCGCTACCTCCCGCCCGTTTCTCCCTCGGTCGCTGGGGCATGGCGATCAACATCATCGCACTCATGTTTCTAATCTCCTTCTTCGTCTTCTGCTTCTTTCCAACGGCGCGTCCGGTCACACCGCAGACTATGAACTGGAACATTGCTATGTTCGGAGGCATCACACTGTTTGCGACAGGGTATTACCTTGTGGTTGGGCACAAGCAGTACAGGCCCCCAGTGAATATTCAAAACAGAGATCTGTAGAAAGGAGAAATCCTTCTTGTACTCAACCAGGACAGTGGAGAATTTATTGCATTCAAACTTACTGACGGTTTTCAAAATACTGAATGAAAAATAGTAAAAGAGTTTAATTTGTAAAATTTAATAGTTCTCAGATACTCGCTAAATATGTACGGAGTAGGCCTGGTTACCCACAGATTATACAATCGCCACCGAAGTGCCATCCTCAAGACAGGTCGTCAATACGCGAGATTCCTCCTATTCGTACCCCCTCCTTCAGTACTCCAGGATAGCTGGCCTTTGTAGAATAGCCCCACGGAAACGAAAAACCACCGGTTTTTTTATTTGGTGGAAACTCTGGGCCGTAGAAATGCATCGATGTCTCTAGGTATAGAGGCGTATGAGGGAGACTGACAATTGGATCCAGTCCTGCACAGTCCCTGACACTCAAACGACACGTCGTTAAGTCTTGATTCTCCCTCTTCCTGAGCGTACCAACTTTCCAACCAACTTGTATACCTTCCATCGTAGTGGGCGCTGGATCCAAGAGCCAAACTCCTACCGAAGGCCACTCTATAGCTCATATAGTGTGTTTATTGGCAATAATGACTAGTATTTAATTGAATGTTATAAGTACGAGAGGGTCGCCATTTCCGATGGAAATTGCTCTGAATTACGTTTTATTACCGTTGTATGCGAAACCTGTAACGTTTTCTAGGATTTGCCGAGAGCCTCACCAAAATTAGTGACGAATCTTCAATAAATGCAAAATAAGAACAGATTTGTAAAATCAATCTCACTGCCTTTTCAGTGCTTCATGTGTGATCTATTCAGTGCTTCATATGTGATCTACTCAGTGCTTCATATGTAGTCTATCAAGTGCTTCATATGTGATCTATTCAGTGCTTTATATGTGGCCTATTCAGTGCTTCATAAGCAGTCTATTCAGTGCTTCATGTGTGACGTGCTCAGTGCTTCATATGTAGTATATTCAGTGCTTCATATGTGATCTATTCAGTGCTTCATATGTGATCTATTTGAAGCATGTATGAAGCATACAGTATGTACATGTCATGGTGCCAGGTCACCACCCAAGCCTAGGGCATAGATAGGTCGTCAAGACCTTGAATTCATTGAACTTGTATCGCAGTTCAATGAATCAAGCCACCAACCTAGCCACCGTCATCTTAACCTAGCCACAGCAATCTTAAGTCATAGAACTACTGTCTAGCCTTGATTCTGCTCGGTTCATGTATATAGAAGCCGATCCCTCGTTCTTTTCTTTCGCTCCTTGTCTTTCGTCTTGTACATTACCTGATGTATTGTCCTGTACCTAGTCCAAGTAATATAATAACCAATCCTCTATATTGATAGAACCTATGGTCCAGCCTAGTCCTTGACAGTACAGATAAGCTCGATAGGGAGTTTAATAGGGAATTCGGTAGAGCGTTTGGTAGAGCGCTTGGTAGGGAATTCGGTAGAGCGTTTGATAGGGAGTATGGTAGGGAGTTTGATAGGGAATATGGTAGGGAATTCGGTAGGGAATTCGGTAGGAAATATGGTAGGAAATATGATAGGGAGTATGGTTAGTAGGAAGTATGGTAGGAAATATGATAGGGAGTATGGTAGGGAGTATGGTAGGGAGTTTGGTAGGAAATATGGTAGGAAATATGGTAGGGCGTAGGATAGGGAGTTTGGTAGGGAGTTTGGTAGGGAGTTTGGTAGGGAGTTTGGTAGGGAATATGGTAGGAAATATGGTAGGAAATATGGTAGGGAGTTTGGTAGGAAATATGGTAGGGAGTATGGTAGGGAGTATGATAGGGAGTATAGTAGGGCGTTTGGTAGGAATATGGTAGAGAATTTGGTAGGGAGTATAGTAGGGCGTTTGGTAGGGAGTTTGGTATCGAGTCATGAAGGATGCTTTCTATCGAGCTAATTAGCATGTGCCATGAAGCATGTCGTCTCGTGAAATCGAGGGTGAAGATGCGCTGGAAGTAGAGCCTAATGTTGTAGGACGTGAGCACGAGAGGTTTAATTTGACTCGAACCTTTCTTGTTGTTATGTATGGTCTTGGTCCTCGTTCGTAGAAGCTCAAATACGATATCCTCATTTTGCAGAAGCTTATCGACGATGTAGGAATTGTCGGTTTTTCGCAAATGCTTGGATTCTTTTCTTACCTCTTTAGGAGATAAAATTGGGAACGGGTGCACTTGATGTGGAAGGTAACAGGAATAAATGGACGATTAAGAAAAGTCGGTGCTATGAGGCAGTGACCGGAAAAGATGCACAACACAAGTAAGAGTTACATTATCCTCGCTCTCTCTACTGCTCATCTAGCTGAATGGATGAAGTATGTATTTTGCTTTGCCTCGATATACTAATCCATCTATAAATGTGTAGTTCGCATGGACCATTCGCCTTCAGCTCAAATTCTCATGCCCGAGCGCATCGGTCGCTGGATCAGTATACGTCTTGTATAAGGTGTTGACTTCTTGCCAAAGCTCAGCCATAGCAGGCGATGAAGGAGTTGCAGGATGCCCAGGATACAAGCGCTTCCCACATCGAGGCGACGTTGGATTTGGTTGGCAGCCCCAGGACCTCGGCATACGATTCGGGCACCTCAAATACATGATCTTTGGCGCTGGTGTCGTTGAATAGTGTAGCTGCCCAGAAGGTTGGACTCGGGTGACATCTATGTAGTGGATGAGAACGACGAAATCGCGCTTCAATCACCTTTTGCATCAGTTCACGGTCAGTGTTGTTTTCTATGGTCGCTCTTCGAGCGAGGAACTCTTGCTGCTATAGTTTCGACCAGCCATGTTGGGTGCGCGTTCTGTTTCTAATTTTCCCAACCACCCCCAACGGACGAATACGAGGGCATGCCCTGTCTGATCGAGTGAACGGCGAAGATGGGGATGCAGGATACATGCGCTGGCTCGATCACAGGCCCTCGGCGCCAAAGGCTGATAACACACGCTCGAGGTGTGGACGCCTTGCTACACAGCTCGCCAGATGTTTTCCCGACTCAGATATCGTCGCAAACGATCAGCTTCGAGGCATCTCAGCGTGCAATCGGTACGAAGAGAAGCGCAACGTCTGACGCTCGTAACAGATATAATCTGGAGGGTGAAGAGGACAGACATCCTAGTGTCAGTCACGACGCTGGAAGGCGAGGCTTCGCTGGGCCTTGATCCCGGACATGCTGATGGCGCAGTGCATGAAAGCGCACGGGTTCAGTCAACGATATGGTGCGTCGCAAAGTTTGCGACGGCCAAGATCAAAAGAAACAACTCGAAGTTATCAACCGAACAACGAAATCAGGCCTCAGCACTGAAAAGCTGTGATTTGACATGTGAAACCATCGAGCGAATTAAATAATTAGCTCTTCGAGTGCTGAATTCTTGTCATGTGAAATAACCCGACCTGTTTGGAAAAGTCGCACTGCATGCAATCGCACATGATAAATATCGTGGTAAGTCAAATGGTAGAGCTTGCAGGATGTGACAACTTCAACGATGCAACAGCCATTGAATGATATGTAGAGTAGATTGAGAACATGGGATTGAGAAGGTTAAATGCGCTGGTTGATCGCTCACCTAGTAGTCGCTCTTTCTCTGCTTGAATCGATTTCTGCGCGCTGATCATCTGTTCTATCTTGCGAGACATAGCTGTAGCTCTGCATCAGTCGAGTTCAGATGTTCAACGAAGATCAAGATTTGATACAGCGATTATGGTTGAAAACCTTGCTGCGCAGGCTGTCTCGACCTAGTGCGGCTGAAAGTCACGTTCTGGTTACAGCCGCATCAAATGCTTCAGCCGCACTAAAGGTTTCAAGCTTAAATCATCGACCTTGCACGAAGAATTTGAACTCACTTTCATTTCATTGCAGTAAGCTTGATACAAGAATTTCGAGTACAGAGCATCAGAGATTAAACCTAGTAATTGCGATTGAAGATGTTCAATGCTCTGGCTGACCGGTTCTTCACCTGCCACCACCCTTTCCTGCCCGGATCGACTAATGCGTATTGACTACCTCGCCTACTTTGAAAGGCATAATTGTAGCTCTGAGTCAGCTGAGTTCAGATATTCAATAATAATTGATTTATATCAAGGTTTGATCTATTAATCGGGGTTGGGAATAATACTGCGTTGGGTGACCGCTCATTTGATAGTAATGATTCCCCCGTTCGGATCAATTTATGCGCGCTGACGAGCGCATTTTGCGTAAGAGGGTTCTTGTTGAAGCTTTATATGTCAAGTACCTTCTCCGGCTGTTCTCGGAATGCTTGAGCCCATCAATCTTCGTTCAACATTCGTCGATTCATCTCATTACTCAGGTTCATGTTCGATTGCTTGTCATCATCGACTCTGTCCCCAGCATTGTGAACATCTTGAAGGCGCGATGAAAAGCGTCGAGTAGCTTTGGAGTGACGAAGACAAACGGTGTGGATCCGTTTGGCACTTTGTTGATATGCCTGAGTGCGTGCTTTTTGAACATAGGGCTTTTACTGCTGATAGAAGAAGGGACACTAGTACTGTTCATAAATCTACCAGCGCGGATACAAGTCGACGAGTTGATGTCTTGACTCTTGTCGCAAAATGCTCTGAACGCGAGCTTGAGAATTTGACCGGAGTTATGAAGACGGTATGAAAGCTTCGGTTCCTGAGAAGAAGATGGCGAAGTAGGTAGCGAAATCTTACCTTGCCTGGTGCCGGCCTTGGTAGGTGTTTGAATAATATCGTCGAGCCGGCGTTTTGAGACTAGAGGAAAGACCGTACCCTTCTCGTTCTCGAACGAGCTGTCTCGAGATGAAAGATGATAGCTCTTTCTCTTTGTGGATTATGGATACGGTATGGAAGCTTCGATTTCTGAGAAGAAGATGGCGAAGTAGGTAGCGAAATCTTATCTCGCCTGGTGCCGGCGTAGATAGATGTTTGAATAATATCGCTGAGCCGACGGTTTGAGACTAGAGGAAAGATCGTGCCTTCCTCGTTCTCGAAAGAGCTGTCTCGAGATGAAAGATGGTAGCTCTTTCTCATTGTGACACGCTGAGGTCTCGGGATTCCTTGGTATATCAAGGGTATCCTGATGTCGGAGCCATCTATGGAGGTCGATGTTCGTTTCTGCAATACTAAGCCAAGCTCATTTGCGATATGCTTCAGAGCAGCTCGAGCTACTGCTCAAGCGCTTGATGCTTTAGAAAATGCGATGTCCTGTCAGATCATCTTCGACGTGCCATCTGTATCTTTCTTACGGCTCAGGTCATGCCACATAGCTCTGATGGCTTTCTCGGAAAATAGTCGGCTCGAGCCTGCGAACAGCTTTGCGTCGATGAAGTATGCATTGAATAGAATTGTCTTCTCTTTCCAAGTATTCAAGTATCAGCGAACGAGAATGCTCAGCGTAAATTTCTGTTCTAAAGTTCACTTGTGATTTACTGAATGAGATCTAATGAAATCGGTAATCTCCTTCAATAGATGAAGAGACTGCGTTGTTAGAGGAACTTCTATATGACTAAATCTAAACATAGCTGCGTTCAAAATATTCACAAAATAGAGGTCGAATTTCAGCACGAAGGGACTGCTGTTGAGAAGATGTGGAAGATTGTGACTGTTGAAGCTAGCTTGATAACTTGATAAGTGAGGTCGAGGTGAAATCGTAGAAGAGTTCAAAATTTAATGACTGAAGAACTGCGCTAGCAACCAGTCATTCTTATTAATCTCACTCTCTTCAGAAATAGATTTCTTTGATCTAGAAGTAGACGGATCCAAAAGATTGCTCTTCAGTCGTCAGAAATTGATGAGTTGATTAAACATCTTAGTGACTTTTGAAGCATCAAGAAATATGAATCTGTCATTTGCTTGATAGAGATATAGAGCAAGAAGCTGATAAGAAGCTATCTGTGCAGCTATTCGAGAAATCTCTATCTTGTGCCGTTCAAAATATAATATACGTAATAGGTTCAACGAAGATCTTGGGTGAGAGAACATTCAGTGTCTAAGAAATTGAAACCCGTATTTCAGCATACATCATCTTTTCACAAGAAACACGTCTTGAGAGGTCTACAAAAATGTTTCTGCGGATAGGCAAGTCACACGCCCCAGCCCCTATCAGCCCTATGAAGGCGCGAATTACCATCTCCCCTATTTCCAACAGAGCCAAGGTATCGAAGATGTGAACAGATGCGTCAGGCGTCGACTATCGCTACATCGCAGAGAGGTGGCTGAATTGAGCGAAACCTCGAATAGTAGAGCTTTAGAGCAAGCTAAGACTACGACGACTGGATAATCCGAAGATGCTTTACTTTCTGTGTTCATAAATGAACGAGAGTACTCAGCGTTAGGCACATATAGTAAGATGCTCTTCGTCGTCTTAAACAAGCTCGAAGCTGATATGTTAGCCATCATCCATCTCCACAAAAATTACCTCCTGCAAGAGATCAGGTAGAAGAAACGGAAGTGAGTGGAGAGGTCATTGTCTCTGTAGAAGCTTGCTGCGCACGGGTGCAAGACAGCCTGAGTATAACATGCTGCAGGCACCCATAAATCATCTTCAGTTCTTCACGCCCCTTCGGAATAGTTACGAAGGCTTCTGACTGTTGCAATTTTTGAAGTTCGTCTGCTAATATGAACGCGTGCTCTTTGGGTTCAGGTGGGTACGAATTCGCTCCAACGGGTGGAAAACCTGCGCCCATCGTCGCGATTGACTACGTCAAAGGCAACTATAGTAATATGGCTATTGGCCGATAGCCCTATTACGATGGAGTAGTTTCACGCGTTCAGAGAGAAATTATCGGTCGTGATTGTTGAGTAATCGAGCTTTGATTGAATTCGAGCGGGTTGTGAAAGTTTTTTTTTTTTTCTCGCAGCTTCCTGAAAGACAGAGAGTCATCGCTAGTGTCTCGAAGTGCTCGGCTTTGTAGACAACATCAATATTCTGGCCTACGACAGATCCACAGAAGCAATCTGCGAAACTCTGAGCAAGGCACACGATGCCTGTACGTGGTGGGCTCGGACTACGTTCGCTCCAGAGAAATACAAACTCACACAATTCACTCGAAAGTCAAACAGATACGGCCATACGCATAGAAAACTCAGTGATAAAGTCGAAGTCAGATGTACGAGTACTTGAAGTTCAACTGAACATGAAATTGCAATGGGGTTCACACCTTCGACAGATAGAAGCAGGTCACGCCACAAGAATGCTGGCACTTAGCTGTCTCGAAGCCTTCACATGAAGGGCAACCTTTGTAAAGGAGAGACAGGTTTACTCAGCGGTAGTAAGATCAGAAATAATGTTCGAAGCATCGATTTGATATCAACGCGATAAAGAAGGAAAATTGTCGGGCAAGAAACGAAGACTGGAAGCTCTTCAAAATCAGGCGCTGCGTCATGTCGCAGGCGTCTTCAAAAGAGTAAACATCGAAACGATAGAGGTCGAAATGTACACATCTTCGCTTCATGTTCACGTAAACAAACTACAGGACCAGGCCACATTACGCAGCCGAGTCGACGGCAGAACACAGAAGACTCGGCGGGCATGCGAACTCATACGCGCTCGTCTGATAGGAACTAGCCATTCTATTCCTCGCTCTTCGATCATTAAGAAGGCGGTGCTTCTGAATGTTTCGATTCGCGAAGGCGCAAAGATACAGCCTAGACGCAGGCGATTCGGCCCCTCAACGCTGATCCCAACGAACGCATCGCAATAACACAGTATCACAAAAGTCAATGGGACCTTCGATGGGAAAACTACAAGAAACACATTACAGACATTGATGCAACACCAGCACAAAGGTCCCATCTGTTCAATAAGACAGTAAAGATGCGTGATGGCCTTCAGAAAGCCGAAAGCACCCTTGCGACTCACATCAGGACCGAATGCATAGGTCTGAATGTCTATTTGCACTCGAGGAACGTTCCGGGTGCGAATAGCCCCCGATCTGACTGCGAATGGAGTCGTCAGAGCCAAGCATATTCTAACGCACTGTCCGAATTGAACACACCTTCGCATTACAAATTTGGTACATAGTCTCAATTTTACCGTTCCGGCTATCTGTAACAGCCGCACAGGCAGCGAGCGGTTTTGTCACAGCGGTGTATGCATTTATTATTATTATTATCATAGGTTCATAACTGGTACACAGACGTCTCAGTGACGTGCAGCCGTCGCATAGCCGGCGAGCGGTTTTCTACCTCAGAGGGTTCATAACTGGTACACAGACTCAGCGTCAATGTCTCAGTAACGTGCAGCCGCTGCATAGCCGGCGAGCGGTTTTCTCCCCCAGAGGGTTTTGTCCGTTCGATATACATAGCATAGTGTCTCTCATGGGTCGGACTTAAATCGATGCCACAAGGGTGTATGAATCAATTATTAATTGATTAGACAAAGGATTAAAATCGAAAAAGAACCTCCTTTTCAACCTTATCAACACCAGATGTTTTGAGAATACTGAAACTGTCATCAGTCAATAAAAAAAGTTGATTACCAGATTCATGTATTCTGAGACCATTACAATGCCCGATATTTACGCTCCAGATACCCTTCCACTCATTATCTTCAGATTCTTCAGATTCTTCAGATGCTAGTTCATAGCAATCCAGATAGTGTTGACACAGATCACTATAATCTTCTACGATTATTTGTCTGCTCGCCGACAGATAACGTAATCTCCAACGATAACCTGCGGGTATGGAGCCGAGCAGCTTTCCCTTACTTTGTAAATCAAGTTTGCCGTGATGAAAATCTTTTTCGAAGGTGACCAAGGCTTCTCCGCAGGGATCAAGTATTGCCGCTCGCTCTCTCGTTATCTTTAATTTCGCATTCGCTCGGTTTGCAAATTCTTTCTTCCATGTGTCGAGATTAGGCTGAGACCTTATAGCACTCGTGATTCCACACCATAAAGATTCCCAGAGGTTAATCTTTGAGTGATTCTCGCGAGACAGCTCTTTCAAGTGAATATTGTAGGTTATAATGTTTTTGCGGTCAACTACCTTCAATTTACTGCCATAATAGCGAATGCTTTTTGAGCGATTGATTATTTTTCCGGAGATTACTCTATGGCAATTCACCATAACAAGCTGCTGTTTTGTGGCTAGACAAAATACTCCTTTTTCTAGACCTATAAAGTGAGTAATAGGCGATTGAATGTTGAGTATACGGATTATATCTCTTTTCTCCTTGTTTTTCCAGAATTGTACATCAACAGCAGTTTCAAAAGTCTGAGTGCAAAGAGCGATCCAACATTCCTGCATTGCAATTCTTGTGAATTCTTTGTCCTCGTGATAATAGACGACTTCTAGTGAAGTATACAAGAGCGTTTGCTCAGCCTCATTCCATGTCCACGGATAAATATATTGCTTGCCATTTTTGCTTCCTAATAAAGCTCCAGATGGGTTAACAGCTTCATAAAGACAGGCAAAGTCAATGATGTCGAAATCGAGCGCATCATCTAAGGATTTGCTATCTTCATCTGAGAACTCAGCGTTGCTATCTGAGTTGATATTTGCAGCTGAGAAGAGCATGGTCAGTTCATAGTGCTATTTCTCAAAGTCGGACTTGAAGATAAGCAATATTAATATATAAATTGCTGATAATGAGATGATATATTATTCATTTAGTGTGACTACCTACCATCATCAATACAACAATCAAACGTCAAATAGTCAGCGGTAATCCACAACAAATCTATCGGGAGCAGGAAAACACATTGCAATAGAATTCATGCATTGTCCCTAGGCCGCCAGCGTGTCAACATCAGCCCTGTCCTATAGGCTAACCCAAAGAGTGCATGCTGCGCGCTTGCAATTTATTATGTAAGCCAGACATGGATTATGATAGGAAGGTTCACCTTGCTGTTGACCCCTCGCTGTCGTCAATTCTACTAGCTCACCTGCTTGCAGACCCCTACCTCTCTACCTTCAGCAATGCCTTCGCAACGTGGCGGTAGGCCTTTGAACCAGCTCGTCGTCGATAACTTGCAGCAGATAATCGTATCTGAAAGGCTTACTACTGTTCAGTGCCGTCACTGTCATATGGCCGGAACGAACGCTTAATCGGCCGAAGGATCTAAAATGGAAGCTTTGCTATACACAAATCCTTCGAGCGAGGATACCCTCTACGAGCATTTGTGTAGCGACGGCCGGGTGCTTTTGAAGCTTCCTTTGTTGGTATATGAGGGTCAGAGCGAATATGTGCATATATTGACTATCTAGTAGGTAAGAACTATCGGAGGAAGGAAGGAGTGGGAGGTAGGCTAAATACCCCTAACATTACCAAATCCCCTCACTCCCCTTTGGGAATCGAAGCTTCCAAGCTCCCCTTTTTGAAGCTTCCAAGCTCTTCCGGCTTCTACATGAAGCAGTATCATATGAAGCTGATCAAGCTTTCAGAGGCCTGTTCACGGATTCCAGATGGCTATACTTTTATATACCGTTTGGTCCTCGCCCGAGGCCATTCACGGTTGGCTATGCTTTTATATACCGTTTGCTTGGCTCTATCGCGTAGAGGCTTGAATTATCGCCGTTGAGCTCTATCGCATAGAGGCTTCCGAGTGACGACGTCGACAACGATAGACATGGTCGATGAGTTCATGTACTCACGAACGGAACAACAACTTAAGCAGCTTGCGCTAACCCGGGCTCATAGCCTGTTGATAATCGGCCAAAATGTGAACACACTTTGGAACAATCCTATTCAGGTATGTATAGCATATTCCAACATTCCCCCATGTTATGCACACCATCCTCTTCCGATTGCGATGGTTGTTTCCGGAAGTGTGATTAATTGTGTCATAACATATTTCAACACTTCCCCATGTTATGCATATCATTCCTCGGTTGCCATGGTTGTTTTCGAAATTGTGTATAGTTACATATACATCCCTTTCGGTTTCGAACAACAAAGCTCGAAGATGCATTTGTCAGTACCCGCCTTATTTTTATGGCGTCCCCATCGCGCCCTCCGGGCCCATAACCTGTTGAATTTACGAATCGGTGAAAATATGAACACACTTTGGAACGTTGAAAGTGTCAAATACAAGCATAGAGGCTTTTCCGAGGTATATTATCATGATAAAGATTATAACGTAGATAGCGGGCTTTCGTGGTTTCTTCTCATCGGGTCTTTTGACGGACTGTAGAGTGCAAACACTGACGGTTGCAGCGACAAGGTAGTAGAGTAAGATCAACGAGGGAGTTGTGTAGTGCAGGACCTGATTCGCATACTGTATCTGCTGGACTGAATCCATACCTGCCGTGACGGTATTCAAGAAAAGCCAGTGACTAGTAGTGAGATCTCGGTCGAAGGATGTGCCTAAGGATTGATGCCCAGTTTCTTGGGTGTTGACATAGATAAAGTCAGGCTACGACCGGATTATAACGCAGGCAGGATTATAAACCGCCAAATGGGTCCAGAAAGATATAGGCTTGCAAGCGGATGTCCTGCTGTCGTTCGCAGTAAGGGATGGTCGCTCCTATACAAACAGCTCACCTGTCTTAATTAGGAACTCCTCACCATTCCCACCCGCTGTCACACATCCCAGTTAAATCCTTGTCGCTCTCACCCACTCTCGTCCGAAGAGTACTCGCCAGAAGAGTGCTTTTTCAGAATAAATCCCACAAAATTAAAGGAAGTACTGCCAGAGAAGTATTCGTAGGGGGAGTACTGCCAAGGGCAAATACCACAAAAACTAGAGGGAGTACTCCCTTTGGCGAGTGCTCCCCTGGCGAGTACTCCCTCAGCGAGCACTCCCTGGTTCAGTACTCCCCTCAATTTTTGAAGGATTTACCGATTGGCGAGTTCTGTCTTGAGTATTTCCAATTCCTTTTTTATTCTATTTACCTTCTATGTTACTGTATCTCATATCTACACGCCGTCCCTGATTCCTCTCACTTCCCATCGTCTGGTCACGTGATGAAAATCCCTGATCCTCTTACAGGTAGAGTGCAGTGTTGTGCACATACGTACTATGTATGCACATACGTATACCCCGGTGGTAGTTATTCCGGCCGGCTTGGCGCTAGGGGTATTTATCCCTCTTCCTTCCTCCGGAGTTCATACCTACTAGATAGTTTCAACCCAAATACTATATGCCCCATATGACCTCGTTTTCCAACATGCAGTAGACTCACGAGTACCTATTCTCGAACCTTCTTGCTGCGCCTCATCCTTCCGCATAGTATTCACCTTTCGTTGCCAACATCCAACAGGAAAAGGCTCATTTTACACAATTTGGGATAGCGGCAGTGTTCAAGATCAATTACTTTGAAACATGATGCGTATGAGGGATTGAGAAGTACCATTGATGGTGACCGCTATGAAGCCGACGTCGCTCCACTCTACGGTCACTCCTGGCATATCTCAGCTATTTTCGGAGTCTAGTGCCTCCACAACATCTTGCTGAATTCGCGCAGAACTCAGCACATGGCGAGACTGATATGATACGCGTATGGATTGCGCAAAGAACATGCTCGGTTCACCTTAAATTAGGATCAATGTATCACATTTGCAAGGAATTTCTGTGGATTTAATGACATTGCTCAGCCTCGTTGACAGTCCAGCCTGGAGCTTTGTCACCGTAAGAGTACTCATCTACTGCAGAGTAGAATACTTCGTCTCGGCTTTGACTGCTGGTCAAGAGTGTTGGAAATAGGGGAAATGGTAATCTCCGCCTACATAGGGCTGATAGGGCTGGGGCCCGCTAGTAGAGTTTTACCTGCTCGCTCCTAGATAGACTCCTATCCAGCTTCAACCTCATACACTGAACGCCCCATATAACCTCGTATTCCAACAAAGAGATGATCTTTTGATATTAGCGATGATGTGCTCTAAAATCGATTTTACGTCTCACCAAATGAAACTAAGGTTGGGCCGGGCGTCACTACATATGCATCTTGCCGAATAGTCTGCGGCAACCTCCAGAATCAAAGGTTCAAGGCCAAGTATTCGGGGTTCGTTTATCAGGTGTCGAAGCTGATCATCTGTAGGAAAGCGGCCTCAAGGCATCAAGAAAAAACAAGCCGTTCGTAAAAGTGCACGCGATAGAAAACCTTCGCAAGCAATTCACATCCAAAAGTAATTACATCCAGGAAGTACAGACGCCTCCCTCCCCTCCAGCAAGTGCCTGTCCTTGTGAGCGACAACGGCGTACATGTTTGAAAGACCTCCGTAGGCCAAGGATTCCATTCTCGTCAAGTCAAGGAAACAGATCCAAAGAATTTTCTACTTCACTAAGCAACCGCCAGTAAGCCGAGCCGAAGAGCCAAAATTGTGCAAAGCTTGCGTCGGAGACCGTTCGGAATTGATATCTTAGCATCTCTTATACCTCATCTTCCTCTCTCATCATGTCAAATCCCATTCCCGCAAACTCGGACTCCCCACCCGACTAGCGGACTCCCGTTCTGGCTCCCCTATTTAAAAAGTCGTTGATTGAAGAGCACATATCTTATAGTAGTAGATCTATCGTCTTATTCTTTCGCAACCCGTGTCCTCATGTATTTATATATACAGAGAGACGTATTTTAAACTTGCCAGCCGTTCCTTTGCCACATGGTTCTGTTGTCACATTTGACTGATCAATATTTCATCGAAAGATATTGTCTTTTTATCCTCCAAGTCTTGAACTTGTTCATCATGATCTTTAGATGACCGTGATTTGCGTGGTAATGAGAAAGCTAGGTTCAGGATTATCTACTATATAAAAGGTTACTATGAATCCGAGCTTGGCGCCAATCGAGCAAAAATAGGGGGGAAAGAATGATTTTATCTAAATTATACTCATAACACATGAAGCTGATCAGCTGCAAGCTTGAGATATGAAGCTATTCCAAGAGCATAGGCAACGGTTGACGAAGACATATGTCGATTTCTTCATAACGCTGCAGGAAGCTCTCCTTCACACTCGATCAGGGGCTTCTTTTGCCGTAGGTATTGTTTCTGAGCTTTGACTGCAGTAATAGTCGACGAGGGTATCGGGTGAAGATCGAAGCACGCAAGAATAGCTTTGGTGGGCCACACGACGTTAATAGGGCAAGTTCATCTTTGTCGCGCTCCCTTAGCTGACCCTTCTCTCTTTCGCCACGGCGAGCGGGCGTGTTGGCCCACAATCTACCCACGTCACCGCCAGCCTCTGAATCTACAGTAACAACCCAATCGGAGCGTGCAATGCCCATACGATAGCCGGTTTCGTCGAAATTCCATGTATCATCCTTCGTTATACCATATTTGACGACCACCTCGTTAAACTCATCAAAATGAGTCTGTAGTACTTCCGGATCATGCGCGTTCTTTCTGTCAGCTGCTATAGGCTTTCGTTCGGCTTTGAAGAGACCTGGCTAACCATCGTTTGGCCCATTTGTCGCTCAGTAGAGGTGACGAGCGAGTCTTCCTTTGACATCATCGAATTTGTCGATGTGAACCTGCTTTTGACTTGAGACGTCACCAGCTATTCACCCTTTACGCCTTCTGACGGAGACATGTTCGGCGTCAACTTGGCTTGGAAATCGAGATGAGCACCATTTTGGGTGGTTGGAAATTGGAAAAGGCAAGTGATGATAGACGTTGGGAAGAGGCTTCCACGAACAGACAAGCGACATTCGCCCGTGTCATTGCGATATTCATCACGACTGCCGCGGACATACCCCGTAACACTGCAGCGATGTCATGACGGATGTTGTAAACGGGTCCGAGCGAGATCGTGGAATGACTCGTTCTAGCACCCGCGGAAGAGTATCAAGTGGTTGAAGTATCACTTATTCGATTTAAAACATTTCAAAGACCGACAGGGGTCTGAATTAAGGTCCGACGTTAGATGCGGGATAATTGATCTCCATCTTGGCGACGTGGAATGTTCCAGAACGATATCAGTCCATCGACGAAATACTGGCTCAGGTATGTGAAATTTCCAATTCGCAGCTGCAATAAATGCCCTTTCGCTGGCATTGATCTCACATATTTTCAATCCTGATATTTCGCTCCATGCGCGTGAAGAAAAGCTTCTATCGTGGAGATATTTGGAAGCGATAATGAGGGCTGCAAGAAACATTCGTCGACCGGACTTCAAGCAGAGCTGCTCCACAGTAGAGTAATCCTTTGGTGTGCAGGTTTGAATTAATACGAGATAGTATAGAGCGACCTGTAGCGTCGAATAGCTGGCTTGGGATAGAGTCAATATTGTTTGAACGAAAGTGCTTAGTTTAATCAAATTTTGATTCTTTCCATCAACAGTGATGTCTCGATCCCAAATCGTCTCTATCATCTGCGTAGTAGTGGCTTTAAATTCGAGAAGTGTAAGTGAATGATCATGTCAAGACGCAAATAATTGAATTAGCTTACCAACGAGATTGTCAGCCAATTCTGTTTTTGATGTCATTGTAGAGCGATTCGCTTTGATACGGCTCAAGGTATTATAAGGGAGGAACAGTCTGACATTCGATGGATTGTTTAAAAGTGCTAGCGTCGTGATGACAGTCGATCTTTCGGCATTCATGCAAAAGAGTCTTCCAACATCTCGCTGCCTAAATCGACGCTGACATAAACCTGACCATATCTTGTAGGATTTTCTTTTTGTAATTGAAGTGTTCGCGATGGTGAGCGTAATGGCAAAAAGGAATTTTCAAAAGGGAACCTCAAGCGACACGTCAACCATCTGATTCTTTCTCATATCCAAGCATGCGGTTCGAGCATGCAGTTCCCTCAGCTCCATAGCCAAGGCGGAAGAACAGCTAGGCGTATATGGGATCTTGCGTCTCGCCAAAGTGTTCAAAATAAGAAATACGCTTGTTGGGAACGGAGATTCTGATATTTTTTTTGTAGGGGTGATTATAAGAGTATGGTATGACGTGGCCAGGCTGGTGTACTGGCACTTTATCCAGCTTTTTATGCCAGGAACTCTGTTCCTTCCAGAATAGGGAGCCTCTTGTTTTTTCAGACCGGAATGGTGTGATGATGAAGACGCATCTAGCAGATCATCATTTGATTTTTCTAAGTGTCTACTCTCATTGAGGTATAAGAATACAAGTCAGCAATGCTGAAAGAGAAGAACAAGTGATTCTTGCTTTCTAATCAGCTGTAAAATAAGTTGAAAAAATGCCGCTGGGCCTTATTATATACCATAGTCGCTATGAACTCCTACACGAATTTGGTTGAGCGAACTCTCGGCGTATAAAGGCATCAAGGGATGGAGGGAGAAATCATGTCAGAACAGATACACACTTTACACGCACAGCCATTATTCTGGGCTGAAAGCTCCATCTTTCGACCTGCAGAATCCCAAGCAAACTCACTGATAGGGCCAAACGCAGGAAAACCCGCGCTGTTCCTCGCTATTTGAAGAATCGCTCGCGATGATAACCCTGGTCTTGGAATACTGCTCGAGGCTGCAGAGACTCTCTCATCTTGGAAAAGTTTAAGATAAGGTATGATCGCGTCGAAAGCGACAAAATTTGCAGGCTCTTCTTAAGGTTCAGACCATCCTCTTGTTATAGAGAGTCAGAAGGAGCATTATATGGCTTGTATAGTATATTGGTTGAACTAAGTAGGAACTACGGAGGAAGGAAAAGGTGGTCGATGGGTAAATACCCATTCACTAGCGCCGGAGCTTCGGATCAATGCGGAGATTCCTAACCACAGGGGTAACAGTACCGTTCCCTCCCTGTTTCCAACACATCCCAAGGTAACTTTGATAACTAGTGACTCTCAGAGAACCTGCATATGAGACCGTCGTATCGAAATTGGTTTGACTTCTCGTCGCATAAAATTGATTTGACGAAATTCTCAGAGAACTTCAAAGGTTTAATAAGACAATGTGAAACGTTACTTTTGTAACGTCGCACCTGATACTCATGCATGTGCTAGACTACTCTACGTCTCAAATGACTTGTTAACCTATTGACAATTGCACTGCTTCATGTTTCATTGCTTCAAATACAAACTCATCAGACAACGCTCCAGAACTTTGATCTATCTGACATGATAAATGATTCCTGGTCTTCAGGTCCCAAGCCATGCATCACCTGCTGATGTTCTCGAGGTCTCGTCAGGGCTCGATGATTTGCCGACATATTTGTTCTTTTATTTCTAAAGGAAGACAAGCTGCTAATGGCGAGGCGAGCAAAACGATCATACACAGTCCTCTTTGCAGTGCTACCCGCTCAGCGAAGCGCGATTCCTCCCCGTATGCAACACGATTTGTCTTAAATGCACTCTTGAGAGCTTTGTCTGCAAGGAAGATGGAAGACTTGAGACGTAGGACGACGCTACATTCCTCGATCCCAGCAAGCGAGTCTTGAGCATCTCTATACTTGCCAAGATGTAGATATGTCCTAGCTTTCATACACTGTCTCCAGGTAGACACCTCGAGCTGATCCAGACATTTTAAACAACCGATGAAGTCCTTCAGTGCAAAATAAAGTCCTACTGCTGAACGATAATCCTTTTGAGAATTGAAGTGATTCAAGGCCTTTTTTTGCTTCTCTGGCTGAATCTCCTTTTCGACAATCTGAATTATGCTCGTATTCCCTCTTCGCATGGCAAGACCGTGAGGAGTGTCGCCATCGCTGTCCATGGCCCACCAGTCCAAGACCTCTCGTCCTATGTGTGAAGAACCAGCAAGCATCATAACAAATTCTGGTGGTGCGTTTGCGACTGCGTGAGCTATTGGTGTAGTACCGTGGTCGTCAGAGTATTGTAATGATACGTTGTTAAGAATTAGCAATTTCCACAGTTTTGCTGCATCCTGCTCTTCCTCACAATCCTTGTCTTCCTCACTATCCTTCTCTTCCTTAAATTCCTCGTCTTCCTCGCGATCCTTCTTTTCCAGAAGATAGCAGTCTAAAATAGCATTGTAAGGGCTCTTACGTGCGTTGATCGGGTCCAATGTGAGATCTCTCATGATGGATTCGGCCATTTTCGATTTGCGATCTGCGTCATAGGTTGGGTTTTCGAATATAATGCTAAGCAGATCATAGGGATTTAGATTGCTTCGATCCTGCGGAGTCAATAGATTGTAAATAGTGTTCGCAGTTGAAAAGTTGTGAGAGAGAGCCCACTCCAACGGAGTGTCACCGTGAATGTTTGTCGCATTCACGTCGAACCTAGGCATTCGATCTTCGCTCATTAAAAACTCGACAATGTGAGAACTTCGTAGGCCCACGACATGGAGAAGTGTATGCGCCTGTGCACCAACCTTGGCATTTAGAAGCTCCGGATTTTGCAATAGTAGCCTCTTGATTACTTCGAGCTTGCCGAGTCGTGCGGCGATATGAATGCACGGCTCGCCAGCTGCGTTCAGCAGGGTCTGCCACTCTTGCGCGTCGGTGCGGGATTCTGTGTCGAAAATGTGAATTCGCTCAATCAGCTGCTGCATTTGAGGATTGCATCGAATCGCAAGATGAAACACGTAGTAAATATCTGGTTTCCACCATGCGCGCTGGTTGCGAATCTGTTGGATGCAACATGAACAAGATGAGCTCCATTTCTCAATCTCAGTGTTCAATAGATCAACAGTTCCTGCGAAAAGCGTCCATTGTGTTCCTTGCTCAATCTCTGTGTGTGTGACAAGCTTATCGAAGCTGAAATCGATGTTTGATGTCACATAAGAAGGCAAATGCTTCTGCATCTTATTCTTGACAGTTTCATCCTGACAGAAGACAGTGTAATGATTGCAGTCGGCGAGACTAGACAAAGCTATATGCCAACATTCTGGCACAAGCTCGAGTGCTTGTAGCAGCTGCACGTATTTTGGCAGATCATTCATGACGAAGTCAGACGATCTGACCTTTCTTCGTAGATGCTGACCTACTTGAGTGATAGTACAGTTGAGCAATAGCAAGATTGCTGCTGCGAGTGTCAAGTCCCAATACACAAATTAAGCGAGAAACGCTTGTTCCGCTAGCGATCGGGGTGATCATCAGCCCACTCGTAATCGCGCGCTAGTAACCCTGGCAATCTGGGTGTGTGAGAGAGTGCCGTTCCGTCACAGTCAACACGATGCTGTCCCTTAAACCGTCGTTATGGCTGCCATCCCACTGCCCTGGGTGAGCTGGGTAGGTGGGGGTGGATGTAGGAAGCTGAGGTGGATATAAGCAGTGCAGTAAACAGATATTTTGGTGGGGTGCCTAGATAGGCTTAGCTTCGTTCATCCTGGGATGGCAGCCATAACGGTTTAAAGGATACATACCTATTGTTCCAAAAGTGTGTTCAAATTTTGGCCATTTTGGCCGATCCGTAAACCAACAGGTATCACTTCTTCACACCTTTTGTTGAGCAGGAATTCGAGTCTCACTCACTTTTGCAGATTTCGTTCTTCTTGCAAGTCTGTTGTTCCAACATACAAGCAGGACGAGCAGGACGATGCCGAAAACAATATCTTCCATACCTCGTCAGGTGTGTACACAGTGAATAGATATCTACCCCGAATCCCGATGAAGACCCTGCGGATACCTCTACCCAGTTGTTATGGGAACAAGCCGAGGTCAATAGATTCGCACCTCAAGTAATCGAAGCGCTTCGCAACGGAGCACTTCATCACAACAAGATCCCTCTAGCAGAACGCCAGAATCATCTATTCTTTCGAGAAAGAAAGTATGTACCAAATTCGGATCAACTACGCCTTCGCATAATTAAGCTCGCTCATGATAGTGTCGCGAGTGGTCATCCAGGAAGAGCCAAAATGCTATGAACTGGTTAGTCGAGCCTACTGGTGGCCAAATAATTATAAGTATGTTCAACGCTTCGTACGGAAATGTCACGTGTGTACTCGTTCCAAGCCCTCTAGACAACGAACCCAAACGTTCCCTTCCAGTCCCCGAACGCCGCTGGCGTGATGTCTCCATGGACTATGTAGGTCCTTTGCTGCCCCAGTACCTTTATGGGTATCACATATGGATACGTTCTAGTCTTCGTCGTCCGCCTCACCAAAATGAGACATCTAGTTCTCACCACTTGTATGGAAGTCGAAGAAGCTACAAATTGCTTCTATGCTCATGTTTGGAAACACCATGGTTTACCCGAATGCGCATAATATCCCGAGACCGATGGTCAAACCGAGAGAGTTAATGCTGTCATGGAGCATTACCTTCGAGCCTTCGTCAACTACATGCAGAACGACTGGGCTAAGTGGCTCTCAAGAGCCGAATTCGCCGCCAATGACGCATTCTCGTCAACCACCCTCGCCTCTGTTGGAAATAGGGGAGATGGTAATCTCCGCCTTCATAGGGCTGGTAGGGCTGGGGCCCGCTAGTCGAGTTTTCACCTTCCACCTCCTAGATAGCCCCTTAACAACAACAACCAATATGTCAATATGCCCCCATATGACCTCGTATTCCAACAGCCTCGCCATTCTTGGCCAATTCGGGTCAAAATCCAAGTCTAGGTTTCGAGCATCCCGAACCTCTGCCCAGTGATATTACGTCTCAAGCTAGAGACAAGTTAATTAAGATCGAAGAGTTCACCAAGAAGATGGAGGAACTTACTCAATACCTGCGTGATGAGATGCTCCTCGCTCAAGCCATCTACGAATCCAATGCCAATCGCTCCCGTCGTCCTTGTCCCAGATACTTCGTCGGAGACGAGGTTTGGCTAAACGCCCGCAACCTCAATATTGCCCGTCCCGTAGTCAAACTGGACGATACCCAGGTGGGCCCATTCAAAGTGATTTCGAGAATCCTCTAGTCATCGAGTTAGACCTTCCCACTTCCATGAAAGTGCATTCAGTCTTTCATGCCACCCTCCTGAGTCACACTGCAAGTGACCCACTCCCCGGTCAACGTCAAGAACCCCGAGAACCCGTTATCGCCGAGAACGGCGAGAGATCCTGGTATGAACTCCAAGCGTGATCGACACTATACTTCACCACTGCTCAAGTATTATGTCGATTGGGAAGAATAGCCCCCCACTTGGGAACTTTTCAGCCTCCCAGATGGCTGTGACCAAGCCCTTGAAGAATACCACCTCGTCAATCCCGCAGCCGAAGGACCACATGAATGCCATATGTGGTGCCTCAATGTCAATGCCAAGAATCCTAGTCCTCGCTTCCTCGTCTCGTCCTAGCCCAGATTTATTCTCGTCCAGGATGCACCATCACGTTAAACCGCGTCCAAATTGCGTTCTAGTCGTGCACCATCACGTTAAAATGCGTCCAGCGTCGTACCCCCCCCGTCTTGTCTCTTCGAACCTTGTTTCCCTCGTCTGCTTCGCAGGAGCTCAGCCTTGAGAAGGAGAGTTACTGTCATGGTGCTGGATCACTACCTCGGTCCCGTCTAGATCTGGCCTAGATCTGGCTAAAAACCTGGCCAAGATCTAGGGCGCAGCAGTTGCCTAGCGTTTTGCAATCTTAAACCCGGCCTCTGAATCATGTAAACAGAAGCTCGTCCTCGCCCTCGCTTTCATTTGTCTTTCGTCCTGTAGTACTTTTCGAAGATATCACTGTTCATAGGACATGTGGGAAGTCGCAAATCGATCGACTTTCGTCTGCATCGAACGAGGTGTAGCATCACTGAAACGACGTTCACGCTCGCCCCCTCCCTCACTGCTTCCCTCTCTCGTCTCTCGTCTTTCCCTCGTCTCTTTTCTGCCCTCTCGCTCAAAGATTGTTGCCGGCTCAGGCCCGATGATACGTAATGATCTCCTCCGAGTGATAATCCGGCTAAAGGCATAACAACAATGATGAAGTAAAGGGAACATGGTGAAGGAAAGTTGAGAATTCAGAGTGTGTGCGGCCAGAGTTGCAGCCCCGGGGAATGGGGAGGGGAAGTAGGGAGCGTTTTTTAAAATATATTATCCCGATCCATTCAGCTTAAAAATAGTTCGGTTTTATTTGATTCTAAAGAATTCTTGTCTCATTTCTCAAAGAGAGAAGACTCGATTCGGTTGATTGCAGAATCAGAATCCATATACTCTACAGCGTCGCCCAAAATACCACGTACCAATGGGGGTGGTCTACAGAGCAGCTGCCTAACGGAAGGGGCTCGAGTAGCACGTGAGTAGGTCACACCCCTGGGCGCAAGGGTGCCTGGCTATATAAAAATTAGACGAAAGAAAGCAGCGTAGCGTGATTGAGCTTATGGGCTTGAGCTTTGCGTGGTGGAGATCGCGTGGGAAACTGATTGGCTATTTGTCTTCGCTTTCCTCCCCCCACCACCCCCTTCCCCCCCACCACTCCATGCGAATTTGCCTCGGCTCATACCGGATCATACATCGAAAAGATCTCATTCTCAGCTTCGGCAAACTCTCGCATCACCGTCACCCTTCGGCCCTCCGACCTCGGCTGGATTTCGCACGCAAACGGCTTGGGACAGTGCAAGAAGCCCTCCGAGTAGCCGGTTCTGGCATCCACGTCCACAGGAACAACAGTACCGTGAGCGTCTGTTTTCTACGGAATGTCAAACGCCCATAGGGGTTTGGCTATGGCTAAGAACAGGTTCCGTTCCGCAAGGTGTATGCCGGGGCAAATACGGCCCTTTTCACGCTAACGTAGCTGAGCTTTGGAGTGGTCATATTTGCTGAAAGAGTTACGCTGTCAATCGCCGTTGACATACGGAGCAAAGGCTCCTTGTAAAAGATTGTCGAGCTGATCGAAGTTGCTGTATCCAAAATTGAGGCCCAAGAGCTTCCGGCCCAATGCTTGAAGGGATTTGCCTTAGGGTCAGCATATACTCCAGTCAGTATCTTACCCTCCTTTTCGAAATGTTCGAGTACCTCCTACGGGAAACCCATTTCCGGGACTCCAACTCTCGCAAGGTAATCAATCGAGAAGGTGTTACTTAGACGTGTCAACGGTTAAAACAATCATATCCACAACAGACAGCTTTTATCATCCAAGAGTGGTCATCCAAATCCGTGATCTCTAACGATACCAATCTTGAAGATATCCGTATCTGATTGTGCTTTAGAAAGACCTGGACCTGTCGTGGCGGACTGACGACAACTGAAGCTCTGAGATTTACATTGCGTAGAGAGTAGCCTGGTAAAGCTGATAAGAAAGTATTGAGCAGGACTGCAGCTGGTACTATCCCTGCTCCATGAAGCGCATGGCTGCCAGGGAAAGGCTTTACTTGTTGGTTTAGATAGGTCTGCCAGAGCACGTTGTTTGTTCCACCTACCTGCGCACGTTCTCCTAGAAGGACATGTGCCTGAACATCGTGAGTGACTTTATTTCTAGTAGCTGGGTTTGTAACTGCCCGTCAGTATGGTTGATGCTCCCATATTGTAGCCGGAACCTTGTGCGACCAATCGACCTGGTAGAACTTCTTGAAATTGAAATTATCCCCTACGCAATAGAGCTTGCCAAGCCTAAGCAGCGAACTCTTTCGAGTCCGTTTTTCGCGTACCAGTGCCGGTATGACTATGCTTTCGGAAGTGTCAGCGTTCATGAGGGTTTCGTTAACGGAGTGAGTTATTATGGGGTGGCTAGAAATCTCGACAAATACTTTATATCCATCTTCAGTGGCTGCGGCCACAGCGGAGGCGAGGTGCACTGGTTTAATTATGTTGTCCACTCAATATTCAACGTCTCTGGCTCTTTTTGCTCGCAGGTCGATGTTGAATATAAACAGCCTGATAGTTTTGATGTTGGAGCGCCGGTCAATTTTTCACGCAGCGAAGTCACCAGGACATCAGTAAAGAAGTATGGAACGCAACGTCCGATTTAAAGGCCCGTACTTCGATGCCTTTCGCTTCTAAAGTAGCCGATAGTTCTTTGACTGCGTTCACAATACCCGAGAAAACACAGGAAGTGGGGGATGCATGTATCGCAACGTGTATGTCGGCGCGCGGGCCTATGTCTTCGGCTGCCTCGCTACTACTGATAAGGATCATTGCACCATCACCAGCCACACGCCGGTAAAGGCGCGCTCTGATACAACATACCAAAGCTCCTTCTCGCGAGGTTAGCACGCCGGCACTAACAGACGCGGCAATTTCACCCAGAGAATGGCCAATGCAAGCTCGAGGTACTGCGCCATTGGCCTTCATGACCGCAGTAAGACCTACTTGCATGATGTATGTCGCTACCGATATCTTGTCTGTCGTTTCAAAGTCTTCAGATCGGAGAGCAGCAGTGATAGAAAAGTCCATCTCCTTTGCAATAACCGGCTCTAGGTGGTGGACGACCTTCGCGAAAGCTGACTCTGCATCAATGGGCATTTGACTCATACCTCTCCATTGTGCACCATGTCCAGAAAACACTCAAACAGCACCATTATCGTTTTCTTTGGAAAGCGTGTGGTCCCTTACAATTTTTTCTGAAATTTCACAGCCTCTGCTTGAGTTTCTGCGATGATTGCAGTCCGAAATTTATGGTGCCCTCGTTTGACAGCCAGGGTGTAAGTCATAGAGTTCAGATTGAGTCAGCGAGCGAGTTTTGCAGCTGTAGATTTGATACGAGATGAATGAGTTCCAGAGAGCGTTATAATGGTAGAACCAGATAAGTCAGACGAGTCTGAAAGCAGTTTGCGGTATGATGGCGGACCAGTAGAGGCTGCCTCAATAATGGCATGTGATACGGTTCCCCGTACTCATAGGACGCAACAGCTGCTCTAAGCGACTGTCCCTCTGTATCTCATGATGTTGACTCAGTGACAGTTCGGAGCAAAGAATCCTTTCAGTTGATCTTGCTGAAGAGTGTATTTAGATTAGCTTGTGATGGTATCAGTTTGTACTCAACGGCCATTACGGCTTTGATGAAACCCATGACACCCGCATCGGCTTCTAGATGCTCAATATTTGGCTTTATAGAGCCAATAAAGCAAGGTTCGGATCTAGGCGTGCGAGCTCCTGAAACATAAACGTTGGCCATCGCGGCGAATTCCGTGGGGTCGCCTAGCGAAGTAGAAGTCGTGTGCGCTTCGATATAGGATATAGTGTCTGCTAGGACTCCGGCTTCTTTCAAATCCTGTCAAGCCACCCGCTCTTGTACTTGTTAATTGAGCGTCATGATATCGTTTGTGCGACCATCGGCTCCTACGGCAGAGCCTTTGAGGATCGCCAAAATGTGGTCGTTATCCTCAATGACATCTGCTAGTCGCTTGAGGATGACTATTCAACACTCTCACCACGTCCATAACCAGCTGCCGTGTCATCAATGAACAGCGCCCATCAGTAGCAATGGCGCCTGCTTTTTCAAGAATCCGAGTGAGACCTAGCCCAATCAAAGCATTGACCCCTCCAGCGATAACGAGGCAGGTCTCCTTTGCAAGAAGAGCTTGACGTCCGTGATGAATCGCCACCAAAGTCGAAGCACATGCCGCATCAACGGCGCTACTAGGTCCCATCAGGTCCAAAAAGTATGATATGCGGTTAGGAATCCCACAGAACGCAGTGCCAACTCCCATCCAGGACTCAATATTTTCGAGCAGCAGTCGAGAGTAATCGTCAGAGTTAACGCTCGTAAACACAGCAGTTTCAGATCCGCTAAGGCTCTGGGAAGGAATTTCAGCATGCTCAAGAGCTTCCCAAGCAACCTCCACGGCAATCCTTTGTTCGGCTTCACCTGGTGATATCCCAAAGAAGGCAGCGTCAAAATCCTCTAATCTATCAACAAAGTAGCCTTTGAAGGTTGTATTACCGGGCTGGCGAGTGTTATAAGGTTTCCATCGCATTTTTGGCATATCTCCGGAACCATCACTTTTCCTAAGTAGGAAGTCCCACAGCAGTGACGGAGTATTATTGGCTCCTGGGACGCGGCAAACATATCCAATGACGGCAATGTCATACAGAGCTGACGTAACATTTGTGTAGTCATCTTCTTCGCTAGGGGTAGCCTGAGTGTCTAGCGCCGACATCGACGAAGAACTTGATGTAACAGTCGGCATTGTGGAGTGTGATGTTCAAGATGGAATGTCGCCGGGAAGAAGCTGACGATACATCAAGGTTTGCTGGACAATGCGAGAAGTTAAAAACCAAACATCACTCGTATAATTTCAGTATGACGGCGGTAAGTGATAGACTAAACATGATCGATGTTAACATCTCTTTCGCCGACTCTCTCGTCTAAAAGTCAGAACCTAAATCCCGCACCTCACTCCAAAGAATTATGCGCAGCGACCACGGTTCAACGGCGCTGAGGCAGACATCGACACATAGCTCGACGAGATTCTACGAGACGTACTCTACCACCCCAAATTGGGCAAGGTCCTGCTAGCGCAGACCGCCGTCACCTTTAGGGATGGAAGAGGTCAGCGTCCACTCCTCTCGGAACTCCAACAACGCCGCCCGCCGCTCCCGCTCCACCCGCTCGTCAAACTCCCGCTGCGCCTCGTTCCGCGCCAACTGCCTCTCCTCCTCGGAGCTCGACAAGCTTCCTGGCCACCTTCGGCCCTGCTATTCAAAGCCCATACACCTCATCATCACCTCAATGTGCCTTGGGGACCAGCCTAATAAGAGCTGGGGCCAAAGCATACTGGGCATACCATCACTGTGCGGCCTGGAGATATTGAGCGAGTAGGGCGGTATGAAAGGTCGAAGAAAGCCGTTTTTCTTTTTTTATTGTGTCCCAAATTAAACATCCTGCTTCATCAAAAGTCCGGTACAACGCTTCATATACTGTATGAGATACAACTAAAGAAATTGGTAATAGATCTGGCAACAGTGCATTACACTCGTGAACTAGGTCAGAAAATACAAAGAACTTTCATGGTCAACGCCTATATCGCCGCTGTGATCCAGCTGCCTTTCCCCGCTGGCAAATTCTCTGCGCCTGCTCTTGACTGCCTAACATACTCAAATCCCAGCCTTTTGACATGCCGCACATCAGGGTATCGGCCAGAAGTGACTTGAGATGCTATCAAGTCAAACCTTCTCTTTGAGGGGTTCCGCTTCTTGTTACAACTATCCGTTTGTCGATCATTTACTCCAGTTCTGTCCCTTCTTTGCGCTCATGTTTTGGCTGCAATGAGGATCTCTTTATTGTATTCTCTAGTTGATTCATATCACCACCTTCGCTCACACTAGCTTCACCAGGTTTGCATTCGCACCGGAGATTTTGAATATCCAGCTGAAGATCTTTAGCCTCCAGCTCAAAATGGTCCTGCTCTCTGACATCTCCGCTTCCATCTCCGCTCTCATCGTTCCCATCTCCGCTCGTCGTTCTCATCTCCGCTCTCACCGTTCTCATCGTTTTCATCTTGACATCTCTTTGGAGAGGAGAGCCGATCCAGCTGGAAGTAATGACAATATGCCCATAAACCTAAAAGAGTACCTGACTTCATGAAAGTTTTCTCATAACAAGGTAGCAAATCCGTTCCCTAGATACTAGGACATGAAGAGCACTCGTCGAGGGAACACTCCTCACCTCCAAATGGTGAGCGTTCTGGGGGGGCTCGTCGACGGAGCACTCGTCCAGGGAGTACTCCTCACATCCAGAAGGTGAGGGTTCGGGGGGGGATACTCGCAGGGAAAGCATTCGCCGGGGAAGTACTCCCCACATCCAAAAGGTGAGGGGTCCGATGGGGGGAAAGCTCGTCGGGGGAGCACTCGCCAGGTGAGTACATCTCCAAAAGTTGAGGGGTTCGCTGGGGGCAGTACTCGTCGAGGAAGCACTCGCCAAGGGAGTACTCCCCACATCCTAAAGTTGTGAGTCACACGAAAAGAACCATACCTTGGGATGGTTTGCCATAACGTTTGCTGAGCCTGAGTCAGTCGAGTGGGTAGACTGAAGTTGGGAGATGGTATACGGCTATAGGCGATAGAAGTTAAGAGTTGGTATACAGCCATAAGGCATGAGAGCTGGGAGAGAATATACCATCATCAGGCACAAGAGCTGGGAGGTAGTGGTGATGGGCCATGACAGCTGGGAGCTGGTATACGGCCATAAGGCATAAGAGCTGGATGTTGACGGGTTGAGGGCGATCGATTTGAAGCGGACCCACTCAGAGGCAGTCTGATTGATAGTTGCAACGCCTATCTCGGGCCTAAGCTTCTCGATAATGCGGCTGTGGAGACATTGGGAGGTAGCGCTGGAAAAGTCGCAACTGAGCTTGATGACGATTGCATAATCCACCATCTTTGACTGCATCGCGTCCGTAGAGATGTTCCATGGCAATAGTGACCGATTTGATATTTTTGCTGAAGTGATGTCAAATTTCACGTTCTTTCCAGTAACCTTCAGAGGCAAGACGGAGGATCCTGGAATGAACCTCGCTGTTTCATCATGCTTCACTAGACACTCATTGGTAGCCTGACAAATCATTCCAGCAATATGTCAGAAAAGCTCGTGGCCAAGATCTTCAGTCGCCTTCTCCTCGGTCTTCTTCCCATCCTCTTCCATACATTCATCGTCTTCCAGATCGACACACATTGCTTCATATTTTCCTTTCACACCTGATGGTATAATCTTCCTGCCTTTGGCAATCCGCGCTTCATATCCTTGACCAAATCTTGTAGATCTGTGAGCACTGTGGATGTAGACCAAGCTCTTGCATCCACCGACATGTCAGTTTGCTCGCCTACGTCAGCTTACGTCTATGAAGGCGAACGGAAGGATTGACCTGATCGAGGATTTGATGTCGGGGGAGACTGATTCCGTTGCTGGTGTCTACCAAGTCATGGCTGCTTTGCGGAGGCTTGCGCAATGGGTCAATGACAAGTAGTTTGAGAGGGAGGTTTTAGGTACAGCGCGATGGTACTGCAACTATTATCGAACGACTACTCCTCCTGCTTCTACTATTGTTCCTACCATTGCTCCTATTGCTTCAACACGGTGTGTCAAAGCTTGAGCGGTGCAGGTATGGTGTAGGAGCTAATGATATCTTTCGTCAACGATGCCTGGGTCCTTTCTCCTCCGCTTCCTCCTCTTCCCCCGACTCTGACGAAGGACGAAGTTCTGTCGCATATTCGGGGATCCGTGGCCAGAGACCTTTGATCGTGGGCATAGGAGCTAGGCAAGTCGACGTCTCACCCAACTGCATGGTTTCTACAAGACCGGCCGCCTCGTTGCTCCTGCAGCAACCCCCCGCCCGGGTATTCCCTCAGTCATCGATCAAGGAGGAAGCCGCGGGACCACCCATCTCCCTCGTCGATATTCGCAGGAGCTGCGAAACTTTCGGCACAGCGTTGCTTGGCCCTCGACCAGGCGATTCCGTGCCAAGGGCCAGCAACGACCCCTTACCAGCCAGGCTGCAATGCAAATGATGATGAGCACTGTTCAATGGACTGGCTTTGGTGTTCGTTTGACTTTAATTTCGGGTAGCGGGGGATTTGAAGTTCAAATAGAAGTGTTTGTCATTTTCCTTCTGATCCGATACAATAGATCATGTCAACTGCAATCGATATGAGAAGAAATCCGCTAGGCCTTCGTGTGGCAGGACTCCGAAGCTTTCCCTTGAGACGTCCGACTTCAGTGGAATTAAGATGTGCCTGTGCAACAAATTCACCACCCGCCAATTGCTCTCAAACTTCTCGCGTGCAAAAACCCTCAATTCTTTTCGAGTCAATTTGTCTGTGATATTGAACGAGGTGCGGCAGATGCGGCGGTAGAGAGAGAGGGAGAGGGGGCGGAGGCGGAGATGGTGATGAAGGGTTGGTGTTGATAGGGTTGGGGGGCAAGGCGGAAGGGGCGGGGTGCTGGGGAGAGATGAAGTCATCAGATGAGCGGAAGTTTCCCGGCAGACGAAAAACCTCGATTACTATTCTATCACGCTCTCCACCTCACCCGCCAAACCCCATTTACCACTCGCAACCCACCAATGCCCCCTCACCGCCGCTACCTCCGTCTCTCTGCTTACATCGTCCTTGAATGCCGCATTCGCACTTGACAACTCATCTGACGCCTCTCGCTGACTCTTTCATTTGCGCTCGCCCGCTTCCCCCCGCATGATCCAAGCCGTAAGCTGTCGATGTTGACGAATGAGTGATGGGTGCGAAGGCAAGGGCGAAGGGAGGAGTGGGGAAGAGGAGGAGAGTGGAAAGGGAGATACGTCTGCGCTGTTTCTTTTTCGGGGTTTGGCTAGCTGACGCTGATTTTGGGGGTAGACGACTTGAAAGATTCCCTCATCACAACAGGAGAGGCGCGGCACTTGATTCTGCGCAAGGAGATGCGGATTAAGAACAAGACAAAATCTAAATTGGGCACCAACGGTGGGAGGGGATGACAAGGATGTGGTTGATTACGGATGATGGGGAGGAAGAGCTCCCTCTCTTGTGAAATCAGTCGATTGCCAGCTCCCTTTCTTGTGGGACCGGCCGGTTCAACAACCAGCCAGCTCCCTCCCTTGCTCTATCGCGTAGATGTTGTTCAAAACTATCAAGAACTCTCGGGGAAAGGCACTTCAATATATGCTCTCAAATAATAATCTGCACTCCTAACCGAATAGCGGCATCTTCGTCTGAAAAACCTTGGTAATTGCTAAGCCATGAGAAGGAAAGTGTGAGCAGTATAGGGATTACACGTTCAAATGCATGACCACGTTCGTAACGGCCGTCATTCAAATTCTTCCCAAAGGCCTATAGATCACTTGAAACCGGCCCAGTTGCACGAATACTGGCCTCAGTCAATGGCATTTGATATGCCTATGCTACCTTTTTATGGAGCGGTGTCTCCTCGGCTTGCCATCAGGACAACCACGAAGCTTCTTGCAATATTCAACGTTCCTAATTGTACGGTCCCATGATTGAATCCCAGACTCGTCTCTGATCGCTTGGAATCCGAGCATGTCTTCCCGTAGGAGGTATACAGTATTCCGCACACTTCCGACCTCGAAGAGATAATGGGGTACCGTTATAGCAATGCTCATGTCTACGAGAAGACCTCCTCTGTAGTTCCGCAGTCTTATATCCCTCGGGAAGACACCTAACCTTCGCATCCTTACGAGGTCTCTTTGCATCTTGTTGAGCAGCTTTTTACTTAGCGGGACTGTATCTGGAATCAGATCCTTAAGGATGGCACGGAAGGGCTGTCTCTTGGAGACTGGGAGTGAGGCATCTTTGTGGGACCTATCCCATACGGACACGCCAAATCTCTCACGCAGATTTGCTTCCTGGTCTGCTGAGACAGCCATATGACCATAGCAGCGAGCGGCAACCGTTCCGTTCACCTTAGACTCGATGAGTCGGCCATAAGCACGACACTCATTGTAGAAAGGGTCCGATAGGGCGCGAACGACGCTGATAGAAAGGTCGGCTTTTTCTTGCTGAGTGAGAAGACATAAAGCTTTAGTAACATCATAGAACTTGAACTGCAAAACCTGTCAGCGGGGTAATCGGAGTTGGAAACAGCAAGCTCACAATCTTTAGTGCGTAGGCCTTCCCTTTGATCGAGACTTCAAAAACATGCGACTGGCCATTCTGTTCATTATCGCTGAGCAGCCGCACAAAATCTATGTTGAGTTTCCTGCCGTTGAAGGGGGCGAGTGTTGGGCCTTCGCATTTTGGGAGAGGTTTGCTGAAACAAATGCGCACCTCCTCTGATTCAGGACCAACCAGCATGATAAAGTATGCTAGACATTGATCATGAGTAACCAAGTTACATAGAAGGCAACCCCAGCAACTAGTCAGCCTCATAGGGCTACTAGCGTATAATTTTTGGGGGCCAGAAATCTATAACCGCTTCAAGCTCTCTGTTGATGCTTTAGACTAAAGTGATCGAAGTGCTCCAGCCATCGAAGGAAAATTCAGTCATTCGAATAGTCTGTATCAGAGATAGTGACTAGCACGTCATCATCAAGATCGATGTTGAAATGAGAAATCAAAATATGCACTTCAGTCATAATTAATGCTCGTCGCAATTGTGCGACTCGCATTTAGCAAAATATATGGTTACCTTTGGTACAATTATTTGTAACAAACATAATGAGCTACAAGTAGACAGAAAAGACTATCGCTTTGTTACATTAATGTTCAATAGCTGTGGTTAATGTAACAATTTCTTGGTCGAATTCTTGCCTGGATCTCTACCAAAACGCCCTACCGAACTTCCTACCAAACGCTCTACCACGTCAAACAGTGCTTCAAACAATGCTTCCTACATGGCTTCCTACCTGCTCACTGCCTTATCTCGAGCCCGGGGATCAGACCGCTCTTGGCACCCTTTTCAACCCGCATCACCATACCATCCAGCGATCGCGGTTTGACTTACAGATCGAGCATCACGGCCTGTCATCCCGGAGGAGTCTTGCTCAATTCATTTACAAGAGGGTCGGTTCCAGTTTTCAACGGTCGCATCAAAAGATATGATTCGACACGTTATTTGATCATTGTCTGTTTCAGCTTTGTTCTTCTCACTGCGCCTCGGCAGAAGTATGATCATCCCTCGTTGCTTCATTCACATGAAGAAGAGGAAAGTACGATAATTCTTCGTTGATTCATTCACTCAGAGGAGAACGAAAAGTATGATCACCTTTCGAGGGTTCATTCACCCAGAGAAGGAAGAATAGTATGATCATCCCCCCGATGGTTCCTTCCCTTAGGGAAAGAAGAATAGTATGATCATTCTCCCGATGGTTCCTTCCCTTAGAGAAAGAAGAATAGTATGATCATTCTCCCGATGGTTCCTTCCCTTAGGGAAAGAAGAATAGTATGATCATCCTCCCGATGGTTCCTTCCCTTAGGAAAAGAAGAATTCACGGTTGTAATCACGACCTCTGTACATGTGAGAGGAAATTAACATACACGTAACCCTAGGTGACACACTTACATGAATTCTCTGTCAATTCACTGCGAGTTGAACTCATAAAGTGCTCATTTAACTCTTTGCTTTAAGTTCTTTCCTCGCGCCAAACTCTTGAGCCTGAGCAACTTTCGTGTTCATTGACTCTGAAGATTCTTCTTCATCTGTCGTAGTTCGCTTCTATTCAACAGCTTGATTCATCAACCTTCTTCACGCCTTCTTCTTCTCACCATCTGCATCGGACAGCAACCCTTTCTCCGTCTACTTCTTTCCCTCGTTCGCGATCCCTCGTCACCATGGCCTTCCCCACCGCCGGTAGTTTCACCGCCGCCTCAACTATGCAAAGCGTGGAAACGTTCCTAACTCATCTCCAATCTCATGCCACGGACGGCATCCGAGTTCATGAGCATCTGACTTCTTTTCAAGAGGCGAAGCAAAAGATCAACTACCTTCAGTCTCTTGACGACGCTGATGAACGAGAAGACGAGCGACAATGCACCACCATCTCCGCCGCCGTCAAAGCCTGGCCGGCATCCGGAGGGTTCATGCTGATGACCAGTGACACCAAAGGAGCGGCGCGATTGACGAATGAACCTTCTTCGTGGCACTGCATCTGCGTGCTGCGTCACAACTCCACCCTATGGGTCTATGATCCGGCCTGCGATCCCGACGCAATGCCGCCCAAACAGCGCATTGGCCAAATCACGGGATTGGCGATGATGAAGGCTCTGTGGACCTATTGCGGCAAGCACGGCATCATCATCCACAATGTGCGTATCACCGGCGTCGCCGATGACCAAGAACAATGCATTCCTCTCGCCTGCCTGTGGATGGAACGAATGGTTCTCGGCGGAAAGACGCAATGGCCGACCCTGGAGGATTGTGCGAACTGGCGAGAGCTAACCAAGTGACGGTTGCAAGACCGTCTCGTCTGCTCCTGTTGAATTCAATTATGCCTTCATGTATTATAGATTTTAGCTATTCATTTCATTGAAAGGATCAAGAACAATGTATCATTTGATGCGATCGACCGAAACTGAAATCGATGAGCTCGTTGAAATCGCAGAAGTTCTGGCAACGACATGATGCGTTGCAAAGGTTGCGACCGTCAAGATTGAAAGAGTCTAACCCTAAGATAATTCAAAAGGCTGAGATTATCAAGTAGAAAGATAAATCAAGCTTCTTCGATGCAAGCATGAGTGAAAGAAATTAGTTGAAAAGATGTTTATTGTCATCAATAACGTCGGCTTGAAAGATCATTTATGATAGAGCGTTATTCGTATTCAAGTAAAAGGTTGCGAGTTCAAGTTTGAATTAAACTTGTCGGTTCAGTCACATTGACTCGACTCAAATCGAGCTTCTTATTCTAAAGACATGGGCTTTGCGGTGTAGGTGACGGCGAGCAAGTACACGTTGAACAGTGAGCTCTCGACCGTCCATTACCTAACCTTTCAGTTCTAGGCCAAACCCTCCTTCGAGCTGTCGGCAAAGCCTGTAACTTGAGCGTACTCTTATCCGAATGAGCTTCGCGCAGAGGATGCAAAGCTTCGTCAATGCTCTTATCCGAGTGATCCGTTGCATTATTCTCGTCCAAAGTTTCCCTGTTTCCTTCATCTTCTTCTTCTTCATCATCGTCTTCATCGTCGTGATTCTCACTGTCATCGGTCTCCCTTCGCGCCTCTTTCGATCTTCGCAAGCTATCTTGCATCGATTCTTGATGAAGCTGCCAAGCCGTTTGAAAACCAAAAACAATTCTGCTCTGCCGACCTGGCACCTTACTAATCCTCAGTTGTTGTTTTTCCTGTGACGTCGCAGATCTTGTAGTAGCGACATCATCAGGATTCTTCCCTTCGTCGTCATTCTCAGAACAACTGTCTGTCACAAATTCCTTAGACGAGGGCTTCACTCGTGGCCGTCGTGCTTTTTTGAAAGGAGGCTCAGACTCGTCCGAGCTGAGCGTTTGAGAAGGGCACGAACGTCCGAGATCAACAGGCATGTCGTTCCGCTATGCTGATTTCGATTTTGGCGCTGGGAATCCTCCATCAGTTGAGAGCTTAGCCGGGAAGAACCGAGTGTGACACGCATGGCGACTTGTTTTTCTAGCGCATCAAGGGCGATGTTCTTGTCGGATTGAAGCTTACTGAGGGAAGCGAGGGCGCGAAGCAGGTGATCGCTGAATCTGAGGGGCTTCAGAGTGTCGGACAGCAACTGATCAGGCAGACAGCCCCATTGTTGAAGAATGGTTCGAGACGATTGTTGCTGTTCGATCTAGAATCAGCCGAAAGCTCGGATGAAACGAAAGTCAAGGCAAGAACGTTCACCTGTCGCTTTTGTAAGATGTTCTGTGCTTTAAGCATCTCCTTCAGAGCACCATCGTAGTGCACCTCCTCCTTGAAGGCCTCCAGACTCTCGTACCCTTCACGCCATATTTCCTCTTGAATCACATACTGCCATGTTATCCACGTATATTCCAGCGCCAACTCTCGCCCGTTCTCTCCCGCTCTCAGCCTTTCTTTGATTCTATCAAGACGCCGCAAGCCCTGATTCGACAGAGCGTGCATTTCATCCTCAATCTGCTGCCGAAGTCCTTCGATGCTCTTTGGCAGTGTCGACAGGGTCTCCAAACTGCGGTTTGGATTTTGTGAAAGCGCAACAACTGCGCTGCTTGACATTGACATTGTGAGCGAATTGAATCAAAGATTAAATCAAAGTCGCAACGTAGCTTGAAAGTGAATTGCATGAAGCGCGATGAATTTAGAAATTTTTTTAAGGTTTGGGTCAGTCATCTTCGGGGCTGGGCACCGACCCTGATCATGGTCGGTGCCAAGCTCATGTTTCTAACGGGGAAACCTCTATGATTTAGTAGGTGCATCTCCGGCGCCTTCCCCAGCGAGCGCATTGAGGAACCCTCTATTATTTGGTAGGTGCATCCCCGGCGCCTTCCCCCGCGAGCGCAGTGGGGAACCCCCTAACATTTAGTAGATGCATCCCCGGCGCCTTCCGCTGCGAGCGCTCTCAGATAGCAATACACACAACCAGTAAGAGCTACTCGCGATCTTCGCGATTCAGAAGTACAACCGTGGCTCCGAAGCTGTTCCCATCGTTTGAGGACGTACAGCCCAAGCCCAAAGGGCGGCCAACCCTGGGCGATAAAGGCGTAGTAGGTGGAGGAGGAAAATCGGGCTTCGATGGGAAGAGGCTTGGCAAAGGAGGGTTGAGGAGCCAAGAAGACGTACAGCCCAAGGCCAAAGCGCGGCCAACCCTGGGCGGTAAAGGCGTAGTAGGCGGAGGAGGAAAATCGGGCTTCGGGGGGAAGAGGCTTGGCAAAGGAGGGTTGAGGAGACTTGGATATGTCGATAATGATACCGATCAAGAGAATGTGCGCCAGAATCTTCCCCAGCGAGCGCATGGGGGAAAGGTGTCGGCCAATTTGGTAGAGAGTCCTCAGCTACACTGCCGATAGGGCTGAGCACTGCTGATAGGGCTGAAAACCTCCGGTAGGGCTGAACATAGATGGGAACAGATAGGTTTTGGGAGCCTTCCCATCTATGTTCCGGGTGCATCAAATAGCCACTCAGCATAATAGCCATTCAGCATAGTCCGAGCACTCTCCATGACTCCCGACCGAGCTCTCTTCATGACTCCCGACCAAACACCCTCCATGGCTCCCGACCGAGCTCCCTTCATGACTCCCGACCAAACACCCTCCATGGCTCCCGACCAAACACCCTCCATACGGCTCAGGTCATGCCACCTAGCTCTGATGGCTTTCTCTGAAAATAGTCGACTCGGGCCCGCAGACGGCCGTGCGCCGATGAAGTATGCACCGGATAGAATTGTCTTCTCTTTCCAAGTATTCAAGTACCAGCGACCGAGAACGCTCGGCGTAAATCTATGCAGCATGTTAGTCATCTTAACCACCCAGCGTAATAGCCATCCAGCATAAGAGCCACTCGCCATAGCCATCCAGCATAATAGCCACTCAGCATAATAGCCACCCAGCGTAATAGCCACCCGGCATAATAAAGTACCATGCAGTCGTAATCTCCGCTAGAACGCTCGATTCATGTACGGTTCCGTCTCAAGACGTCTCCTTAGCAAATATTAGGCGAATAGATGGGAGAGATTTGGAAAGGGGATCAGCGTCTCAACGGCGCTTCGGATTGTAGGTAGATTTGTCGAAGCCTAGGACTATGAGCATTGGGTTCGGCTCAAGCCTGCGGACAGCCGTGCGCCGATGAAGTATGCGCTGGATAGAATTGTCTTCTCTTTTCAAGTATTCAAGTACCGGCGAACGAGAAGTCTAAGATGCCACCTAGCCTGATGGCTTTCTCTGAAAACAGTCGGCTCGGGCCTGTAGACGGCCGTGCGTCGGTGAAGTATGCACCGGATAGAATTGTCTTCTCTTTCCAAGTATTCAAGTACCGACGAACGAGGGCGCTCGACGTAAATCTATGCAGCATGTTAGTCATCTTAACCACTCAGCGTAATAGCCATCCAGCGTAAGAGCCACTCGCCATAGCCATCCAGCGTAATAGCCACTCATCATAGCCATTCAGCATAATGGCCATTCAGCGTAATAGCCACCCAGTACCTCTCTTTCCATGTATTCAAGTACCAGCGGACGAGAATGCTCGGCGTAACTTTCTGTTCTAAGGTTCACTTGTGATTTACTGAATGAGGCCTGACGAAATCGGTAACCTCCTCCGATAGATGAAGTGACTGCGTTGTTAGAGGAACTTCGACATAGCTGCGTTCAAGATATTCACCAAATGGGAATTGTGTTCAAGCTCGAAGGGACTGCGGTCGAGTAACTCTAAGAAGGTTAGCGAAACTTCGACATGACTGAATCTAAACATAGCTGCGTTCAAAGTATTCATCAAATGGAGACTGAGTTCAAGCGCGAAGAAACTGCTGTTGTGTAGATATGGAAGGTTGGCGGAACATCTACATGACTGAATCTAAACATGACTGCGTCCAAGATGTTCACCAAAGGAGGACGGGATTCAAGCTCAAAGGATCTGCGGTTGAGTAGACACGGAACTTCGACATGTTAGATGATGCAATGAATGTAGCGATCTGCTCCTCATGGTTGGGAGACCCTCCACGACGCGCTCAAGATATCCATCAAATAGAGACTGAGTTCAAGCCCGAAGAGACTGCTGTTGAGTAGACGTGGAAGGTTGTGACTGTTGAAGCTGGCTGGATAAGTGAGGTTGAGGTGAAAACGTCGAAGAGTTCAAAGGTTCAATGACGGAATGGAGACTGCGCTAGCAACCAGTCGTTCTTGCCAACTCTTTTCGAAAATAGAGCCCTTGAGCACGTTTTCAGCCATATCTTTCGATGCGATCGTTGAGAATTCGAACCGATGGGCTCGTTGAATTCGCACGAATTCAGGCTTCAATATGGTGCGACGCAAAGTTTGCGACGATCAAGATCCAAAGACCAAAATCGAACTTTGAATCATGCACCCTTCTTTCTTCAAGGGTTAGAGCCACCTCTGCCTAGTTTCCAATGATTCTTGAAGCATGGAATTCCGCTCATTCAGGGCGATGATTATGCCTCTCAAAGTATGTACGGTAGTGAGTGCGCATTAATTGAACCGGGTGGGGAAAGGGTGGCAGGTGGGTAGCCGACCAGCCAAAGCTTCAGATATCCCCAACCCCGATTACTAGGTCTAACCTTGATATTTTCCGATGATTATTGAAGCATTGGATTCAGCTGATCCAGGACTACAATGATGCCTCCCAAAGTATGGAGAGTAGTCAGAGCGTATGTGTTTTCATAAGACGAAATATTCAGCGTAGTTGATATGTTAAAATAAGTTCGGATTTCTACATCAGGTCATTTAGCTCAATGGTAGAGTGTGAAGTCAAAAATTTCAAGATGCGGGTTCGAGTCCTGTGACGATCATTAGAATTGTCTTCTCTTTCCAGGTTTCTGCCAAGAGAAGACAATCTATTTCATTTTATTTTTTTAAACTTCTATGCCAGCTTAGTGCTAATGAGGGCGTGCTGCGGCTATGAAAATAGTCAGTGCGCATGAATTGATTCGGACGGGGGAAGGTGGTGGCAGGTGGGGGCATATGGGGGACCGGTCACTTCATGCAGTAGATATCTCCAACCCCGATTGCTGGGTCAAATCTGCATCTTTTTCCATTATTCTTGAAGCGTTGAATTCGACTAATTCAGGGCCACAATCATGTCTTTCAAAGTACCTCTAGTAGTCAGTGCGCGTATGTTCATCCGGGCAGGGGAAGCATTACTACTAGGTGGGCTTACTACTAGAATAGGTGAGCGGCCACCCAGCGCAGTGAGCATCCCCAACCTCATTTACAAGGTCAAACCTCAATATTTTCCAACGATTTTTGAAGCATTGAATTCGGCTCAATCAGCGCTACGATTATGCCTCCCAAAGTATGTACGGTAGTCAGGGCGCATATGTTGATCCGGGCGGGGGAAGGGTAGGTGGGCGGTCATCCAGCGCACTGAGCCTCTCCAACCTCGATTACTAGGTCAAACCTACATCTTTTTCAATAACTCTTGAAGATTTGAACTCGCCTGAATCAGGGCTACAATTATGTCTCCCAATGTATGTGAGGTAGTCAGTGCGCATTAATCAATCCGAGCAGAGAGAGAGTGGCAGCTGCGGAATCGATCAACCAACGAACGCGATGAGCATCCTTCTTTCCCCTCGCTGCGACTTTACAACCATCACGAACCTCACAAATGCGAAGAGAGCAAATTATAATTTCGAAGCAGCTCTACAATTTGAGCCCAAAATCTTTTGAAAATTCGGAGACGAACCTAATTAGACTCTATTGCGAAAATAAATGAACCCTACCCCCCATTCTGAGATGTGCGCCCGCTCGGTAAAACATGAGCACTAACAAATAAATGAACCCTACGTAGGGTTCAATTACTCATTAAGGATAGGAACGAAACGTTCTGATGCAAGAACGATGTTGATTCCTCTGGTTGTGGAGATTCTTGAGTGCTCGAGAGACCCTATTACTGCTCTGAAGCACCGTTGTTCTTCGGCTTTTTGAATAATCGCTCGTTTCTTTGAGAAAAGAAAGTATTCGATGTAACATTCTGCGAATCAACGAGACTGAATTGACTGTCATCTTCCTTCACCAGAGATACCGGCTCGATGTTTGATTGCTGAGAGCTCTGCGGTTCAAGTTCTTCTGAAAAAGAAGCTGACTGCAAGAGTTCAAAATCTATATCGATTGGCAAGTGGTTTATCGAAGAAGTAGACGTCGTTGCGAACAGATACCTGACGGCGTCGAAGTCGAAAGGTCAACGATTCAAAGATAGCCTTGTCGTCTTCGATGCGTTTCTGCACAAGTTTCATCATGATTCTACTCAGCGTCCTCACATACCTAATACTGGCCGTTTGGCGAAGCGACCACGCGGCAGCATTCTTGGTTCGCTGTCATGTAACGTTAACGAAACCTATCAATCTGTTACGTGAAGGTTAGGCTATTTGTTGGTTTCCAAAGCTTTAAGAAGGCCATAAGACACTTTCACTGCAATTTCAACGTGAATGGCCTCACTTTTCCCTGGTTCGTAAATCAGCTATAGCCTCATTAAAGGCCTTGATGATCGGCCCATATAGCTTTTCTGGATTCGATTGGGTTCCGATGTTCAGCTCTCCATCCTTGATAAGAGGAAATAGAATTCCTCGAATCTCTTCACATAAAGGCTTGATACAGTCGAGTGCCTGCGGAAACTTCTTCAAGATATCTTTGAATTCATCGACATGCATGTGACCTACTTTTGCGTCTGCAATATCATCGTAGCTGCCGGTATACCACTTTGTCAATCTGCTTTGTTTGGGTCGCCCTTCAAACCAAGACCCAAATGTATCCCATGCACGACGACCGCAGATTCATAGAAGTACGTAGAAGAATGACTCAAGGTCATGTCGATAGGTGTGAGAAACATTGCGTAGCACTTGAATCGCCATAAACTCCATGGTGCCTGTCTGGTGCCGTGCGTCGCTTCGTCCGCTACCGATCTCCTTGGCAAGGTCCAGATAGATCAGCATGCCCGTAAAGCCATTAGCTTTCTTTGGATCTCTTATTATGATGTTATTCTCTGAGATATTCCTATGCAGGATATTGCCCATGAGGTATAGGGATCTATGCGCCTTGATTGCGTCACGAAATGCCTTCAGAAGCTCTTTGATCGACAGGAAATCACGGATTTTAGCGTATGCAGAAAGGTATCGAATCCTTGGCATCGCAATTGTCGCGCCCCCCCCCAAATTTACTATTGAATTCAGACACTCTTGACATTCTCAAACCTTCAGCGCTCTACTTTCTATTGGAAAATCAATAGAAAATCAATCAAACAGGTAAATTTGAAGCTGTTTTCAAAAGCACTTACTGACCTGTCAAATAGCTATGCCTCGCTCACTGGATCCATCCATTCGCTCCAAAATAGTACGCCTTCTACTACTACACTGGCGCCCCCCTAGCTATCGCCGAAGAGGTTCACTGTCATTTTGATACCGTTTATAATATACAAGAGAACCTGTTTATATATCATTCGCCGTGCAGGCCTCAGTTTCGATTCAAAGGCGCCCCTCGCAAAGTCTTCAAGACCGCTGAAGACTCGCTCATAATCTATCTGGAACAGCAATCGTGAATCTTGCAGAAAGAAATGATCTGATTTCTATGGGAAGAGTGGGGTTTAAACGTGCATCAGTCCACGATATCGAGGATTCTGAAGAGAAGACGCTGGAGCAATAAAAAGGGACAGCGTGTGAGCATCAGACAGAACGATGAGCTGCGATTAAACTGGATTGCCGATCTGTTACGGCTGACGGCTGAACAGCTTGTCTTCGTCGATGAGACTCTGTTCAACGAGACTACGGGATGACGTCATCAAGCCTATGCACCAGTTGGTGAGCCAGCTCGTTATCAAGCCTCTAGAAAGAGAGAGCATTGCTGGAGTGTTCTTCCGACTTACACGATAGATGGCTATCTACTCTGTACAGGTATTCGTGAAGGCTGGTTCAACGGCGAGGCTTTCTTTCGATGGCTAGCAGATGAATTGCTACCTCTATGCAGTCCCTTTCCGGCCCCGAAGAGTGTAATCATCATGGATAACGTCAGCATACACTGTAACGCTCGTATCGAGGAACTCATTACCTCACACGGGTGTGAGGTACGATATCTGCCACCATACTCTCCAGACTTCAATCCCATCGAGCTCAGTTTTAGTGTTTTGAAGGCCTGGGTCAGACGACATTTCGAGGAGATATGGCCCCATTTTGAAGGCACTTTTGGTGAATTTCTGCACTATGCAGTAGCAAGAAGTCCCTGTGACAGGTTTCCAAAGCAGCATTTCAAGCATAGCGCCGGTGGATATATCTTTGAGGCGGATATTAGGACGTTAGAGCGCGAATTGGAGGCTGGTAATATAGATTTCGAAGGATATTAGCAGTGTACTAGATCTGAATAGCTTCATATTTACCTGTTTGATTGATTTTTCTAACGCGAAAACAGGCCTGGAAGGTTCGAAGATATCAAGAATGTCTGAATTCAATAGTAAATTTGGGGGGGGGGGGGCGCGACAATTGCGATGCCAAGGATTCGATACCTTTCTGCATACGCTAATAGTCAGCTAGCGCTGTGCGGGTCTGCTACCGAGCCTGCATTTTCTTCCTTCCTCCATATCGCGTTTTTCGTCAGTCAATCACCAAAACGAAAACGCCCCCAATGGGTAGCAGGCTACTTAAACAGTGGCATGGAATGTTGGGGCTATCGCGACAATCCCCACCATCCTGGAACCGAGACCGACTTCGGGAGGAACTACGGGAACGGCAGACCGCAAATACATTCTGGCAGAAGCTTAGCGAGACATCAGACGTCTTCTTTTCCATTAGTCGAGCTCGGTATGATGGCTTTCCTGTCCGGAAGCTGCCCGCCTTCGTTCCCTCTCGCCACTTCCTGGTGTACGCGTATATGATGGCAAAGTACACTTCACGTTGGAAATTCTACCGAACGGCCGTTGTCCTCTGCAACGCTCCTCATTACGGCCTAGTCCGCGAGGTGGTCAATCCTAGCAAAGATCACAAGCTTAACGAAGTCGCTTTCCGTCACGGGATTAATCCCGTAGAATTCGGGCGAGTTGCTTGTCAACTCCGACGAGTATGGCCTCTACTCCCATAGAGATATACTTCTAGTGAGGATGGGAAGCTACAAACCTTAACAAGCTCGGATTATTTTCGTTTTTGACTTATTTGGTAAGAAACATACTCTCATTTCAAGATCACACTCCCCTAGACCTCGTCTCTAAGCTACCTCGCCCGTCCATCCAGCAACTGCAGATACACATCAAAGCCAGCCACCAGCTTTCAAACTTGTCCGTCTTTGCTAGTACTCTCCCCCCTCAGAACCTGAAATCGATGCTAGATCATCTGCTTCTTCAGATCCTTTACTTGCAGCTGATACGTAATTAAGGCAGATGTGTCGTGTTGAATAGACGGTTGCCAGTGTCGGTGGTGCCTGTGCCGGTGAACTTGTTGTCGGAGAGTCGAAGTGCAATAAGACTGAGCCCTGCGTGACGGGCGAGCTGGGCGAGACTGCCTCCGGAAATGGACTGGGCCTGCACGACGCCGGCAATAACCACGATGCGAATGGTGAAATGTAAATTGCGGATGCGTTGCACGAACTGGACCACCGTCTTGCCGCTGCTCACCACCGAATCCACTAGCAATACGGTACTCTGTCCCTGCAGGTGATGGAGCATGATGTCGTCGGGTCGGCTAGCATGGACGAACATGGCGAGCGGTAAGGCGTCATTCACGCCAAGGGCCATGGCTTCTCCGCCGCGCATCAGCGCCACGATCGATGTTTTTTGCTCTTTGAAAAGCCGATAGCCACTTGTCTGATGGCCCTGGACGTGCGGGATCGGGTACTCCTCGATGTTAATGACATCGCCCAAGAATTCGGTCGCCAGGTACCATCCCACACGGCGATGGGCTTCCCTCAGGACCGGGCCCGCGTTCGTTGCATTCCGCATCGGCGTCATGAGCAGCTTCGCGGCCTTCCTGTCTGTTGCGTGAAGGACTTGGATGCCGGCATGTTGACGGTGGAGCTGGAGGACAGAATTGACAAACTCGTGCGACGTAAGCTGGACGAGGGGAAGCATCTTAGTATCCAGCCGTGGCGACACATGGCTTGGTAACAAAACCTGGCTTGCTCGAAGACCCCCGTCATAGATAACATTGAACAAGTCCACCTCCATCGTCTTGCTTCTAGTCTTCTCCTCGCCAACCACGACGACGGCTTGATCTGCCCTGCTTAACATCTCCAAGTCCAGCGGACTGTCTGCGAACGCCCAAACATACATCTGATGGGCAATCTGCAGACGGGCCACCAAGGCGGCTTTCACTGCGGCTGTAACGATGAAGCCGTCGGCGATGCATCCCCCGCCAATGACTTTCACATGGTTGGAGAGACCTTCTCTCTCCAACACTTTCTCCCACACAAGGCGCAGCCCGCAAGTAACCACCACCGCGCCAACATGTTCCTGCTCGGTTACCAGTTGCAACAGGGACACAAACTCTGGATACATCGCCACAGAGGACGCTACATCTTGGCAGAGGGCATCAAAGTTCTCATCGTCGATCGTCTCCTCATACATCAGTACGGCCTGGCGAAAGGCAGTGTATGAGTATAGCAACGGACTGCTGAACAGCGTCTTTAGCGGATCAGCATCACCCTTTGACGAGCTGGGGACTCTCTGCCAAAATAACGTTCCAGTGTCCTGTGGCGCTAACGTCCTGTCGGCATCCATGACCAACGTAGTTCTCAGCCGACCCTCAGTAGCGGCAAATACCTCATTGAGCCTGCTCTCGGCTTGACACAGGTTGTACTCCTCGGTGTGATGCCGAAAATCGTGTAGCAACATTGAAACTTTGTTCAACATCCATGGATGTGGGGAGACGAGCGAGAACAAAATCCCATGATCGTAGCAGAGACGGCGCAGCTCAGTCTTTTCGGCCTGCTGCCACTTGGATAAGTGGGTAGCAGATGTAGGCGGACGGCTTCGTTTTACATCGTTTAGACGACGTTGAGCGACGACCTCGGCAGGAACATCTAAGTAGAGTATGTGTGTAAACGTGTCAAGGTCATTTTGAGTATATACTTGCCATTCAGCTTCGTCCTCCTCGGGCCAGAACATAAAATGTCCAGCGATAACTGCAACTTGTCCGCGGTCGGTGCATGTCTTTCCGATCGTGTCGATAGCAAGCTGGCGCCAATATACCTTCTGCAGCTCCTCAAGCTTATGGAATGCGTCGAGTCCGCCAGGGATAAGAGTGGCAATCATATCGGAGCCTTCGTAAAACGCGAAATCCCCTTGTCCGAGTTCTTCCTTCAGCTGATCCAGCAGAACCGTCTTACCAGGTGATGCTTTAGGAATTTAATTCCGGTCTATTCAACTATTCAAGCTGTATGCTAGGTGATTTCGCTGCTGTTGCGGCTCGTAGACCTCAGTGAAGTGTATAAAGCTATTAGTATCACAGCTCTTAGACTCAAAGGTATTTTCATCCGGAATCATTAGGCTAATGACCCGAGGAAAAGAAAACCTGTCACAAACAACACGGGTATTTGCAGGCTGGCTGCTCATTGAGGTTTGTCTAGGAGCAAACATGTTTTTGTTTGTCATAGGAGTGAATCTGCCAGGCAAAGATTATGTAAGGGTGCCCGCCATGGAGAATATGAAGACTGTGAATACTCTAGACCTTCATCGACTAGGTCGATCCTCTTACTTGGGCCGCAAGATGCTGAGCATAGCCTTGTCCATGGCGCGGAAACATATCATGGGAGCGAAGTTGAGTCTTGAGCAAGTCCACACCTCAGTTGTCGGTCTGCCTGTTTGTAACCAAAGGCTCCGTGACCAGCAAAAAATAATTCGAGACAGGAACGCCGACATCGATTCCCCAGAGCCCTAGTCTTCGCTCACACTAAGTACAATCATTACCAGCGCAGCAGATAACGCCGTGAGTAACGCGCAATTTACCAATGATTTATCTACTACTGGCAACAATACTTTCAATTACACCCCGTCAGGCAATGCCAATATGGATGTTACGTCGACTATAGGAACATATGGCAGTATGTTTAAGTGAATTATGTGACGGTCCGTAGAGATATCGCGTCAAGAACCTCATTGAGTTGAGTGATAACCGCTGGTTTTCCCGCTGTCTTTTGAGATCGTGATCGAGACAAGACTCGTTTCAGATCTAAGAGAATCACATGTTGAAAAAGAGCGTCCTTGTCATCTACACCTGAATCCTCTGTATAGCAATTAGTTGGGTTTCAATGTGGACCACAGACCACGCCTCGCATGGCATTCTTGATCATTGGCTACTATGATGCAATCAAGAAGGCTGAAGCAAACACGATTTGCTGTAGAAGCCATGGTTCTGGTGTTGCACAAACAAGCAGACATGACTCCACGGCCATACAAATACTGTGCTCTAGACCCGCACACTGCGACACCGCACTTCTCAATGTTGGCTCTCTAAGATATACTTCAGCATCGCGGGACACAATGTACGAATACCTGACCCATGTGCCATGCGCAAACACAGAGCAAGTCCGTGATGGCGAAGCCAGTCCTTGTCCCAAGCCAGCCAACAATGCCTGCAAGGCTTGTCGTCTTGTCCAGGTACGCATCTTTTCCTGATGCTCCGTATTATCGCCACTCTTATCACTGACCTTGTGTTCCAGTACTGCAGCGCGGAATGCCAGAAACAGCACTGGCCTCTGCACAAGGTCTCTTGCAAGTCACCCATGCTGCGCAGCTCGTGGAAGCCCTCATGGTATACGGAACGTCGTCAGCCATCCTGGATTACCAAAGACGACTCGGGGGCGTTGATGGGGATTACTACATATGGGCCAACGAAGTATCTTTGGGGCAATATGCCCGCTTTTGATCTGCTGAACTGCAAGGAGAATGAGCAAGAAGTACCGAACCGTATGAGCTTCCTGTTTGCTGGTAGGCTACCCCACGGCGACGAGAATGATTGAATAATGCTGATTACACCAGCATCTGGTGATTTGAGAAATGTGTTACAGACGGTGGTCGGATTCCCATCTGATTATACTGGTACTTCCAGCATCGTCATCAACGACTATGACTTCGATATCGTCGCTCGGAACATCATCCTCCTTCTCATAGCTATGCACTATGAATCCAACATAGCGTGTCCCATGATGCTGCATCTTTGGTATTCAGCACTAGTGCCAGCCGACCTGGTGGCTCGGTTGGAGTCTAATCTACTGCCATTGATCCAAGATGTCTGTTCCAAGATCAGCAACAAGCCTGAGAATTCCCTACAAGCAAAGACGTGGAAGTATAAAACGCATTCCATGCGCGTAGATCTGTGGGCACTGTGGATGTAGACCAAGCTCTCGCATCCACCGGCATGTTGGAGAATTGAAGGTCCCCCAACCGTTTCGTTGGGCTGCGAGATCGAGATCGATCGGTGTGAGTAGAGGAAGTTGTGGTGGAGCCGCCGCTGGCTTGGGAGGGGGAAGGGGCAAGGTTTGAAGGTTGCGGTCGCAATGAAGGTATAATGAAAGTGGACTTTGCGCGAGGCGTTTGTTCTGGGTCTTCTCCTGGGGCTGAGGTATCCTGACGAGTGACGGAGTCTGTGGTGGAAGGTTGCCCAACGGGTTTCATTAGAATATCCCTACGCGTTGGATTCGGAGGCGCTTTTTGCCCTCTCCGGCCGCGAAGCTTGCGGTCTGGAGACTGGGCGTTATCATGAATGGCATTGCTGGTGACTTCCATCAGGTGTTGCCGTTTACGATGTGTGCTCGACTGCGGCGCCCTCCACTTTCTCTTTGATGTTTGGGGATCGTAGTCTTGGGACAGATCTGGCTGAGCATCAAGCCAGACTTTAATACTACTGGCGATACTTCCGGATTCATCGCACATTGCACAAAGACAACAAGAAGCAGAAAGTACTGGTGAAGATTGTTACGCGACAGCGGACCCGGATAGGACCTTGGCGCTAAGATTTCTTAATTACCTTAGCGGAATTATGAGGAATGGCTCTACCGTAGCAGCACCGTAGTACTACCATAAACTATTGTTACTGTAATTCCTGAGTTACATCGCCTTTAGGCAGTCCTCTTAATGACACGTTATTATAAAATATACGCTTAGAATTTCTAAACGACATTGTAAAGGAACGGTTATGAAAATAAGCATATGTATATCATGAGCAATACCTGCATCATCCTCCTGCAATGCCTCTCCGTAGTCACTCATCTATCATCTATGTTGTGTAGGGTGCGAAATGTATTAAACATGTTTATTGCCTAACCAAATTAGGTTAGTCAAAAACGTGTTTTAAACACGTTTATTGAAGCATGTTTTAAACACAGGGGTATATATAAATAGCATCAATTAGTTGGGTGCTTCATAGCCACCTCACCGTCGACGATGCTATTCAAAAAATCCTCCAGCACCTCATCGTTTGACGGATTTAGCCTAGTCATAGCGACTTCCTCCTGCAGCAGTCTATCTTCCATATTCAAAAGCTTCTCCTCATCGATTTCAATGCCTCAGAGTCTGCTGACGAGTAGTCTCGGACGCCATTTGACGGTGACAGTATAAGCACTCCACTGCAGAGACGATTCGGTTTGGTAGGATTATGCTCTGAAAGGCATCAGTAACAGCCTGATTGCGAGGTTTGCCACCGCGTTGAGAAGGCATAACTGGTGGTAGCTAGTGGTAGCCCGGTAGGAAGATAGATCTACTCCATGGAGCAATGGTGACACCGTGACAGCGAGGTCAAACCCCCCGAGCTAAACCAGATATGTTTAGCTTGCTTACATAATATAAAACCAATAAACAAACACGAATAAACCGCTAGTGAGTTTTAAACACGTTTATTGTAGAATAAACGGTTTTATTCGCTCCCTAATGTTGTGCACCCACCCGTATCAGCCTATTCAATACCCATAATGGCCATGCGCACAATGCCCATGCAGGTCATGTGATGCACTCCCGCGTAGGAATTGGCTGAATCGATCGATTCTGAGCTTGAAAATACAGAAGCGTTGATGTTGTCTGAAATACACTCTATCCGAAGATAGGCTTGGCAGTATTGTAGCAGTTATCTTGATACTACACAGAGCTTCAGGTTCTACCGTAGCAACACTGTTTTATTTGATATCAGTGTACTATCTTTAAACGAATATTCAACTAGACTGTAAAAGTATCATTCTTTTTAATACTCGATTATCATTTTGTCGCTACTGTAAGTCAGTATATACACTATAATACCGCCTTTAGACGGTAATTTGAACCATTACTGTATAGATACAGTTAAAGGAAACCATATATTTTCGTTAAGGTACCTACCTAGTTACCTACTTATCGCCTTAATAGCTGCAGGTCACTTGAAATGCGCAAGATAAGGGATTGGAAGGGAAAGCCGGGTGCTATGCGCAAAGTCAGAAGAATGCTCTTGTTTCAGCAGAAGTTTTTTGTGCGTCTTTTAGATTACTGATGCGCCAACAATACAAAGAGTGAAAAAGGTTGATCGTGTTGGGCACCAAAGTGGGGCTGACGTCACGTGGCCAATGACGATCTTCTTTGCGACCAGCAGCTTTACCGGTGTGAGACTATTTCACATAATCAGGAGATGGGAGGAACTGCTATTGAAAATCTTTGCAGCGCTCAACTTATTATGTCGCAGAACGACTTCGATTGAAATCGAGTGGTTGATTTACTGGAAGGTATTCACAACGGAGAGGAATACCTATCTCCCTTGTCTCCACAACCACCTCTCAAACCCACCAGTATCCAGCCCCTTCAGCACCGGCTCCTTAGCAGTCTTCCACCTCGTAGAAGCCCCGAAATTCCTGTGCCCCGCTGGATATTCCATCAAGTTCTTCATTTTCCGCGTCTCCGGGCTATCCTCCCCTTCGCAAATTACTCTCAATTTGTATCCCCTCTCCGCAAAACGGCTCGCTCGAGCCTGGTCGCCATGAGTGATGCTGATTTGGAAGGCGTCGTAGTAGAGCCTAGCAATCAAGGCGCCAGCATCACCATTATACTCCTCCTCGAAAACTTGAAGTAAGGAGTGATAACCTGCTAGACAATCGTCTGGCCTTTTCATCACGCGGTCTGAATCACCGATTGCGTTGTCTAAATGTTGGATTTGAGGCGACGAGCGTCGCTGATTTGGAGCTCGGAAATTGGGAGGGAGCAGGGACACTGAGCCTTGAGAGTGTTGGAATATCACGGTCAAGGGGCAGCAATTCGGTGATGTTGTTGTTGTTTTTAGGAGGTCTAGCTAGGGTGCAGAGGTGAAAACTCTGCTAGGGTCCCGAGCCCTATAGGGCGGAGATTACCAACTCCCCTATTTCCACATAATTGGTTGGTGCTAACCATCCTTTTTTTAGCGTCAATCTGTCTTTGAGCCCGCAGTGTCTAGGATAACAGTATCAGTGATAATCACACTAAAATGAAGTGAAATAGAATTAGAATAATGTGTTCTATCTAATTCATGAGAGCCTAAGTGCTCAGCTTTATTGACTATCGAGAACACAAAACGAAGCCCATTGATGTCCTCTTACTCTTCACATGTTGTGGACAAGCTCTGCCTATCCTGAACCGTCTCCAGCAGCAATGTCGACTATAGCACTATCGAACGCTTCAACGATAGGGTGATACAGCTTTTCAGGTGGATCTGATGGGGTTCCGATGAACAGCGCTCCGTCCTTGAGGAGAGGGAAAAGGATGCCCCGTATCTTTTTACACAGTGGCTTGACATCGTCGAAGGCTGGTGGAAGTTCGTCCAAAAGTTGCTCGAATCCATTAACACTCATCGCATACTCTTTTCTTCGAGCTATCTCCTTAAAGCTGCCCGTATACCACTCACTTAACATGCTTTCTCTGGGCCTGTCAGCAGCCGAGCACAAAAATTCCCTTTCCCAAGCGCGACGGGCGCATATCCATAGAAGCACGTAGAAAAATGACTCGAGGTCGTGCCGATAAGTGTGGGCGACACGCTGTAGCACTTGAATCGCCATAAACTCCATTGTGCCTGTCTGCTGTCGTGCGCCACTTCTTCCACTGCCATTCTCCTTGCCATATTCCGCATCGATCAACATGCCCCTGAAGCCGTTAGCTTCCTTTAGATCCGTTATTATAATGTTATTCTCCGAGATGTCCCTGTGCAATATTTTTCCCTTCATGTACAGAGACTTGTGCGCCTTGACTGCGTCGCGGAGGGCTTTCAGCAGTTCTAGGATTGACCGAAAATTACGGAGCGCTCTACCAGCTGGCGAGATCACCAAGCAACAGAAAATTCGGTTGTCGAACGAGCTGTCATCGTGGGTATAGAGACTCGTCGTTTGGCTGTTTACTTCCTTGTCCCGCTTGGCTTTATCGGGGCTCTGGCTGTTGGACCTTGATCTTTTGGATGGGCTCCCTCCAGCGTTGACAGACTTTCGTTTCTTCGGTAGCTCTCCAGTAGTACATATGCCATGAAGACCAAATGATTGAGAGAGGAGAGACTGAGACTGCGAAAAGGAGGACGCAGGACTCAACGTGGTATTCCGAAAAGCGTAAGGCTTCCCAAAATTCAACCCCTCCCGCATGTCCGCAATACTGGTGATACGATGGTGGCCGAATAGCTTAGCAACTCCCTCCACTCCTCTTTCGCGGGCCAATCTGAGGAGATCGGCTTCCAGTCGTCGCTTGTCGGAGACCCAGGAAAATTTAGTGACATATTGCAAATCCTTGG
>JAABUY010000369.1_pt1 | contig 83636 bp, 86 predicted proteins | sample 5560271 | NCBI WGS metagenome assembly JAABUY01 (sample SAMN10711886, study PRJNA513374) | rock metagenome | isolation source: Antarctica rocks | place: Antarctica: Victoria Land, University Valley | reverse complement strand
GAGCGCCACTGCGCCTCGCCCTACGGGCTCGGCTCCGCGGCGCTCAGCGCGACACCAACCTGTGCACCCATACCTGTCAAGCGGCCACATGGGTCCTCGACAGAGGGCAAGCGCCCGTGCGACATCTTCCTGGACCCGTGGGCTTACCTGACGTTCCGCCTGGCGTTGCGCGAGGCGCGTCAGGCGGAGCCCAACAACGCCGAGCTGGCCAGCCTCCAAGCTCAGCTCGACAAGGAGCGCACCGACATCTGGCGCGTGCTCACCGAGCCTCACCAGCCGCTGACGATCGCCACGGTCGAGGAGACGCTCGACCAGGTCCGCCGGCTCCTGGGAGACCGGGCTCGCTTGTTCGAGAACCTGCCGCGCCTGAACTGCCTGCTCAAGCTCGTCCACCTCCACCTGCTCAGGCTCGATGACCCGACCGTATACGCCCGCCTGCTACGAGACAACCACCAAGCCCACCACGGCTCACCACCGCCCCGCCGTAAGCACGACGGCGCCGGGCTGGCCTTCGCAGCGTAGAGCGACCCCAGCAACGAGCCCAACTCAAGTCCCCGGGAGAAAAATTACTTCCGGGGACTTGAGTTGGGCTCTCAATCGGCCCGATTCCCATGGGCACTGGCGGTTCGGACGTTTCGCGGTCGAACCGGCCCAACCAAAGTCCCCGGGAGAAAAATTAGCCCTGGTGCCGAGGGCTTGGCATCGGGGATGCCCACCGATCATTGCACCGATGTGGCTGGGCATCGGCCTGCAAGAAGCAGCGCTCGCCGCGATCCGCAGAAAAAACACCTACCTCGCCGCCTAATACCAGCGCCTGAAGCCTCGCCTGGGTCACGGCCGCGCGCTCGGGGCCGTCAAGCACGCGATTCTCATTGCCTACTGGCACATGTTCACCACCGGGGAGACCTACCGCGACCTCGGCGGGGACTACTTTGCCCAGCGCAACCCCGAACTTGCCCAGCGCAACCCCGAACGCCAGACCAAGCGCCTGCTCATCCCGCTCGAACGCCTCGGACACACCGTCACCCGGCACGAGGCCGCGTAGGGCTCAGGCGCATTTCTCATCAGTTTTCCTCGCCGGGACGCGTCATACGAGCACAGTGCGCTGAGCTGATCGCTACCGCCGCCAGGTCCTACAATCCGCAAGGTGTCCCTGCAGGCCGAGATGCTCGAGTTCATCCGCAAGGGACTGGACCACCACAACCAGTCCTGCCCCATGCCCGCTCAGGCGATCCTCCTGAACCCGGGCAACTACGAGCTGTTCGGCTGGGAGGAGCTGTGGGGGGTGCCCGTGCTGCCCGACGAGAGCATCAGACCCAAGGTCTTTCGCATCCAGTGCGACGGGTCGGCCACCGGGATCGAGGACGAGCTGGAGCAGGTCATCGCCGAGCAGCAGCCGGTCGAGATGCCCGTCGGCCCCGGCCAGGTGCCGATGCTCCCGGTACGCCCGGGCGAGCCCCACGAGTAGGCCGCGCCCGTCTCGAGTCCGGACCGTAGGAACCTCTGCCCACGGCGTTTCCCGACTACGACGCGTCGTCCCGCATAGCGATCCGCTTATGCGACGCCACTCGGAAAGACCGGGACCGTCACCGGCGACGGGTTGCGGCGTCAGCCTTGACGGCACTCGACCACGATGGCGAGGGCGCCGCAGATCTCCCGCATGCGGACATCGGCCAGCCGGCCGAGTCGCCTGACGAGCACGGCGATCGAGACGCTCTCGACCGAGTCCAGGTTAACCGCCGCGCGCCCGGGATCGGGTCGTCGCCGGGTTCCAGACGACCTCACTGGGCAGCGCTCGGATCGTTGTCGTGCACGGCGCGACGAGTGCTCTTCGAAGCCGCGGGATCGCCGCGTCGAGTTACTGAGAGAGGCTGTGCGCCCCCGCCGCCGCTCCGTTCCGTCGCCCTGCGTGCCCGAGCGACAGAGGCCCTCCCCGCGCAATAGCCCACCGACCGAGCTTCTCAAAGCCCTGCGCGCCGCCCAGTGAGGCCCCCGCCCGGGAGGCTGGACGACCGTTCGGGTGTCTGTTCGGCCCCGCGCTATCCGCGCAACTCCAACGGTCGTCCGAAGGCCGCCTCGAAGCAGTCCAGATGGCGCTCCGCGGCCCAGCGGGCCACCGAGACGTCGCGCTCGGAGATCAGCTCGAGCCCGACGCGACCGTCGTCGACCGTGACCCGGGCCGCCCGGACGAGCTGGTCGCGCGGACGCTCGAGCTGCTCGGCCAGGCGCAGCAGGGCCGAGCAGCGCGCCAGCAGAGCGTCGTCGTCCGCCGTGGACAGCGGCCCCACCCAGCCCAGAGAGGGCGATCCCTTGCGGTGATAGCGCGTGATCTGGGCGATCAGGGCCACCTCGCGAGGCGTGAAGCCGGGTAGCCCGGCGTTGGTGACCAGGTAGCGGGAGTGCTTGTGATGGTCGTCGTAGTCGACGGTCTGGCCGATGTCGTGCAGCAGGGCGGCCGCCCAGAGCAGCTCGCGTTCGTCCCGGCCCGCCGCAAAGACGCCGCCGGCGATCAGGGCGTCCCACATCTGCAGGGTCAGCTCGGCCACGTGGGTGGTGTGGGCCGGATCGACGCCGTACTGGGCGGCCAGGTTGCGGACGCTGGCCGCGCGCACGTCGCGGACCAGCGGAGGGTCGGCCGGCGCCAGGTGGCGCTCGAGAAAGACGCCCTCGCGCAGACCGAACTCGGTGACCTCCAGGACCTCGAGCCCCACGAGGTCGAGCACGGCCTGGACGGTCACCGCCCCGGCCAGGATGATGTCCCCACGCTCGGGCTTGATCCCCGGAACCTCGCCGCGGCGCGCGGCCGGCCGGGAGGCGAGCTCGCCCACCAGGGCGTCGAGCGCCTCACGGGTCAGTCCGAAGCCCTGGACCCCGAAGGAGGGCAGGCCGGCGGCGAGCCCGGCAGCGGCGGCCAGGTTGCGCACGGTGCCCCCCAGGCCGATGATGCGCCCGCCCGCCGCCGTCTCCACCAGCCGCGGCTCGGCGGCGAGGCGCTCTGTCACGTGGCGGCGAAGGGCGCGCAGCACCTTCTTCGACGGTGGCGAGGGATCGGGCAGGAAGCGCTCGGACATGCGCACGGCCCCCAGTGGCCACGACCCGCGCTCGACATCGCGGCGCCCGGCGACGGAGACCAGCTGCAGGCTGCCACCGCCGAGGTCGAGAACCAGGCCGTCGGCCAGGGTCGAGGAGTTGATGGCCGCCAGATACCCGTAGCGCGCCTCCTCGGCCCAGGACAGCACGCGGATCTCCAGGCCCGAGACCGTCTCGGCCCGCTCGAGAAACTCCCCCTGGTTGGCCGCGTCGCGGATCGCGCTGGTGGCCACGGGCAGGATGTCTGGGGCCGCCAGTCCGCTGGCCCGGCAGAAGCCCGAGAACAGCTCGATGGTCCGCAGCGCCCGATCCATCGGCGCCTGGCCCAGCGTCGCATCCTCGCCCATCCCCTCGCTCAGGCGGACGGGCTCGTAGATCTCGTCGGTGCGACGCCACCAGGCACCGGGCACCGCCCCGAACACGACGAGCCGGAAGGAGTTGGAGCCGAGGTCGATGACAGCGGTACGCCGCTCGGGCTCAGCCGTCATCGAGCGCTGGGCAGCGGAGGAGGCCGGGCTCAGCCGCGCTCGATGAGCTCGATGCGGTAGCCGTCTGGATCCCGGACGAAGCACAGGCGTGAGCCGCCCTCGCGGACGCGATACGGCGGCTTCTCGGGATCGATCCCGTGATCGGCGAGCCGGCCGAGCGTCGCATCGAGGTCGTCGATGGTCAGCGCTATGTGGTTGTAGCCCGACCCCAGCTCGTAGGAGTCGACGCCATGGTTGTAGGTCAGCTCCAGCCGCGGACCGTCGCCGGGCAGGCCCATGAACACGTTGATCGCCTCGTCGCGGATCGGCATCCGGCCCAGCTCCTCGAAGCCGAGCGCCTCATAGAAGGCGACCGACCGCTCGATGTCACCGATCCGGTAGCAGGTGTGGGCGAGCTCCACGACGGGCAAGCCTACCCCGCCGCCGCCGTCCCTACTCAGTGGCCCCACTAGCCTGCCGGCCATGATCTTCGAACGCTCGCTGCATCCGGACTGGACGTCGAACACCTACCTGCTGGGCGACGCCGAGGGGGGTACCGGCGTCTTCGTCGATGCCGGCGGCCCGATCGAGGCGCTGGTCGAGGCCGTCGAGCGTCACCGGCTGCGCCCGACCCATGTCCTGCTCACCCACCACCATCACGACCACGTGGCCGAGCTGGAGGGCCTGCGCCGGCGCTACGGGGGAATCGCCATCCTGGCCGACCCGCTGGAGGCCGAGCACGTCGAGGGGGTCACCGGTGTGCTGGCCGATGGCGACACGCTGGCGCTCGGGGGTCTGCGCATCCACGCCATCGCCACGCCCGGCCACAGCGCGGGGATGCTGAGCTTCGTAGTCGACGACGCCGAGCTGTTCACGGGTGACACGCTGTTCCGGGGCTCGGTGGGCGGGGTTCGCGCTCCCGGCTCGACGAGCTATGACGACCTTCGCCGCTCGGTGATGAAGCGCCTGATGGTCCTGCCCCACCAGCTGCGCATCCGCCCCGGGCACACCGATCCCACGACGGTCGGCGAGGAATGGGAGTCCAACCCGTTCGTGCGCATCTGGCGAGGCGTGGACCCCGAGGGCGACGAGCCGTGCACGGCGTTCGGGGAGCCCGCCCGGCTGGTCCTGCTTGCGCGCGACTACGACGGCGGTCACAAGGCCTGGGTGCGCTGGCCCGACGGCCGCGACGACATCGTGCCGGGCTCCCAGGTCCAGCGCACGGGCTGAGCGGCCCCCCCGCCCGCCTGCATGGCGACGGTTCGTCTCGACGACGCGGCGGCCCTACCCTGTCGGACCGATGGCCGACGACCGCATTCCCACCTCCCGCGTGCGGCGAACGGCGAAGATCGGCGGCCTGGCCGCCGGGCAGGCCGCGCGAGAGCTGGGGACGCGGGCCGCCAACCTGGGCCGCACCGACGACGCCCGCGCCGAAGCGCTCGAGCACCGCCAGCTCGAGGCGGCCGAGCAGATCGTCGCCGCCCTGGGGACGATGAAGGGCGCAGCGATGAAGATCGGTCAGGTCATGTCCTTCCTGGATCTGGGGATGGTCCCGCCCGAGCACCGCGAGGAGTTCCAGCGCAAGCTGGCCGCCCTGCGCGACTCCGCGCCGAAGGTGCGCTTCGACGACATGCGCAAGGTGATCGAGGCCGACCTCGACGGGCCGCTGCGCGAGGCGTTTGCCGACTTCGACCCCGATCCCATTGCCGCCGCGTCGATCGGTCAGGTCTACCGGGCGCGTCTGCACGACGGCCGCGACGTGGCGGTCAAGGTCCAGTACCCCGGCGTCGCCGATGCCGTGCGCGCCGATCTGCAGAACCTCGGGCTGATCCTGCGCCTGATGCGGCGGATCGCCCCCGGGCTCGACGCCAAGGCCATCGGCGGGGAGATCCGGGCCCGCATCGGCGAGGAGCTCGACTACGAGCTGGAGGCCCAGAACCAGCGGACCCTGGCCCGCATCTTCCGCGCCCACCCGTTCATCACGGTTCCCGAGGTGATCGGACGGCTCTCCCGCGAGCGTGTGCTGGTCTGCGAGTTCGTGGAGGGAGTCGGCTTCGAGGAGATAAAGCTTCGCGATCAGGCGACCCGGGACCGGATGGGGGAGATCGTCTTTCGCTTCTTCTTCGGCTGCATGTATCGCCTGCACCAGTTCTCCGGTGACCCTCACCCCGGCAACTTCCTGCTCATGGACGACGGTCGGGTGGCCTTCCTGGACTTTGGGCTGTTCAAGCGTATGCCTGTCGAGGCGGCCGAGCTCGAGCTGTCCTGCCAGCGCGCGGGGATCGAGGGGGACGGCGAGCGGCTGCTGGGGCTCCTGGCCGACTCGGGCTTCCTGCGCGAGCCCAAGCGCTTCGACGCGCAGCGCGTGCTGGATCAGCTCCTGCAGTCGACATGGTGGTACACGCGGGACGAGGAGGTCGCGCTGGAGCCGAGCATCGCCACCCGCGTGGCCATCGAGATGTCCGATCCCCGCTCCCAGCACTTCGACCAGATGCGCCACGAGACCCTGCCTCCCGACCACCTCTTCGGCCGGCGGACCGAGCTGCTGACCCTGGCCGTGCTCTCCCAGCTGCGAGCGCGCGCCAACTGGCATCGAATCGCGCGCGAGTGGATCTACGCCGAGCCGCCCGTCACCGAGCTCGGCGAGGCTGAGGCCGGCTTCTACGTCTCAGCCCCGGCGTGAGCCGGGGCGGCGGGGTGCGCCGCTCCGCCACCGACCAGCCGCCGGGAGCGCCGCCGCCGAGGACCACGCCATGGTTGCGGCTGGCCTTGCTGGCCGGGGTCATCCTCGCCGCCTTCGTCGTCGTCACCGTGGCCAGCGGCTTCTCCGCGCACCGGGTCAAGGGCTGGTTCACCGGCAACGGAGCGGTTGGCCCGCTGGTCTACCTGGTGGCCGCTGCCGCGCTGAGCACCGTGCTGTTTCCCGGGCCTGTCCTGGCTGGAGCCAGCGGCCTGCTGTTCGGCACGGCGCTGGGCTTCCCTGTCGACCTGGCCAGCGCCGTGCTGGGGGCGACGGCGGCCTTTCTCATCGGCCGAGTCGCGGCCCGAGAGGCGGTCGAGGCGCTGCTCGGCGAGCGCGGTCTCCAGGTGCGGCGTCTCATCCAGCGCCGCGGCTTCCTCGCCGTCCTCTACGCCAGGATCATCCCGGGCCTGCCCTACACGCTGATCAACTACGCGGCCGGGCTGACCAGGATCCGGCTCGGCGCCTTCGTCCTGGCCACCGCGTTGGGCTCGGCCCCGCGCACGTTTGCCTACGTCGCCCTGGGCGGATCGCTGCGCGATCTGGGCTCGCCGGCGGGACTCGCGTCGATCGCCGCGCTTGTCCTCCTCGGCGCCGTCGGCCTGATCATCGCCTCGCGCGATCCCGAGCTCCGCGACCAGGCCGGGCGCCTGGGCCGGTGGGCAGCCGGCCGGCGCGCCCGGCGCTCGGACCGGCCTCACACCTCCTGAATCTGCAGCAGGCTCGTCGTCCCCGGGCGCCCGCTCGGCAGGCCGGCGGTGATGGCCACCCGCTCGCCATGGGGCACCCACCCCAACTCGACAACCCGGCGGGCGGCGTCGGCGATCAGCTCCTCGGTCACCTCGTGGCGATCCATCCGGGCCGCCTGGACCCCCCACATCAGCCCGCAGCGGCGGACGGTCTCGCGACCGGGGGAGAGGACGCAGATGGGCACGTTGGGCCGGTGGGCGGACACCAGCCGAGCCGAGCGGCCCGAGAGCGTCGGCACGACGATGGCCGCCAGCCCGAGCTCGCTCGCCGCCTTGCACGCCGAGTGGGCGACGGTGTAGGCCGGGTCACGCGAGCCGCGGCGGACCCGGTGCTCGGTCCACTGCTCGTGAGGGAGGACCTTCTCGGTCTCATCGGCGATCGAGGCCATCATGGCGATGGCTCCCACCGGGTGGTCGCCCACCGCCGTCTCGGCCGACAGCATCAGGGCATCGGTCCCGTCGAGGATGGCGTTGGCCACGTCGGCCACCTCGGCGCGCGTCGGTCGTGGGGAGCGCACCATCGAGTCGAGCATCTGGGTGGCGGTGATCACCGGCCGGGCCAGCTCCCCGCACAGGGCGATCACCCGCTTCTGCACGATCGGCACCTCGGCGATGGGCAGCTCGATGCCCAGGTCCCCGCGGGCCACCATGGCGCAGTCGGTGGCCCGGAGGATGGCGCCGATCTCGGCGACGGCCTGGGGCTTCTCGATCTTGGCCACCAGGGGCAGGCGGGTGTGGGAACGGACGCTGTCGATGTCCTCCGCCCGGCGCACGAAGGACAGGGCGACCATGTCCACCCCGATGGACTCGCCGAAGCGCAGCAGGTCGAGGTCGTCCTCGGGGACCGAGGCCAGCGACTCAAGGCCCCCCGGGACGTTGAGGCCCTGGCGGGAGGCCACGGCGCCACCGACCTCGATCATCGTGGTGATCTGGCCGCGGTCCTCGTCGACCGAATCGACCCGCAGCCGGACCGCCCCGTCGGCCAGGTAGATGATCTCGCCCGGCCCGACCGCCGCGGCCAGTCCGCCCCACGAGACGCTCAGGCGGCCTTGGTCGCCCTCCTCGTCGCTGCCGGTGCTGAGGATCAGCGTGTCGCCGGCGGCCAGCTCGGCGATGTCATCGCGCACCCGGCCGATGCGCAGCTTGGGGCCCGGGAGGTCTTGGAGCACGGCGACCTGGCGTCCGGCCCGGGAGGACGCGTCGCGGACGCGACCGATGGTCTCGGCGTGCTCCTCGCGCGACCCGTGGGAGAAGTTCAGCCGCGCGACGTCGAGGCCGGCCTCGACCATCCGGGCGAGGGTCTCGGGGTCGCGGGAGGCCGGACCGATGGTGGCGACGATCTTGGTCCGGCGCATGGACATGCCCCACGCTAACCGGTCGGGCGGGCGTGTCGGTGAGAGTTGGGTGAAGGGGGTGCGGGATGCGGCCCCGCGGTTGCCGTCGTCGCGACCGTGGCGCGTCAGGCCGCGATCCCCGGGTGGGTCGTGGTCTCGGGCGAGCGCCTACGGCGCCTCCAGCTCGGGGAAGTGCTCGGCCACCTGGACGCGCAGCATCTCCCGCACGGCCCGGCGCTCGTCGGTCGAGGCCATCCGGTAACGGGCCAGCAGCTCGGCCGGTTTTTCGTAGCTCACCCCGGCCACCTCCCAGCGCACCGCCAGCCGCTCGAACAGCAGCTCGGTGGCCCGTTGCCAGGCATCCTCCTGAGAGAGCGGGGAGCCGGCCAGAGCTTCGGCGTAGGCCCGTCGGCTCCCGGGCGAAAGCGCGCCCCGGAGCACGAGCCGGTTGCCCCCGGCGTCGACGTGCTCGGCCTCGGGCGCGCGGAGCGCGTCCCGGGAGCGCTGGCGCTGACGGCGACCCATCGGGGACCAGCTCAGGTGGTGTCGGCCGCCCGCTCCAGCTGGGCGCGCACGTCGCCGGTCAGCCCGTCGGCGTGGCCCGGCCAGGCGGCGGCGGGCTCCAGAGCCGCGAGCTTGCGGATCGACGCCCGGGCCTGCTCGGTGTCGAAGTTGAAGGCGGCGTGGGGCATGCGGGGAGGGCCCTTGCGCCCGGTCTGGGGATCGAGGGTGTAGAAGCAGTCACTGACCAGGGCGAGCCGATCGGACTCGCGGAACAGCCCGATCAGCCCGGGGGCGTGTCCGGGGAGGTGCACGACGCGGAAGCCGGCGATCTCATCGTCCTCGGCGACGGTTCCGGCGATGGGCACCGGGCCTGCGTCCCACGAGCTCAGCAGCCGCGGCATGAGCAGGCGACCCACCCGGTTGAGCTTGGCCATGTCGAAGTAGTGGCGGCCCCCGTCGCCCTCGGCGTCGGCGCGGTCGGCCTCGTGGCAGAGGACCGCAGCGCCCAGCTCGGCCAGCGCCGGAGCCGTCCCGCGGTGGTCCTCGTGGGCATGGCCGAGCACCACGCGGCGCACCCCGCCCATGCGCGCGCCGGCCGAGACCACCGCCTGGGACATCGAGCGCACGCCGGCGTCGAAGACGGTGACGCCCCCGTCGTCCTCGATGAGGTAGACGTTCATCGTCTTGCCCGGGAAGCCGCCGCGCAGCAGCCAGACGCCGTCGGCGATGGGCTCGGGATCCCCGGCGGCCATGGTGCGGGCCACCCGGGTCTTGGCGTTGAACGCGCCGAGCATCCGCCGCTCGCCGGTCGAGCCCTGCGGGGGCATCATCCCGAGCTGGCGGGCGATCGACATGGAGTCGGTGTAGGCGAAGTTGGCCACCAGCTTGCCGTCGCGGACCGTGCACACGTCACAGCCCCGCAGATCGATCCGGGCGCCGGTCGGGGCGATGCCCTGCCAGCTGCCGGGACCGGCGAAGGTGGCCGTCGCGCGCCAGCGCACGGCCGAGCGGTCACCCTCGGTGAGCTGGTCGACGACCTCGATATGCAAGTCGGGGAAGGCGTCGAACATCTCGGAGAAGAAGCCGCGCACCCCCCCGGGGCCGGCCAGCTCGGCCACCCCGATCATGTGGTCGCGCCCGTCCGGGGCCCAGCACGCCGCCGCTGCGTCGAGGTCGCGGGCGCCCAGGGCGTCGAAGTAGCGGCGGGCGGCGGTCGCTGTGTCGTTCTCGGCGGGGGTGGCGGACTCCATGGCTCTGACTCCTCGCTCTCGGCCGCCGGCGGGCGACGCGGCCGCCAGCCTATCCGCCCACTGGTGCCGGCTCGTCGCGCGCGTCAGTCCGTAAGCCGTTACCCCAACGCTACAACTGCAGGTGCAGGCGGAGTGCCTCGTCGACTTCGTCCATGATCGAAGCTGGGAGCCGGCCCAGGATCGGCCCGAGCCGCTTCACCGAGAGGGACCGAACCTGCTCGCCTTGGGCCTTCGAGTCGACCCGAAGCCCAGTCAGCTCCAGCGGCAGTAAGACCTGGAAGGGGAACACTCGCGTGACGTTGCTCGTGATGGGGACCACGGTGATCACGCCTCGTCCCAAGCGGGCCGCAGTCGCGTTGGCGCGGTCGTTGCTGACGACGATCGCAGGTCGGCGCTTGTCCGCCTCGCTGCCGCGTGCCGGATCGAGATCGGTCAGTCGCACCTCACCGCGCCGCATCGGTGAGCCCGTCGCCAACCGTCCCCTCCCACGCCGCTCGCTCCCCCGAGGACTCCCAGTCCTCCCATGCTGCGGCGTAGTCCTGCTCCAGGTCGGCGTGTCGAAGGAGGCGAATGGCATGCTGGAGCGCCGCAGAGCGAGATCGCAGGCCGGACGTACGGGCGTACTCATCGAGCAGGGCCACGTCCTCCTCCGACACGCTGACGCTCAGCTTCATCCGTGCCATCCTACTCAGGTAGTACATCCAGTACTACCGAGTCCACCTTTGACCCCGCAGGTCATGGCGTACTGCCTCGCCGACCTCGAGCGGGGGGCGAGGTCCATCGAGTCGCGGGTGACCCCGAGCGCTGGGCCCTGGTTGGCGCCCGCGCACTACCCTGAATCGATGCGGATCGACGCGATCCTCGAGGCCGGGGAGGAGCCCGTCTTCTCGTTTGAGTTCTTCCCTCCCAAGACCCCCGAGGGCGAGGCCAAGCTGTACCGGGCCCTGGAGGCGCTGCGGCCGCTGGGCCCCGACTTCGTGTCGGTCACGTGGGGCGCCGGCGGCTCCACTCGCGAGAAGACGATCGAGATCGTCACCAACCTGCGCGAGCGCCACGGGCTGGAGGCCATGGCCCACTTCACCTGCGTGGGCGCGACCGTCGAGGATCTTCACGCATCGCTGCGCCATATCGAGCGCGCCGGGATCGAGAACGTCCTCGTTCTCCGCGGCGATCCGCCCCAGGGCGTCGAGCGCTTCGAGCGGGCCGAGGGTGGCCTGGGCTACGCGTCGGACCTGGCCCAGCTGGTCACCGCCGCGCGCTACCCGTTCTGCGTCGTCGGCGCCTGCTACCCGGAGCCTCACCAGGAGGCGGCCAGCGCCGAGGCGAACCTGGAGCACATGGCGGCCAAGGTGCGGGCCGGCGTCAGCGTCCTGATCACCCAGCTGTTCTTCGACAACGCCGACTACTTCCGCTTCATCGAGCAGGCCCGCGTTGCCGGCATCGACGTGCCCATCATCCCCGGGATCATGCCCATCACCAGCGTCGCGTCGATCAAGCGGATGACGGCGATGTGTGGCGCGCGGATCCCGCCCGGCCTGCTCGTCGACCTCGAGCGGCGGGCCGAGGAGCCCGAGGCGGTGCTCGAGCTGGGCGTGGCCTACGCCACGCTTCAGTGCGCCGAGCTGCTGGCCGGCGGAGCCCCCGGCATCCACTTCTACACGATCAACCAGTCCCCGGCCACCCGGGCGATCCTCTCGGCCCTGCGGTTGCACCGGCCCTGGGACCGAGCCCGCCTGGCCGGCGCCGGGTCGGTCGGGTAGCGCTCTCCCCGCCGCAGGGTGGCGGCCGGTAGCCTGCGCTGCGGTGCAGGTTCCGCCGGACTTCGATCTCAGCGCGGCGAGCCTGCGGGCAGATGGTGCGCAGCTGGGCACCGTCGTCGAGGCGCTGGCGGCCAAGCTCGAGCTGACGCTGCCCGGGCGCACCGTCGTCCGGCGGCGGGCCCGCGGTCTGCTGTCTCGGGAGCGGCGCGTGCGCGAGGTGGAGGTCAGCCTTCCGGCCGCCAGCTTCCGGCTGGACAACGGGGACGGTCAGATCGCCTGCTGGCGCCAGAAGGTGGTGGGTGGCATATCGATAAAACGCGAGCCCCTGATGCTCGGTGACTGGCTGGCGGCCCTGACCGAGGAGCTGGACGCCTCCTCGGGCGAGACCGCACGGGCCCGCGCCGAGCTCGAGCGGCTCCTGAGCTGACGGGAGCGATATGGGCCTTCTCAATCGCAAGGGCGCCGACGATCAGGACGCGGCGGCTGACGCTGCTGGCGCACCGCCGGCGGACGCGCCGGCGACCGCGGTCGGCGCCTCGCCGCCCGATGTGCCGGCCGCCGGCTCCGAGTACCGCGCCGGGTCGGTCGAGGGGGTGCCCGAGGCCGGTCGCGCGCGCCTGGAGCAGAACAAGGCCGGCCTGTTCACCTCCGATCTTTCGGTCAACGAGTTCCTCGTGGTCCGCGAGGCGGGCTTCGATGCTGCACCGCGCGCCGAACGGCCGGCCGTTCACCAGCGATCTGTCGGGCCAGGACTTCTGGACCCTGCTGCGCACGGGTCACCGGCCGGTGGGCATGGTGATGGGCAGCTGCGTCTACCACGTGGCCCACCAGTCGATGCGCCAGGCGTTCAAGAACACCGGGCGCAACGTCGAGCTGCCCAACTTCACCCAGGCCATGTACGACGCCCGCGAGCTGGCCATGGAGCGGATGCAGAGCGAGGCCCAGGCGCTCGACGCCGAGGGCATCGTCGGGGTCCAGCTCCAGGAGCAGAGCCACGGCTGGGGCAGCCACGTGATCGAGTTCTTCGGCGTGGGGACGGCGATCGTGCCGGTGGCCACCCCTGATCCGATCCCGGTCCCCAGCCCGGTGATCGACCTGAGCACCTGAGGGTCAGATCGACGCCGAGCCGCTGCGCCTGCCAGTTCGCGCAGGCTCTGGCGCCCTGGCGCGACCCCTGTCGGCTCCTCCGTCTCGGGCATGACTCGACACAGGTGCGCGGCGTCTCGCGGGGACGCCGCGCCCTCCCTGTCGGCCCCTCCGTCGCGGGCATGACTCGGCACGCTTGGGACTGCGGTCTCGTGGGCGTCTCGATGCCCCTGCCGCCCCCACCGTCTCGGGCATAACTCGACACGCTTGGGGTTGCCGGAAGGGCGTCGAGAACCGCGCGGCCGAGCGGGCGCTTCTCGACACGCTTCGCGCCCGCCCCGATCAGTGTCGAGTTGTCCATGGCGCCTTGCCCGGGCGCGCCAGGCGAAGTGCGCGTCACCCGGGCCGACGCCCCATGGGGGGCCCTGCGGGCGGAGAGCCGGATCGCCTGCTGTCGATGCTGGCGCCACGATCGCGCGCCCAAGGGACGCCGTCTTCCAAGACCCCTTGACGGAGTATCTCCACGGGACATACTCAGTCAACGGCGAAGGTGTTGATCTCGATGCCCGATGAGCTTCTCGCGCGCGTCGACCGCGAGGCGGACCGGAGCGGCGTTACCCGCAGCGGCTTTCTCCAAGAGGCCGCCCAGCGTGAGCTGGGCTGGCCCGACCCCGTGGCGCTTGACGCCGCGCTGGACCGCGGCCGGGCCGCGCTCGTAAGCGTCGGTGCGTTTGAGTCCGCCGAGCTGATCCGAGGGGAGCGCGATGCCCGCGACGCCCGCGATCGACGTCGTTAGCGACGCCAACGTCGCGCTGAAGTGGTTTCACTCCGAGGGCGAGGAGGAGGTCGAACCCGCCCGGGCGCTGCTCGCCGGCCAGCGCGAGCGCACCGTCGCTCTGCACATCCTCGACCTCACGCCCTATGAGGTCGGCAACGCGCTCCTGCGCGGGCGGCCAGGCGTTCCAGCTGCCCGTGTCGGCGCCGTCCTCGATGCGCTCCGCGAGATCTGTCCGACGATCGCCCCCTCCAGCGACGACTTCGGCGAGGCGGCAGCGCTGGCCGAAGAGCACCAGGTGACCCTCTACGACGCCGCCTACGCCGCCGTCGCACGCCGTTGCGGCACACAGCTCGTCACGCTGGATCGCGAGCTGCTGCGCGCCGCACTGGGACGACGACCGAGCGACCTGGCAGCGGAGCTGAGGCAAGCATGACCGCCCAGATCACTGGTGAGCCAGGGTGGGGGGCGGCGATCGTGCCGGTGGCCACCCCGGATCCGATCCCGGTGCTCAGCGCGGTGATCGACCTGAGCACCTGAGCAGACGGGTGGCCCTGCGGCGAGGACGCGCAGAGCGGCGGCGGGACGGACGCGGCGCGACGGCGGGGACGCGCGGCCGCACCGGGGCCAGAACCAGACCGTCGTTCCCACAGCACTTCGATCGAGGGGAGAGGTCCCTTCCCTACGGCTAGGCTCTCAGGCTGGGTTGGACCAGTTGCTGTGGCTCCAAACGGAGTGCGACCATCACATTACGGCCGAGGCTCGCGGATCGAGCGTTCCAGTTTGCCGACGGGACGACAATCAAAGCCGGACCTGGGTCCCCGTCCTTCTGAGCGGGAGGGTCAGCCAGGCCGCTTGGCCTCACCCATCTTCATTGGTCGCGAGCCCGAGCTCCACTCCCTGATCGAGCTGGCCACCCGACCTCCCGGGGTGGCGGTGGTCGAGGGTGAGGCGGGCGTGGGCAAGACGCGGTTGGTCAGAGAACTGATCGACCACCCAAGCGTCGCCAAGCGTCGAATCATCGTCGGCCGCTGCTACCCGATGCGCGACCCCTTCCCCCTCGGGCCCGTGATCGAGGCCCTCCAGGGCACCGAGGGTCTGCCGCCGAGCGCTCCCCTCAGCGCCGTCGCAGGAGCAGTGAGGCCATTGTTGCCTGAGCTCGGTCGTCATCTGCCCCGGCGCCCGCCTCCGTTGGACGATCCGCAGGCGGAGCGTCATCGTCTCTTCCGCGGGCTGCGCGAGCTGCTCGGCGCGCTGGGCCCCACGGTCTGCGTCCTGGAGGATCTGCACTGGGCGGATGAGGGCACGCTCGAGCTCTTGCCGTTCCTCGTCTTCAACCAGCCTGAGACGCTGATGCTGGTCCTCACGCATCGCAGCGAAGAGCCGAGCCGCTGCTCCTGGATCCAAGCGTCCCTCGCGCGGGATCTGGGAGCGACGTCGAGGACGATCATCGAGCTGGCGTCGCTGTCTTGGAAGGAGGTGCGAAGGCTCGTATCGGCAATCCTCGGCACCGAGGATGTCTCAGAGGAGTTCGCATGCGCTCTGCACGCGCGGACCGGGGGGATCCCCTTCGCCGTTGAGGAGGTCGTGAGGCTCCTCCGAGAGCGAGGCGAAGTGGCGCTCGTCAACGGGCCGTCGCCGGGGCGGGCGCTGGCGCGGCTCGACGTTCCGCCGGGGCTGCGGCGTTCGGTCATCGAGCGGATCGGATCTCTCGGTCCCGATGCTCGGCTGATGGCGGGGGCCGCGGCCGTCCTGGGACGGCCGGGTCGCGAGGAGCTGATGGCAAAGCTCGCGGGGCTTGGACCGCGGCGCGGTGCGAAGGCCATCATCTCGGCCTTGTCCTGCGCGGTGCTGGAGGAGAAGCAGGAAGGTCTCTACGGCTTTCGCCACCCGCTGGCCGCCCAGGCTGTCTATGAGCAGATTCCGCGCCCGGAGCGACGACGGCTCCATCTTCGCGCCGCCCAGGCACTCGAATCGGGGCGCGAGCCGCGTCCGCTCGGGCAAGTCGCCCACCACTACAAGCAGGCGGGTCGTGTTCGGCAGGGTCTGCGCTACGCCGAGGCCGCCGCCGAGGCTGCCAGCTCGCAGGGAGACGACCGCACCGCCGTGCGCATCCTTCAGGACGTGCTGGTGGCCGCCGAGCTGCCTCGCGCCACGCGAACGCGGATGGCGCTGAAGCTGGGGGAGGCGGCATGTCTGGGCCGCATTCCCGGCGTGGCGATCCCGTTCCTGCGGGAAGCCCTCGACAACGGCCCGCTCCCGGCGGGGGTCCGCGGAGAGTTGAGGTTCTCGCTGGGGAGGGTGCTGTGGTCGGCGGGGGAGCTCTCCTCCGCCTTTGACGAGATGACGCGCGCCGCCGCGGAGCTGCGCGCGCGACCGGGGCGCGCCGCCGCGGTGATGGTGGTCCTCGCGGCGGCGGATTCGAGAATGCACGCCAACGGCGATGGTCAGCTGCTGCAGCTGGACCGTGCGTCAGGGCTCGCCCACGACGATCCGGCCGTCCAGGTCGCGGTCCGGGCGGCGCGGGCGTACGTTCTGCTCTATCGCGGTGACCCTGCTGGCTGGCGAGTTGTCCAGGATCTGCCGTGGAGCGCGAGCTCGTTGCAGCAGAGGCGAGCTCTCCTCTGGGCCTGCAGCACTTATCTGCCGCAGGTCGCGGTGCGCCTTGGCTATTACCGGCGCGCGGACTCCCTGCTTTGCGAAGGTGTCCGGATCAGTCACGAGATGGACCACGGGCGATTCGCTGTGGAGCTGGCCACACGCAGGGCGTGGCTCGATTGGAGCAGCGGCCGCTGGCAAGGACTCGAGGCAACGGCGAGGGAGCTGATGGACGCCAGTCTTGAGCTGCCCGGGCGACTCGCAAGCAGCGAGCTGACCCTGGCCTGGCTGCTGCTCGTTCGCGGTGAGCTCAACGCGGCTGAGCGGAGCTTCCAATCGGTGCTGGAGTTCGTCCGCACGCGGGCGCCGGCCCCTCTCGCGACGAGCATGACCGGCCTGGCCACGATTCAGCTTGCGCGCGGAAACCCCGACCGGGCGCGCGAGCTCGCCACCCAGGCTCTCGTCACGATTCGCGAGAAGGGGCTCTGGACTTGCGCATCCACCCTGGCGCCAATCGCCGTAGATGCCCTCGTTGCCTGCGGCAGGACAGCGGAGGCAGGGGACCTGACTCGCGAGTACGGTCGGGGACTGCGCGGGCGTGATGCTCCTGCCGCGAGGGCCGCTCTCGCCGTCTGCCGGGGAGCCCTCGCGCAAGCAGAGAATCGCCGCGATGTCGCCATCGATCATTTCGCGCGGGCAGAGCGCGCCTGGAGGCGTCTTCCCGCCCCCTACCAAGCGGCCAAGGCGCGGGAGCGCCGCGGCTGGTGCCTGCTCGGCCAGGCAGGCGAAAGGGGAAGCGACCAGCTGCTGGACGCGCTCGTGGAGCTCGACACCCTTGGCGCGGCCTGGGACGCCGCCAGGGTGCGCGCCGGGCTCCGCAATCATGGACTCAGCGCTCCCCACCCCTCGCGGCGCGGACGTCCAGCGTACGGGAAGGGCCTCTCGCCACGGGAAGCGGAAGTCGCCCGGTTGGCAGCCGGCGGCGAGACCAACAAGGAGATCGCGAGGGTGCTGTTCATATCTCCCCGCACCGTCGAGAAGCACGTCGCGTCGGCGCTCATGAAACGGGGCGTGGCGTCGAGGAGGGACCTGACCGCAAAGCCGTCGCCGCCCGGCGCGCCAGCTCAATAAAATGGGTAGCCACTACCCATGGACAGCAGCGGCAGGTTTCGAGAGCCTCTCACGCTTCCGATGAACGGCGTCAGATGCAGACAGGATTGCTCGGGGTCAGGTCAGGTCGTCATGGCTCCTGCGCCGTGAACGCAGGCCAATTGACGGGACCGCCCCAGATGACGGTGGCCGCCGGCTGCGCAAGTCTCTCCGGGTCCGGCCGGAGGGGATCGGTGCGCGAGACCCGTTGGCCGGCGCGGTTGGCTGGGTTGGCGTTGCTCGCTGCTGTGCTGCTGGGCGCGCTCCTGGCGGATCTGGGTCCCACGGTGAGATCGCAGGACCGCGGTGTCCCGGCGCTGGGCGCTGACCTTCCGCAGTTCTCGCCATTCTCGGCCGGCCTGCTGGTCTCGCCCGGATCCGGGCCCGCCCGGGGTTCTGCGGCGTTGCCCGCGGCGCGACGTCGGGAGCTCTCCTCGGCCTACGGGCGCCTGCCGCTCGCTTTCGAGGTGAACCGGGGTCAGAGCGATCCGCGCGTCAGATTTGCCTCTCGGGGGGACGGCTATGCGCTTGCCCTGGGCGAGCGGGGACCGACACTCTCCGTGGCCAGGCATGGGGCCCACGGCGGCCATGGGGCCCCGGCCGGCGCATTGGGGATGGGCTTCGTGGGCGGCCGGCGGACGCCGGTGGTCGGGTCGGGGCGGCTGCCGAGCCGCGTCAACTATCTGATCGGCAAGGACCCCCGCCGCTGGCATACCGACGTGCCGACCTACTCGGAGGTCTCCTATCGTGGCGTATGGTCGGGAATCGACGTGAGCTTCTATGGGCACCAGCGCCAGCTCGAGTACGACTTCAGGTTGCGACCCCACGCCGACCCGCGGCAGATCACGCTGAGGCTGTCGGGCGCCCGTCGCCTCCGGCTCGACCGCCGGGGAGACCTGGTCATCGGGTTGCGCGGCGGGACGGTGCGCGAGCTCGCCCCTCGCGCCTACCAGCGAATCGCCGGCGGGCGAAGAGCGGTGGCGAGCCGCTACGTCCTCCTCCCCGGCCACCGGATCGCGGTGCGCGTGGGCGCCTATGACCGTCGGCGGCCGCTGGTCATCGATCCCGCCCTTACCTACGGCACCTACCTGGGGGGCAGCGACGTTGACTTCTCCGACGCCGGAAGCGCTGCCGTGGACTCGGCCGGCAGCCTCTACTTCGGGGGGGTGACCTACTCGTCTGACTTCCCCGCCACCCCGGGCGCCTTTCAGACCGCCAGCGGCGGCGCCCGCGCCATCGGCTACGTGGCCAAGCTCAACCCCACCGGCTCGGCGTTTGACTACGTCACCTACCTCGGTGGCGGCAAGGACAGCGGCGGCAAGCCCAGTACGGGCGCCTTCCAGGGCCTGGCCGTCGATCCGGCGGGGGACGCCTACGTGTCTGGCGGGACCAACTCGGTCGACTTCCCGGTCACCACCGGCGCGTTGCAGACCACCAACGGCGGCGGTCAGGACGCGGTCATGGCCAAGCTCAACCCCAGCGGCTCGGCGCTCGTCTACTCCACCTACCTGGGCGGCAGCGGCGACGACTTCGGAACCGGGTTCGCCCTGGACGCCGGGGGCGACGCGTATATGAGCGGCTCGACCACCTCGACCAACTTCCCGACCACCGCCGGCGCCTTCCAGACCGTCAGCGGCGGGGCCCGGGACGGGTTCGTGGTCAAGCTCAACCCCGTCGGGTCGGCGCTTGTCTACTCGACCTACCTCGGCGGCAGCGGCGAGGATGGGCCAGGTCAAGGCATCGCGCTGGACGGGAGCGGCGACGCGTACATCACCGGCTCGACGAACTCGACCGACTTCCCCACCACCGTCGGTGCCCCCCAGCGGACGTTTGGCGGCGGGCCCCATGACGCTTTCATCGCCAAGCTCAACCCCGTCGGGTCGGCGCTTGTCTACTCGACCTATCTGGGCGGCAGCGGCGACGACGTAGCTCACGGGATCGCGGTGGACGCGAGCGGCGGGGCGGATGTGATCGGGTACGCCGAGTCGAGCGACTTCCCCACCACCGCCGGCGCGTTCCAGCCCACGTTCGGGGGCGGCATCCGCAACGCGTTCGTCGCGCGGCTCAACCCGGACGGCTCGCGATCGTATGTCACCTATCTGGGTGGTGCTGGGAGGGACGTTGGATGGGCGATCGCGGTGGACTCCGTCGGAGCCGCCTACGTCGTCGGAGGGACCACCTCGACCAACTTTCCCCTCACCGCCGACGCGTTGCAGCCCACCTACGGAGGCAGCGGTGGCGGAGGGGCGACCGGAACGGGCGACGGCTTCGTGGCGAAGCTCAATCCCCGTGGCTCGGCGCTCGTCTACTCGACCTACCTGGGTGGCAGCGCGTTCGATCTCGCCATCGGCATCGCGGTGGACGGGAGCGGCAACGCCTACGTGATCGGGTCGACCTCCTCGACCAACTTCCCCACCACACCCGGCAGCGCCCAGCCCGCCAAGAACCCCAACAACGACGCGTTCGCGGTCAAGATGCCCACGCCGCCAGTGCTGCGGTCGACGTCGACGGCGGTGTCGTGCTCGCGCGGGACGGTCCCGCTCTCCAGCGCGACCAGTTGCACGGCGACTGTCACCGACACCGACGGCGGACCGACGAGCACGCCGTCGGGCACCGTGACCTTTGCCACCAGCCAGAGCGGCGGCTTCGGCTCAGGGGCCAGCTGCACGCTGAGCGCCACCAGCACCGCCGGCCCGGCGTCCTGCCCGGTCTCCTACACCCCGTCGGCAGCGGGGTCGGGCACCCACGCCATCACCGCCAGCTACGGCGCCGACGCCAGGCACGCCACCAGCGCCGCCAATACGACCGTCGGCGTCAGCGTGCCGCCCGCCGGCAGCCAGCCCAGCGGCAACCGGCCGCCGCCGAGAAGGTCCCCGGCGCTGGTCGCCAAGGTGACACGCCGCCTGCTCCCCGATCTCACGTGCGTTGATCATCGCCGCTTCAGCTTCCCGGTGCGCCAGACGCGCAGCGCCAACGGCAACGTGATCCGCGTCACCGTCTACGTGGGCAAGAAGAAGGTCAAGGCCATCACGGGAGCCAACATCCGCAAGGTGACCATCACCAGACTGCCCCGCGGGCGGTTCACGGTCAAGCTCGTGACGGTGACCGCCAAGAACGTCCAGATCACCGCGACCCGCACCTACCGTGCCTGCCGCAAGGGCCAGCGCAGCGAGCTCAAGCGCAGGCATCACCACAAGCGGCGCTGAACCGGGAGTGACGGCACGGGCCATGCGCACGCCGCGCGCGCTCGTCCTGTCGCGCGCGCTCCTCCTGCTGGCCGGCGTGGCGATCGCTCTTCCCGCCAACGCGTCGGCGCAGCAGGCTTCTCAACCGAGCTGGCCGGCGGCGGGAGCCATCGCGACCGGCCAGTACCACAGCTGCGCGGCGCTCGCCGAGGGCAGCGTGCGCTGCTGGGGCTACGGCGGCGACGGGGCGCTGGGCTACGGTGACACGAACAACGTCGGCGACGACGAGACCCCGGCCTCGGCCGGGCCGGTCCACCTGGGCCTCGGACGCACGGCCAAGGCGATCAGCGCCGGCAGTGTCCACACCTGCGCGCTGCTGGATGACGGCAGCCTGCGCTGCTGGGGCTACGGCGGCGACGGCCGGCTCGGGTACGGCAACACCGACAGCGTCGGGGCGAGCCAGACGCCCGCCTCGGTCGGCCCGGTCGACCTGGGTCGTGACCGCACAGCGGTGGCGATCAGCGCCGGCAGCTACCACACCTGCGCGATCCTCGATGACGGCGGCGTCCGTTGCTGGGGCTTTGGCGCCTATGGCCAGCTCGGCTACGGCAACAGGGAAAGCCTCGGCGCTACGCCGGCCACCACCCCCGGCAAGGTCGGTCCGGTGGACCTCGGCGGCCACAGGGCGGTCGCGATCAGCGCCGGCGGTCGCCACACGTGCGCGATCCTCGATGACGGCAGCGTGCGCTGCTGGGGCCTTGCCTTCAATGGCCAGCTCGGGTATGGCAACAGCAACGACGTTGGCGCAACGCCAGATACCCCGCCAGGCAAGGCCGGTCCGGTCGATCTCGGTCCCCGGCGCACCGCCAAGGCGATCAGCGCCGGTTTTGACCATACCTGCGCCGTGCTCGACGACGGCAGCGTCCGCTGCTGGGGCCGCGGCTTCAATGGCCAGCTCGGCTACGGCAACACGGAAGACGTTGGGGTGAGCCAGACGCCCGGCTCGGTCGCCCCGGTCTACCTGGGGCCTGGCCGCACGGCGGTGGCGATCAGCGCCGGCATGGATCACACCTGCGCGACCCTCGCTGACGGCAGCGTGCGCTGCTGGGGCTACGGCGCCGACGGCCGCCTGGGCTATGGCAGCCAGAACAACATCGGCGATATCCAGCCTCCGGGGTCGGTGGGGCCGGTGGACGTGGGCTCTGGTCGCACCGCCAAGGCGATCGGCGCGGGCCTGGCGCACTCCTGCGCGCTGCTTGACGATGACACCGTGCGCTGCTGGGGCTACGGCGCCAACGGCCGGCTCGGCTACTGCAGCACGCGCAATGTCGGCGATACGCCAGCCACGATCCCGGGCACGGTAGGACCGGTCAACCTCGAGCCCGGCGATGGCGGTGCCGGCTGTGCCAGCTCCGGGGCGGCGCCCGGTGGTTCCTCGCCGAGTGGTGGGTCGCCAAGCGTTGCTTCGGGCGCGGTGTCGGGCAGAGGCGCGGCTCCGACCACGCGGAGGAGGCCGATCCCGGTGGTCGCCGCAGACGCGGCCCGAGCACGTGGTCTGCGCAGCTGCCTGACCACGGTGGCAAGCCACGCCAAGCAGCGAAGCCTGGCGCGCCATGGTTCGGTGCACAAGCGCGCAAAGACCAGACGCCAGCTCAGACGCCACGCAACCAGCGGGCGCCGGCGCTGTCTGCATCTCTACGGGCGCACCCCCGGAGGGGTCACAGGGCTACGAGCCCGTGCTCTGTCGGAGACTCAGATTGAGCTTGACTTCAACGCGCCGGGCACCGACGCCAACCATTCACCCCCCGCCCACAGCTACCTCATCAAGCAGTCCCTTCGCCCCATCCGCGGCGCCCGCGACTTCGTGCGCGCCCAGATCCTGTGCGGGGGGGAATGTCGCTTCACCGTCTCCAGCGTCGGCGGCAAGGTCTCGCTCACCGTCACCGACCTACGACCCCACACCACCTACTACTACTACGCCGTCGCCGCCCGCGACGACATCTCAGCCAGACCTGGCCCACGCTCCCGGACCGTAAAGGCCAGGACCGGCTGAGGACCACACCCAGATCCCGTCCGACCGAACCGCGCGCCAAGCCCACGCCGCCGAGCTCAGACGCCGGCGAGGAGCGGTCACGCGTACTGCGCGTCCCGGATCGTCCCCAATGGTTGTCTCAGCCGCTGAACGCCCGCCCGGCTGGATCACTGGTATGGGCCAGGGGGACTACGATGCCTCTGACCCCCGCCCGCCCGTCGCCGGGTTGTCCTCTCCGGGCGCTTGGATGGGCAGTCCCTGGGCGACCTGGGGGCGTCCCGCCACCTCGTAGCGCACGTCGACCGAGTCGTTGTTGCCATAGGTGCCGATGCCGAACGCGCCCAGCAGCCAGCGCCCGGCGCCCAGGCGCCTCTCCTTCTCCAGCGGGCGGTCGAAGAGGAGGGTGGGGCCCTGGCGCGCGTAATCGATCCCCTCGCGCTGGGCCACCCCGTTGACGAAGACCTGGAAGGGCTCGCGGACCTGGGCAGGAAGGGTGACCCGCCAGCGCTCGGACATCCTCCCGATGCTGGCAGGCCCGCGAGCACGACGCGCGCCCATCCCGCCGCCTCACCCCGCCGCCCCGCCGCCTACCCTCCCGCTGCGTGGCCGCCCCGCTCCTGCACCCGGGCGACACCGTCCGCCGCTCCGAGCGCGCGCGGCGCGTCCGCGTCTGCGTCGAGCCCGACGGCGCGCTCACGGTCACCCTCCCGCGGCGAGCGCCGGTCCGCGCCGCCGAGGACGCTGTCCTCGAGCTGGCCCCCTGGATCGAGCGCCGGCGCCGGGCGCTGGAGGCCGCCCGGGCCGATCAGGAGCGGCCGGCGGGCACCGTGCCCTACCTGGGGGCCACCCTCGCCCTCGCGCCCGAGCCGGGCCGCACCCGCGTGCACCGGGTCGGGGACACGCTCAGGATCCCCGCGGCGGCCGCGCAGCAGGGTCCGGCGCTGGAGCGCTGGTACCGCCGCCGCGCCCGAGCCGAGATCGAGCCTCGCCTCACGGCGGCCTGTGCCCAGGCTGGCCTGGGGCGCCACACCGCCCTGACCATTCGCAACCAGCGCACGCGCTGGGCCAGCTGCTCGCCCGACGGCGCCATGAGCTTCAACTGGCGCCTGCTCCTGGCGCCGGCCGACGTCCTGGACTACGTGGTCTGGCACGAGGTCTGCCACCTCGCCGTTGCCGATCACTCGCCGCGCTTCTGGGCGCTGTTGGCCGGTCATCGGCCCGGCTATCGCGAGCCTCAGAGCTGGCTGCATCACTACGGAGCAACCCTCACCGTCTGACCGTCCCGGCCCGCCCGGCGCGGGGGGGCTCGCCAAGCATGGTAACGACCATCCCCGTCGGACCCAGACTGACGCGGCAGCCGGCGAGCAAGTTGTTGGCCAGCGACCACCGCGCGATCAGCCATCGCCCGAACCGCAGCGCGGGATCTCACGCCTTCGCCCGGTCGCCAGACACGCGAGCCGACCGCCCCGAGACGCTACCACTCGTACAGTAAGTGAGTGGTGCATATATGTGGAAGACATTCACCGGCCGCGCGAGGATCTCCGGTCGGCGGCTGACCCCTGTCTCGGTCGTCTGGGCCAATCCTGGCTTGTTGTGCGTGATAGGGTCGTAAGCTCTGGCGGGTATGAGCCCTCGAAGCGATCCGGCGGGCGATTTACCCCGCTGGACAGCAGGGAAGGACTTGCGTTGACGTCTCTGGTTGAAGCCGACCCTCAGGAGGTGGTTGCCTTCAAGGGGCGCTACCGCGCGCCGACGGTCGGGGAGATCGATCCGAGCTTTATCCACATGCACCCCGCGGTGATGGAGCGGTCGGGCTTCGAGGCGCTGGAGCACTACAACGAGCCGGTGGAGCCCCGGGTCTTGGACGCTTTTGACTACGGGCGGCAGGCGGAGGTGACGGTCGAGAGCGCTGAGGACTTCATCTCCGCGATCCAGAGCAGGCTGACTCGGGCCGAGACCGTCTATGACAGGGTCTTTGACATCATGGGCTCGAAGCGTTTTCGCGCGGGGACGGTGACGCAGACGCGGTTTGACGAGAACAAGGAGCTGTTCCGGCCGACCGTGGAGAAGCGGATGAAGGAAGGCTTGCCGTTGGAGTTCGTGCTGCCGTCGTTTCCGTTCAAGCACAAGAATCCGGTGAAGGTGAGCAGGAGGTCTCCGGACATGGCTGAGCTGCTGTGCCTCTGTCGCCTCCACGAGATCTGCCACGCGCTGAGGTGCGTCTATGAGCCGGGCGCGAAGTTCGTGGTCATCTCGGATGGGATGGTGTACCGCGACATGTTCGCCGTCACCGAGCATGAGGCGCTCAGCTACCGTGATCGCAGCAAGCAGATGGTTGGCCAGCTGGGCTTTGAGGACTCGATCGAGGTCACCGACATGGAATATCTGGTCGACTCCAGACGAGAGCTCTTTGACTTCGTCCAGGAGCGGCTGGAGCCGGTGTTCGCCGATTGGTGGCGCGCGAATCCGGACAGTCTGCGTCGGGCGAGCTTGATTCAGGCGTCCACGGCGAACGTCAATACGGCGGAGTCGGTCACGCACGACCTGGTTCAGATGGCGACCAAGGATGTGCTGCTCGACACCCAGGAGCAGGACGCCGTCTCCACCCTGGAGACGATCAAGACCCAGACGGTCGAGCGCGCGGAGAAGGGGGCCTTTCAGTTTGCCCTCTTCATGTACGTGCTCAAGGAGATCAACCTGGTGGCGTCGTGTTACCCCGGCGCAGTCCGCGCCACCGTCCATCCCAAGCCGACGCACTGGGGCCTGCACCTGGTCAACCGTGACAGCCGGGTGTTTCCCTGGCAGGGCGTCGCCTACCAGAACGACAACGGCCAGTGGCGGATCAAGTACGAGTTCGAGGTCACGCGGGCGCGGGCCACTCCCGTCCATGTTCGAGGCGACGACGACCTGTTCCCGTTCTACTACGAGCACTCAGACCTGCCCGCGGCGCGATGACCAAGACGATCGCTGCGCCGCGTCACATCGCGGCGCTCAGTGGCGTCCCAGCGCCCGTACGCCGCAACGTCCTGTTGCTCGCGGGCGGGCTGGCCGCCCTGTACGGGATGGTCGAGCTCGCCTCGGCGGTGGCGACGTTGACCTTCGTTTCGGCCGGCGGGTCACGGCGCTTCGCCGGCTTGGCGCCGGCGGTGTTCTTGGCCAGCGCGGCGCTCGCGGCGCTTCCCGCCGGCCGGTCGATGGACCGGTTCGGTCGGGCTCCGATCCTGCGTGTCGGCTTCGGCGTGGGCTTCGGCGGGTCGCTGATGGCAGCGCTCGGCGCCTTCTCATCGTCGTTGCCGGTAGTGGTGCTCGGCTTCGTGATGGTGGGCGCGTCGACGGGGACGGTCATGCTCAGCCGCGCCGCGGCCGCCGACATGTATGGTCCCGACCGGCGCGCGCAGGGCATCGCGCTGGTCCTGTTCGGGGCTGTGTTCGGCGCCGTCCTGGGACCCGCGGTCTTCGTCCCACTAGTCGCCGCCGGTGCATTGAAGGACTCTTCGTCGCTGGGGCCGGCGTGGATCGGTGCCGCGGGCTTCATGGTGGTGGGCCTCGGCCTCATGATGCGGGTCCGACCCGACCCACAGCAGATCGCCCGCGAGCTGGCGCCCCAGCCCGACGCGGCGGCGTCGCCGGGGGCCTCCATACGGCAGCTCGTCAGCCAACCGGGGATCCGCAGCGCGCTGGTCGGCGCCGTGGCAAGCTGGGCGGTGATGGTCGCGCTCATGACCCTCGCCGGCTCGGCCCTCGTGGCCCATGGCCATGACCGGGTCGCCATCTTCCCGGCGCTCAGCGCACACTTCGTGGGCATGTTCGCCCTCTTTCCGCTCGTGGGGTCAGTCATTGAGCGCGTGGGCCGCGCTCGCGCCCTGATGGCGGGGCTCATCCTGCTGGCGGCTTCGGCCCTCTCGCTGGTGGGCGCGCTGGACAGCGTCGCGCTCACCTCGGTGGCGATGTTCGCCATCGGCCTGGGCTGGAGCTTTGCCTACGTGGCGGCCACCACTGCCCTGACCGAGAGCACCAGCGCGGCGGGGAGGGGCAAGCTGCTGGGCCTCTCCGACCTGCTCTCGGGCCTCGCCGGCGCCGGTCTCACCGTCGCGGCGGGCGCCGCACTCGACTCTGACGGGATCGCGGTGGTGGGCGTGACCGGAGCGCTCGTGGCCGGGGCCGCTGCCCTGTTCATCGCCCGGGCGCGCTTCCAGCCGGCTTGAGCGCCATCGCGCGGCGAGGCGCCCAGCGACCCGCGGCCGTGGTGTTCGATGCCGATGGCGTCCTCATCGACACCGAGTCGGCCTGGGCGGCCGCTCGCCGCGCGCTCTTCGAACGCCACGGCAGGCGATTCGGTCGGGTCGAGGACCGCCAGGCGCTGGGCGGCGGGGTCGCCGGAACCGGGCGCATGCTCAGCGAGCTTCTCGACCGACCCAATTGCACACACCAACTCAGCGAGGAGCTCCTCGCACTCCTTCTCGACCAAGCCCAGCGGGACCCCCCGCGTCCGCTCCCAGGCGCCATCGGCCTCCTCGGGGAGCTGCGCGGCCAGCTTCCGATCGCAGTGGCCTCAAACTCACCGCGCGTACTGCTCGCACAGAACCTGGACGCAGCGGGTCTGGGCGGTCTCCCAGACCTCATCCTCGGCGGCGACGAGGTGGGCTATCCCAAGCCCGCGCCCGACCTGTACCTCACCGCCAGCAAGCGGCTTGGAGTGAAGCCGAGCGAGAGCCTCGCAATAGAGGACTCTCCGGCCGGCGTGGCCGCCGCGCGAGCCGCCGGGCTCTACGTGATCGGCATAGAGACGCGCCCCGACGTCACCCTCCACGCCCACCAGGTCGCCGATTCACTCAACGACCCCGCGCTGCGCGCACGGCTCGGCATCGCCGAAGAGACCAAGCGGTGACGAGCTGACCGTCGCAAGCCTGGATTCGGTACCCTCCAGCCGAGGTCACGTTCGCTCACCACCCTGTGCCCGGGTAGCCCAATCGGCTGAGCGCTTCCACTGTACGGGAGAGGAGCTGGTTCGAATCCAGCCCCGGGCTCATACTCAGCATCCACAGAGGCCGAAGGCCCGAGTTGCCGGCCCGGGCGTCGGCCCCGCCCGCATTGCCGAGACGGAGGCAGCGCCCCCGCCAGCAGACTTGACGCCCGGCCCGGGCCGGCAGATTTCACCAGCCGACCGTCTCGGCCCGGTATCGTCGCTTGCCGGACGGAGAAGCCAGCGCCCAGACGCGGCGAGGGCCAGGGACGGTCAGCGAGCGTGCCGGGTAGACCAAATCCCGAGAAGCGCCCGCGCTCGTCCCGGGCCACCACCCCTTCTCCCTCACCCAAGAATCCAGGAAAGGCAGACCCCCTCATGAGCGCCACGGCATCGGTCAACCAGCGTCTCGCCCGCCTGACGGCCGAGGGCACCAGCATCTGGCTGGACCAGATCCGGCGGGCGCTGATCGAGGGCGGCGAGCTCCAGCGGCTGGTGGAGGAGGACTCACTGCAGGGGGTGACCTCCAACCCGTCGATCTTCGAGAAGGCGATCCTCGGCTCCGACGACTACGACGAGGAGCTGAAGGCCATGGCCCGCGAGGGCCTGGACGCCCGTGAGATCTACCGCCAGATCGCCGTCCGCGACGTCCAGTTGGGCTCGGAGGTCCTGCGCGCGGTCTGGGACCGCACTGACCACGCCGACGGCTTCGTCTCCCTCGAGGTCTCCCCGGACATGGCCCACGACACCGAGCGGACGCTGCATGAGGCGCGGATGTACTCAGAACGGGTCGATCGCCCCAACGTGATGATCAAGATCCCCGGCACCACCGCCGGCGTGCCGGCGATCGAGCAGGCCATCTACGAGGGCATCAACATCAACGTGACGCTGCTGTTCTCCACCGAGAGCTACGTCAACGTGGCCGAGGCCTACATCCGAGGCCTGGAGCGCCGCCACGCGGAGGGCAAGAGCCTCGACATCCACTCGGTCGCCTCGTTCTTCGTGTCGCGCGTGGACACCGAGGTGGACGGGCGCCTGGAGGCCATGGGCGGTCACGACGAGCTCCTGGGCAAGGCGGCGCTGGCCAACGCCCGCGCCGCCTACGCCCGCTTCACCGAGATCTTCGAGGGCGAGCGCTTCGCCGCCCTGCGCGAGGCCGGCGCCTTCGTCCAGCGACCCCTGTGGGCGTCCACCGGCGTCAAGAACCCGCGTTACCCCGACACGCTCTACGTAGACCAGCTGGTCTGCCCCCACACGGTGAACACCATGCCCATGCCCACGCTGCACGCGGTGGCCGACCACGGCGAACCGCGCCCGGGCTCGGGCTCGGAGGACCCCACCTCCGTGCTCGAGGCCCTGGCCGAGGCCGGCATCGACATGGAGGAGGTCACCCAGAAGCTGCTCGAGGACGGGATCAAGACCTTCGAGGGAGCCATGGGCGAGCTGCTCGGGGGCGTGGAGGATCGGCGCGAGGCGGTGGTCACCCACCGGCCCCCGGCCATCAAGGCGGCCATCCCGACCGAGCTGGTGGAGCCGCTGGCCGCCCGGGTCAAGCGCGCCGAGACCGACAAGGTGGCCCAGCGCGTCTGGCGCCGTGACGAGACGCTGTGGGGCGGCCCGGCCCCGGAGATCGGCAACCGGCTGGGCTGGCTGACCATCCACGAGACCATGCTCGAGCACGCGGGCGAGCTCGACGCCTTCGTCGCAGACGTCCGGGCCGCGGGGATCACCGAGGTCGTCCTGCTGGGCATGGGCGGCTCGAGCCTCGGGCCCGAGGTCATCCGCCGCTCCTACGGGGAGATCGATGGTGCTCCGCGCCTGTCGGTCCTCGACTCCACCGACCCCCGGGCGGTGGCCGAGCTCGAGGGGCGCCTCGACCTCACAAAGACGCTGTTCGTCGTCTCCTCCAAGTCCGGGGGGACGATCGAGACGCTGTCGCACTTCCGCTACTTCCACGCGCGCGTGACCGAGGCGGTGGGCGAGGCCGAGGCCGGCCGGCACTTCGTCGCCGTCACCGACCCGGGCAGCCCGCTGGTCGAGCTGGGCCGCGCGCACGGGTTCCGCCGCGTGTTCGAGAACGACCCGGACATCGGTGGGCGCTACTCGGTGCTCTCCTACTTCGGACTCGTCCCCGCCGCGCTCATGGGCGTGGCCATGGACGCCCTGCTGCACCGCGCCCAGGTGGCCGAGCAGAACTGCACGAGCTATGACTCCTCGGAGTCCAACTCCGGGCTGTGGCTGGGCCTGATGATGGGCGAGCTGGCGCGCCAGGGCCGCGACAAGCTGACCTTCGTGGTCTCCGAGCCGATCTCGAGCTTCGGGCTGTGGGTCGAGCAGCTGGTGGCCGAGAGCACGGGCAAGCACGGGCGCGGCATCCTGCCCGTGGCCGACGAGCCGCTGGGCGACCCCGACGCCTACGGCTCCGATCGCGTCTTTGCCTACCTGCGCAACGGCGACGACCCCGACGCGGCGCTGGACGCCAAGGTTGCCGCGCTCTCCGATGCGGGTCACCCCACGGTGACCCTGGCCGTCCACGGAGCGGCGGACCTGGGCCGGGTGTTCTTCTTCGCCGAGTTCGCCGTGGCGGTGGCGGGCTGGGCGCTGGAGATCAACCCGTTTGACCAGCCCAACGTCCAGGAGGCCAAGGACAACACCAAGAAGGTTCTCGACGGCGTGGCCCGCGACGGGCACCTGCCCGAGCTCGAGGCGGCTGACGACGACGCGCTGGCGGCCCTGCTGGCCGACGCCGGGCCGCCGCACTACGTGGCGGTCATGGCCTACGTGCCCCCGTCGCAGGCCTTCGACGCCGCCGTGGCCCAGCTGCGGGAGGCGATCCGGGCGGCGACCGGGGCGGCGACCACCTTCGGCTACGGACCGCGCTTCCTGCATTCCACCGGGCAGTTCCACAAGGGGGGGCCGGCCACCGGACGCTTCCTCCAGCTCGTGCACGAGCCCGACTCCGACCTGGAGATCCCCGAGGCCGGCTACGGGTTTGCAACGCTGATCGGGGCCCAGTCGGCCGGGGACCTGCAGACCCTGCGCGAGCACCACCTGCCCGCCGAGCGGATCGTGCTCTCCGGCGATCTGGCCGCCGGCGCCCGGGAGCTGGCCGAGCGCATTGCCGGCCTGGCCGGCTGACGGTTTGCGGTGTTGGTGTTGAGAACTTCTATGACCGTCCAAGAGGGGGATCGCTGATGCAGATGGGGTTCGTCGGCCTCGGCAAGATGGGCGGGAACATGGTCCACCGCGTCCACCGGGACTCCGACAACGAGATGGTCGTCTTCGACTTTTCGGCCGATGCCGTCAAGGAAGCCGAGAGCCACGGGGCCAGCGCCGCGTCCTCGCTGGAGGAGATGGTGGAGAAGCTGACCGCGCCGCGCGCGGTGTGGATCATGGTCCCGGCCGGCGAGGCGACCCAGTCGACCATCGACACCTTGGTCGGGCTGCTGGGCGAGGGCGATCTGATCGTCGACGGGGGCAACTCGAAGTGGAGCGAGTCTCGCGACCGGGCCGCCGCCTGCCGCGAGCACGGGATCGAGTTCGTCGACGTCGGCACCAGCGGCGGGGTGTGGGGCCTTCAGGTCGGCTACTGCATGATGGTCGGCGGCTCGAAGGAGGCGGTGGACCGCGTCGCCCCCATCCTCGACGTGCTGGCCCCACCGGACGGTTGGGGGCACATGGGCGACTCGGGCGCGGGCCACTACGTGAAGATGGTCCACAACGGTGTCGAGTACGGGATGATGCAGGCCTACGCCGAGGGCTTCGAGGCCATGCACGCATCCGACTACGACCTCGACATGGCCCAGATCGCCCACCTGTGGAACCACGCCTCGGTGGTGCGCTCCTGGCTGTGCGAGCTGGCGGCCAACGCCTTCGAGGCCGAGGGCAACGACCTGGAGAAGCTCGAGGGCTGGGTGGCCGACTCGGGCGAGGGGCGCTGGACGATCGAGGACGCCATGGCCCACGACGTCCCCACGCCGGTGATCACCGCCGCACTCTACGCCCGCTTCTACTCGCGCCGCAACGGCGACTACACCGCCCGTGTGCTGGCCGCCCTGCGCAACCAGTTCGGCGGCCATGCCGTGCGGGCGGCGGCCGGGGATGCGCCGGGCAAGGCCGCGGGCCACCAGGACGGCTGATTCGGCGGCAGGCAGACGGTGGTCGAGGCCGCCCTGGCCTGCATCACCTCGCCACCCTGAACATCGACCGTGGGCTGGCGAGGTCCTGCACCCCTGGCCTGCATCACCTCGCCACCCTCAACATCGGACCCAGGGCGAGATCCTGCAGCCCTGGCCTGCATCACCTCGCCACCCTGAACATCGACCGAGGGCTGGCGAGATCCTGCAGTACGCCCGTGCGCCTTAACTCGCTTCCGGTGGCATTCCGGGTCGATCATCGCACCGAGGCCGCGGTCGCGGTCGCGGTCCGTCCATGATGAGGCGGGTTTCTTTGCCCAACCGCCTCTCCCGCACGCCCATCCACCGGCGCTGTGACTCGTGCGACGCGGGTGGTCTGTCCAACCGCGTCGGAGCCGAACCGACAGTCTCCTCAGCTCACCGTCTCATCGAAGAGCGCGTCCTCGAGCTGCTCCTTCGCCAGGCCGACCACGAGACTGATCCAGATGTCGTCCTTCACCGGGTCGGCGGGGACAGGCTCCGCGAGCAGCTCATGCAACGCCGACGATGCGAGCGGGAACTCGTCGGCTGAAAGCTCGGCCAGTTCGGTGAGCGAGGCGCGCACGCTCCGCCGACGCTCTTCGGTGGCCAACGTGGCTGCCAAGCGGGCGGTCGCCCGATCGCGTTGCTTGCGCGATGGCCGGCGGCTCACCGACAGGCCGACGGCGTACTCGGCTACCGCCTTTGCGGCCTCTTCGTCGCCGATGTCGGCCGCGAGGCTCGCGGCTGATGCGATCGGCAGCGTCAACCCGCGGTGCCTGGCCGGCGCCGCGCTTTCGAGGGCCCGCTCGAGCTCGGACACGCGCTCGTGATTGCGGTTCGCCCGACGTAGGAGCTTCGTCGCCGCGCGCCAGACGAGCGCGTGCGCTACGTGGTTATCTCGCGCTGACTCTCCCAGCTGCGCGAGCGCGCCATCGATCGTCCGTACCAGCGGAGCGTCCTGCTCGACGACCTGGGCGCGGAGCTCCTCCAGCTCGGTGCGAACTGCCTGCTCGAGATCCGCGTCCCACAAGGCCCCGACCGCCTCAGCGGCTGTCCGTCGAAGGGTCGAGGGCGGCGCTTCACTGACCAGTGCGGCGAGAAGCGGTTCGATCGCCGGCCCGGCCGAGTTCAGCTCCAGCCCGATCCCGATCTCGTCGAGCAGATCGCCCAGGGCATCATCGTCGATCGTCATCGCGGAATCCTAGCCCCAGCCGAAGGGCTCGCCGTGCTTCCGCGGCCGGTTCTCAAAGTGCCTTCATCGCCGAACGCGATTCTTCATGGCGTCGTAGGGCAGCGATCGCCGCGGACCTGGGATGGCGTCAGCCCGTTGCAGCCGATCGCCGCGCGGGGAAGGCCCCGCGGGCGAGTGCCCGCGTTACTTGGGAGCGAGGCGGGCGCGACAGGATGCCCGCATGCGCGGGCGGCGCTTGCGAGCTCGCGGTCCCAGGTCACGACCAGCAGGCCCGGATCATCGACGCCGAGAGCCGTCCCGAGATGCACGGCGTCGTAACCGCGTAGCGCGTGTTCCTCAGCGAGCCCGCCGGCCGCTCTCGCGAGCGCGTCATCGATGCCGATCAGCCTCATCGCTGCCGCGGCACGGTCAAGATCGACGACTGCGCGGCGCAGCGTCTGCGCATCGATCCGCCCAGCTCGCGTCGCGGCGGCCAGCGCCGCCCGCGTCTCGGGGTAGAGGAGCTGGCTGGAGATTCGCATCGACGAGGTCGCCCACAGCTCCTCCGCGAGGTCTGACCCGGCCTCGGCCACGACGAGCTTGACGATCGCCGATGTGTCGAAATACGCGTTCAGCGCCGCTGGTCCGAAACGAGATCAGAGACCGGCGACATCGAGGCGGCACGGCCGCGCCGTCTCGGTCGCCAATCACCGGTCGGCTCTGACACAAGTCCCCGAGCTCGTAGCCCCGTCAGCGGATCGGTGCCGACCATCGGAGCGAGGCGCGCGATGCGCTTGCCGCGCATCGTCACGACGACCTCGCCGCCATCAGCGACGTGTCGAACGTACCGGCTCAGATGATCGTGGAGCTCGCGAACCCCAACCTCACGCTTCAGATCACCATGTAGCGTCATAGCCCTCAGTGTAGACGCCACTTTCACGCAGCCCAGCCACCGGCACGACACGCTTCGCGCGCCCGACGGACGCTCGATTATTACGGCCTCGCGCATCGACCATCGACCCTGACCCACCAGTACTGTCGATTCGCGGCGCGTCTGGGGTATAAGTCGGGGCAGGGCGCTGGGAAGGGCTCGGCGTCGAGCGACCAGCGCAGGACCACGACTCATCATGGCCACCGCCACCTCCGCCAACCCGCTCGCCGAGGGCCTGGAGCGCCAGCCCGTCCACCCCACGTCGCTGGTCATCTTCGGGGCGACCGGCGACCTGGCCCAACGCAAGCTGCTGCCCGCCCTCTACAACCTGGCCCACGAGGGGGCGCTGCCCGAGCGCTTCAACCTCATCGGCTTCTCACGCTCCGACAAGGAGCACTCCGACTACGGCGATCTGGCCCGCGACGCGATCAAGCGCTTCTCGCGGCGCGAGCCCAACGACGAGGTGCTCGACGCCCTGCTCGAGCACGTTCGCTACATCCCCGGCAGCTTCGACGACGGGCAGGCCTACGACAACCTCGGCCAGCAGCTGGCCCGCTTCGACGAAGAGGCAGGGATCTTCTTCAACCGGGTCTTCTACCTGTCCACCGCTCCCTCGTTCTTCCCGGTCATCGTCGAGGCCCTGGGCCAGCACAGGCTCAACTGCCACGACGACGACGCCGAAGTGCGCTGCGTGATCGAGAAGCCCTTCGGCACCGACCTGGCCTCCGCGCGCGCCCTCAACAAGACGGTGCTGGCGAACTTCGACGAGCGCCAGGTCTTTCGCATCGACCACTACCTGGGCAAGGAGACCGTCCAGAACATGCTGGCGTTCCGCTTTGCCAACACCATGTTCGAGCCGGTGTGGAACCGCAACTTCATCGACAACGTCCAGATCACCGCCGCCGAGGACATCGGCATCGGCTCCCGCGCCGGCTACTACGACTCGGCCGGGGCGCTGCGCGACCTCGTGCAGAACCACATGCTCCAGCTGCTGGCCCTGCTGTGCATGGAGCCGCCGTCGGCGTTCAGCGCTCGGCCGGTGCGCGACGAGAAGGTCAAGGTCCTGCAGGCTATCGCCGCGCCCACCCCCGACGACGTGCGCCGCCGCACCGTGCGCGCGCAGTACGGCGATGGGGTCTCGGGCGGAGCGCCGGCGAAGGGGTATCTCGAGGAGAGCGACGTCCCCGACGACTCGACGACCGAGACCTACGCGGCCCTGCGCCTGGAGGTCTCCAACTGGCGATGGGCCGGCGTGCCCATCTACCTGCGTACGGGCAAGCGCCTGGCCCGCAAGGTGACCGAGATCGCCGTGACCCTCAAGCCGGTCCCCCACCTCGCCTTCCGCGACCCCGGCTCGGTCGGCGTCCAGCCCAACCAGCTCATCCTCACCGTCCAGCCCAACGAGGGGGTGTCGCTGTCGCTGGGGGCCAAGATCCCCGGTGCCACCATGCGCATCCGCCCGGTGAACATGGAGTTCCAGTACGGCACGGTGTTCATGTCCCAGTCGCCCGAGGCCTACGAACGGCTGATCCTAGACGCCATGCGCGGGGAGGCGACGCTCTTCACCCGCGACGACGAGGTCGAGGCGCTGTGGGCGATCATCGACCCGATCCTCTCGACCTGGGACGAGATGCCCGACCCCCTGCCCCAGTACGCCTCGGGCTCCCAGGGCCCCGAGGAGGCCGACAGGCTCCTCGATGAGGGCCGCCGCTGGCGGGCGCTGTGAGGCCGCTGGGGGGCCGGGGCCGGCGTGCGCCGTGGGGCCGGTCGGGGTGCCGAGGCCGGGCGCGTGCCGGGGGGCGGTTGGGGTGCCTGTGAGTGCCGGGGGGCGGTTGGGGGGCCGGGGCGGGGTGAGCGCCGAGGCGCGGTCGGGGTGCCGAGGCCGGGCGAGAGCCGTGGGGCGCCGAAGCCCGACGGGCGCCGGCTGACGCCGCGGGCGGCGGCCGATGTCCGATCAGCTCTGGAGCGCGCAGGACACCTCGCCGACGGAGATCGAGTCGGCCCTGCGCGAGCTCGTCGTCGAGCGCCACGCCGAGGACGAGGCCTACGTCCCGGCCCGGGTGCTCAACCTCGTCGTGGTCGTCGATCGCGACTGGAAGGGGGAGATCGAGAACCGCCTGGAGCGCGTCGGGCGCTATCACGCTTCCCGGACCATCATCTGCAGCGTCGATCCCAGCCGCAAGACGATCGACGCCGTGGTGAGCATGGCCTCCGAGGGCGAGCCCCACGGGGGCGAGCTTGCCGTGCTCACCGAGCGGGTCGAGCTGAACGTCGGCCGCGACCACGTGGGTCACCTCGACACCATCGTCGACCCGCTGGTGGTCACCGATCTGGCCACCGTGCTCTGGTCGCCCCACGACCACCCCAAGGCGGTCGACAGCCTGGCCAGCCTCAGCCAGGTGATCCTGCTGGACTCCGTCGACGAGCCCGACATCGTCGCCGCCCTGGCCCGGGTCAGCGAGCTGGCCCAGCGCCTCTACGTCGTGGATCTCGCCTGGCTGCGCTCCACGCCCTGGCGCGAGCGGGTGGCGGCGACATTTGACCCCGACCCGTGGCGCGCCGAGCTGGAGCGCATCTCGGGAGTGACCGTGCGCCACCACCCCGAGTCCGGGGTGGCCGGGCTGCTGTTGCTCGGCTGGTTGGCCTCGCGGCTGGGCTGGCGCGTGGAGGAGCTCGTCCCGGGCGGCAAGGGCTGGCACGGTCGCGCGCGGGCGCGACGCCAGGAGGTGGCGCTGCGCCTGGAGGCCGCGCCCGACCAGCAGGTGCGGGGGCTGGCCGGCGTGTCGATCGAGACGGCCTCGGGGATGTCGATCTCGCTCGATCGGGCTGCGGGCGGACTGCGGGCCACGCGAACCGATCGCCGGGGCCACGAGTCGAGCTGGTCGGTGGTCGGAGCCTCGCGCGGGGAGGGGGGCATCCTCGGCGAGGGGGTGCGCCAGGCCCTCCTGCGCGACCCCACCTACCGCCCCGCGCTGGACGCCGCCCAGGTGATGGTGGGGGCGAAGGCATCGTCGGGGCGCGGGTGAGGGGTTGGGTGGGTTGCGTCCGCCATTTCGTCGTTTGCGCCCCAACCCGCGCCGACGGCCCGCTGACCGCGGCGGCGTGGATCGTTTCCGGAGCAGCCCCATGCGCGTGATCGAGGACAACACGACAGGCGAGTGGCTGCAGGCCGCCCACGACCGCGAGCTGCTGCGGATGCTGGGCGAGCACGAGCAGCAGGCGCGCCCGGACAAGCCGGTCGACGAGGACGCGCTGCGCCAGCTGAGCGGATCGCGCGCGAGGCCTGCGACGCGATGGACTCGTAGGCGCGCGCGGGCGCCTGCATCGCCTCGCCAGCCTTGCCGGCGCTGCGGGCGTGGCGAGGTTGTGCAGCTCTGGCCTGCATCGCCTCGCCAGCCTGGCCGCCGGCCCGGGCCTGGCGAGGCCCTGCAGCCCAGGGCCGCCTCAGCGCCCGGGGCCGGGCGCTGGTGACGATGCCACGGCTGGCAGCTCGAAGTGCGGGTTCTCGATGATGCCCAGTACCGCCCCTCCCGCCTCCAGCACGGTGGCCACCCGGATGCCGCCGCCGACCTCCTGGACGGGGGAGCGGGCCGTCGCGCCTCGCTCCAGCAGCGACCTGAGCGCGGCGTCAGCGTCGGCGACGCCCCAGTAGGTGATGGGCCCGACCGCCGGGTCTCCCTGGGGATCGAGCCCCAGTTCGTAACCACCCACGGTGAAGCCCACATAGAAGGGCTCATCGAAGTAGGGCTCGGCCCCCAGCAGCTCCGAATACCACGCCCGCGACGCCACGAGGTCGACAGCCGGGTAGATGATGGTGCGCAGTCCGAGGAACATGGCTGAGCCGATGCTGGATCCTAGGCCCGACCGGTTCGACGCTGGGCAAGCAGGCGCCCGAGCGCCGCGACCGGCGACTCGTCCACCTCGGGTGAGACGAGCTCGCGGCGAGCCCGCCCGATGAACGCCTCCTGCGAGCCGTCCCCACGGATGTCGATTCCGCCACGGGACCCGCCCCAGAGTCGCCCGGGACCCCGGAGCTCGGCCCGCGCGGCCACCTGCTGGACGGGCTCGAAGCGGCGGACCCCGAGGTTGACCGTCTGGCGCTGGGTTTCGACCGCGAGCTGCTCCACGGCGACACCCAGCGCAGCCAGCGCTTCATCCAGGGAGTCGTGCCGGACCCGCCGGGTGCGGGCGCCGGCACGCACGGTCAGCGTCCAGCGGTCGCTCACGGCCGCGATGATGACAAGCGCCACCAGCCACGGTGACGCGGCCCGCCCGAGGGCTGACCGGTCGCGACGCGCGGCCGCTGGCTAGGCCGCGAGCTCGGCCACGAGCTCGCGCACGCCAGGGCTCGATCCGACCAGTTCCAGCCGCTCGGATATCAGGCCGATGAGCCGCTGGACCGCTTCGTTCTCGGCCAGGACCGTCGCGCTGAAGCGCCGCACGCCGTGGGCCAGAGCGTCGTCGGCCAGTGCGCGGGCGAGGAGGGTGCCGAGCCCGAGGCGCTGGTGGGCGTCGCCCACCACGATGGCCATCTCGGCCGTTGTCGGGTCATCGGCCAGGCGCACGAAGCGGGCGACGCCGACGATGACACGAGGCTCCGCGCACGCGATGGCCACCAGAGCCACGTGGTCAGCGCCGTCGACCTCGGTCAGGTAGCGCAGGTCGCGGCTGCTCAGCTGCGGCTTGGGCGCGAGAAAGCGCCGGCGCTGGGACTCCTCGGAGAGCCGGCGAAAGCCGGCATCCAGCGCCGGCTTGTCCTCGGCCCGGATCGGGCGGATGAGCATCCGGGTGCCATCGCGCAGCGTGTGACGACGATCGAACACGCATTCGATTGTGGTCCGGGCGACGTGCGGGCACTGTGACGGCGCCCACAGACCCCTACGTGGGGCGTCAGCCGCCGGCCGACGCCGTCAGCCCCTCCCGGCGGGGCCAGCTGGGCCCGGAGGGCTGGGCCTCAGCGCTGGTCGACGGGCTTGAATTCCAGCTGACGCTGACCGGTGTACACCTGCCGCGGGCGGGCGATCTTCTGCTCGGAGTCCTCGACCATCTCGCGCCACTGAGCCACCCAGCCCGGCGTGCGCCCGATGGCGAACATCACCGGGAACATGGACATGGGCAGCCCGAGGGCCTCGTAGATCAGGCCCGAGTAGAAGTCGACGTTGGGGTAAAGCTTGCGCTCGACGAAGTAGTCGTCCTCCAGGGCAATGGTCTCAAGCTCCTGGGCGATCTCCAGCAGGGGGTTGGTCCCCGTCACCTCGAAGACCTCGTCGACCGCCCGCTTGATGATCTGGGCGCGAGGGTCGTAGTTCTTGTAGACCCGGTGCCCGAAGCCCATCAGCCTCTCCTTGCCGTCCTTGACCCCGGCGATGAAGGCGGAGACCTTGTCCTTGGAGCCGATGCGGTGCAGCATGCGCAGCACCGCCTCGTTGGCCCCGCCGTGCAGCGGCCCGTAGAGCGCGGCGACTCCCGCGGCCACGGCTGAGTAGGGGTCGACCTGGGAGGAGCCGACCGCGCGCACGGCGCTGGTCGAGCAGTTCTGCTCGTGGTCGGCGTGGAGGATGAACAGGACGTCGAGGGCGTGCTCGAGCCGCGGGTCGGGCTCGTACTTCAGCTCGGTCATCTTGTAGATCATCGAGAGGAAGTTCCCGGCGTAGCTGAGGTCGTTGTCGGGATAGACGTAAGGCTGGCCGAGCGAGTGGCGGAAGGCGAAGGCGGCGAGCGTCGGCATCTTGGCGATCAGCCGGATCGTCTGGATGTCGCGGTTGTGGGGATCCTTGATGTCGTTGGATTCCGGATAGAAGGTCGACAGGGCTCCGATCGAGGCCAGCAGCATCCCCATCGGATGCGCGTCGTAGCGAAAGCCCTGCATGAACCCCTTGACGTTCTCGTGCACGAAGGTGTGGACGGTGATGTGGTGCGTCCAGCGCGCGAGCTCGTCGGCGGTGGGCAGCGCGCCGTAGACGAGCAGGTAGGAGACTTCCAGGAAGGACGAGCGCTCGGCCAACTGGTCGATCGGGTAGCCCCGGTACTCCAAGACGCCCGCCTCGCCGTCCAGGAAGGTGATCGCGCTCCTGCACGCCGCCGTGTTGAGAAACGCGGGGTCGTAGGACATCAGGCCGAAGTCGTCGTCGGAGACCTTGATCTCGCGCAACGCGGGGGCCCGGATCGTCCCGTTCTCGATGGGGATCTCGTACTGACGCCCCGTACGGTTGTCGGTGACGGAGAGCGAGTCGCGGTCCGAACCCGAGCCGTTGGTGGCCTGCTGGTCCTGGGCGGATACCTCGGGGCTGCTCATGATCGCTCTCTCTCGAGTCGCTTCCGGGACGGCCGGGTCAGCCGGTCGTCGAGGTATACCCGATCGAGGAGTGCGGCCAGCCAGAGTCTGGCGCGCCCACTGGGCGGCGAGCGGAGCGCCCGCTGGCCGCGAGCGCACGCCGCTGGCCGCGAGCGCACGCCGCTGGCCGCGAGCGAGCCGCGCAGGCCGCGTCAGCCGCCGCGGATGGCGGTGGCGATCGCGCCAATGGCCAGCAGCGCGCTGACGGCCATGACCAGCCGCGTCGCCCCCGTCCCGCGCGGGAAGTCCGGCCGGGAGAAGCCCAGGAAGGCGATGACCACGGCCCAGGCCGCGAAGCAGCCGCCAACCACGTAGAAGGGCACTTTGCTCATCGGCGCGAGCCTAACCGACGCGGATGCCAGGTGCCTTGGCGCGACCCCGCGCAGGCGGCGGAAGCTCATTGCGGCCGGTGCCGTACCGGCTTTCGGTGGCGGCCATCTGTCCCTGGTAGCGGCTCCCCAGCGCCGCGTGCCCGTAGGGTCGTTCGGCCGGGCGGTCCAGGCGCATGAACGAGAGCTGGGCGATCGGCAGCCCGCCCCAGAGGCGGATGGGTATGCGGGTGAGGTTGTTGAGCTCCAGGGTCAGCGTTCCCCGCCAGCCGGGATCGCAGAAGCCTGCGGTGGCGTGGACGATCAGGCCCAGGCGCCCGAGGCTCGACTTGCCCTCGATCCGAGCCACGATGTCGTCGGGGAGCTCGACCCACTCGAGGGTCGCCCCCAGGCAGAACTCCCCTGGGTGGATGACGAACGGCTCGTCGGGGCCGACCACGACCTCTTCGGTCAGGTTCGAGGGGGGCTCGCGCAGGTCGATCGCCGACGCCCGGTGGTTGTGGAAGACCCGGAAGGAGCTGCCCAGCCGCAGGTCCAGGCTCGCCGGCTGCACGAGTGCCGGGTCCCAGGGGTCGATCCGGATACGTCCGGCCTCGACCAGAGCGGCGATGGTCGCGTCGGAGAGCACGGCACCCACCAGGCCAGTCTGGCATCCGCGGCGGATGAGGCCGACGCCGCAACCGGGCCCAGGGGTCGAGGGGTGGCGCTCGGAACCCGGGCGCCGGGTTCCTCGAGCGCTCAGCGCTCGAGCTGTCGAGCGCGGGCGCGCACGCTGCGCACACGCGGGGGCGGGAGCGGAGCGGTGGAACCGTGGTTGGGCCCGCGCCGGGGCCGGCGGGGACGGGGCGGCCGCGGGTGACGGCGCGGGTCGGGGCGCGGCACGGCCGAGCCCCCTTCCTCGGACACCGGGTCGGGCTCCTGGTGGATGGCCCACCAGACCAGGTAGATCAGCGCTGCGATCGGGATCTTGAGGGCCAGCATCATCCACAGAAAGGTCCAGGTCATCCGGCCGGCGATGGTACCCCGTTGCAGGCCTGCGTGCACGCCCGGCCGACGCATGAGGGCTCCCAGGATCGCCCTCGCGACGTCCCGTCGCCCCACGTTGGAGCCAGGTTAAGCCCCCATCCCCGGCGCACCCACTGTGATCCGCCGCACCGGGGTCACGCGCAGACCCCTGGTGATGGTGAAGAAGTCGTTGCTCCGCATACCCCACTGGGCCCTGGTCGCGATGCTTGCCGTCGCCTCCCTGGCCCTGGTCCCGGTCGCCCTCGCCACGGCCCAGCCGAGGCAGGTCGCCCGTTCGGCCACGGTGGTCCTGCGGAACATCGCCTTCAACCCCTCCACCGTGACGATCCGCCGCGGCGGATCGGTGCGCTGGGAGTGGCGTGACGGAACCGGTCTCGCCGCCGTGTACCACACGCTGACCAGCATCGGTCGCGACCGGTTTAGCGGAACTGGAGCCCATGACTCGGGTTCCTACACCGTCCGGTTCCTGCGGCCGGGCCGCTACGCCTACGAGTGCATGCTCCATGTCGGGATGACCGGCACGGTGATCGTCCGCTAGGGCAAGGCAGGCGGGGGCGCAGTGAGCACGACCGCAGGACATCAGCAGTGACTCGACGACAGGAGACACACAGATGAACCATGAGCTGAACATCGAAGAGATCGACCACGACGGCGCACTGCGCGAGTCGGCCGAAGAGGCCATGCAGGACACGCGCCTGTCCTTCCTCAAGAAGGCCGGCGTAGGCGCGGCCGGACTGGCCAGCAGTGGCGCCATCCTGGGCGCTCTGGGTACGTCCGAGGCCATCGCGGCTTCCAAGGGCAGCCACGATCGGCCGCCGTCGTTCTTTGGCAAGGGCGATTTCGGCATCCTCAACTACGCCTTCACCCTCGAGCTGCTCGAGCAGGCGTTCTACAACGAGGCGACCAGGAACAACGTCGCCGCGTCGGATCCGAAGACCAACACGTTCCTGCAGGTGGTGACCGCCGACGAGAACGAGCACGTGAAGAAGCTGCGTGCGGCCCTAGGATCCAAGAACGTCTTCCGCAAGGCCGCGCCGAAGTTCAACTTCGGCAACTCCACGCGGGACCTGGGCACCTTCCAGCAGACCGCCTACGCGCTGGAGAAGACCGGTACGGGCGCGTATCCGGGTCAGGCGCCGAACATCAAGTCGGCGAAGATCCTGCTCGTCGCCCTGTCGATCGTGACCATCGAGGCCCGCCACACCGGGGCCATCGCCTCGATCACGGGCAACCCCATCGCTCCCAACCCGTTCGACCTCCCGGTCGGCTACAAGGGCACCAAGAAGGCCGTCACCGGCACCGGCTTCCTCGTCTCGCCGAAGAAGCTCCCGTAGGGAGTCGGCTCTCTGAACGTCGGCTAACCCCCTCCGGCCGGCGACGGCCCTGCGGGCGTCCGGATGACCATCCGGACGCCCGCGCCGGCCCTCTCGACCGGTCCGGTCCAGAGCACCGGCCGCGGCGGGCACAGCCAGCCCATCTCGCCGTCCTGCAACGGGCAGGACGGCCAGCAGCGCCCCGGGCGCTCACGCCGTCCGGCGTGGGCGCGTCGGCCCGGGGGGCCAGAGCCCGGAGCCGCTAGCGCAGCGTCAGCCCGGCCGGCGGCGAGAAGCGCGTCAGCGCCTCGAGCTCGGCCACGCGAGCGGCGATCTCCTCACCGCTCAGCGCGGCAACGCGCTCGGTCCCGAAGTCCTCGACGTTGAAGGACGCCAGCGCCGTGCCGTAGGCCATGGCGCTGCGCAGCAGCTCGTGGTCGGCCTGGGCATCGGGGTGGGCCGCCAGCACGCCCATGAACCCCCCGGCGAAGGAGTCACCCGCCCCGGTCGGGTCTACGACCCGCTCGAGGGGGTAGGCGGGCAGGGCGAAGAAGCCGTCGCGCGTGAACATGGCAGCGCCGTAGCCGCCCTGCTTGGCCACCACGACGCGCGGGCCCATGGCCAGCACCTCCTGGGCCGCGCGGAGCGTGTTGGGCTCCCCGGTGAGCATGCGCAGCTCGGCGTCGTTGAGCAGCACGGCGTCGACCGAGGCGACGGTGGCCACCAGCGAGTCGCGGGCGATGTCGATCCACAGGTTCATCGAGTCCATCGCCGCGAAGCGGACGTTTGGACACTTCTCGCGCACCCGGCGCTGCAGGTCGGGCTGGATGTTGGCCAGGAAGAGGTGGTCGGCCTCGCGCGACTCCGTCGAGAGCTTGGGCTCGAAGTCGGCGAAGACGTTGAGCCGGGTCTCCTCGGTGTGCGCGGTGTTGAGATCCTCGTCGTAGTGACCGCGCCAGAAGAACGTCTCGCCGCCCGCGACGTGTTCGATGTCCTCGCCATCGACCCCCCGCCGGCGCAGGACAGCCAGCTCCTTCTCCCCAAAATCATCCCCCACCGGTCCGACCACGCGGACCTCGGTGAAGAACGAGGCGGCCAGGGCGAAGTGGACCGCCGATCCGCCCAGCATCCGCTCACGGGCGCCGAGCGGAGTGCGCACGGCGTCGAAGGCGATTGATCCCACGACGGTCAGGGCCACGGCGCGGCAGCCTACCCGCGCGACGGCCAGCCTGCCCGGCGCGGGGTTGGCGAGCGGATAGGGTCAGGTGAGTGCGCGCGGTGCAGATCACCGAGTTTGGCGGCTCGGACGTGCTCGAGGTGGTCGATGTCCCGACGCCTGAGCCCTCCGAGGGCGAGGTGCTCGTCCGCGTGACGCGGGCGGGGATGAACTTCGCCGACACCCACACGCGGGAGAACGCCTACCTGGCCGAGCAGCAGCTCCCGCTGATTCCCGGGGCCGAGGTGGCCGGAATCGTGCAACGCGGTCACGGGTCGCTGGCCCAGGGCCAGCGCGTGGTCTGTCTGCTGGCTTCGGGCGGCTACGCCGAGTATGCGAGCGTGCCCGCGGCCAGCGCCCACCCCATCCCCGAAGGCCTCGACGACGCGGTGGCCCTGTCGCTCGTGCTCCAGGGGCTCACCGCCTGGCACCTGTACAGGACCTCGGCCCAGCTGCGAGCGGGCGAGTCGGTCGTCGTCCATGCCGCGGGGGGCGGGGTGGGGTCGATCGCTGTCCAGCTCGGTCGGGCGTTCGGCGCCGGCCGGGTGATCGCCACCGCCTCCTCGGAGGACAAGCGCCAGCTGGCCCTCGAGCTCGGCGCCCACGCGGCGGTCGACTCAAACAGCGAGGATCTCGCCGGGGCCCTGCGCGAGGCCAACGGCGGCCGGCGGGTGGACGTCGTGCTGGAGATGGCCGGGGGCGCGGTCTTTGACTCAAGCCTCGACGTCCTGGCGCCGTTCGGCCGGCTCGTGGCCTATGGGATGGCCTCCCGCGAGCAGCGCAAGGTGTCCAACGCCAAGCTCATGCGCACGAGCCGGGCGGTCGTCGGCTTCTGGCTGGCGCACTGCCTGGGTCGCCCCGAGATGGTGGGCGGACCGCTGGCCGACCTCTTTGATCGCGCGGCCCGGGGCGAGCTGCGGCCGGTCATCTCGACGACCTACGGGCTCTCGGAGGTTCGGCGGGCCCACGAGGACATCCAAGGCCGGCGGACGCAGGGCAAGCTCCTGCTCGACCCGGCGCGGTGACGAGCTTCGCCGAGCTCGGCCTGTCCGAGCCGCTCCTCCAGGCCCTCGAGGACGTGGGCTATGAGACGCCCTCGCCCATCCAGGAGCAGACCATCCCCCTCCTGCTGGGGGGGAGCGACGTCATCGGTCAGGCCCAGACGGGGACGGGTAAGACGGCGGCCTTCGGCCTGCCGATGCTCCAGTACGTCGATCCGGGGGAGAACGAGATCCAGGGGCTCGTGCTCACCCCGACCCGGGAGCTGTGCATCCAGGTCACCCAGGCCATCCGCGCCTACGGAGCGCGCAAGGGCGTCGGGGTGGTCGCCGTCTTCGGCGGGGCCCCCATCCGCTCCCAGCAGGCCCAGCTTCGCGCCGGCGCGCAGATCGTGGTGGGGACGGTGGGCCGCGTGCGCGACCTCATCTCGCGCCACTCGCTGATGCTCAGCTCATGCCGCTTCCTCGTCCTCGACGAGGCTGACGAGATGCTCGACCTCGGCTTCCTGGAGGACGTCGAGAAGATCATCGCCATGACCCCGGGCTCGCGGCAGACGGCGCTGTTCTCGGCCACCGTGCCGCCGGAGATCCGGGGGCTGGCCGACCGCTACCTGCTCGACCCGGTCACGGTCAAGGTCAAGGCGGCGACTCTGACCATCGACACCGTCGAGCAGTTCGCCCTCGAGATCGACGCCAAGGACAAGGTGGCAGCGCTGGTGCGCGTCCTCGAGGCCGAGCGCCCATCCCAGGCCCTCGTCTTCGTGCGCACCAAGATCCGCTGCGATCAGCTCTTCCGCACGCTGCGCGACAGGGGCTCAAACGTCCGCCAGCTCCACGGTGACATGAGCCAGGGATCACGCGACGGCGTGATGATCGCGTTCAAGGGAGGGCGCGTCCCGATCCTGGTGGCCACCGACGTCGCCGCCCGGGGCCTGGACATCTCGACGATCACCCACATCGTCAACTTCGACATCCCCACCTCACCCGACGTCTACGTGCACCGCATAGGGCGCACCGGCCGCGTCGGGCGCTGGGGCCGGGCCATCACCTTCGTCGAGCCGCGCCAGCGGCGCGACCTGGAGGCCATCGAGCGCCACGCCAACACGCGCGTGGCGCCGTGGGCCGAGGGCGCCCGCGTGGCGCCGGTGCCCCTCGAGGAGCCGCCCCGACGCCACTCCAAGCCGCGCCGCGAGCGTCCGGCCCAGGTGGCGGCGCCCGACGTGGAGATGGGGGAGAAGGGTGGGTCGGCCCCCGACGATCCGGCGATGGCCAAGCTCATCCTCTCGGGCGGGCAGGCGGCGGGTATCGAGCCGGCCGACCTCGTCGCCGCCATCACCCGCCGGGCGGGACTGGAGGGCGGGGCGGTGCGCAACGTGCGGGTGCTCCAGTTCTTCGCGCTCGCCGAGGTGCCGGCGGCCGAGGCCGCCCGCGTCGTCTCCGCGGTCGGCGGAACGACGGTGCGCGGCCACGAGCTGGTGGTGGAGACGGCGCGGGGGTAGGGCGAAGGTTCCCGCCCGAACTGCGCCGGGCGGCGGTCCATTCTCACCCCCCAGGCGGGCGTCACCGCGCCCTGGCCACACCCGGGCGTGCTCTACGGACCTGGGCTCCGTTGAAGCGCGCACGGCCGCGCACTGCCGCTCTGCGATGACCAGTCACCCGGGTCTACGGACCTGGGCTCCGTTGAAGCCAGTTCGCCGAGCGGCGGGCCCGGAAGTCGGCCGGAGGGCCTGGGCCCAGGTGGGTTGTCCCAAGGGCTACGGTGTGATGCGGCGAGGTCAGATCGCGCGCATCAGTTGATAGCCTCTGCTATCACGATGACTGATCTTCTGATCCGAGGACTGGACGCCGACGACCTCGAGCGCCTGGAGGCTCAAGCGCGGCGGCTTGGCCTCTCACGCGGCGAGTACGTCCGCCGCCGGCTGCACGCCGACGCCCGCCCACCGATCACGGTTTCGGTAGCCGACCTAGAGCGCTTCGCACGCGAGCTGCCCGATCTCGCCGACGACGTGGTGATGGCGCGCGCGTGGCGCTGAGCGGCGGCGGGCGACGCGAGTGGCTGGTCGACAAGTCCGCCCTCGCGCGCCTGGCGGGCAGCGCCGACGCCGAGCTGTGGGCAACCCGCGTCGAACGGGGCCTGGTGAGGATCACCACGCTGACGCTCCTAGAAGTCGGGTACTCGGCGCGATCGGCGGCTGAGCATCGTCGCAGCCTCACCACGGCGCCGATCGCCGCGATGCCGATCGAGTACCTCACCCCATCGATCGAGGATCGCGCCGTGGCGGTGCAGACGATGCTCACCGAACGAGGGCAGCACCGCGCGCCATCCGTGCCCGACCTGCTGATCGCCGCGGCGGCCGAGCTCGCCGGACTCTGCGTGCTGCACCTGGACCGCGACTTCGAGCTGATCGCGAAGCTCACAGGCCAGCAGGCGCAGACGCTCGGGCTGAAATGACTCGTCGACTCTTCTTGGCGACCGCCCGAGCACTAGGCTGCCGGCCATGTCCACCGTCACCATGCACACCACTGCCGGACCGATCGACATCGAGCTGTTCGACGATGCTGCGCCCAAGACCGTGGCGAACTTTCGCAAGCTCGCCGCCGACGGCTTCTATGACGGCCTCATCTTCCACCGGGTCATCCCCGACTTTATGATCCAGGGCGGTTGCCCGCAGGGCTCCGGCACCGGAGGGCCGGGTTACAGCTTCGAGGACGAGTTCTCCGAGCACGGCCACGACCGGGGCGCGCTGTCGATGGCCAACTCCGGTCCGGACACCAACGGATCGCAGTTTTTCATCGTGACCGCCCAGCGCGGGACGCCCCACCTCGACGGGCGCCACTCGGTCTTCGGCCAGGTCACGTCGGGCATGGAGGCGGTGGACGCGATCGAGTCGGCCCCCACCGGCCGCAACAACCGACCCATCGATCCGCCCAAGATCGAGCGCATCGAGCTGGCCGAGTAACTGCCGACATCCACCCTGGGGACGCGACCATGCACTTGCCACAGCCGATCGCCACCGACATCCACGAGGAGAGCTTCGCCGGGGTGACCTACCACATCCGGGGCCAGCTCGTACCCGAGCTGCAGGTCGAGCTGACCGAACGGCGCGTCATGCACGAGCATCACGTCCTGCTGTGGAAGGAGACGGGAGTCGACATCGAGCTGCGCAAGCTCAAGGGCGGGGTCAAGCGCAAGACCGCCGGGCTGGACTTCTTCGTGACCCGGGCCGTCGGCCCGGGCCGCATCGCCTTCTCCCGCGACTCGCCATGGACAAGTTCCGGGCCACCGACGGCGACGCCCTCGTGTGGCTGCACGGGCACGGCAACGTCTTCGAGGTGCACCTCGACGCCGGCGAGCAGCTCGACGTCGAGGCGGGGGCCTGGCTGTTCAAGGACCCCACCGTCAGGCTCGAGTCCGTCTCCATGGGGCTGAAGACCGGGCTCTTCGCCGGCGGGGGCAAGCTCACGTGGAACCGCTTCACCGGACCCGGGCGCCTGGCCCTGCAAACCATGTTCGTCTCGCCCACGGAGGCCGGCGAGGGGGGAGGCACGGCGCAAGCGGCGGCGACCGGCGGCGTGGCGGGGGCGGTCATGAGGGGGATCGGCGGCGGGTAGGAACGGCGCCGGGGGCGGGTCGGTCCGTCGACGCGGCTCCGATAGCCTCTCGCCGAGAGCACGAGGTAACGAGGAGAGAGAGAGCGCATGGCCACCGTCGAGCAGCAGCCTGCCGCCGCCCGCAACGGAGGCGGCTCCGGGATCACGGTCGAGAACCCGGCCACCGGCGAGGTCGTGGCCACCGTCGCCGATCTCACCGACGAGGAGGTCCGCGCGCTCGTCGCCCGCGCCCGGCTGGCCCAGCCGGGGTGGGACGCCCTGGGCTTCGAGGGGCGCGGACGGGTCCTGCGCCGCGCCCAGAAGTGGGTGACCGACAATGCCGACCGGGTCATCGAGACGATCGTGTCGGAGACCGGGAAGACGTGGGAGGACGCCCAGATCGCGGAGATCTCCTACGCCGCTGCCGCCTTCGGCTTCTGGGCCAAGCAGGCCCCCGAGTACCTGGCTGACGAGAAGGTCAAGTCCGCCTCGGTCTTCGTCAAGGGCCGCCGGCTGATCCAGCGCTACTCGCCGCTCGGCGTCGTCGGGGTCATCGGCCCGTGGAACTACCCGCTGACCAACTCCTTCGGAGACTGCATCCCGGCCCTGGCCGCGGGCAACGCCGTGGTGCTCAAGCCCAGCTCGGTCACCCCGCTGACCTCGCTGCTGATGGCCGAGTGCCTGCGCGAGTGCGGCCTGCCCGACGACGTCTTCCTCGTCGCCACCTGTGGCGGGTCAGCCGGCCAGGCCCTGATCGACGAGGCGGACATGATCATGTTCACCGGCTCCACCGCCACGGGCAAGAAGGTCATGGCCCGGGCCGCCGAGACCCTCACCCCGGTGTCGCTGGAGCTCGGGGGCAAGGACCCGATGGTCGTGCTCTCCGACGCCGACGTCGAGCGCGCCGCCAACGCCGCCGTGTACTACTCAATGGCGAACGCCGGGCAGACCTGCATCTCGGTCGAGCGGGTCTACGTCGAGGCGCCGATCTACGACGAGTTCATCGGCAAGGTGGTCGAGAAGACGCGTGCCCTGCGTCAGGGCGACCCCGGGCCCGGTGCCGGCGAGGTGGAGGTCGGGGCCATCACCACGTCGCCCCAGCTCGACATCATCTCCGACCACGTCTCCGACGCGGTGGCCAAGGGGGCCACGGTGCTGGTCGGCGGCCACGCCAGCACCGAGCACGGCCGCTACTACGAGCCGACCGTCCTCGCCGACGTCGACCACACGATGAAGTGCATGACCGAGGAGACCTTCGGCCCGACGCTGCCGGTCATGAAGGTGGCCGACACCGAGGAGGCCATCCGCCTGGCCAACGACTCGCCCTACGGGCTGGGTGCATCGGTGTTCTCCAAGGACACCGCCCGCGCCGAGGCGGTGGCCCGGCGCATCGACGCCGGCGCCGTGGGCGTCAACGACGCCCAGCTCTACTACGTCGCCCTGGAGCTGCCCTTCGGCGGGGTCAAGGCGTCGGGGCTCGGCTCGCGCCACGGCGCCGGAGGCATCCGCAAGTACACCCAGACCCAGGCGCTGATGATCACCCGCCTGGCGCCCAAGCGCGACGTGCACATGTTCCCGTACAAGGCGCGCACCACCAAGCTGCTCGGCCGCCTGCTGCGCCTGCTCTACGGGCGCGGCAAGCGCGACTAGTCCGGGGGGCTCCTAGCTGGCCGCCGTACTGCTCGGCCTGGCCTCCAGCATCTGCTGGGGCCTGGCCGACTTTCTGGGCGGGTGGCAAAGCCGACGACTGCCGGTGGTCACCGTCGTCGCGGTCTCCCAGACCGCGGGGTGGGTGCCGCTTCTCGCCCTGATCGCCCTGACCGATGCGCCGGTGCCGCCGCTGACGGCGGCGCTCGAGGCGGCCGCCGGAGGCCTGGCCGGGCTGATCGCCCTCGGCGCCTTCTATCGGGGGCTGTCGGTCGGGACGATGAGCATCGTGGCGCCGATCTCGGCCACCGGGGCGGCGCTGCCGGTGGTCGTCGGGCTGGTGGGCGGCGACCGGCCTGGGGGGCTGCGCCTGCTCGGGGTGGCGGCGGCGATCGTCGGGGTGGTGCTCGCGTCGCGGGAGTCGGGCTCGGGCGCGCCGGGCCGGGCTCCAGCTCGCCAGCAGGTGGCGCTCGCCCTGGCTGCGGCGCTGGGCTTCGGAATGTTCTTCGTCGGCGTCGGGCGCGCGGCTCCCCACGGCGTGCTCTGGTCGCTGGTCTGCGCCCGGACGCCGGGCGTGCTGCTCCTCTCTGTCCTGCTGCTGGCGCGGAGCGTCTCGCCGGCCGGCCTCAGCCGTCGCAGGTTGGGCCTCGTGGTGCTCGCCGGGCTGCTCGACGTCTCGGCCAACGGCCTCTACGCGGCGGCGGCCACCGTCGGCCTGCTCAGCGTGGTCGCCGTGCTCGGGTCGCTCTATCCAGTGGTCACCGTGCTGCTGGCCCGGACCCTGCTCGCCGAGCGGGTGCGACGGGCTCAGGAGGCGGGAGTGGTGCTCGTGCTCGCCGGCGTGGGCCTGATCGCGACGGGGTGAGGGCGGATCGGGCTGGGGCGAGGTTCCCGTGGGCACGGTGCCGTCGCCCGGGGCGACCGCGCACGGTGCGGGGTCGTCGCCCGGGGCGACCGCGCGCGGTAGTGTCAGCTGGTGGGCGATCGGGGGACGCGAGCTCGCCGCCCACCCCACCGAGGGGGACGGTCAGCACGGGCTCCACCTCATGTGCGACGACGTTCACGCGACCCGTTGAGGAGCTGCAGGGCAAGGGAGCCGAGTTCATCTGGCCGATCAGCGACGAGGGGTTCGGGCTGATGACGGCGATGAGGCTGCCCCGGTGGGGGCAAGCTCGGCCTCTACGAGCCAAGGCACCCGACTCCGCTGTCGCCGCCCGCCTGAGGGGTCTCCTGGCAAGTGAAGCCGACACCACAGGCGTTGTCTCGCTTTCGTTCGCGCCGCGGTCCGCGTGGCGCGGGCATTTCGGGCCAGCCAATACGGGCCTGCATCTGCGAGCGAGACCACCAAGGGCAACCGGATTTCCGGCCGGGACTGCTCAGCGCGCTCGCAGCTCAACCCCCAACAGCGCTTCCAGCGCGGCGATGGTGCAAGCAGCATCGCGATGATGCACGGTCCCCATCCCAAGGGCCCGAGCCGGCTTGAGGTTGCCCGGCAGGTCATCGACGAAGACGCAGTCTTCGGGCGCCAGCTCGATGGCCTCGGCGCCCATGTTGTAGATGCGCACGTCGGGCTTGCGCAGACCGACCTCGCCGGAGATGACAACGCCGTCGAAGAGGGTGGAGAACTGGCCGCGGTCGTAGCGGGCCTCACCCCAGGAGTTCGAGATCAGCCCGGTGCGCACGCCGGCGGCGCGCGCCGACTCCACGGCGGCGAGCATCGCTTCGTCGGGCTCCATGCCCCCGAAGAGCCGGTCGATCAGGCCGTCGGGGGCCACGCCGAGCAGCTTGGCGAAGCGGGGCTGGAACTCGTCTTCGCGCAGCCGGCCGAGCTCGAGCTCCTCGAGTAGGCCCCGGGCGGCGGGGTCGCCGAGGAAGCGCTTGCGCACCGTCTCGGGCGCCAGGCCCTCGGCCCGGCAGAACGCGGTGAAGGAGGCGAACACGTCGCTGGTCAGCACCCCGCCAAAGTCGACGAGCAGGCCGCGGTAGACCCTCCCCGGATCGGCGCCGACGCCCGCGCGCTCGGCGGCGATCATCCGCTCACGCGGCCGGTGCGCCCCGCGCGAGATCCCAGGCGCGCTGGGCGATCTCGGGCACGCCCTGCTCGAGCATCTCGAAGAAGGGGTCGTCGGTGGTGCCGGCCAGCAGCCGCTGGTAGGAGCCCTCGAGGAAGATCGCCGACTTCCACAGGGCCAGCGTCCGGTACCAGGCCACGGCGGACATGGAGCGGCCCGAACGCTCCTCGTAGCGGTCGATGAGCAGCTCGCGCGTCGGGAAGCCAGGACGCGTGGTGACGGCGCCCAGGGAGGCCAGGGTGCCCTCGTCGCCAGGCTCGACGTAGGTGGCCGTGAGGTAGCCCAGGTCGGCGAGCGGGTCGCCGATGGTGGCCAGCTCCCAGTCAAAGATGGCCACCAGCCGCGCCGGCGCCCCGGGCGCGTACATCGTGTTGACCAGCCGGTAGTCGCCGTGGACGATGGTGGCCGGCCCGGACTCGGGCAGGTGCTCGCCCAGCCAGGCGGTGACCCGGTCCAGGACAGCCAGCTCGCGGGTGCGGTTGTGCTCCCAGAGCCCGGAGAAGCGCCGAAGCTGGCGCTCGAGGTAGCCGGTGGGCTTGCCGTAGCCCTCCAGTCCCCGCTGCGCCCAGGGCACCGCGTGGACCTCGACCAGCGCGTCGACCAGCTCCTCGGCGATGCGGGCCCGCTGCGCCTCGGTGTCCAGCTCGGGCGCGACCTCGGTGGTCATCACCGTGCCCGCCACCTTGGCCTCACGTAGAACGTTGCCCCGATGACCGAGCCGTCGTCGCAGGCCAGTAGGACCGGCGGGGTGCGGACGTCGGCGCCGGCCACCGCGCTGAGCAGGCGCGCCTCGCGCAGCACGTCGTGGGCCGACGGCGGCAGCGGTCCCCGCGGCGGGCGGCGCAGGACCCATTCCTCCTTGCCCCGACGGATGAGATAGGTGACTGTTGGAGTGCCCCTCGCCGTCCGTCTCCGCCTCGATCGGGCCCGACCCCAGCTCGTGCGCGTCGAGGTAGGCCTCGAGCGGCCGGCGGATCAGCAGCGGCTCGAGCTCGAGCCGGGCCGCCTGCTCCGGGGTGTCGACGATGGTGGTCACGCGGCTGGCCCGCGCGGCATCGTATCCGCCGGCGCGCGGCCCGCCGGCGCCTCGAGCAGCGCAGCGAGCAGGCGGACGATCCGCTCGGGGTCACTGATGATCTGGGACCAGGTGATCCGGATCACTCGCCAACGGGCGAGGGTCAGCTCCTGATCGCGCCGCCGGTCGCGCTCGAAGGCGGCCGCGGTGCGATGGACGGCGGCGCCGTCGGTCTCGACGATCAGCCGCGCATCGGTCCATGCGAAGTCAGGCCGGACGTGCCCGTCGCCGACGGCCAGCCACCGGTTGCGCTCCGGCTCGGGGAGCGCCGCATCTCGACACAGCGTCCGGAAGCGCTCCTCGAGTTCGCTCTCGGTCAGGCCCTGTGCGGGGTCGAGCTCGGCCAAGGCGGCACGCAGCCGGAGCGCTCCGCGGTGCCGCGGCGCGCGGGCCAGAGCATCCCGGATGGGGCCGAGGTCGAAGACACGCAGCCGCTCGGCCTGCCCGAGCGCACGTTCCAGGCGCTGGAGGGGAAGCACCGCGGCCAGATCGAGCAGGGTCCGCGACACGCTGCTGACCGGGATGCCGCTGACCACGGTCCGATCGGCGGCGGTCAGCCCTCCCGCGCGGTGGACGGTGAGCCCGTGGTGCGTCCGCCCCGTGCGCCCGGGCGCCGTGACGTCGATACGCGTGGCATCGGTTCGCGCGAGGTCGTGGAGCATGGCGGCTGAGCGGTGGGAGAGCAGCGCGTCGGGGCCGCAGACCAGCACCGCCGCCATCCACCGGCCGTGGAGGCTGAGCCCCGGACGGCCCACGGCGTAGACGCCCCGGTACACGCGGTGCAGGCGCCCGGTGGCCACGCGGCAATGGGCCGCCTTCGCGCTGAGCCCGACCGCGCCGAGCTGGCGAAGCGCGACGACGCCGTGCTGGCCGTCGGCCAGAGCCGCGAGGGCGTGATCGTCGGCCTTCCGGGCCCCTTCGGCCTTCCGGGCGTGGTCGGCCTTCCGGGCGTGGTCGGCCTTCCGGGCCTGTTGTTTCCCTCCTGGGCGAATAACACGCCCGGAAGCTCCCATGGCTCGATGATGGCGCGCCCGGCGTTACGTGTCACCCCACGGATTGCGCCGAAACCGCCGCGCCCGCGCCAGAACCGCCGCGCCCGGCCGCCGTCCGCCCCCCGGGTGAACATCCGCGAAACCCCACGCTCAGCGGGCGTCTCGCTGCGAGAATCAGCCCATGGAGACCAACGGTCGCTCGCGGGGCTCGATCCTCGTGGTCGACGACGAGCCGACCATCGGCGAGGTGGTCTCACGCTATCTCGACCGAGCCGGCTACGACACGCGGGTGGCGCGCGACGGTCAGCGGGCCATCGAGCTGGCCGGGATCCGGCGTCCCGACCTCGTCGTCCTCGATCTCATGCTCCCGGGCATCGACGGCCTGGAGGTCATGCGCCGGTTGCGGGAGGGCGACCGCGAGCGTGTAGCGGTGATCCTGCTCACCGCTCGGGGAGAGGAGTCCGATCGGGTGATCGGGCTGCGCCAGGGCGCCGACGACTACGTGGTCAAGCCGTTCTCGCCAGCCGAGCTGGTGGCCCGTGTCGACGCCGTGCTGCGACGGATCGAGGCCGTGCACGCGCCCGAGCGCGAGATCGAGTTCGGTCCGCTGCGCATCGAGCCGGCTGGTCGCCGCGTCTTCGTCGATGGCGCCGAGGCCGGCCTCACCCAGCGTGAGTTTGACCTGCTGCTCTTCCTCGCCCGCCATCCGGGACAGGTGTTCTCGCGCAATCAGCTCATGGACGCCGTGTGGCAGTACTCCTTCTACACCGACACCTCGACGGTGACCGTCCACGTCCGGCGCCTGCGGGCCAAGCTCGAGACCGACCCGGCCAACCCCCGCTTCCTGCAGACCGTCTGGGGCGTGGGCTATCGCTTCCAGCCGTGAGCCGCCCGAACCCTCCCATGCCACCGGCGCTCGGATGACGCGCTCGATCGCCCTCCTCGCCGCTGCGGCGATCGCCGTGTTCGGGGTCCTGCTGGTGGGGGACTCCATGCACGGCGCGCTCTTCGGGCTGGCGGTGCTCTCGCCCCTGGGCGCGGGGGCCCTGGCCCTGGCCCACGCCGGGGCGCGGGCCCGGCAACGGCTGGGGCCGCTGCGCCGCCAGTTCGCCTTCGCCGTCGCCCTGGTCAGCGTCCAGGCGCTGGTGGCCGTGGCCGCCGCCGTCGCGCTGATGTTCGTCTCCCGCGCCGACGCCGTGCTCACCTGTGCCATGGTCGTCTTCGCCGGAGTGGTGGGCGTGCGGGTGGCTCAGGTGCTGGCCGCCGGGGCCCTGGACGACGTTCGCGTCATCCGCGACGGCTTGGCCGCCGTCCGCGGCGGCGAGCGGGAGGTCGCGCTCCAGGGCCACGCCGGCGGCGAGCTGCGCGAGCTGGCCACCGAGACCGAGCGCACGGTGGCCCGGCTGGCCGCCGAGGAGGCCGCCCGCGCCCAGGCCGACCAGGCTCGCCGCCACCTCATCGCTGCCGTCTCCCACGACCTGCGCACGCCGCTGACCTCGCTGCGGCTGGTGGTCGAGGCGATCTCCGACGACGTCGTTGACGAGCCGACGCGGCGGCGCTACCTCGACCAGATGGGCACCCAGATCGCCACGCTGAGCGCGCTGATCGACGACCTGTTCGAGCTCACGCGGCTGGAGGCCGGCGACATCCGCTGGACGATGGAGCAGGTGCCCCTGGCCGAGCTGGTCGAGGAGACGGTGTCGGCGATGGCCGTCCAGGCCCGGGCCCGGCGCATCGAAGTTCGCGCCGAGGTCCCGGCCGAGCTCGCCCCGGCCCGGGCCAACCCCGAGCGCGTCCAGCGCGTGCTGTTCAACCTCATTCAGAACGCCATCCGCCACACCCCGCCCGACGGCTCGGTGGTCGTGCGCGCCGAGCCCGCGGGGGCCACGGTGGAGATCGAGGTGGCCGACACCGGCGAGGGCATCGCCGCGAGCGAGCGCGACCGCGTGTTCGAGGCCTTCTTCCGCGCGGGGGACAACGCGGCTCGCTCGGCCGATGGCGCCGGCCTGGGCCTGGCCATCTCCCGGGCCATCGTCGAGGCCCACGGGGGCCGTATCTGGTTGGTCGACAGCCCGAGCGGGACGCGGGTGCGCTTCAGTCTGCCCACCGCGGCGCAGACCGAGGGCATCGCCGTCGCCCATGCCGCCCAAGCGCGGCCGGCCGTCTTCTAGCCGGCTCCCGCCATCCTCTAGATTGCCCGCGTGCCCCGTCAGCTCTGGCTCCTGCGTCACGGCGAGGCCCAGCCCCATCATGCCGGCTCCGACGCCGATCGACGCCTGACGCCCGAGGGCGAGGGACAGTCGCGGAGCGCCGGCGCCGCGCTGGCCCGGCTGAATCTGGAGCTGGCCGCCTGCTACGCCTCGCCACGGGTCAGGGCCCTGGAGACCGCGCGCCTGGCCTGCGCGTCACTGGGCGTGGATCCCGTGGTCCACGAACCGCTCTCGGGTGGGTTTGAGTCGGGCGGCGCGCGGGAGCTGGTACTGGGTGAAGACGATGACGCGCGGGTGCTCATCGTGGGTCACGAGCCCGACCTGTCGGGGATCGTCGAGGCGCTGACCGGGGCGCGCATCGCGATGAAAAAGGGGGGCGTGGCCGCCGTGCGCCTCGACGGCTCTCGCGAGGAGCTCCTCGCCGTCCTGCGTCCGTGCGACCTTCGGGCCATCGAGGCCTAGGAGCTCCTGAGCTCGTGCCCGAGCTGCCCGAGGTCGAGATCACGGCCCGCCGCCTGGGCCAGGCGCTGCGCGGTCAGGCCGTGGAGTCCGCGCTCGCTCCCGGCATCAACGCGCTGAAGACCTTCGACCCGCCGCTGGACGCGGTGGTCGGACAGACGGTGGCCGACGTGCGGCGCATCGGCAAGCACGTCGTGGTGGAGATGGCCGGCGGCCTCTCCCTGCTCATTCACCTCATGTCGGCCGGCCGCCTCCAGCTCTTTGACACCAGGGCCAGCCTGCGCGACCGGACGTCGCGGCTGCTCGTGCGCCTCGGGGACGGGCGCGAGCTGCGCCTCCGCGAGTTCGGCACCCGCCAGCGGGCTTGGGTGAAGCTGCTCTTTACCGACGCGCTGGCCGAGGATCCGGCGCTGGCCGAGCTGGGCCCCGAGGCATGGCCGGATCCGCCCGAGATGGGCAGCCGCCTAGACGCCCCGCGCCCGCTCCACGGCCTGCTTCGCGATCAGCACGTCATCACCGGCATCGGGCGCTCATGGGTCGATGAGATCCTCTGGACCGCGCGCCTGTCGCCGTTCAAGCGCGGTGACGATCTCAGCGAGAAGGAGGCCGTGGCCCTGCGCAAAGCGACGATCGACCGGCTCGGGGGCGCCCTGGAGCGCTACGAGCGCGAGATCGCGCTGCCCATCCCTGACAAGGTGCCCATGCCCCTGCTCGTGCACCGCCGCCAGGGGGAACCGTGCCCCCGCTGCGCCACCACGATCGAGGCCGTCCACTACGAGGACTACGTCATGTGCTACTGCTCGGTCTGCCAGACCGAGGGCCGGGTCCTCAAGGACCGGCGCCTGTCGAGGCTTCTGAAGTGATCGACGTCGGCCAGTCCGCCCCGGACTCCACCCTTCCCGACCAGCACGGCGATCCGGTCACCCTCTCGGAGCTGCGGGGCCAGCGGGTGGTCGAGCGCTACGGGGGATGGGGGGAGAAGTTGATGTATGGCCGCACCTATCTCGGAGCCCAGCGCGCGACCTTTCGCCTCAGTCGCCGCCGGTGATGAGATCGCGGGCTTTGCCCAGTGGACCAGGCGCGTTGGGGTCGGGCAAGCGCTCGGTGACGCGCTGGACATCCTCCTGAAGCGCGCGGAGGGTGTCCTGCATGCCGGCTAGCTGCTTGCCCAGCGCTACGACGCTCTGGTTGAGATGGGACTCGTCTCCTTCCAGTCCCGCGATGACCACTTTGAGACCGTCGAGCCGCCTGACCAGCTCGTGCTTGAGATCCTCCAGCGCGGGCAGCAGTTCCCCCAACGGCGCGCTCTGCAAGCGGATCCGGGTGATCTCTTTGCGAATCGCGCTCAGGTCCTCGAGCGCGGTCTTGGGCAGTCGGGCCAGGGCCGCGACATCGCGTACGGGGTTGACCACGGCGCGGCCTCTAGGTCTCCAGCGACACGTCGCTCGTCGCCGGTATCGCTTCGGGCGCGGTGATCCGCTCGATCATCGAAGAGTGGGTACCCCCGGTCACCGCTCGGGACTCTGATCAGGATCGCGGGCGCCGCACCGAGACGGCCAGGGTGATGACCAACCCGGCGGCGAGGACCAGGCCCCCGGCGTCGCGCCACCAGCCCCCGGCGCCCACGGCGACGCGCAGACCGGCGGCGATCAGCACGGTCACCGCGATCCCCAGCGGCAACGCCATCGTCTCGCCCAGCAGCAGCTTGCGCACGGCATGCAGGGCGCTCACGCCAGGGTCCCCTCCCGGTGGGAATCCGCCCGGCTCGCGTGGGCCAGGCTGCTGGCCAGCAGCCAGGAGACGGCCAGCCATCCGGCGGCGATGACGAGCAGGGCAGCGTCGCCCAGGGGCCAGCGCACGTCGAGACCCTCGGCGCAGAAGAAGGTCCCGAACGTGCTCAGCACGATCCCCACCAGGTACTTGAGCTCGGTCTCGGGCACCCGGCGCAGCGGCCGGTGCAGCACAGCGCCGAGCCCGACGGTGGCGATCGCCGCCAGTCCCGCTCCGAGCAGCGCTGGGGTCCGACCCCCGGGCCGGGCGGCGAGCGCGGTGACGATGAGGATGACCTCGACGCCTTCCAGGAAGACGCCCTTGAACGCGATAGTCCGCCCGGCCCAGTCGGGTCGGCCCGCCGGGGGGAGGTCCATGGCTTCGAGCGCCTCGCGCTCCTCGACGAACTCCTTGAAGGAGTCCGAGCGCGATCGGCGACCGGCCAGGCGCAGGATCCCCTTGCGCAACCACTCCAGGCCGAAGAGCAGCAGGGCGACCCCGACGACGAGACGCAGCGGGGCCAGCGCGATGCGATCTATCAAAGCCGGGCCGAGGATCAGGCCCAGGGCCAGGCAGGCCAGGACGGCGGCCCCGGCGCCGATGACGGCGTCGCGGGGACGGCGGGTGAGGGCGACGGCGAGCACGATGGCCAGCGCCTCGAAGAGCTCCAGCGCGCAGGCCAGCGCGGCACCGAGCAGGGTGAGGGTGAAGGCCATCAGGGATGGAGACGGCGGCCGGCGGCCAGCAGCTCGACGAAGTCGGCAAGCCGTCGCGCCCGGGTCTCCGGGCGCCGCGCGTCGTGGAGCCGGTAGAGGATGGCGTAGCGGTTCTGACCATCGAGGCCGGCGAACGCCGCGGCCGCCACCGGATTGGCGTCGAGCGCGGCCCTGAGGTCGTCGGGGACGGTGGCGCGGCGCGCGCCCGGGTAGGCCGCCCCCCAGCGTCCGTCGGCCTTGGCGCGGTCGATCTCGGCCTGACCTGCAGGGCGCATGCGCCCGGCAGAGATGAGCGCCTCGACCTTCTCCCGGTTGATCTGCGACCAGCGGCTGCGGGCGCGCCGCGGCGTGAAGCGCTGGAGGAAGCCACGCTCGTCGCCGCCGGCCTTCTGCCCGTCGATCCAGCCGAAGCACAGGGCCACATCGAGGGCATCGGAGTAGGTGGGCGAGGGGATGCCCGAGCCCTTGCGGGCGATGCGCAGCCAGACCCCCGGCGCCGTCTCATCGCCGGCCCGGGCCTCGAGCCAGCGCTCCCAAGCGGCGGGAGAGGGCAAGGCGAGGATGGGCAGGCCGTCGGCCCCCGTCTCGCTGTCCGACGCGGCCATCGGCCGGTCTCGCTCGCGGGTCGCTACTGGAGCCCCTGCCGGGCCTCGCGGACCAGCGACACGGCGTCGGGGAAGACGATGGCCATCACCGAGCGGATCTGCTCGGCCTGGGCCTCGGCGTTGCCCTGGAGGTTGATCCGATTGATGGCGGCCATGGTCATGTCGACCGCCAGCTTGATGGCGTTGTCGGCCCACGCGAGCTTCTGGGCGCCCTGCATCTGCTCGGCGAACTCGGCCATGCGCCGCTGCAGCTCCTCGGGGTCGCCGAACAGGCCGCCAAAGCCGCTGTCTTCCATTCCCCGATCGTACCGAGCGGCCTGCCCCGGCGCCATTCCGACGCCTGGCCCGGGGCCGGCCAGCCGTAGACTCCGGCCGGATGGCCCCGCTCACCCCTGACCAGCAGCGCATCCGGGATCGCGTCGAGCTCGGCATCCGGCTTGCCTCGCCGGCCCTGGACCTCGTGCTCGCGGTGGGCGATCGCGTCTCGCGCCTCGTCGAGCGCAACCGGCTGGGTGACGGCGATCTGCGGGCTCCGACCACCGTCGGCGCCGGCGGCCGCCGGCCGGCGCGCCGTGCGCTTGCACCCGGCTTCGAGCGCGCCGGCCGCGAGCGCGACCCCGCCGCCCGCCGCTAGCATCGGCGAGCCATGGACGCCCGATTCACGCTCGCCTGGGAGAGCGAGCGCCGCACTCGCGCGGTGATCGCGGCGGTCCTGGCCGGTGTCCTGCAGGTTGCGGGTCTGGTGGTGCAGGCAAGTGCCTTCGCTCCGTCCAAGCATCGGGACGACGTGCGAGACCTCACCGAGGTGCACCGCCATGGGGCCAAGCTCGTGATCGGAGCCGGGATCCAGGCCCTGGGGCTGCTGGCGGCGGCTTACGTGCTCTGGTACCTAGCCCGAGCGATCCAAGCGCGTCGGTCTGAAGGCCATGTCGTCGGTTTCCGCGCGATCGTCACCGGAGGCCCGGTATTCACCGCCATCGCCGCTGTCGTGACGCAGGCTTTTACCGTGTCGGTGGCCGGCGATTTCGTAAGTAAGCACGTCGTCTCCGAGCAGGCGGCGAACGACTTCGTCAAACACTCCACGGCAGCGAACTTCGCCGGCGTAATCAGCCTGCCCGCCACCTTCCTGCTCACGATCGCCGTCGGCCTCACCTCGTACTACGCCACGCGGGTGGGGCTGCTCACCCGCTTCGTCGGGGTGCTCGGGTACGTCGTAGCGGTCGCCGAGCTCCCGATCGGGCTCCCGGCGCCGTTGCTGGCGTTCTTCTGGTTCGGCGCGCTGGCCGTGCTGTTCGCTGGCCGCTCGCCGCAGGGGCTGCCGCCGGCCTGGGCCAGTGGGAGGGCCGAGCCGTGGCCCTCGCGCCAGCAGCTCGTCGAGCAGCGCGACAAGGGCCGGCCACCGGCCGGCCGGCCGGCCGGTGGCCGCGCCGGGGGCCTCTTCGGCGCCTGGGGAGCGAGTCGCCAGGCGCCCGAGCCCGCCGAGCCCGAGCCCGAGCCGGTGCGCGAGGCGGCGACCGCCGGGGCCCGCGTTCGCGGTGGCGCCAATGGCTCGCGTCCGAGCGGATCGGCATCGAAGAAGCGCAAGCGCAAGCGCAAGCGCCGGCGCTGAAAAGTCTGCGGGCACGCCTTCGCTCCTCGTGCCCCCCGCTCCAGCGCTGCCGCTGCCCGTCGCCGCGCCAGCACCGCCAGCGCTGGCGGTGCCGTCGGCGCTGCCGACCATCGTCTTTCGCAGTGTCCAGCGCACGGTCCGCCGGGAAGCCATCTCGCGCCACCGCCGGGCCCTCTTCGACGACTCGCAGCCTGACCGTCTCGGTGCGACCGGTCCCCGCGTCGGTTCCGATGCATTCGCTGCGGATGGCGGTTGCGGCGCGCACGCCCCGGGCCCGAGCCGCGGCCAGTCACCGGGTGGCGGTCTCCGTTCCCGGGGCACGCTGCTCCTTCCCACCCTGCTGAGCTCACCGCACGGACCGCGGCAGCGAGCTCGCGGCAGCGAGCTAGGCGACGTCGCGCCGGGCAAACCGCCAGGCAGCCAGGCCGAGGAGCACGGCGACGTAGCCGCCAAGCACGAGACCCGCGAGGGCCGGAGAGAGCGGCACGCCCTCCTGGAACATGTGCGGCGCGGTCAAACCCTCGTCGGCACGACTGGGAAGCAGCCGCGCGAGCGCGGGATCGAGCCCGGCCGCCAGGCTGTTGCTGATTACCCAGCCCACGATGATCACGGCAAGGGCCAGCGCCGGGCCGCGCAGCACGGTGGACACGGCGAGCCCGAGCACGGCGAGCAGCGCGTAGGCCCCGACCATCCGGGCCGCTCCGCCGGCGAGATCCCCGGTGGAGAGCCCGATGGGCGCCCCGCGCGCGTGGAGCACGACGGCGCCGATGCCGGTTCCCAGCGCGGTCGCGGCGAGGGCGAGCACGACGGCGGACAGGGTGAGCACGGTCGTCTTGGCCAGCAGCACCGTTCCACGGCGCGGGAAGGCAGCCAGCAGGGTGTCAAGGGTTTCGTGGCGGTACTCGCCGCCCCCGCAGATGACGCCCAGCCCGAGCGCTCCGAGCTGGCCGGCGCGCACAGCCTCGAGCACCGGTGGCCCCTGGGCTACACCGGCCTCGGCGCTGGCCAGCGCGGCCTGGACCACGGCCAGCGCCGCGCCGACACAGAGCGTGCCGGTGAGCGCGGCGAGCAGCCCGGGCGTCACCCGCAGCTTGAGCGCTTCGACGCGCAGCGCCAGCCGCATCAGGCCGTGCCCCGACGCACGACTGAGCGCACTCGGTGCGCGCGATCGGCGCGCACCTCGCGCAGCTCGCTCAGCGCCAGCGCCGACGCGGCGGCGCAGGCGCCAATCTCCTGGGCGGTCAGACCCTCAACCCGGACCAGCTCGCCGTCGACCTCGACGGCCGCGGCGAGCGGGCGCAATGCCTCGGCCAGGGCCTCGGCGGCGGTGCTACGGGCCACGACCCGACGCTCACCCACCATCCTTGACAGTGACTCCTTCACCGTGACGCGCCCGCGGTGCAGCACGGCGACATCGTCGACGATGTCGGCCAGGGGGTCGGTGACGTGACTGCAGACCAGCGCGGCGCCGCCTCGGCGTCGGTGCGCGTCGAGCAGCTCGATCAGCCAGTCGACGCCGGCGGTGTCGATGCCGCTGAGCGGCTCGTCGAGGAGCAGCAGCGGGGGGTCGCCGACCAGTGCGACCGCGAGCCCGAGTCGCTGGCGCATGCCGCGCGAGAGGGCTCCCGCGCGGACGTCGGCGGCGTCGGACAAGCCGACCTGGGCCACCGCACGGGCCGCGGCAGCCCGCGACAGACCGCCCGCGGTCGCCGCCAGGCGGGCCTCGGCCAGCACGGTGCGGCTCGGGTGGTGACGCGGCGTCGCGAACGCGACCCCGACCCACCGCGCCGCCGGCTCCAGGGTGCGCAGCGGGCGCCCCCAGAAGGCGCAGGATCCACGCTCCGGGCGCGCCAGGCCCAGCGACGCTCGCAGCGCCGTGCTCTTGCCGGCGCCGTTGACGCCGGCCAGCAGCACGATCCGCCCGGCCTCGACGCGCAGATCGAAGCCATCGATGACTCGGCGCCGCCCATAGCCCTTCACCAAGCCCTCGACCCGCAGCGCCGGCTCTCGGACCGGCGCCCACGGGTCAGGCTTGTTCACCGTTGCCCGGTCGAGGGGTCAGTGGTGCTGTGGTCCTGCGCCTGAACCGAGCCCCGCGATCAGGACGGGAATCAGCACGGCGAGGACAATGACGACGACGATCGTGCTGATGATGGGATGACGTCGGATCACGATGCGCTCCTGACTGGCTCGGCGACGGCGTCGTCAACCGCGGGTGCAGTTGGTGGCAAAGAGTGCGTCGGAGTTCTCGCCCAGGGCATTGGTCGCCGTGGCATAGGCCGTGCATGAGCCGTCGTAGTGCAAGTACGTCCGAAGATAGAGCTGGAGGTCGCCCAGACAGGCGTTGTGGGTCGGCTCGCAGCCGCTGAAGTGGGCGACGGTCTTGATCGCGTAGCCAGACCCGTTGCCCTTTCGGTGGTAGTTGTACGGATACTGCACGGTCCCGTCAAAGCCGTTGAAGTGGACGAAGGCCCCAACGGTCAGCTGCTTGTAGATCTTATGGAGAAGCTGCACCTTGACGTTCGTCATTCGGTCGTTGTGGCGACACCAGCTCACAGCATCCATGGTGGCGGAGAACAGCAAGGGCAGATTGCGCTGGCCGCATACCCTCCAGCGCCATGGCGGAAACACCTCCCGCCGGGCGCTGGAGTCGAACGGTCGGCGGCCCCTGGGGACCGCCGATCCATAGGGTCTCTACACCTTGCGGAACTGCGGCACCCAGCTGCCGTTCTCGTGGCGCTCGAAGTCCTGAAACAGCCCGGGCGCCTCGGCGCGAACGATCTCGGCCACGCGATCGAAGACGAGCCGCAGCTCCTCCTCGGCCCCCTCGGCCGTCCGCATCTCGATCACGTGACGCAGCGTGCGGACGTTCGCCGTCCAGACGATGTCGGTGCTCAGGCCGATCGGCGCCACACGCCGCAGGGCCGAGGTGACCTCCTTCTTGACGTGGAAGGGCACGCCCTCCTCGTCGATGCCGAGCTCGCGGGCCGCGCTCACCTGGAACTCCTCGAGCTGCTCGACGATGCTGATCACCTGATCGCGAACGGGCTCCAGTGCGGGCGGGACGCGAAAGCCGATGTCGGTGAGCCGCACGTAGCGCAGGCTCTCCTGGCTGAACGCCGAGCCCGCGCGATGTCTCACGATCTCGTGGGTGAAGACACGGCTCACGCTCCGGAACGCAAACGAGAAGCTGGCGTGCTCGAGCACACTGCCGTGGGCGCTGCGCAGGAGGTTCTCGAAGTAGGCGCGCTGGTCGGTGCGCACACGTGAGACGTTGGGGTTGAGCCCCGGCTCCCAGCTACGGTAGCAGGCCCGGCCGCCGAACTCGATCAGCAGCTCTGCGGCGTTGGGCGCCCCATCGGCCTCCTCCAGGCGGCGCTCCAGCCACGACTCTCCGCCCACGTCGCGCAGGTAGCTGCGCATGCCCTCCAGGTCGAGCGAGGGCCGGGCGAGCAGGTGGACGAGGGGAGTGGTTGCGTGCATCGACCGGCGCCGGCGATCCGCGGGGGCCACACCGGGCGCGCGATGCTACTGGCGGGGTCGGCGGGTCCGGCGGGTCCGGCGGGTCCGGCGGGCTCCCGGCCTCCGGGATCCGGGATCCGGGATCCGGCGAAGAGGTCTCGCTATCCCTCGTCGAGAATGCGCAGCAGCTCGGCAACGAGCGCGTCTTCGTCGGTCAGGCGCGCGGGGACCTCGCGGGCGAGCTGCAGCAGCCCTATGTAGATCGAGTAGGCCACCGTCGCGCGCCGGGCGGCGGCCTGGGGGCTGTGCCCGAGTTCGTTGAAGATCCCCTCCAAGCGCCGCAGGCGGATCTCGGTCACCCGCTGGAGGGCGGCGCGCACGCGCGGCTCGTTGCTCTCGAGCAGTAGCCGTCCCTGAATCGTTCTGGTGCGGGCCGCCGCGGTGGCCATCTTCATCAACTCGCGAAGTTGGGTCGCCGGATCCTCTGCCCGCTCCAGAGATGCCGCGAAGGCCTCGACGTGTGCCTGCTCCCAGCGTCGCAGGGCGGCGTGGACGAGTTCGGCGCGGTCGCGGAAGTGCGCGTAGAAGCTGCCCTTGGTCACGCCCAGCTGTTGCGCCAAGGGCTCCACCCTGACCGCGGCCAGACCGCCCGTCGCCATGGCGTCGAGTGCTGCGCGCTCCCAGTCTTCAGCCGACAGGCGGTTGACCGATCGGGTCATCGCGGTCTAGCATACGCAAACGTATGGATACGGCACCGTATGCGCCAACCAACGACGTCAGGGGCGCCCAGGAGGTCGCGAAGGGCCTCTGGCTATTGCGTGGTCGGCCCAAGTACAAGGTCAACGTCTACGTGATGGGCGACGTGCTCGTCGACTCGGGGACGCGCCACGCCACGAAGCGCATCCTTCGTCAGGTCACTTGCCTGCCGTTGCGCAGCCATGTGCTGCCGCACGGTCACATGGATCACACGGGCGCTGCGCATGAAATATGCGAGGCGCTCAACCTCCCGCTGATCTGCGGCGCGGCGGACGTCGCAGCCGTCGAATCAGGTGCGCGGGTGGGCCTGGAGAGGCGGCCCGTGCTGGTGCGGATTGCGCATCGTCTGATGGCGGGGCCGGGCCATCCTGTCAGCGAGACGCTGAACGAGGGCGACCGCGTGGCGGGCTTCCTGGTGCTGGAGGTACCTGGACATGCTCGGGGCCACCTCGCCTTCTGGCGCGAACAGGATCGGGTGCTCGTCCTCGGCGATGTCGTCTATGGGCTGCGTGTGCCCTCTGGGCGAGAGGGCCTGTAGCTGCCGCCGGCCGCGTTCACGCCCGGTCCTCGCCAGAACCTGGAGTCGGGGCGCCGCCTTGCCGCCCTCGAGCCCAAAGTCATCTGCTTCGGGCACGGCCCGCCCCTGCACGACGGCAAGCGCTTCTGCGAGTTTGTCGCCGGCGCCAGCGTCGAGCACTCATGACTCGGATGTCATCTCGCTGGGCGCGCTCAGTTGGCCCGCAGGTTAGGCGGCCAGGTCGTAGCGCAGGCCGCCCGCGGCCGGCTGGGGTCGCGGCCGCGCTGCCGATAGGGCGCGCAGCGCGCCGAGGAACGCCACCCCGAAGCCGGCTCCGCCGATGACCGCGCCGGCGAGGAAGAGCGCGCTGAACTGCGCCGATGCGGCGAGGACGATGGCAACCATCCGGGCGGCGAGCGCACCAACGCGGCGGCGGCGCTCGTCCACGGCGCCGTGCGTCTGAACAGGAGCTGCGCGCGACCGCGGCCGACCCCGGGAGGGCGAAGACGCTGACGCCGGTGACCAGGTGGTCGGTTGTGTCAAGAGTCTCGCCGCGAGATGCGGGCCGAGCGCGAGGAACAGGCCGCCGATCGACCATGAGGACATCGCCCCGAGCGCCGCGAGCAGAAACGCGCGGCGCACCGTGGGCGGCACGCTCGGGCGGGGCGGGGTGAGGCGTAGGCGCGAGCGACTTGCCACGGGCTCTGGCATCCGCAGCGCGCCGAGGGCGATCGCGAACAGCACGAACAGCGCCACGTAGGACAGCACGCGCGGGGCCGGCAGCAGCTCGACGAACGTTGCCGAGACGAGCACGCCGAGGCCATCCCGCCCGCGCTCACGACGCCGTTGGTCAGGCCCACGCCGGCCGGATCGCGGCGCTGATGCAGGTCGAGCAGCGCGGCGCTGGCAGCCCCCAGAGCCAGCCCGGTGGCCAGCCCCTGCACGGCGCGGGCGACGAACAGCCACACGACCGAGTCGGCCAGCATGAAGACGATGGTCGCGCCCCATCAGCGTCCCCAACGCCACGAGCAGCACCGGGCGCCGACCAACCTCGTCGGAGATCCGACCGGCGAGGATGAGGGTGCCCAGAACGCCGACCGCGTAGGTCGCGTAGCCGATCCTTGTTCTTCCTCTGTCAGCTCGACCCCACCATTGGCGTTCGAGGGTGACTGGATCGTCTCGTGTAGCCCGTAGTCTTCGGCCTCCGCTTCGCTAGTCAGGGAGAGCAAATGAACAAGACTGAGCTGATCGACGCGATCGCCAAGGACAGTGGACTCACCCGTGCGGACTCCGCGCGGGCAATCGACTCCCTGGTCAACACCATCCAGAAAACCCTCAAGAAGGGCGACGACGTTGCCCTGACCGGGTTTGGCAAGTTCTCGGTCGTCAAGCGAGGTGCTCGTAACGGACGCAACCCGCAGACCGGCCAACCGGTGAAGATTCGGGCGTCAAAGGCGCCCAAGTTCACCGCGGGGGCCACGTTCAAGACGGCGATCAGAGGAAGGACTAAATAGAAGCCAGTCGGGCTCGGCGGGCTCACGCCGCCATCCCATCCGCGGAGGGTTGACGTGGCGGGCGCGGGCGTTCCCGCGGCGCTTGAGATCGTCCACTTCACCGATCCGGCCTGTCCCTTCGCGTTCTCCGCCGAGCCCACGCGGCTGCGTCTCCGTTGGCACTATGGCGATCAACTGCGTTGGCGCACGAGGATGATCGTTCTGACCCTCGAGCCTGGCGAAGCCGAGAAGCTGGCTCAGGGTGCGCCCGGCCTGCAGCGCCGCCACGCAATGCCGATCGATCCCGTCCCCCGCGCGCGGCCGGCCTCCTCGGAGCCCGCGTGCCGGGCGATCGTGGCCGCGCGGCTGAACCTGCCCGACACCGAGGAGCCGTTGCTCCGACGCCTCCGGGTCCGGGCCATGGCCGGTGGGCTGCTCGACGATCCTCAGCTCATCGCCGCCTCGGCTCAGGACGTCGGGCTGGACCCTGCGCGACTCGACGCCTGGTGTGCCACCGAGCAGGTCGACGCGGGGTTGCGGGCTGACATCGAGGCCGCACGATCTCCCTCCCGCCGCGCACTGGCTCTGGGCCACAGCTCGGCGGCCCGCGCGAGCGGCGGCGCTACACAGCCCCCAGCTACGAAATCAAGCGAAGCGACGGAGGGCCGGCCATCGCGGTGCCAGGATTCAACCCGATCGAGGCCTACGAGACCGCGATCGCCAACCTCGCACCCGAGCTTGTTCGTCACCCCAAGCCCGACACGGCCGAGGAGCTGCTGGCCTGGGCGGGCGAGCCCCTCGCTACCGCCGAGATCGCCGCCGTCATGCAACTCGACCTCACCGACGCGCGCGCCGCGCTCAGCCGCGTCGCCGGACCGCTTCCGGCCGGGGCGGAGCTGTACTGGGGCCTGGGTGGGTGACGCGCGCCGGCGGCAGCGACGACGACGACGCCGTCCTCGACCAGCGTCCGCGGCTTCGTCGAGTCACCGCGCGCAACTGTCTGCGCACGCCGCGGCGAACGGGGAAGCGCGCTCCCGCCTTGACCTCAAGTGCACTTGAGGTTGTAGCGTGTCTGGCGCGCAGTCATCTCCTCAAGGAGGGCCACATGACCAACATCCAAACGCCAAGCCAACAGATCACCGAGGAAGTCACGTCCTGGCCAGGCGTCGCGGCCGCCCAGGGCGGACGCGGCGAGTTCGCCTTCAAGCTCGGCCGCCGCGAGATCGGCCACCTGCACGGAGACCACGCCGCCCATTTCTCCTTCCCCAAGCAGGTCTGGCTCGGTCTGAAGGAGGAGGGCCGGATCGTCGACCACCCGGTGTTTCCCGGCCGGGTGGGGCCCGCGGCCCGCAGGATCGAGGACGCGGCTGACGTCGAGGACGTGGTCGAGCTGCTGCGGCTCAACTACGACCGCGTGGTCGCCCGCCATGGGCCGCCGGCGGAGGTCGGGGCGTGATCTGTCACAAGATTGTTCGTTGATCCCGCTCGTCGGGTGGGACGTCGATACCGTCCGTGGGGTGAGCGCCCCAGCAGACAAGGCGAACACGTTTCGCGCTCTGCACGTGCCTGGACGCCCGCTGCTCCTGCCCAACCCCTGGGATGCGGGAACGGCAAAGCTGCTTGTCTCGCTGGGGTTCCGGGCGTTGGCGACGACCAGCAGTGGGCACGCGGCGACCCTCGGGCGGCCGGATGGCTCGGTCGGCCGGCAGGAGGCCCTCGCGCATGCCTCGGCAATCGTGGCCGCGGTAGAGGTGCCGGTGTCCGCCGATCTGGAGAACGGCTTCGCCGACGGCCCCGACGCGGTCTTTGCCACCGTGACAGACGCCGTCGCCGCGGGGCTGGCTGGCTGCTCGATTGAGGACTTCACCGGCAGCTCGGACGACCCGATCTATGACGTCGGGCTCGCCGTCGAGCGGGTGGGGGCCGCCGCCGACGCGGCGCACGCTGACCCCGGGCTGGTGCTCACGGCACGGGCGGAGAACTTCGTCCGCGGCAACCCTGACCTCTCCGACACGATCAAGCGGCTGCAGGACTACCAAGAGGCGGGCGCTGATGTGCTCTACGCGCCGGGCCTGACCAACATCGAGGACATCCGCAGTGTGGTTGCGTCGGTCGATCGACCCCTCAACGTGCTCGTACGACCTGGCCTTGCCCCGGTGTCCGAGCTCGCCCACGCCCGTGTGGCGCGCATCTCGGTCGGAGGGGCCTTCAACCAGGTGGCTCTCGGCGCCCTGACCCGCGCCGGTCGCGAACTGCTCGACCACGGCACCTACGCGTTCACCGACCTCGCCGCCGAGGGCCGAAAACAGGCTGCTGCCGCCTTCAGCCCCGTCTGAGCCCTGGCTGGCCAGGACGCCGCGCTCCTGGTCGGGCTGGATCCCGCGGAGATGATCGACGCGCGCTCCAATGGCCCGCGCGTCACCAAGCCCCGTAGGCTCTTATGAGGTGGTGGGGTTGCCGCATTACATAGAGTCCGTGCATGGCCGGTAACAGGCCCCGCCGTTCACACGCCAAGCGGCCCCAGCACCAGGGCACGCCGCCGGTGGTACCCAGGTCGCCCGCGGCGCCCACTGAGACGGATGCCGACCAGGCGGTCACGGCGGCTCTCGAGGAGATTCAGAGCGTGCTGGACATGCCGCTGTCCGAGCTGGTGGACACCGAGGAGGAGCGTGCCGAGGCAGAGGAGCTCACCCGCCAAGCGCGCGTGGTTCCGGCGATGGCCCGGTTGCGGGAGCTTGTCGATTTCGTGGGGAGAGGACGTCCGGCGACACAGGCCGGCAACTTGAAGATTCCGGACGCGGTCGCCATGGCCAGGCGGCTTGGCTGGGGGGATGACGTATCCGGCGAAGTCCGCTCGATGGACGACCTGGCGGGAGTGGCCCACGTCTTTCGCTGGGGGGTCGCGGCTGAGCTCCTTGCCTGGCGCGGGAGCAGGATCGTGGCCGGACCTCGTGCGCGCGACTTGGAGCGCGACGCCCTTGCTGCCTGGTTCAAGGCCGCGATCACGCTGCTCGAGCACGGCCTGCTGGACGGCTTTCGCCGGGGATGGCGCAAGAGTTACGTGGAGCTCCTCGACGCTGGCGTGGGGGGTCTGCTTGCCGCGATCGTTGACGCCGGGGGCGCGGTCGCGCTCACCGCGATCGAGGATCGCCTCTGGGGGCAGGTGGCGGCCAGCTACGGCTACGACCCCGAGGACGGCACCGAGCGTCGGCACGTGGAGGGGCTCGTTCGGGCCATGGTGAGCGAGCTCGCCGACATCGGGACCGTGGCCCGTCGCCACGATGACGTGGTCCTCACCGGGTTGGGAAGCGCCCTCGCCGCCGCCATTGTCATTTCGGGCGCCGACGACTCGGAAGAGCTTGACCTCGTGGACACTGATGCCTAGTCCTCGTTGCTGGTGGGCGTCGATGAGATGAGGCCTGCTGAGACCAGGGTCATTTGCCGGCCACCTGTCAGGCGCACTCTGCCCCACGAGGCCGCCGAGGAGCTGTGCGAGGTCTTCGCCGAGCTTCAGTCCGGATCGTCGTCGGATAGGTAGCACAGGCCGACTGCGACCGAGTGCTCGCAAAACGAACCAGGTTCGCCGTCGGGGCAGTCGCATTCGCCGCCCAGCCGGCCGACGCGGTGGTGCACGATCGCCAGATACGGCTCATCGTCGTAGACGGTCGCGCAGAGGCTGAACTTGTCTTCGTACAGGTCGCCGATCGTCTCGACGAGACAGCGAGCGCGTTCGAAACGCGCCTCTCCCGCCAGCCGTTGGAGGTCCAGTTCGGTGAACAGCTTCATGTCGAGGCTCGAGAAGGGTCGCATGCCGAGCCTCCGGGCGTCACCCGCGGCGCCTCTGATGGCACTTTCCGGACAGGCCGACAGATGGGAAGGATGCGGACCGGTGGCCGAAGGTGCGCCGAGAGGGGCGAAAGGTCGTCTTGGTCGGAGGTGAGCACGGATGCCCCGGATGCCCCAGCGATCAGGACCGCGTGGGTGTCAACGACGTCTGCCGTGCCGGCGGCGCCGAGCAGAGCACCGACCGCGTGAGCTTGCGCGTGGGTGAAGGCGACGACCCGCAGGCGCGCGGGAACCGGCGGAGCTGGGCTTGTCGACCCGAGCGGCTGACCTGGGCAACGAGAGCGGTGCCTCGATCGTCGGCGCCGGCGTCGAGCCGGCGCTCATGCGCGCGACGATCGAGGTCGCGGCGCACCCGCCCGCACCGGCGTAGGGCGTTCGCCGCGGCGGTCAGCGCATGACCGTGGCGCAGCGCCAACTTCATGGGCAAGCTCGTCGTCCTCCTCCAACGACGGGACACTCGAGACGGCCTTCCGCGGCAGCCGCGTTGTCGGTATCCTCGCTGGCGGTCCGCTTCCGGCGATCTGCTCAACTATGTCCGCGCCGACGCAGCCTCAGTTCTGTCCCTGGTGCGGTACGCGGATCGCATTCGAGCCCCACGAGCATGAGCCGCGCTACGAGTCGCTCGCTGAGCAAGCGCGCGCTCGCGGCGCCGATCCGCCCCCGCTGCCCGAGCGCGTGCGCGGCGCGCTGGCGGGCGACTCGTTCGTCGGCGCCTGCCCAGGCTGCCGCACCGTAAGCCACGTGGTGGCGCACCATGCGGGTTCGGCTTAGCTCGGCTCCGCAACGAGCGCGCACGGAGCGTCGAGGGCGGCCGCGAGCTCCCCGCGTCCGGCGATCCCAGTCGGCAGTCTCCGGGGGTGCCGATCAGCGGTCCGCTGGTGGGCGAGGAGTAGCCGTGCTTGCGCGCTTCGGTCTTCGGTCACGGCCTGCTTGACGGACCTCTCGGTCTGCGAGCGGGACAGTACAGCCCGGCCGGTGGGTTTAGGACGTGGCGCGGCGGCACGTCCCTTTTCGCATGCGCCACGATCGCCCGCGAAGATCCGCCGCCGCGGCTGACGAGCTGATCGACCACCGATCGACAGTTCAAACTCTCCGAGTTGGCAGCCGATAATCTCCGAGTTAGCAGCTATGCTTCTCCAGACTGGCGGATGGAGGACCGCAGCAATGGAGTTCATCGATCGAGGTCTGGCCGGCACCGTGGTGGAGGCCATGCGCGAGTCGCGGGTCGTTGCGCTGCTCGGCCCGCGTCAGGCCGGCAAGAGCACGCTGGCGCGGATGCTCGCCGTCGACCGGCTGCCCGCCGACTACTTGACATTCGACGACGAGCCGGTCAGATCGCTGGCGTCCGGCGATCCACAGGGGTTCGTCGCTGGGTTGGGGCGACGGACAGTGATCGACGAGGTCCAACGCGTGCCCGAGCTGCTGCTGGCGATCAAGTCGCGCGTCGATCGCGATGGCGCGCCGGGCCAGTTCCTGCTGACCGGGTCGGCGAACCTACGCCGCATTCCGACCGTCGCGGACGCGCTGCCCGGTCGGGTCGACTACCTCACGCTGTGGCCGTTCACCCAGGGCGAGATCCACGGGCGTCGGGAGGACTTCCTCGCGCGGCTGTTCCGTGGTGAGGTCCCGAAGGTCCTCAATGCGCCGATCGGTCGCCACGAGTACTCGGAGATCCTCCTCGCGGGCGGCTTCCCTGAGGCACGTGTTCGCGCCGCGGCGAGCCGCAGGAGGTTTTTCGACAGCTACGTCGCCTCGATCGTCGACCGGGACGTCGCAGACACCTCCCGCGTGCACGACCCTGCATCGGTCGGAACGATGCTGGGGCTTGTCGCCGCCCGGTCGGGATCAGTGGCTCGCTACGACGCCCTCGCCCGCGATGCGGGGATCGACGGAAAAACCGCCAAGGGCCACCTCGACGTGCTCGAGCGCCTGTTCCTCGTGCGCATCCGGCGGCCGTGGCATGTCAACCTCGGGCAGCGGCAAGTCAAGGCACCGAAGCTCTACGTGGCCGACCCCGGGCTGCTCGCGGCGCTTGTCGGCACTGACGCGGTGCGCGTCCGCGACGACGAGGGTCTTGCCGGCGCTCTCTTTGAAACCTTCGTCGCGACCGAGCTCGAGCGTCAGGCATCGTGGTCGCCCGAACCACTGCGTTTCTGGCACTATCGCGAAGCCGATCGCGAGGTCGACGTGATAATCGAGCGCCCGTCGGGCGAGATCGTCGGCGTCGAGGTCAAGGCGAGCGCGACCGTGCGCGCACGCGACTTCCGCGGGCTGGTGCACATGCGCGAGCGCATGGGACTGCGCCTCGTCACCGGCGTGGTCCTGTACGCGGGCGAGCGCACGCTCCCCTTTGGCGAGCGCCTGTGGGCAATTCCGCTGCAAGCGCTGTGGACGGCATGACTCCCGAGCGCCCACGTCAGCGTCGCTCCCGTTGCGAGATCCGGACTCGGGCCCGGGAAACCCAAATTGTCAAGACTGCGGCGTGCGTTCGCGCGGGGAGCTCCGCGCGCGGCGCTCGTCATGCGCAGCGCCACGCGTCCAGGACTTGCGCCACTTCGTCGTGTACTTGCGCACGGGCGGCCTCGCGGTCGAGCCCGGACATCAGCAGCTCGTCGTAGCCCGTGTCCTGGTGGCGCACCGACGCCGCGACCGCCAATTCGATCGCCTCGGGCTCGAGCGCTCGGCCGGCTGCGGTGCGGCCGATCCGTCCACTTCCGCGCTGGGCGGCGTGGCGGGCGATCTGTCGCGCGCGCTCAGGCGGGCAGCTGGGAAATCGCCGCGCAATCTCCTTCGCCATCCGCTCCTGCACGTCGAGATCCTCCTCGGCCCGCCTGGGAAGGTCCCGCTCGCGGCGGCGTGCCCGCGCCTCCTCGTCCGCCAGGCACTCGACCTCGGCCCGCTCGAGCGCGTCCTCCTCCACCAGGATCCCCTGACTGCTCGTAGCGCCGCCGGGAGCGGCTGAAGCGCACGACGACCGCCGACAGGCGGCTTGCGCCCCTCGCTCGCCGGGTGAGCGCGGCGTCGCCCGCCGGCAGGAACACGAGGTGGTCCATGTCCGCACAGCCCATGCACACCGGTCCCGGTCCCTCCATGATCAAGAGCCCGCCGGCCCCACCGCAGACCGTGCACGCGAACTCCTTGATCGGCGAGATGACCACCAGCTCGGGCGGACGGCTCTGGCGCTCCGCCAGCCGCGCGCGCCTGCGTTCGGACAGCTCGGTCGAGACCCAGTGCGTGCGATACGCACGCTCGGTCGCCGGATCGCCGCCGGCTGAGAATCGCAGTGGTTGCGTGGCGCGTGAGCGGGCCACGTGCGCGGTCTCGCTCGGCTCAAGCCCCCGCGCCGTGGCCCAGCCGCCAAACAGGCGCAGCGCGCTCGAGACCTTCCCCGGACCGGCCTGCACGACCTGCTCGAGGTAGTCGACCCGCCCTTGCCGCCACCGATCCACAGCCGACGGATGAAGCCAGCCCAGCCCGATCAGCACATCGATGGCCGTGATGGACTTGTGCTCCTGAAGCGCGGCCTCGGCTGCGCGCGCCACGCGCTGCTCGAGCCGCTTGCCGTCATCTGCCGACACCGCCCGGGACCCTACTGCCGGCCGGCGCGGCGGACGGGCGGTCGACATCCCCTGGTCTCCAGCGAGAAGGACCTGTCGTCCTAATCGCCGACTTCATTCAGCGCCACGAGGCAATCACCTGGAGAAGAGTCGGGCGGGAGCCTGTTCAAGGCCGAGTCCGACTATGCGTGGAGCATGGTCTGCTCCGTGATCGGCGAGGGGGAGGGGTGCGTTGAGGCGCTGAGAAGCTCGCTCGAGGCGCTGCCCTCCCATGCTCCCGCGATCCTTAGCCTGGGGTCGGTCGAGTACCAGCTCGACCGACCAGAGGAAGGACGGCGCCTGCTCATGTCGCTGCTCGACCTCCCAGACGACGCCGCGGGCCTGACCGAGATCATCGACAAGGCGGGGGATTTCGTGATCTCGATCCGCGTGTACGCGGGTGTCCCGTCTCGACCCCCGACAACGTCCCTCGGCCCGAGCCCGTTCGGAACCGTGGGATGTTGTCGGCCATATACGCGGAGTAGCTCCCACGGTCCCGCGCAGCTCGGGGCGGTGGGAAGTTATCGGCCCACGACAGCGGCAGTCTGCGGACGCGTGCGCGGCCCGCGTGGCAGAGGCGCAACATGGCGTGGCCACCCGGGCGCAGCTGTTGGCGGCCGAGCTGGGTCCCCGATGCGATACGGCTCCACGCGCCGGCCGTCTCGTCGCCGGCGTTGTCGTCCGGCCGCGTCGTTGCCGGCGTTGTCGCCCAACCGCGTCGTTGCGGTGACGGGGCCCCCGCCCCGCCCGACGGTCGGCCTCCTCAGGACAGCCAGAGATCGCTCGGCCGCCGCGCCGCCCGCCCTCCGCCACCCTCAGAACAGCCCGGAGATCGCCCGGCCCGCGTCCCGGGCCAGCGCGAACAGCGGCGAGGGCACGATCCCGAAGAACAGCGTGGCCGCCCCGCACGCCACGGCCACGAAGAGCACCTCGTTCCCGGCCCTCCGCACCGCCCCTCCGCCGGGCGGCCCGGGCGCCCCGCCCGCCCCGACGCCCTCGGCTGCCGGCGCCCCGGCGCCCTCGGCCTGGGGCGACCCGGCGGCCTCGCGCGACCCGCCCGCCATGACCGGTCGCGCCGCGCGGACCGGCGTCACGGCGCCCTGCGCCCCGGCCGGGGCGGGGCGCATCCACATGGCCGCCACCACCGGCAGGTAGTAGCCCAGCGAGATCATCGAGCCGATGACGAGCACGATGGCCAGCCAGGCGTAATGGCCGTCGACCAGCGCCTCGATCAGGTAGGTCTTGCCGACGAAGCCGGCGGTGGCCGGGATCCCCGCCAGGCCGAGCATGGCCAGGGTCATGGGCAGGGCCAGCCACGGGCGGCTGACCCCCAGCCCGGCCAGCCCGGCGATGTCGTCGCCCTCGCCGGTCTCGCGCTCGCGGGCGATGATCACGGCAAAGGCGGCGAGGTTCATCAGCAGGTAGACCGCCAGGTAGAACGCGGTGGCCTGCAGCCCGAGCCGGGTGCCGACGATCACGCCGCCCAGGATGTAGCCCGCCTGCCCGACGCTGGAGTAGGCGAGCATCCGCTTCAGCGAGCCCTGGCCCAGGGCGCCGACGTTGCCCACCACGATGGTGACGGCGGCCAGCGCCGCCATGATCGGAGCCCACGAGGCCTGCGCGTCGAGCAGCACGCCGTCGAAGAGCCGCAGCAGCACACCGAACGCCGCCGCCTTCGTGGCCACCGCCTGGAAGGCGGTGATCGGGGTCGGCGCCCCCTGGTAGACATCGGGCGTCCACTGGTGAAACGGCGCCACCGAGCACTTGAAGGCCAACCCGGCCAGGGCGAGCGCGATGCCGCCGAGCAGCAGGCCGTCGGTCGCTAGGGAGCTCGAGCTCGAGATGGCCTTGCTGGCGAGGTCGAAGTCGGTGCTGCCGGTCGCCCCGTAGATCAGGGCCAGCCCGTAGAGCAGGGTCGCCGATCCCAGCGACCCGACGATCAGGTACTTCAGTCCCGCCTCCAGCGACGTGGCGCGCCGCAGCTCGGTGGCGCACAGCACGTAGAGGGGGATGGAGAGCAGCTCGAAGCCCAGGAAGACCGTGACGAGGTTCTGGGCCTGGACGAGGACGAGCATCCCGGCCACGGTGGAGAGCAGCAGCGCGTGGTACTCGCCCTCGCCGGCGGCGGCCGGTGCCGTGGCCCGCAGGGAGAGCAGGACACAGGCGATGCCGGCCACGATGGTCAGCGCGCCGAGCCCGAGGGAGAGGTCGTCGACGCGCAGCGAGCCGGCCAGCAGCGACGCCGGATGGTGCCAGCGCCAGATGCTCAGGCCCAGCGCTGCCCCGAAGGCAAGGAGGGTCAGCCCCGGGACCACCGCTCGGCGGATGACCGGTGGGCGCAGCAGGCCGACCATCAGGACGACCAGGGCTCCGACGATCACCGCGACGATCGGCGAGAGCCCGGCCAGGTCGACGTGGGGCCCGCGGAGGGTTGCCGCGCCCAGGCCGATCATGGTCCGCTCCCGGCGCCCGCGCCGGCCGGGGCCCCGGCTCCCTGCTGGGGCACCTGCTGCGCGGCTCCGGCCGGCGGGGAGACCGCGCCCACCGCGCCGTAGGCCACGGCCGGTGGATTGGCGATCTGCTCGGCGGCGGCGATCTGACCGTCGACGGTCCGGCGGCTGCGGGAGATCGCCACCTGCGGATCGAGGGCCAGTGCGAGGATCACCACCACCAGGGGCGCGATGACCACGCCGTCGATCGCGCCCAGGTCAAAGGAGCGCACCCGTTCGCCGGTTCGATTGTGCATCGCCCGGATGAAGAAGCGCAGCGCGTAGACCGAGGCGAGCACGACGCCGCTGAAGGCGACGATGGCGATGACGATCTTGGCCTTGAACACCCCGAGCAGGATCAGGAACTCGCCGACGAAGTTCGACGAGCCGGGCATGGCCAGGGTGGCCAGGGCCACGACGAGGAACAGCCCGGCGAGCACCGGCGCGCGCAGGGCGATGCCGCCCATCACCCGGATGTCCTCCGAGCCGCCGCTGCGGACAGCCAGCGCGCCGATGATGAAGAACAGGGGGGCGACCACGAGCCCGTGGTTGACCATCTGCAGCAGGGCGCCCTGGGCGCCCTCGGGCCGCAGGGAGAAGATGCCCAGGGTGATGAACCCGAGCTGAGCCACCGACGAGTAGCCGACGATCAGCCGGACGTCTGACTGGGTGAAGGCCATCACCGACCCGTAGAGAATCGAGGCCAGCGCGATCAGCAGCATGAGCGTCTGGAAGTGGGCACTGGCCTGAGGGAAGAGGGGCAGCACGATGCGCAGGAAGCCGTAGGCCCCGACCTTGGAGAGCACCCCGCTGAACACGGCGAGCACCGGCAGGGGCATGGCCCGGTAGGCGTCGGGCATCCACCCGTGCAGGGGGAAGGCCGGCATCTTCACGAGGAAGGCGGCGGCGAAGCAGATGAAGATCCACTCCTGGGAGCCCTTGGACAGGCCCAGGCGCTGCAGGTCGGTGAGCACGAAGGTCAGCGATCCGCCGTCGGGCTTGGCCAGCACCGCGGTGGCGATGGCCGCGGCCAGCATCAGCAGCGACCCGACGAAGGTGTAGATCACCAGCTTGGTCGTCGCGGCAACCCGCTGACGTCCACCCCAGCCGCCGCAGAGGAAGTAGAAGGGGATGAGCATGAGGTCGAAGAAGGCGACGAAGAGCAGGAGGTCCTGGGCGCAGAAGGCGCCGAGGACGGCGGACTCGGCGATCCCCAGGTGCAGGAAGAAGGTGCGCGGGCGCTCCCAGTCGCGCAGGGCGCCGGCCACGAACGCGGCGGCGAACAGCAGCGCAGTGAGGGCCAGGAGGAAGAGGTTCAGGCCATCGACCCCGAGCTTGTAGTGGACGCCCAGCTCGCGGATCCAGACGGTGTCGGTGACGTCCTGGAGTCCGCCGACGCTGGTGTCGAAGCCCCCGATCAGCCCCACGGCCAGCCCGAGGGTGACCAGCGAGCCCAGCGCGGCCAGCCGGCCCGACCACACACCGGGCAGGGCGGTGCCCACCAGCGCGACGGCCAGGGGAAGCCAGATCAGGACCGAGAGGGCGATCATGTGCTCTGGAGCAGCAGGTAGAGGCCCACCACGGCGATGCCCAGGACCAGCAGCGCCGCGTAGACGCGCAGGAAGCCGTCCTGCAGGGCGCGGACAGCGGCCGAGCCGGCGCGGACCAGCCCGGCGCTGCCGCCGACCATGAGGCCGTTGACCACGAGGCGCTCGAAGGTCTGCTGGGCAAAGCGCCCGACTGCCGCCGCCGGCCGGACCAGAGCGACGTCGTAGAGGTCATCGAAGTACCACTTGTTGACGAACAGGCGGTGCAGCGGGGCGAAGCGCTCCTGCAGGCGCGCCGCCGTGCCCGGGCGCTGTATCCACACCCGGTAGGCGATGGCCACCCCGAGGACCCCCACCCCGGCCCCGACCAGCAGCCCGATGACCAGCAGGCTGGTGGGCCCGCCCTTGTCGAACAGGGTTGAGTCGGCAAACGCGGGGCGCAGGAAGTTGGTCAGCGTGTCGTCGACCCGGGGGATCTGGAGCACGCCGCCGACCACGGCGAGGACGGCCAGGGCTCCCATCGCCGCCTTCATGGGCAGCGCCCACTCGGCGATGTGGTGATCCGGGCCGGGGAAGCCGACGCCGGTGTCCTCCTCCTCGCCGGTGGCCGGGTTGAACGGGTGGTCGGCATGGTGCAGGTGCCCGTCTTGCAGCTCGCGGGCCTCGGCCACCGGCTCCCCGTGGAAAGCGCGGAAGATCATGCGGAAGGTGTAGACGGCGGTCAGCAGGGCCCCGAGGTAGCCGCTCACCCACAGGATCCAGTGCCAGCCCCCGCGGTCGGCGATGTAGAGCAGGATCTCGTCCTTGGAGAAGAAGCCCGAGAACGGGGGAACGCCCGAGAGGGCAAGCCCCCCGATGACGAAGCAGGCGTAGGTGAAGGGCAGCGCCTTGCGAAAGCCGCGGATCCGGTCCAGCGACTGCTCGTTGGCCATGGCGGCGATCAGCGAGCCGGCGGCCATGAACAGCAGCGCCTTGAAGAAGGCATGGGTCATCAGGTGGAACATGCCCGCCGCGTAGGCCCCCACCGAGACGCCCATGATCATGTAGCCGATCTGCGACATGGTCGAGTAGGCGATCACCCGCTTGAGGTCGGTGGCCACCAGGGCGATCGTCCCCGCCACCAGCAGCGTCACGCAGCCCACGATCGCCCCGACGTCGGCCGCGGCCGGGGCCTGCTCGAAGAGCGGGTGCATGCGGGCGATCAAATAGACACCGGCGGTGACCATCGTCGCCGCGTGGATCAACGCGGAGACCGGCGTGGGGCCCTCCATGGCGTCGGGCAGCCAGGTGTGCAGGGGGATCTGCGCCGACTTGGCAAACGCGCCGACCAGCAGGAGCACGCAGCCGGCCACCAGGTCGCCGTCGTTGGTGGCGAAGGTGTCCTTGACCCGGGAGAAGGCGGTGAGGAAGTCGACGGTCCCCAGGTGGTTGAGCAGGAAGTAGGTGCCGAGCACGAGCCCGACGTCGCCGACCACGTTGATCACGAAGGCCTTGATGCCGGCGCGCGTGGCCGTCTGGCGCCGGTACCAGAAGGAGATGAGCATGTAGGAGGCGGCGCCCACGAACGCCCACCCGACGATGAGCAGCACGAAGTTGGCCGCCTCGACGAGGACGAGCATGGAGAACACGAAGAAGTTCAGGAAGGCGAAGAACCGGCGGTAGCCCTCGTCGGAGGCCAGGTAGGCGGTGGAGTAGAGGTGGATCAGGGCCGAGACCCCGCACACAACGAGCATCATCAGGACACTGAGCGGGTCGATGAGGATGCTCAGCTTGGCGTCGACCCCGTCGGTGACCGCGTAGTCCCAGGCCACCGAGACGAGCTGGCGGTGGTCGGGGGTGAGACCCTGGAGCGCCAGCAACGCGCCGACGGCGGCGACGAAGGCCAGGGCGATGGTCGTCGTGCCGATCACCCCGCAGATGCGAGCCGGCAGGGCCTGGCCGAATAGCGAGATGACCAGCGTCCCGGCCAGCGGGAGGAGCAGGACGACCCAGCCGTAGGTGGTGCTCGACACTTCTTCTGCCCCTACCCCTGCAGCTCGCGCATCTCGTCGACGTTGATGGGCAGGCGCCGGCGGTAGAGGGCGACGATCAGGCCGAGCCCGATGGTCACCTCGCAGGCGGCGACGACCATCACGATGATGGCGAAGATCTGCCCGTCGCCGTTGCCGTGCTCCCGGCTGAAGGCGATGAGGGCGAGGTTGGCCGCGTTGAGCATGAGCTCCAGGCAGAGCAGGATGACCAGCGGGTTGCGCCGGGTCAGCACGCCGTAGGCGCCCGTGCAGAAGATCAGCGCCGATAGCACCAGGTACCAGTGGATGGCCACCGCCTACCCGCCCCCCCGCGGGCGTCCGCCGCGCCCGGCCCGATCGCGCCCGCGCGGGCCCTGGGCCGCGCCCGCGGCCGGCTGGTCGCGACTCGAGCGCTCGTAGCCGAGTCCGACGGCCTCGGCCATCGAGCCGGTCACCACCCGCCCGCGCAGCAGGTCGGCGGCCGAGAGGGTGGGGACCGGTCCGGCCTCGTCCTCGTCGTCGAGGCCGCGGCGACGGCGGGCGAGGATCACGGCGGCCACCGCGGAGACGAGCAGCAGGAAGCTCGCCACCTCGAACGGGGCAAGGAAGTGGGTGAGCAGGAGCTGGCCGATCTGCCCGGGCGAGCCGAAGCCCGGGGCGTAGGGGGCGCCATGACCGTCGAGCGCCTTCAGGCCGGAGCCGAGCATGGCCACCCACAGCTCGAGCAGCAGAGCACCGCCGCACAGCACGGCGGCGACGCGCAGGCCCGGGCCCGATGGGCGTACCGGCTCGTCCTGGCCGCCGATGTAGGCCACCACGAAGACGTAGAGGACCATCACCGCCCCGGCGTAGACGACGACCTGGGCGGCGGCGACGAACTCGGCCCGCAGCAGCAGGAACAGCGCGGCCAGCGACACCAGGTGGCTGACCAGGGCCAGCACGCTGTAGAACGGGTTCTGGGCGACGACGACCCCGATGGCGCCGGCCAGGACGCCGATCGCGGCGATGAAGAAGATCACCGTGGCCATGGCGGCGGGGAGTCTAGTTCCCGGTGCCGGTCGGGGCCGGGCGGTCCTCGCGCCGCCCGGCCGGCGACTCTGAGCGGGCCGGCGGGGCGGCCCGAGGGCGCGGTCCGGGGCGTTCTGTCCCGAACCGCGCCCGGATCGCTATCGGGCCCCGCTCCCGGGCAGCGGGCGGGTGCCCTCCGTGCCCACGGCCTGGAGGTCGGCCGGACGGAGGCGCAGGTAGCGGAGGATGCTGGGCGCCACCTGGGTCGTGCTCACCGGTTGGTCGACGGTCCGCCCACCCGACCCGTCTGAGGCCGGGTCATAGACGCCGCCCGGGCCGCCCCTGACCCGGCCATCGGCCACCAGCAGGGCGACCTGTCGGTCGTCAGGAGCGCCGCCGCCGTGCTCGGCGACCTTCTTGGTGCTGCTCGAGTACACGACGCCCTGCTCGGGCTGGACGACGACATCGGGCACCCGCGGATCGCGGAGTGGGTCGCCGAACAGCGTGTTGAGCTCGGGACCGTCGATCACCCGGTGGACGTGCGCCGTGTCGGCACCCTGCTGGTCGGCACTCAGCGCCGCCGAGGCTTGGCCGGTCGTGCTCTGGTCAGCCAGCCACAGCAGCGCGACGTCGTCCTGGGTGGCCTGTGCTGGCGGAGCGCCGGCGGTCGTGACGATGCCCGGGATCGTGTCGCCGCTGATCCGCACGTGCTGGGTCGGATCCTTGGGCGCCTGGCCGTGCTTGGCGGTGATGATGATCTGCGTGGAGTCCAGCAGGCCGCGCCGGTCCAGGCCGGCGACCATCTTGGCGATCTGGGCGTCGACGTTGCTCAGCGCTCCATCGAGCTGGGCAGTGAAGTCCTCGCCCCCCGGCTCATATCCGCCGAAGGGGGGTATCTATCTAACTCAGGCGGCTTGACGCCATGGCCGCTCAATCGCCGGTGATACGGGGGATCGCAGGGCTGGCGCCGGTCGGCGTCCGGTGGGACTCGGGCTGACGATCAGGCTGCG
>JAABUY010000365.1_pt1 | contig 84163 bp, 83 predicted proteins | sample 5560271 | NCBI WGS metagenome assembly JAABUY01 (sample SAMN10711886, study PRJNA513374) | rock metagenome | isolation source: Antarctica rocks | place: Antarctica: Victoria Land, University Valley | reverse complement strand
TTTTATGCAAACTATTTGTTTATTGTGATTTTAACATCAAAACACTGAATTTGAGTGTGATTTTCAAAAAAAAGTTGCAAAAAGTTCTGAGCGAACCGAGGAGCCAACATTCTAGGAATTGCTGTATCGTTCAAACATTGATTTTCACCAAGGACTTATGAAGATGAATATTTGATTGTGCTCTTCAGCCCCTTCATTCATTCGTTCATATCTTCCGTTATGCTATCAGCATGAGAGTTTCGGCAAGCGTCCTCACTGGCACACCAATGCTTGCTCCTTCGAACGTCTTCAATTCCGTTCCAATTTGCTATCTTTGCAATTGTTTTAGGGGACAGTGTACATACAGATGACCGGACGATTGGCCTACAGTCGGAACGGCCTACTCTTGCAATCCATTATAGATTGATAGCGAAAGCTCCAATGCTACAATGGCTGCCACTGTCATGAAAAGCAAGACGCAGACAGCCATTGAGTTTGCGCACCAGGCGGAACGCCTCTCGCTCTTACCACACGGTCAAGACGACGCAGCAACAGCAGCCACCACAGCAGTGCAAGCCAGGTTCGTCACCCCTCGAGACCCCGTTATCGAGCTGGCCAATGGTGGACGGCTACCAGCAGTTCCCGTCGAGGAAGCTGTTGAACTCAACCGACTTCGCGAAAGGCTGGAAGATACAACCTCCAACGGAGCGACAACCGCTATTGACCGGGTCCCCCAACCAAGACAGCAGGGCAATGTCGAGAGGGCAGATCAACAAGGGAGCGAGGAGGCGTTGGACGGAGGTACTTTCGACGGGCGAAGTCCCCGTCAATCAGCCAACGCCGAAGCATCCTTACGTACCTCAGTACCTTCTTCACGGACGAACCCCCTGTTTCCGCCTCTCCCTCTCTACGGTCCGCCCTCCTTGCTACGTAATCTACAATGTACAGGCTTCCGGGCTTCTTCCTTTTTCCTGTCCTTGGCGTTTCTGGGAGTCATCGTGCTTGGATCAGCGTTCACGAGCATTCCCCTAATGTTTCGTAATATCGCGCTTCGGCTGACTTTTCGCAACCCAAATGCACGCCGACCCTTCTACTTGGAAGAGAAACAAAGAAAGAAGGATAGAGCAGAGGCTGCGAAAGCGTGGAAGCGTCAACGGCGGAGAAGAAGTAGCAGCAGCAGCAGCACCTATGTCAAAATGGTAGATGAGAACGAAGAGGAAGCCGGCCAGGATGAGGAGTTTGAGCCTACTGAGGGCGGCAAGGATTCTCTTATACGTGATGTTGGATACTATGCGAGGCGGGTGGGACTTGATGTTGAGGAGTTTAAGGTACAGACAGAAGATGGGTTTATAATCGTGCTGTGGCATGTCTTTAACCCAAAGGACTATCGGAGACTTCCGATTGAGCGCCGAGGCTACAAGAGTCCAGATGTTTTTCCAACCCATGATGCTGTCGGCGACGCAGCGTATGGTGCTTCAAGAACGCAGTACGCTCACGGTAGGAGGAAGTATCCAGTGTTGATGGTGCATGGACTTCTCCAAAGCGCGGGCGCTTACTGTACAAATGATGACGATAGCTTGGCTTTCTTCTTGTGTAAGAGGTACTGACATCTACTTCTCAAAGTCCGGGAGATGCTTTGAACTGACCATTCTTTAGTGGCTACGACGTCTGGCTTGGAAACAACCGCTGCGGTTTCAAACCCGAACACCAGCTGCTGAATTATGCGGACCCACGCATGTGGGCATGGAACATCCGTCAAATGGGCGTGATGGACCTTCCCGCGCTCGTATCCCGGGTCCTTTCCGAGACCGGCTTCGACAAGCTTGGTCTTATCTGTCACTCGCAAGGGACCACGGAAACATTCCTCGCCCTCGCCAAGGAGCAGCGGCCGGAGCTCGGCGAGAAGATCAGCGTGTTCTGCGCGCTCGCGCCTGCTGCTTATGCCGGTCCGCTGATCGGGAAGATGTACTTCAAATTCATGCGCGTCATCTCGCCTGGCTTGTTCCGACTGTTCTTCGGGATCCACGCGTTCATCCCTTTCATGATGACGATGCACGCTCTCCTCCCGGGAAAGCTGTATGGCGCCCTCGGGTACCGGGTGTTCTCCTTCCTCTTCAACTGGACGGATGACCGCTGGGAGCAGGACCTTCGAGACCGTATGTTCCAATTCGCGCCTGTGTATGTCAGTGCAGAGAGCATGCGATGGTGGTTAGGTCGGGAATGTTTCGCGAAGCACAGGTGCATTCTGGCCACGAGGGAAGAAGGCCAATTGGAAGACGAAGAGGACGAGGATGACGAGCACCACAGCGAAGAAGACATCGCACGCCTTGCCAAAGACGAACATCAGCCTGACGAGACGGATCGCAGAGGGAAAAGTGCATGGTACAACGAGCAAGTGCCGCCTTTCGCGCTTTGGGTCGCTGGGTCCGACGACCTCGTGGATGGCAGGAGGCTGCTGCGTCGGTTCTCCAAAGTGCGAGAACCCCACGTGCGAGTCGTGCACTCGAAAGTCATCAAGGAGTATGAGCATTTGGATGTGATTTGGGCAATGGACTCGATCGAAAAGGTGGGTAAGGAGGTCCGAGAGGTTCTCTGGAGGGCTGCCTCGGCCGAGGCTCGAGAGGCATGCCGCGTCCCCAAGGGCTGTGAGGAAATCGAGTCGTTTTTCTGATGGGGTACATAAAAGAGCTCGTTACATACAAGCATGGGACTGGAGGGCGTCTTTCTGTCTGTGGTAGCGTGGCTATGGATATACATACGGCACTCGGACGTTAGGGTTCGCACAGTTGCTGTAACTACTTAATTCTCTCAATCGTCTTGGTCGGATTGGCAAATGAACCCTAGGGCCGACATTCCTTCTTGCTACTCATATTGATTCTTGATGATTGATCCAAGGCATAATCATGTACATCGAAACTTGCATGGTTCAAAAGAACGGCAAAATGACAAAACATACAACAGCAGGTATTCGCTGGTCGTCACCGACCCAACTACTAATCCGCCGATCTAAGGCTTATGTATGGCAGAGCGGACGGGATGCCCAGTATTCCTTAGTCTGTGGTCGTATGTACCAGATATGTCTATTGTCATGGGATATATAGCAATGGCAAAGATAGGTTGTAGTAAATCGTTGCACCTACGAGTCTCATCTTCCACGAATCCCGATGAGAAACTTTGAAGCATGTCACAATCAATGATCACCCATCACCTTTTTCTGACGCCCATTTCTGCTGTGATTCACCGCCCGAAGAGGTACTGTAAGTTAGCCACTCCAGCGTGGCTCTCTCTTCAGGCCTGACAGCGACGTCGACGGATCAGGTATCAATTTCCACAAGGCGACATCAGGGACTCAAGCACGGCGTCTGGCGCGCTTGGTGATACTTTTACGCAATGGGTATTACCCCACAAAGTCCCTTATCAGAAGAACGGGCGTGATTGCGGAGTAAAGTCAAAAGGGCGGTTTAACGAAACTCTGATACAGACGGTCAAGAGATTGAAGAAACAGTCAAGCAGTGAGTGTTTAGATCTATGTGCTCTCTCATTATATATTAATAATCATTGACACCCGACGGCGAGAAGCTGTTGGGTCACTTTCCGACCCAGAGCAGTGGCTGTTCTTCTTTTCTGCCGAAGTGAAACATCCTGACCGCCAACCCTTACGGCCTTACCGGAAGACCTGGTGTGTGTGGTGGCAAATTCCTCACACACATTCTAGAAGTATGCCACCTACGCTACCCACGTAGATCTCACCCTCACGCCTAAGCTCCATTCTTCGGCCAGGCCGTGTCGTTCTCATTTGCTGCCGACCACACCCTCCCAAGAGAAGTACGCCAGCCGGAACGTGATCCCATCGCCGGTCAGATGGTCTTGATTCGCTACGAGAGAAGGGTGGCCAGGGCCTCGGTCGTGTGCCGTCTGCACTCAACGGTCACCACTACCTTACGGATGGACCAGGACGACGTAGGTAGGTAAAGACGAGAAGGTGAGCGAGAGATAAGCATTTAGTTAGCCTACGGATCTGGTCAATTGACCTTACTCGTACTTACCTACTGTATCTATAGGAACTCTAGGAACTTTAGGGCCTCTACTAGGAGTCCTACCTGGTAGTTACCGACGTCTTGGAATGGATGCCACGGATCGAGCAATGGACAACAGCCGTAGTATCAACGGCCGCCAATGATATCGAGCATTACCTTACTAGACACTACAGTATGATCTCTTCCGCCGTACAAGCTGGGGAGTACGGAGCTATGAAGTGTACTAAGGTAGCCCTCTTATCATCCGTACATGGTCCCAGATGCCTTTCTGAGTAACGCTGGCAATCTGACCTGGGCCCGGCTTCGTCCTACACACCTCAAGGCAAAGGCGTGTATCTCTCTCGCTCGGCTGGTCGGGATGCTGTGCAGTGTGCATATACATATGTGTGTATCCCCACTGCCTTCCGCCATTGACGTTATTCACTCTCTCTGTGCTACACGAAGACTCGGGAGTAAGGTAGGTAGGAATTTACGAACAGCCTTTATACTCAGTCGTGCCTCTCTTTGGAAAGATGAGTGAAGCAAGGAAGCCCAGTGTTGGTGGGCATCACAAGACGGTGGCAGAAGAACCCGTCACGAGCGTCCTGTCGAAGGGAGAAGTACCAATGTTCGACCGCGAGCTCACCGCCGACGAGGAAGTCCTTGCCGCTCTTGGGTATAAGCCTGAGTTCAAGCGAGAGTTCAGTCTGTGGACGACGTTCTGCGTCAGTTTTGCCGTCTTGGGCTTGCTGCCGAGTTTCGCGAGTACGCTTTACTATGTAGGTTTCTTTCGTTTGTCGTCCTCAGTCGTCGATATCGAGTGCTGAGTGAACGGCTAGGGCATGGGATATGCGGGAACGCCAGGCATGGTCTGGGGATGGCTCATCGCCATGGTCTTCATCCAATGCGTCGCCATGAGCATGGCGGAGCTTTGCTCGTCCATGCCGACCAGTGGAGGTCTCTACTACGCATCCGCCGTCCTGGCTCCTCCGGGATGGGGTCCTCTGGCGTCTTGGCTGACGGGATGGTCCAACTGGCTCGCCCAAGTCAGTGGCGCCCCTTCAATCGACTATGCGCTGGCCGCCATGGTGTTGTCCGCCGCGGCGATGAACAACCAGGCCTACATTCCACAGCCCTGGCATCTCTTCCTTACGACGGTGCTTATCATGCTCAGTCATGGGTGTATCAGTAGCATGCCGACCAAGTGGATCGCGCAGTTCAACTCCGTCGGATCTACATTCAATATCGTTGCCCTCGTTATCGTCATCATCATGGTTCCAGCAGGAACCAACCGAGTGGAGCAAGGTCACCCGAGATTCAATCCTTCCAGTGACGTTTGGGGCAACATATATGACGGAACGAGCTTCCCGGCAGGCGTCGCCATCCTCATGAGCTTCGTCGCTGTCATCTGGACGATGAGCGGATACGACGCCCCGTTCCATCTCAGCGAAGAGTGCTCGAACGCAAACATCGCCTCTCCGCGAGCCATCGTGCTTACATCCGCCGTCGGAGGCGTCTTTGGCTGGTTCCTGCAATTGGTGGTCGCGTATACCGTCATCGACATACCCTCGGTCATCACTTCGGATATCGGCCAGCCGTGGGCAGCTTACCTCTTGCAGGTGATGCCGCAAAAGACGGCGACCGCGATCCTGGCGCTTACCATCATGTGTGGTTATTCCATGGGCCAAGGATCCATGGTTGCCGCTTCCCGTGTCACCTACGCTTACGCTCGAGACGGCTGTTTTCCAGGGAGTTCGATCTGGAAGAGAGTCAACCGACGCACGCAGACGCCCGTCAACGCTGTCTGGTTCAACACGATCATCGGCATCTGTATGACGCTCCTCATCTTCGGGGGTCCGGTCGCCATCGGCGCCATTTTCTCCATCGCCGCCCTGGCTGCTTTCGTCGCCTTCACCATCCCCATCTTCATCCGCGTCTTCTTCGTCGGGAACCGGTTCCGACCGGGGCCTTGGCATCTAGGCCGATTCAGCATGCCCATCGGTGCTTTGGCGTGCGCCTTCGTGGTGCTGATGGTCCCTGTCCTCTGCTTCCCAGCCGTCACCGGCCCAGACCTGAAGTAAGATTTCCTCATCCTTGGCCCGACCCTTGTGTGGAAGGGAATCATATATACTGACGGACCTCTGTTGCAGCCCATCGCTTATGAACTGGACGTGTCTCGTGTACGGGGGTCCGATGCTCGGTGCTATCATCTGGTACGCGGTGAGCGCTCGGAAGTGGTACAAGGGTCCGAAGGTCAACATCGATCATTACATGCTCGGGAGACCAGAGGCTGCGTTGGAGGCGAGAGAGGACAGTGCCGATAGTGGCGGCTCCAGCTCGAATAGTATCAGCAAGGAGACTAGGGCGTTTGATGATAAGAGGGCTGCAGATTTGGCTTGAGCCTATGTACTGTACGCTGTTTTGGATGCCATGATGATGTGATTGACGAACGTTTCTTATGGTGCTTGGGCGGGTATCTGATTGCAGATCAGACCTTTAAAACATTGAGAAGGTCCGGCAACGGTACAGTCTCATGATCAAACGTAGCAATTCCACCACTTTCCAGACGTCAAGTCAAGCGGTCTGATCCGGAGAAGAAAGCTTCGGAGTTCCCCATGACACTCAAGCATGTAGTTTGGATGTGGTTGTTCGAAGTCGCACTTTGACTCACGATGTGATTCTCAGCGTTCCTTCAAATAAGGCATTCTGAAGTGGGTTTGAGTTATGCACGTCTCCTACCAAATGAAACGCAATACCTACCACCCCCGAACCCAGCACCTTACCAACCACCCCCTCACGACCACTCCTCGATCCTCGAACTCCGCCTCAAGCGCTCGCCATACCTCAACAAGACCAACGGCACCGGTACCAGCGCCAACGCCCCGAACGCCAGTACCGAATTCCCCCAACCGAGCCCAAGAGCGCGATACAGCGGCGGCCCCACCAGCGGCAGCAGCAAGGAGACCGCATTCCGCGCCATCGTCAGCGCCGACATGGCCGAAGCACGATAGGTCGCAAACACGTCGGCCAGGTACGTCGTGACGGGGATGGTGACGGTATACGCGGCGAACCCGACCAGCGCCGTGCCGACGATAGGCACCACCACGTACTGCACGTGCGCCTGCGCACTCCAGCCGTACAGGAGCAGTCCCGCGGGCGCGACGACGAAGCCCACGCTCATGGGTGGCAGCCGCCATTCCGGTTTGATCTCGCCGCGGCGCGCTTTCATGCGCTTCGTGTGTCGGTCGAGTGCCACGGAGCAGAACAGCGCCCCGGCGGCCATGCCGAGCGCGAGGCCGAGGAAGGCGAGCCCCGCGGCGCCGGAGGAGAGGGCGTAGGAGGCGTCCAGGACGGGCGTGAGGGTCGTGGCGAGGAGGTAGACGTAGCCGCTGAGCAGGCAGCCGGAGAGAGCGAGGACGAGGAAGATGGGGATGCGAAATATCTTAACGGGGCGAACGAACGCCTTGCGCAGAACCGTGGCGGCGGAAAGGGAATGGTCGTACCGCGAGCGCAGCCGTGCATTCCCGCTCTCCGCGCGCAGCCGCGCCGCTTTCCGCCGCAGGATAGCAGCATCGTACGTCTCGCGGTAGACCCCAACGAAAGCGACGCTGAACAGCGCCAGCACGAAGAACGCAACCCAGAACGTCCACCGCCACCCCTTGGCCTGCGCGACCCACCCGCCAACCACAGGCCCCAGCGCGGGCCCCAGCAACGGCATCAGCGCCAGCAGCGACTGCGCGCGGCCGCGCTCCTCGACGACGAACAGGTCAGCCACGATGCTGGGGTTCAGCGCCGTGGTGGCGACGGCGACGCCGTTGAGACAGCGCAGCGCCACCACCACGCCGACGGACCGGCTCTGCGTCTCGGCCGCCAGGAGTGCCAGACAGAGTAGGTTGGCGACGTTGTAGACGGGCCGGCGGCCGTGGATCTCGCTCAGTGGGCCGACGACCAGGCAGCCGAGCGTGGCGCCGAGGTTCCACATCGCGACGATGAGCGTGCCGTCGAGCTCGTTGGTCGAGCCTAGCTCGGCTAGGATGCGGGGCGTTGCGGGTGCGCAGATGAGGATGGTGAGGTTTCTGTTGGCGCGCTGTAGTGAGCCATGGGCACGGGGGGCGCATGGGGCGCATGGCCCGGTTCGATGCGCGCTTACGTCGTCAGGGACATGCCGGAGAGGATGGCTACTAGCGACCACTTGTACGTCGCCGACCAGTTCTTCGGGCTTGCTGGATCGGTGGGCCCGTCGTAATCGACGAGATGGGGGTCACCAAGCTGGTCGGACCCTCCCTCGGCCTGCGTGGAAAGCCCGATTCTCTTCTCCGATGCTGGTTCGTCCGTGCACTGCACGTCGGCGCCACGCTTCTCGCTAGGAGTCGGACTGTGGACGCGAGAAGAGAAAGGCGGCGACAAGGGGTTCGACATGTTGACGGTGACCCGGGGTGGGAGGGGTTTGAGCAGGCGTCTTCTGGCTCCTTTCAATTGCGGCCTAGAAAGAAGAGGGCTCACACTCACCACAAGGGCTATCTGCTGGCCGACGCGGTGGGAGTTGGATTCGCAGTGTTCTGCTTCGTGCAGAGAGACCTTGCGCCCACGGTCCTTGTTGCTGGAAGAACCTCATGGGAACTTCAGGGCGCGGGGTCACGGGAATTCAAGACGCCCAGCCACGAGGAACAAGCATCCACTCGTGGACGCTGCCGTAAGTTACGGTCTATTAGGGTATCAGTCTCCATGGATGATTTTCGCCGAGACTTTCGAGCTGAATGGCGGACAGCATAGCTACCTGATGCCGATCAACTATCATGCGCGAGGTGAGGGTGGTAGTACATATCACTACTGATAGGGTCAGGCCGAGCGGTGCAGGGAGAGGACGGGGGCTTCTTCGAGAGGCGGCCCTACCAGCTGCTAGCAACCGTTCGGGTATGTGTCTTTGTAAATGGGGTAGGTATAGACATAGCGTAAGGCAGACTGACAGTATCTTGCTTTCTGATGCAGTGAACCGATAATTAAAAGCTTCGTTTAACGAATGATGGTGGGCAATTAAGGGGTGTGAGAAGGGTATCGATTGTTCTTAACGGTCACTGCCTTAGCGCTCACTGCCGTGTAGCCAACCCATAAGGTATCAAGACCATGCAGATCACGTGCATAGAATATAATCAGTACTCAGCGGAAGCCACCCATACCTCAAGCAGCCGGGATTGCTGCATGAGAGTGAAGTGGGCCCGCATGGGTCAGCATGCCTCGGAGGACGTCGCGCCTGCATCTTGTTTCCGACTCGAGTCACGAGCTCCTGCTTCCGTGTGTGACCCAATTGCTCTGCATACTTACGAGTCGGGAGAGCTGCTCTACACCAATGACTGCTCCGCATCGTCTCGACTGCCCCCGGCTCGCCACATACTGTTCCTTTGCTCGACGGTCTTATCGACTCGTAACCTGCCCCCTGGAGTCTCGCGGACCTCGTGGAAGGTCTTGGGAACTCCACCAATGGCGTACGTCTCCAAAGCTAATTCAATCTGCTCGGGAACGAATGCAGTTTGAGACGTCATGGAGCCGTTCATCTCGCGCTTCGAACTCTTGTAAGATATCCAGTGGGGTCCCTCGTCCAATCGTTGAGAGCGTTGAGACCGCGAGCCGTATGACCCGAAAGAGGCTATATCGCGCACGCTCCTCACAATGGACTGTAGTGCAGGCAGTCGAACGAGGGCATTCAGCGTTGGCAGGCAACAGGCTATTAGGGCCAGGCCGGATTCCAGCATTGACCAGTAGAGAGATTGCGTAGTCAACACTGAGAGATATCAGACATGGGGGACACACCACTAGCGTGGGAGCTTACAGTTGTTGTCGGCCCCAGGATCGGAGATGATTCCCGCTGCAACTGGAGTTCCTGTCAGCCAAGCTCGTTTGTCGTCCTTTGAACTTACTTCTGGTGATAGTGACGAAGTTTGCGAGGCGAATCATAGATGCCACCAGCGCCCTATGTACTCTCAGCAATAGCTCCAAGTCGACGCTAGGACGATTTCTTACACAGCGCCGAGGCCAAAGATACAGAGTACAGCCACCTTTCTGCTCATTTTCATGTGAAGTCGTAAAACCTGATAGCTATCAGTACGGACTCAGTCTCGGTTCTCGTCTTTCAACGCTCACCATAGGAATCGGTAAAGCCATGATCATGACATCCGTGATAAAGTCTGATATTGCAAGAGCGAGATCGCTTTTAATATCAGTGGGGCATTCGGCATGCAACGTTCGAACGGTCGTCCAGCGCGCGGTGAAGCTGCTCCCACAGGAGAACATGAACCAAAGGAAGAACCCAGTCGCCCACACCATCACAACCGCGACAACCACAAGAGACGTCATAGCGAAGGCCGATCTCGACTGTCCGGTAATGAATATGCGGCGGAAGAAGAACACAAAGCTCAGTTTCGTAAAGCCCATGGATAGGATTTGCATGAGAAAGAACGCCCATTCAAGCTTTGAGGATGATTGCATCAGTAAGGAGGATACGGAATGAAACGAACTCTTAGGAACGACTACCTGTTCCACAACGGTAAAGTTGTAGCTCATCGAATCTTCTGGGTTTCGCGTATTGCTTGGTGGAGGCGTTGGATATCCAAAAACCTTGAGCTTGACGCCTAGTACGATCTTAGACAGGAAGGCCGATGGCTCTATGGCAGGGCACACCTATAATCACACATAACGAACAACCGACTACCATGAGCTGTTTGCATCAAAGCTGTCAGAAGGCTTGACCTGAAGCTAGTTCCTCACGTGTGAAGGGATGCTCACCAGGGCGGGTAGTATCAGCCAATCATCAATGCCGATTTTTGCCTTCTGTATGGCTCTTGTGTAGAATCGCAATCCCACAACGATGGAACATAGTGTTAGAAATATGGCACCAGCTGCCAGGACATAGGATGGATTCGTGTCCTGAGCCATGGGAGAGACAAGCTGCGCGCCTCTATAAAGTTGAAGACTATTCGCAGTCTAATGATGTCTACCGCGAGTACTCACGCAGCCCAGAGCCTCATGGGAAAGGAACGTCGAGTTGAGTACTTCACACGGCCCGGACCAATTGAAGACTTATAACGGCTGACTTTCGTCCCTCCTTTTCCCCCTTCACCTCACAGCAGTCATGTCACTGCTGCTGCTGTTGCTACTGCTGCGCCGCTTTCTGCACTCGGCACGGCATGTGGTGCAAGAACTAACCCTGAAATGTTGCACACGAGGTATATTCGGTAGAGCATTTCGATCCTCGACGATCAAGATTCCATTGCCGACAGGAGAGGCAGCAGGAGCCAATTCGGAAACATCTAAGTTCCGAGCGAGGTGCATGGTGTTGTTAGTTGAAGGCTCGAGCAGCTTCTCCTTTTCACTCCATCTCTCCAATGGTCAGGCACAACAGAACGGATGGATCCATTTGCATGGGATAGGATGGTGATACTGGCGAAATTCGTGTCGTGAAATAGGGGAGATATGTACGGTCGGTAAGGTACATGTATGCATGTCTGATGTGCATATGCAGATGATTGCGATGCCTGGTCTCCGTCCTATCAGTAGAGTTCCTTAGTGATTTTGCCAATTTTGGTGATAGGTGGCGGCGGCGGGAGTATAAGGTTAACTAAGATAGGGACGGGGCCGTTGCAGTAGGAGCACACACATATCTGTAGTTCGTACTTCGTACTGTGCCTTATCGTGCGAGGGATGTGTAACCCGCCACCAGCAAGTTTGTCCATGCCTTTCGCGCACCTATTATCGTCCTTTGTGAAGACAGCGGTCAATATGCCTTACCATCCGTATCATGCTCGACGTTATCGTCTGGCTGGAACCATCACGCCGGATGAGGATCCACACATGTATGCCGCAACACACGGTCCAACCCCGGCAAGAACACAAATGCAGTACAGCACAGATCAAGACTGGAACTGAGTTCCACTGCATTTCTACCGTACTGCATTTCGCGTAGGTAGGCTCTGGCTGCTACAGTACGATGCTGCAACGTCGCGCCTGAGCTTCCAGATCCGGTTGCGGGTGGCATGTCTGTTGAATTGATGTCGCCGTTGCTGCCCCTGTGGAGCAAAATATAATAGCTGCATGCTGGTGTATGCTGGCCGTGTGCACTGGCCTTGCGAGGTGGAGGTGGTAAGGTTGCTTGTTTAAGCTTCTTCGCCGATGGTCGTATATAAGCGAGCGAGATCTACTCCGTATAGTGAAGAGATTACCTTAAGCAGTTCCCATTGTCACTGATCGGCGCTACTCCGAGTCGACCTACATTCTTCGTAGCGAGCATGCCTCCCTACACCGTCAAGGGGCTGGAAACACGCGAACAGATGGACGCGGTCGTAGACGTTATCTGGAAAGCACAGTACAGGCCCTACATGCCATCTGCCTCGATGCTCTTTCCCGTGTTCGGCTACACAGCAGAAGACCGAGCCCGGGGCGTTTCGGCTTCCAAGGACAGACTGTGGGCAGAACACGCATCAAATCCTTCCTCCAGCCACTGGATCTACGTCGAGGATTCCGCGACAGGCGAGATCGTTGCCGGGACGCTCTGGGAGTGGCGTCGCGGGAGCCCTTTCGCCAACGGCCTCCCGGAGATCGACATGTATTGGTGGCCGGAAGGAGAAGCAAAAGCGTTTTGCGAGGAGATGATTCGGCAGACCATGGTTCCGCGGAGTCTGTGGATGCACCGACCGCACGGAGGTAAGGATGACTCCCGATGGCAAGGGACGAGTTTGAGTAGTGTGTCTCCCAGGCCTCCACAACATGGTCGTGCACCCGGAGCATCGAGGCCGAGGCATTGGTGGGCTGATGATGGCCTGGGGTAATGAGCATCTCGATGAGATGGGCATCGAGGGCTTCCTCGAAGCCTCGGATTTAGGGAGGGCATTGTACGAGAAATGGGGATATCAGGTTGTAATGAAGCTCGACTACTTTATTCCCCCAAACAAAGGAGATGAGTGGAACAAGTGGGCTCACGAGCTGATGATGCCTCCATGGTATGCAATGTGGCGGCCGCCAGGTGGTGTTGTGAAGCCGGGAGAGCGGAACAGACCGTGGCAGCTCGTGCCACCATTGCAACCATAGAACTTGCAGGTAAGGGCTTGGAATCTATCAATACCGCAGCGGATAGCTTGAGCATCACATTGCCCGCCCAAGCTCTAGCAGCGATTGAAAATCTCTACAAGGAGCATTGAGATCGTTCGAGATCGTTCGAGCAGCATTGAGATGAGAGAAGTGATGGCCTTTCCACCAAACTGAAAACAAACGGCATTGATTCACTAGTGCGGCGCCCAGGTAAGGCAGTTTCGACCCAACGCTATCACTGCAGCCTTGTCTCGATCATAGCCCTACAGGGGCAGTTTCAATATTCCGGACTTGTATCTTCTCGGACACAGGAACTCACAAGCACACTTCCACCTGTCTCCTATCATTCGATATCACCCAACCACTTCTTCTCTACCGATATCTTATTCTCGATTTCCTCGGCGGTAAGGCCTCTCTCGGCAGCGTTCACTGGGACAGAAAGGGTGCCAACGGCAAACATTGTCACCACCAGCTGCATAAGAGACAGAAAGCGCATCTTGACGATAAGAGGCTATGCTGTGCTTCTATAAGTGTCACGGTCCCTGATTGCACGATGGCACGTACCGCAACGTGGCTGCCAATGGTTATGATATGAATGTGAGGAGGTCTATAGCTGTTCGCGAGCGTGTAGTCAGAGCGCAGATGAATGTTTTTCACAGCGAGGTAGGATTGGGCACCTCACTTATAACTACCAGTGGTGATCGGTGTGGTCCTGTTGATGCCATATGTCATGCAGGCTTCTGGAACCGCTAGAGGGTGCATTGCCTCCATGACCAGATAAGAAGGAGCTTTCAAAACACAAGCGACAAGCATTGCAGAGTGCTTGCAGCGCACACCTGACACCTGGTGCAGCTCACCATACGGCAGTTTTGATTGTCGATGCATCATGCTGAGACCAATAGCTGATAGCACTTCTCAGATAAGAGTTCAGTCTGTGGTAAGTGGTTGTTCATTGGTGGCGGGATCATCTCCCTCCGTGGCTTGACATTTACTGCTCCTGTGTCCACCTAAGACCCCACATTCAAATGGAAACGCCTGTTGTGGAGTGACCCCACTTCAGCTGTTCTGCTACTTCTCTCATCTCAACCTTCAACCTTCTCATGGGAGACTCGAATATGGAGGCTTCAATGTCAGAAGAGCACCTGCTTCAGGACTTCGCCGATGAGAATGAGACAGTCTTTCTTCACCACAAGCGACCTGGACGTAAGCCAATGGCGCCAAGGGTCTTGTGGCTGGCAATCGCCTGCTTATTAGCCAGTCATGCCTTCTTGCTTATCCAATTCCAGCGACTTCGACTCGAACGGCCCGTACAGTATGAACTGCCACCCCACGACAAACACCTCTTGGGCCTCTCCAGATTTGGTATGCAATCGCCAGCGCAAGTGCCATACATAGCTGATACACTCCGGCAGCCGGCTTATCGTACGACACGCCCACCATGTACCATAACTACACCGATTTCATGAGCCACAACAAGTCACTTTCTGACGAGCTCTGGGACAACATCAACACGAGCCCGTTGGAGGTGGCGCTGACTGACCAGTGGGCAACGGAGCACGACCTCCCACTGTCGGTCTTCCGCTTCCCGTGGGACGAGACCAAAGGCGTGTACTTTCTCAAAGTCTTCCACGGGCTGCATTGCCTCGTACGTTGCGCTTCCTGCCTCGCTGTGACGTAACTCACTAACACGCCGACGCAGAAAGCAATGCGCAAAGCGTACGCCGATCTTGAGCGAGGATACACTCCGCAGATCCACCCGTGGCACGTATACCACTGTTTTGATGCGCTGCGCCAGGACATCATGTGCAACGCCGATGACACGCCCATGCCCATGACCGATCTGCCCAACAAGGTTGGAAACGCTCAGGTACGCATGTGCCGCAATTTCGACGATTTGATCAAGTGGACGCGGGAGCCGGAGCGTCATGCCTGCTATCATCGCTTCACGGACTATAGCAGCGTCAAGAACAAGATTGAGATGTACGGCTATTGTCCAGAGGACTCGCCCTACTATCCGCTTCAGCAGGCGTATTTCGCGAAGTGGGGACATCATGATCCATTTGGTCGCGATGATATGGAGGATAAGTCGAACATGTCAAGTTGAGTTTATGTTATGATACTGTAGTCTCTGACGAGTTGATGCCCTCTAAAGCACCATCATGAGTAGACGGGTTCTGATGTTAGAGCAGGCTGCTCAAAGGTCGCTGAAGAGTGTTAGGCGCCTCCTATGAATAGTACCTGGAGGCTTCCTCCCCAGTGCATTCCGTGCTCAGTCCAGGCGCTTGCTAGGCTCCGTCAATCAAAGTTACGATGATGTAAGCTTGTTGATGACCTTGCTGGTGTTTAGACGGATTTGCTTTGTTCTGCTGCCGTAGGCTGGCAAACTCGGTCTTGCCCAGAAGGTAATGTGTGCGTGAGCCTTCTTCTGGCCAATTCTTAGGCAGTTAACCCAGACACTACCGCGGGTTCATCCGTCGTCATAAGATTTCATTCTTGTTGCACGTGGCCAGTTGCCTGGTTGAGGGAGACGATGGCGGCGCCAGCGAGATGGAGTAGAGAGACATGACATCGTGGTTTGCGAGCACCAAAGGATAATCAGGTAGCCCTAACCATTTGCAATGAGCAAAGCACGCCTCTCATCATTGTCATCACAGCGCTCTATCCGTGTGCCTGTTGCTCCCTCCTCGCCTTTGCTTCGACGCGCTTGTCTGCACTTTCGTGGCATTCTGTTGAGGCTTCACGATGGCCTCATTCCCGAACCCACTCGTCATTGGAGATGACTTATTTGTTGCTTTGCAATACAACTTGAAAGTTGATGTTTCAATTCGCTGAGATGAGATAATTGAGAAGCCCTTTGAGAAATTGAAAGTTGACTGGAGTTTTATGTTATGTAAGCGGACAACCACCTTAGACACACACGGCCTTGGTGCCGCTGTGGCAGACCGTGGCCTTCATCATGTCCTCGACGGTGCATCGTCGTCGTAGACGCCCGTGACCAAGGCGACAGGGGTGGTGGAGGGGGTGGGACGGTGTGATATCATTGCTTACTCATCTCTTACTAAGCGCCCCTATTTATGTCTTAGTCATCATTTCCTATATATACTCTACATAGCATAAACAAATAGGAACAACTTTCTATGAACTGATTCACATCTGATAGCATCAAAGATTTAAAACACACTTTCAAGTAATTCTGAAGCTTAAGCTTTAATTTAAGCTGATTTAATTTATATTTTAATCATAAAAGTTTCAATGCAATAATGCATAAACTACATATTTATCTTCTCTTCAGTGCTCATCACTATTTCAGTGTTAAAACTATAAAATAAAGAAATGAATCTTTATGCTGTATTGTATAAAGAAAAGTTCTATCTTTCTTATATTGTAACATATTTGACAGTGATTCAAACTGAATTAAAATTAATTTATTAATTGATGTCTTCAATTATTTACAATCTCTCAGTATAAAGCTCAACTCTATTTCTATAATGATGAACAAACTCATTATTGTTGATTAGTCATCAGTGTTAAAAACAACTTCTTAAGTCAATTATAAGATAATAATAAGTTAAATTGCATTTCTTCAGACTCAATTAAGAAATATTTATGTTAATTAACTGATCTTTATGTCTGAGATCACATCTTTATTTAGTGCAGCTTTAAAGACTTAAGAAATATTTAATGTAATAGTGTCTCTCTCTGCAACAGTGTTTAAGAATTCTCTGAAGATGAAGATATTATCTATTTATAAAAATAGTTGAAAAGTGAACACTGCAGAGATGTAAGTTCTTAAAATAAAAGTTTATTTTCAATTTTATAAAATGTTAACAAATCAACTTCTGAACAATGAAACAAAGATTACTGTTACAGTCAGTTATTTAAAAGATACTGTTAAAGTATGATGACTTTAAAAAGAAAAATGACTTCAAGTTAAAGAAAACTCATTAAATATTAAATCTCAAAATATAAATAACTTCTTTTTAGCATTTCTACTGATCTTTGAAAATGTTAATGAAATGAAACATTAATGTTGTCATTATGAGATACTAAAACAAACAAAATTAATTTAACAATATAAAGTAGAGTTTACAAAGATTGTATAACTTCTTCAGTCTATATCAGTTAAATATAAACAGAAATAACAGTTCACTTAAAGTCTAAAGTAAAAGATTTAATTTAAACTCTGAAAGTATTCAGAAGCTGAAGCAACTACTTTTAATAAATTAATTTAATAAATCAATTAAATTGAACAAAGTCTTTAAGAAATACATAACAAGAATCATCTTAATGTCTTTAGTAACTCAAATTTAAATCATAATAATTCATTAAACAATTCTCAAGATCAGTCTCAAAGTCATGAGAGATCAATTATATTTAAATTAAATAAGTCAGATACAGAAGCTTATCAAATCTGATGTAAAAAAAATAAAGTATACTTTCATTATAAAAAGTTCTTACATATAGTTAAAGACTGCTGAGACAACAAGAACACTGATAAGAGTAAAGATAAGAGTAAAGATAAGAGTAAAAATAAGAATAAGAAGAAAAGTAAAGACAAGAAGAAGCTAAAGATTGTTGAAGTTGATTTAGATAATTTAGAAAACTAAAGTTATTCATAAATATAGAAATGTTCATAAACAAGTTAACAGAAGCTTCTATTCAATTTAATAATAATTTGAGTGAAGCATTCACACTGAATAACTTAAAATTCTTATTATTAAGTATGATCTTCAGTTAAATCAACATTCTCAATTTAAATGCATATATTCTTGCAGACTGCATTTAAGATGAACTGAACAAGATAAATATAGAAGTATTAATTGATTTAAATGTAGACTGAATATATGTCTTCTTGATAGTTGTTAATTAAATATTGATTAATAATTAATATGAAATTAAACTGCTTAAGATATTCTTACTGAATAAATAGATCATTTAATTAACTGTAAAGCTGATCTTTCATCTCAAGATAAATAGCTTTTAGCAATGATTAAAAGCATAAATTGTGAATCTTTAAGAATATAATCTCATTCTGAGATTAATCTGACTGAAAATCACTAATTTTCAGATTGATTAAGTTATGAGCTGTATGACAATTTAAGATTAACAATGAAAACATCATCATCTGTTTTTAAAAAAGTGACAACAAGCTGTAAACAGATTGACATTAAATGTGATTAAAGAGTGCACAGCTATGAAGACACTTTAAAATTACAGAATTGTCAAATATTTATTAGTAATTCAACAAAACTTAAAGAAGTCAGAAGCTGAACTGTTAACTGTTATGAATGAATGATTATAAGCTGTTATTGAAGAGTTTCAATCTGTATTTAGATCAACTTTATCAGATAAATTATCATTTAAATGAATGTTTAAACATAGCATTAACATCAATGACATTAAGTTTATCAACATAAATGCTTACTCTCTGTCATAGCTACAGCTGAATGAACAGACTAAACAGATAATGAAGCTACTGAATAAAGATCTGATTTGTAAGTTCATAAATTTATGAGATTTCTCAATTCTATTCATTAAAAAGAAGAAGAATATATGATGAATGTGTATTGATTATAAAGCATTAAATAACATTACTGTTAAAAATGAATATTCACTTCTCTGAATTCAGAAATGTCTAAATTAAATTGACAAAGCTCAATATTTAATCAAGCTTAATCTCACTTTAAGCTATTATCAAGTTTGTATAACTGAAAACAATATGAAAAAAACTGTCTTCAACACTCATTACAGCAAATATAAGTTCATAACTATACTCTTTGAACTATGTAATGTCTTAATGATATTTCAGTCAATGATGAACTCTATATTATGAAACTTACTCAACAAATTCTATCTAATATATCTTAACAACATACTAATCTTTTCTGACTCAATTTCAGATCATTAGAAACACTTATGAACTGTTCTTGATATCTTAAAGAAACATAAGCTATATATTAAGTCTAATAAGTGCACTGTTAAGATGAAAATTCTTAAATTTTGTAAACATATTATAAGACAAGACATGCTATGATCAGTCTCTATTAAGATATCAGTCATTAAGAATTGATCTGTCTCAAAGACAGCACATTATGTATAACAGTTTCTTGAACTGACTTTGTATTACTGACAGTTTGTACAAGGATTTGCACAGATTGCAGCACTGCTATTGAATTTGCTTAAGAAGAATGACATTAAGTTATGTATAAAGAAGAATTAACTCATTGTCTGAAATGCATTATGTAACAGTGTCTTTCAATGATTTAAGAATGCACTTACATTTAAATCAATACTTATTTAAGTAACTGTACACAAATCATTTATTATCAAAATGAACACTTTTAAATAAGCAATTGACTATGCTCTGATGCAGAATGAAACAAATGAGAAACTTCATTCAGTTATTTATGATGATTAGAAGTTACAAGATGCAGAGCTTAATTATTCTGTTTATAAAAAGAAGTTATTAATCATTAAGTATGCACTTTGAACTTGACAGTACTATATTGAAAATGATTATACTACAATTATTATTATAAATTATGAAGATCTACAATATTTAAAGAATACACTGCACTCATTTAAATGACTAACTCAATAAATCAATGAATTTCAGCAGTATAATTTTAACATTCAATATTGATCTGAAGCTCAGACTGTTGTATCAGATTTGATTAATTATTAACTCAATTTTATAAAGAAAGACTCAGCAAATAAAGTATTCTTAGATGTTCTGTGAAAGCTAGATGATGTGAAATGAAAGAAAGCAATAATATTGTATTTAAAAGATGATACAAAATCTGAAAAGTCATTGCTTTGCAAGCATGTATGCAAAAATGATGTGACAAATCAATTTTGACTGCATTACAATTCAGAATTGAACAACTCATATTTAATTTAAAAGTAAGATAACAACAAAGCATCATTTCTACAGTTTCAGTACTGTGCAGACTTTTTGAAATATATATACATTGAATATGAACATCTAAAAGCATCAAGACTGCTAAGAGTCATTTGACTTCAAGCTTAATGATATAAATTATTGCAGAATATTAAATTATTTGCAAAGCATTATCTTAACTGTTAAGTTGCTCAACAACTCTGAAAACATTAAGAGATCAAAGAACATTCATATTTAGCTTGCAAAAATCTATTATCATTTGAAAGATAAGAAATCAACATAATAAATATATTATCTTAAATGCTCTGAGAGAACTGCTGAATTATAATAACAATTAATTATATTACAGACTGATCTGTGATTAAAGCTGTTCTGAATGTAACAGAAATAACAGTTGCAGATTTTCTGTATGATGAAATCTTTATGAATTATAGTTTATCAAGAGAGTTACTATCTAATAACAGTACAAACTTTCTTAGTTATGTTGTGACTTACTATTTGAAAAAGCTTGAGACTTAACATAAAACAATGACTCTTTATCATTTCTGCATAAATGAAAAGATAGAAAATCTAAATAAAATGTTGAGCTTCATGCTTACAAAATATCTTATGAATAAATCAACTCAATTATGAAATAAATACTTATCATAAATACTTTTTGTGACCTAAATTCAAGCTCATAATACAACTAAACAGAGCTCATTCTATCTACTGTATAAGATAAACTTACAATTATTAGACAACTCAAACAATTTCTGATTGCTGAGAGAAACTGATTTTAAAGATCAGTTAAAATGAGTTAAACAGATACAGATAATTTAAGTAACTGTTAATGAAATTCTTTTATGAAAGGTTATTGAATTGAAAATGATTTGTAATGAAACAGTGCAATTAAGCACTACAAAGAAAGAAGACTGAGTGCTTATATAAAATGAAAAGTCTTAGAAGTTTAAAGCTAAATGATTTGAGTCTTATAAGATATTGAAAACTCATTTATTAAAAACTTATACATTAAAAATGCTTACAGAACATGTTCTATGAAATTTAATCTATAATAATTGATTTGTGAAAGCACATATCTTTAATGTTAATGAATTTTGAGCTAGTTCAGAGCTGCAAAGCAGTCTAAAATGAGCTAAATTGTTTGTGCAGTGATTAAGCTCTGAAATTAATGAGATTCTTAAACAGAAAGAATCATTATTGTTTTTTTATGAAGAACTCTTAATCATATCTTGAGCTGAATAAGATCACAGGCAAAAGAAAGAGCTATATAAACTTTTAGTAAAGAAGAAAGAAGATCTTCTTTAGAAGACAATTCATAAGATATGAAAACATTATGAATAAATAAACTTATTTATATTCTCATTACAGAATGTTTTAAAAGTATATTGAAGTGTTGCTTCTTCTGAACTGATCTTGACTGAAGTAAGTGATGTAATGAATGCATTATAGAAGATTATTGAAAGTTAAAAAGATGTTGATGACTTGATTTTAACATTTATGACAGAAGAGAGACATAATTAAGAGAAAGTGAAAGTCTTGACATTACACAGTATTGAGAAAAAACTGAATGATTAAAAATAACTTAATAAAGATTTACAACAACAACATGATGAGTTGAAGTCAAAGTGAACAAGAAGTAAAGCTGAAAAGAAAGATTAAAAAGTCTTAACTTCAATAATGATTAACAGTGATTTGATGATGATCTGTGAAAGAAATATGAGCTTATATAATCTATGTAAAAGGCTTAAGAAAAAGACTCTTGTAGATTAGAAGATGATAGTATCAGAAGCAAAGCAATTTCATTAACTATCTATTTTATTGAAAGAAAATGAATACTTATGCTATACTATGCTATCTAGTGAAATCCCTAAATCATGTTGTCTATGGGCACATCTTGATTGAGAGAGTTACAAAAGAAGTAGAAAGAATGTTGACTGCAATCAACATAAACAGAGTTTTTACTTAGTTTTTAATGCTAATTCTATCTTACTTCATAAAAGCAGCTAGAACATCATTTCTCAACACTTTCACTCAATAAGACTGCATCTATTAACTTTCACTGACAGCAAACATCAGATAACTAAACACATTGTTAAGAGTTTAACAAATCATTTAAAAATTTAATTAATCATTAACAGTAAATTTTATAAGTTCAATGAATTGCTTAAAGATCTGTTTAAACAGGAACTTAATAAGCTCATCAGCAATTATCTCTTAATTGAGTACAAAGTCTATCTAAATCTGATTGTGCTTATGCAGATCATAAATGTTGTGATAGAAGACATTGATGTGCTTTAATTATTTATATATATATGCATTCTTGATCAAGATCAAGTAGAGTAGCCATCAGGTTAAGTTAACTCAGCTTAACTCAGACAGAGCTTTTAAGTTAAGTTAAATTGAGCTTTAATTGTTAGTCTGAAGATTTAGATTAAACTTAAACATTAAAGTCTAATCTAACTCAGAAGCTCTGTCTGAGTTTTAAGAATTCTGAGACTGATTAGTAAGTAAGCTCTTAAGACTTGACTCAAGAATAGAGATTATGAGCTTAGAGATTACTGATATATGAGTGTTATAAGTGAGCATTATATATACATAGTTAAACAGCTTTCAATTTAGTCTATTTATCTACTACATTGAGAATTAAATATTCTTAAAATAGTCTAGTAATGATTGCTTCAATCTGCATCTTTAGACATGATATTTCAGTTATGCATGTATCTCTTAATGAAAGATATGTTTTTGTGCTGAATGATAATCTGCTTTGCATAAATTACAGTTAGATTAACATCTACATTCTGTTAACTGATAAATGATAATTACTGTACAGTTCATTAGACATACTTTTAAAGAAGACAACAGTATATGCTTTTACTGTCTTCTGCAGACTGTTGATGACTGAGCTTTAAAAATAAAATATCTTATGCTGAGAGAAAACTCTCTTCAAATAATCTTAAATTCTCTCACAGCAAAGTCTTTGAAAGAATAGTTTTGTTATTAGAAAATTTGTTGATTTCTGATAGCAATGTATTTTATAAAGAGTGACAGCTGTAGAATAAAGCATTATTATTAAATATTATATTGTATGTCAAAATTAAGCTTACTGCCTGACTTTCAGTGATGAGCTGACTTAAATGCTTCAGTATTTTCTTCTGTATCTACAGCATTATTTTCTTTTTTAAATGTCTTTCTAAATATTCTTTCTGCTGCTGCTGTCTTCTCTTCATCTGATACAGTCTTCATAATATCACATCTCAGAGTTTTCTTGATATGTATCATAATATAATATAACAATACAATGATGCTCTAAGATTAAGTTAGCAGAAGCATTATAAGAGAGCAGTTTAAATGCATTTATAAATAATAATGAATTTTAGAGTGATCTTGTAGTTTGAAGATGCATTGTAGTTTGAAAGTGTGTTGTAGTTTAAAAGTATGTAGTTAGAAGATGTGTTGAGAGCTTTTAGATGTTAGCAATACTTAGATATTAAATTGCTGATAAACAACACATTTATTTATGATATATACATCAATGTTATAAATAAATATATCAACACACTCACTTTTAATACTCAATCTAACACTTTCTTATCTTTATCTCTGTCACTCAATCTACTACATTTACTCTATCTCTACTCAGTCTCTACACTCAGTCTCTACATTCACTAAATATGTTGCTCAATGCTATCACTTATTTTACTGCTCATTTCTTAAGATTTAATCTTATACATTGCTCTTGTACTTCACTCTGATGCATAGCTGTGATGCACACATATAATGCTTAATTATGTCACTCAGTATAGAACTCAGTAGCTAACTATATATTCTAGATTCTTGTCATGACAAATTCAGACATTAAGCTTTCACTGTAAACTGCAAAATGCTTAGCTTTTAACTTATTTTCAGTCTTTAAAGAAAGATCTGATCATCATGATCATTCATAGAAGTCTATATATGATTTAAAGAAGACATTTAGCAAATACTTGAACAACTTAAAGACTGTATGTGTAAGAGAGAAATGACAGAAACATATGAAGAATAAGAACTTTAAATGAATTAAAAATGCAAAGATGATGAACTGCAGAGCTGTGAAACAGAAAAGAGATGTATTGAAGAAGATTGATGCATATTAGATTGTGAACTCAGCATTGAAGAAGATCATAAAAGAGAAGATTAAAGATAAGATCTTAAAGAAGTAATATAATTGTAAAATTTCTTGTAAGACTTCTTTAAAATTATTATGCTCAATTATATTGCTTTTAACTATCTGCAGATATCTACTATGAAGATGAGTTGAGAAATAAGTTAATGAAAAATAAGAACTGAGCTTGACTTAAAGAGAAGACTGAAAAGAAGATGTTATTTACTGAAGCTTTTGTGCTAAAAGAAGAGTGAGAATCTATAGAAATAAAATAAAAAATATATTACATTTATATTTTCTATAGATTCTCTGACATTCTCTAGAATATCAATAAAGATGAAGTTATTCAGCAGAAGTGCATCAACATTAATTATTAAATTGAGAAGCATCTAATAGTTGTGATCAAGCACTGTAAAAGAGTTCTTAATAATATGAAAAAGTAAAAATTACATAATGCTGAAGACTCTGATCTCATCAAGATTATGCATTGCTTTTATAGTAAAGTTCTTGATTTTAAACACATCAATAACTTCAATTATGCATAAATATTATATCACTTAATTATAACACTTCTTAACTCTGACATTAACTAGTTACATTTAAGAGTCTGTATTTGATCAGAAGAAAGAAGATGAAAAGAGTGTAGTTGAAGATGTTGATGAAGCTTGTGTAATGATGTCTAAAGATGAGAAATTTTTAGATGATGATTTTATTGATGAATTTGTTCTTAATGACTTGATTGATGACAGTGAAGATGATGAGAAGAATGTTGAATTTATTAATGATGAAGAGAGTAGTGAGAAAAATAGTAAGTAATCATTATTAGTTAAATATAGACTGAGTGTAGAGTTAAGTTAAGTCAGAAAAAAGTGCACCTAATCTAAACCTGCACTAGAGTTCAGGTCAGGTCAGGTTGAGTTTGTGCACAGATTAACTCTACTCATATCTGCACAGATTAAACCTAAGAACTCTAAGCTAGTCATTATGGGTAAGGTCAGGGCTAAAGCTTAAAAATGTGAAAGCTTATTGATATATTAGTTATAATAAATTACATCTTAACTAGCCATATAGGGATAAATTACATGGTCGCAAGATATATTACTGAATAAGTTACGAAAATCATGACTTTTCACAAAGGTGCGTGTTAGAAACACACATTAGTAAGCATGTGTATGTGCTTACTAAGTGCATACACATACTTACTAAGACTCTATATAACCTGCAAAAAACCTATGACTCTACACAGATCAGGTCAGGTTAATCTGCACTCAACCTAACTAAATAAAAGTTAGCCTGACCTGACCTGATATTTAAACTCAACTCTGACCTGTGTGACCTATAGACAACTTACACACTCAGCCTAGTTAAATAGAAAGCTGATCTTCAGAGATTAGAAATGTAAAATAAAGAATAATTAAATAGATCTTTAATTATCAATTAAAGATTTTTCAATGAGAAATCTCTTCATTAATACTTAATATTTGTTATACATAATAATTTTTAAATAATATTTATTATAATTGATATTGTAAGAAATTCATTTTACATTCAGATACATGTTCTGTCACATAACTACAATCTTGTATATACTAATTTTGAAACTCTCACAACACATTATCATCAACACATCACTTAAAGTACAATAAAGTATCATTTATTTGCTTAACTTACTACAATAACTCAACATTATGTCTTTATACAGCTCATCATTCAGTCAGATCTTAAGCAACTCAGAAAGATCATTTTTAAATACTTTCAGTAATAGAATTAAGTCATCTTAATTAAGTTAATCTTGTTCTTTAACTTTTGCAGACACTTTAAATTCAAAGTATGTTCTTTAAAGATCTGTAACAAAGTGAGAGTTTCAAGATTGATGAGAAATAACTGTATAAAGTTAAAATACAGACATTAAAATTAAGAATTATGCTTAAATGACATAAAACAGTTCAGCTTACTCAGTAAAGATCTGACAGTTCTTTGCTGAAGTAGCTAGTAAACATGATGAAAGATCAGATGTGATGTGTATTAACTATTATAATATTATGAATAATTTAGCATCAAGAAATAATGAAATAATCATCATAAAATGTCATCTGAAAAGCAGTAGTTGTCAAAAGATGAAATCAGCATCAAGAAGACAGATTTCAATCTTTGAAGTAATGAACTTAAAGATATGCTATAATTTTCAATTATAATGCTCTAATATAACACTCACTGTTTAGCAGACAGCTTAGAAAATCATTGTCAAATCATTTAACTTTATTCTTAAAGTCTTTGATCAGCAAATTCTTCAATTCATTATAGTACTCAATATATTCTTTTGTGCTGTTGAGCATATAAAGTTCTGAAAGTTCATCTAAATGTATTGTGTTGATATTAAGATTTTAGATCAAAGCAAGATTGCATAACTTCTTAAGCATTGTGCTGTAAATGTTTAAAAAGATGTACTTACAGAGCTTAAGACACAGATTAAAGTCTTTATTGCACTTAATAAATGAAGCAATTCAAATCATCTTGCATTTTTAGACATTACTGCATACTTTATTAACACTGAATAAAAGTATACAGAGATACTTTTAGTCTTTAGAGAACTAAAAAGTCAATATAATGATGAAAATCTTGCTGAGTATATTCTTAAGATATTGAAGAAGTGAAATCTGACACATTGATTACTGATAGTTACAGTAGACAATGCATTCAACAATTATACATTATAACATTATCTGAGTTGACTTTTAAGTCAGAAGAATATTATCTAAAGTGATGAAACTAAAATCATGAACTGCATAACACATATAATTTAGCTTGTAGTCAGTCAACTACTTACATATTTAAAAGTAAATACAAAGAATAATTAACTCATCATTACATTTAATGATGATGAGCTATGAAATTTCACAATTAACAAAGACTACTTCTTTAACATCATACTGAAAAAGATCAATATATCTTTTATAATGCTTTATTATAATGCTCATATCTGTTGAATTAATATTCTAACAAAAGTCTTATATAAATTTAATTATTAACTATTGTCATTATGGCATCATCACAGTGTCTAGAGTTGTTTAAAGATTTGTAGAAGACAAATTCATGAGATATAATTGAGAATGTAAAAACTTGATGAAACTCTTTATATGATATGCTGAGTCAAGCATATAAACTATAAACTGAACTTTCTTAATGAATAGAACATCTGACTTTGACAATAAGTAGAATGAAATTTCTTAGATGTAATACAAAAAAGTAACAGTATTTTAAATATATACTGCATCTTCTGAAGCACTTCAAGAACTGAACAGAGACAATAGATGTTATTAATAAGTTAATAATTTATAAGCTGTAATATACATACAATGATCTATTTGATCATCTTTAAAAACAGAATGAAGCAATTAGAAAGTTTAAATTGTTCTTTAGTGCTGAGCTATAAGATGTCATTGATGCATTAAAAAAGAAACTGACTCAATATTATAAAAAGATAGAAGTTAATTAAGAGTTGTTCTGTAATCTTGATGTCATATTGAATTCATGCAATAAGCTTAACATGTACAATGTAAAATATTCTCAGTTCTTAATAAATATTACATAGCAAGACTGACATATTGTTTCAATAAAGAAAAGACTGAGAAGATTTATATTTAAAATATGAACTTAAGTTTCAACAATATTACAGGGTTAACTATCAGCACTTAAAGAAAGAATCATTAAATGATGATTTGAGAATTCTTAATTCAAAGAAGAAGAAGATGATAGCAATGATGAATTACATAAAAAATGTAAAAAAGCATTAAGACACATCTGTAACAAAAGAAGTCTTAGATTATCTGTAAAAGTCTTCAGTGTTAGATGTGAACATTTTAATACTTAATTACTGAAAGCTGATGAAGAACTTAAAATCAGCAATGATACAATTTATAAAAGATATACTTGCAATTTCTGCAGTAGATATTGAAGTCAAATGCTTATTCAACATGATTTAAGACATAATTACATATTGTTGAAATTGATTAAACTCAGATACTATTGAGAACATTATGCTGATTAAATATCATGATATGTTCATTCTTGCAGCAGAAGTGATAAAAATAATTAAAAAGAGATCTGCATTGATAATGATTATCAATAGTGATGAGAAAGATTCATCAGCAGATAAGTTAAATTTAACAGTAACTAAATTATATACAGAGCTTCTATCAGATCACTACTTCAGTGATAATGATCTTTATAATGATAGTGATTATAAGAACAACATTAACTTCAGACTTTGTGATCATAATTAAGATAAGAACATTGACTTAAAACTTAATAATGATGATTATAATTAAACTTTAAACATAGAAGTGATACAATTAAGCATTATAAATATCTTGAACAGCACACACTCAGGATATGTAATCACTGATAATGATTATAGTTATGAGTCAAGAAAGATTAAAGATTATATAAGTTCATTATCTGAAAGACTCATTACAGCAATCAATGCATCAGCTATTAAGATCATTAATGATGACTTAATAATCATTAATTTCAATTTTCAAACTATTCACTTAAACAACTCTGCTCAGAGTACATTGATTGTCAATACATACACAGTCTTGAATACAACACAATATTAATCAAAAAAGAAAAGTCTTCTTTATTAATAAAGCAGAAAATTGTTAAAAGCACTGCATTCATACTTAAAAGCATAGATAAAGCACATTAAATCTTTAACTGCTTCAGTATTACAATTTTACAAAAAACAGAATCTTTCATCTGTTGATATTAAAGTGACCATCAAGTCAGGTCAGGCTCAGATTTTAGAACTCAACCTGACTCACTGAGCTCTACTTTGCAATTCAATCTGACTCTGTGCAGAGTTGAGTTTCAGACAGAGTTGAGTCAGATTATTCTTGACAGCTTAGACTAGATCAGAATTAGTTAGCTTCTGTTATTAAGCAGCTTTATATTGGCAGCAGCTACTATTGCAACATTTTCAATTAGCATTGTGCACAACTCTTCTTGTTTGACTACATGTCTGCTTTATAAGCATTATATGTGAGCATTATTAACTTAATTATCAGATCACTCATTCTCTACAGAGCAAAAATACATTGACTAGTACACTCTATCTTCTTAATAAGTCTGCAACATATGAAAGATTGCTTTCATCTTTTGCAATTTTCCTGATATTATCAGATTCTCTTTCTTATGTAGCTCAGCAACTATATCACAAATAAGTCATGAAAGAGACTCTCAATATACAAGAACTTATACTTTCAAAAAATGTACAAAGATATGCCTCACTTGCCTTCTGCAAGTTCATAATGACTGACTAATTTCACTTTAAGCTGTCATTGTACTGATCAGAAATCTCTTCAATCAGCAGTGAGAAGAATTCTGAATCTAAAGTGAAAGAATGCAGCTTCTATCAATACTGCTGCTGCTGCATTGCATGAGCTGATCAGAGAGCATTAGAATTGAGCATTTTAATCTAGTTTAATGATGCAATCATATGACTCACTTAACTCTTTTTGTGCAGAAACTAATTTGAAAGAAAAAGAATTGTTAATGATTTAATCTTCTTCTTTAAAGATGTCATGCTTAACAGCCTGTTCTTTGCTTTCATTTCATGAGCTTAATTCTGCCTCATACATCTTTATCTGTAATTCATATTCTGTTCTCTTTGATGAATCTTGTGTTGTCAAGTTCACAAGCTCTAGAACCTGCTTAATATTTCTTTATGACTTTGACTTTCATCATAACTCTGTCATGCTATACAACATAATTCTAATGTCAGTTTCTCTACTGTGAGAAGATCTATACTTAGTAAAGGAATTGCAACTAACATGATTGAGATACTACACTTTACAAATTGTATTTATTGCTTTGAATTTCTCAGATAGTAGCTTGAGAAGAAATGATCATAAATTAATAAATCTGAATAATTGTGCAGCTTGATTTGAATTGATCTTAGTTATCTACAAATTCACTGATAACAAAAACACAGCATTCATGTAAACAAATGATAGTATAGAGACTTAGCAAGTTTGCTTATCTTTAACACAACACTTTCTACATTTTCTTTCTACAGAACATCTTACTTTTTGTATTAAGCTTTTTACATTTTCTTTCTGCATCATATAAGTAAAGTAAGTAATGAAGAGATATGATGCTGACTTTCATTTTAGGAGTACATCATCAGAACAGAGAAAACTGAGTGTAAAGATTATCTTTATCAATGTAGCAAGAGCATCAGACTTCATATCTCTCATTACTGAACTGAATCAACTCATCAACATAGCAAAAGCATCAGGCTTTACATCTCTCATTACTGAATGAAATCAACTCATCAGCAAGAGAACACATTCTACTGATACATCAGACTTCTCACCTCAATCTGAGAAGAAAAGAAAGAAAAAGATCAATGAAATCAATTTATCTGTCTTAGGCATTGCTGCATGTCTGAAGAAAGAAGACTTTGCTGATTAATGAGAAAGAATGAAAGCACTCATTAACTACTCTGAATTCACACTCAATGCTGCACTGCCTCAAAGTACTTCAGCTGCTTCTTTCACTTCTTTTGACCCAAAATCTAGTATGTAACTTCACTTATTATAACACTCAATTATAATGCACAAAATGTATACTAAATCAGAGACTAAATCATATTTAAGAACTCAGAAGCTCTTTATTTATTCTCTTATTGAGTTCTTTACATTCTGATATCACTCAGAAATTGACCTCATCACATTCTTCAGTGATCAATGCATTCATAGATGCTGATATTGAAGAGGCTTAAGAGCAGAATGATATGACAATGAATAGATTGAATATAGATCTTAAACATGATTCAGAATACAAGAAGCTCAAGATGAAGATTTAAAGGGCAAAATATGCAGTTAAGGTAAGAGAGAAAATTGTTGCTAAGAGATATGCAGAGAATGAGCATGATGAATATTAATAAATGATTATAGTGTTCTGTATCAGACTCTAACTTCATTTGTAGTGATCTTTCTCACAGATCAGAATGTGATGACTGAATAAAAGAAGAATGAAGATACTGCTCAGCAAAACAACTTAGTCATAGCTGCTAAAGAAACACAAGCTTTGTGTAAGCTTCTTGAAGCAAAGAGTACTTCCTCAATAACTAAAGAAGAGATATATCAACTTTATTTAACATTTAATCTGTGCTGATATAATTAGATTGAAAAAGCAGACAAATATATTCAAAGCTGTTGAGATAACTGTCTAGATAAAGTAGTTAAGCATCAAGAATGAATCATTCAATTCAACAGCTACAAACAACTTACTATAGCTGAAGATGAGAATTCAAATCTTGCTATGCAGGTTTTTAATAGCAGCATACTCAATTCAGAGCACATAGCAGACAAGAAGAATCATTAATGTGCATTATACTTTTAATACTTCTTTATAATGAGTCTGAAGACAAAAGCTAATGTTGTTTCATTCTATAGTTATCAGCTCTTAACAGTGTTCAATGTCTCTGCAGATAAGAATGAAGAAGCAGAGATGATACTGAGTGATGATGAAAGCAAAGCTACAGTAGCTTTTTCTGTCTAAGTGATGCTGAATGAGAACACTGATGATGAGTGCATCTTTTTTAAATCTGATGAGCTTGTGCACACAGATATTAGAAAGACAGTATTGAAAGAAAACAAAATATATTAATTCTGCACTGTTTGTCTATCAGAGATCTAACTAAATTTTGAACTTCATAGGCTGTTACTTCAATGTCAAAGAGTAATGAAGTTGAGATACAAATTGATCAGATATAATTATATCACTTTATTGTAACACTCTTTACAATTGTCTATTAGCTTCTTGCTGATTAACTATATTTATGAATTAAGATCAACAATGAAGATTAACTGTCAACATCACAAGCTTTAATCTTCACTGATGATGCAGATCAAGAGGCAGAAGGCTCAGTGAAGGTACAGAATAATGATGAGAAGAATGAAAATCATCATAATAATGATAATAATAGTGTCAATGAAGATACAGAGAATTAGAATGAATCCTAATGCTTTAAGTAAAGCTAAATGTTCTTAAAGACTCTTAAACATTGTTTTCTACATCTGAGCATGTTCAATTCTAATACTTCACTCAATACTATTAGCTCACATGTAACTTGTGCTTATCACAAGCAATTCAAGGAAATTGAAGTGTTCATAAACTGCATAGAAAGAGTAAAGAGATTTGATGTTTAAATTAGAAATCATGTTAAGCATATGTCTACTGAGATTGCTGACACTTGAATTGATGAATGTCAACATCATCTTCAGATAAGAAAGAATGAATTTCTCTTGACTTTGAACAATCACTAATGATATCAAGAGACAAAAGATTCTGTCTCTTGTGAAATTGTGATACTGAAGCAGTTAAGAACTTGATGTGCTCTATCTGTGCTTTTGAGTATGAGTGCAATGCTTTTGACAATTTTCTGCTTTGTTAATGAAGAAGACTTTTCTCTCTTAATTAATGTTGTGTTGTATTTAAGACTGTGTGTGTATTGACAGTCAATGTACTCTGAGTAGAGTTGTTTAAGTGAATAATTTAAAGACTGAGATCAATGATTGTTAAGTCATCATTAATGATCTTAATAGCTGATGCATCAATTGCTGTAGTGAGCCTTTCAGATAATGAATTCATGTGATCTTTAATCTTTCTTGACTCATAACTATAATCATCATCAGTGATTGCATATCCTGAGTGTGTGCTGTTCAAGATATTTATAATGCTTAATTGTATTGCTTCTGTGTTTAAAGTTTAACCATAATCATTGTTGTCAAGTCTTGAGTCAATGTTCTTATCTTGATCATGATCACAAAGCCTGAAGTTAATGTTGTTTTCATAGTTACTATCATCATAAAGATCATTATCACTGAAGTAGTGATCTGATAGAAGCTCTGTACATAATTTAGTTGCTGTTGAATTTAGCTTATCTACTGATGAATCTTTCTCATCACTATTAATAATCATTGTCAATGCAGATCTCTCTTCAATTATTTCTATCACTTCTGCTGCAAGAATGAACATGTCATGATATTTAATCAGCATAATGTTCTTAATAGTGTCTGAGTTCAGTCAATTTCAACAATATGTGATCACATCTTGAGTCATGTTGAACAAGCATTTGACTTCAATATCTGCTGCAGAAATTGCAAGTATATCTTTTGCAAATTGTGTCATTGCTGATTTTAAGTTCTTCATCAGCTTTCAGTAATCAAGTATTGAAACATTCACATCTAACACTGAAGACTTTTGCAGATAATCTGAGACTTCTTCTGTCACAGATATGTCTTGATGCTTTTTTACATTTTTCATGCAACTCATCATTGCTATCATCTTCTTTTTCTTTGAGTCAAGAATTCTTAAATCATCATCTAATGATTCTTTCTTCAAGTGCTGATAGTTGACTCTGTAGTATTGTTGAAACTCAAGTTCATACTTTGAATGTAGATCTTCTCAGCCTTCTCTTTATTGAAACAATATGTCAGTCTTGCTATGTAATATTTATTGAGAACTAAGAATATTCTACATTGTACATGTCAAGCTTATTGCATGAATTCAATATGACATCAAGATTACAGAACAATTCTTGATTGACTTCTGTCTTTTTATAGTACTGAGTTAGTTTCTTTTTTAATGCATCAATGACATCTTGCAGCTCAGTGCTGAAGAACAATTCAAACTTTCTAATTGCTTCATTCTGTTTTTTAAGATGATCAAATAGATCATTGTATGCATATTACAGCTTGTGAATTGTTGACTCACTAATAGCATTTATTGTCTCTGTTCAGTTCTTGAAGTGCTTCAGAAGATGCAGCATATATTTAATATGCTGTCACTCTTTTGTATTACACCTAAAAAGTTTCATTCTGCTTGTTGTTAAAGTTAGATGTTCTATTCATTGAGAAAGTTTGATTTGTAGCTCATATGCTTGACTCAGCATATTGTATAAAGAGTTTCACTGAGTTCTTATATTCTCAATCATATCTCATGAATTTGTCTTCTACAAATCTTTGAACAACTCTAGACACTGTGATGATGCCATAATGACAATAATTAGTAATTAAATCTATATAAGACTTTTGTTAGAATATTAACTCAACAGATATGAGCATTATAATAAAGTGTTATAAAAGATATACTGATCTTTTTCAGTATGATGTCAAAGAAGTAGTCTTTGTCAATTGTGAAATTTTGTAGCTCATCATCATTAAATGTAGTGGTGAGCTGATCATTCTTTGTGTTCACTTTCAGATATGTAAATAGCTAACTGACTGCAAGCTGAATCACATGTGTTATGCAGTTCATGATTTCAGTTTCATCACTTCAGATAACATTCTTCTGACTCAGAAGCTGACTCAGATAATGTTGTAGTGTATAATTGTTGAATGCATTGTCTGCTGTGACTATCAGCAATTAATGTGTCAGATTTTACTTCTTCAACATCTTAAGAACATACTCAGCAAGGTTTTCATCACTATGTTGATTCTTTAGTTCTCTGAAGGCTAAAAGTATCTCTGTGTACTTTTACTCAGCATCAATAAAGTATGCAGTAATGTCTAGAAATGCAAGATGATTTGAACTGCTTCATTCATTAAGTGCAATAAAGACTTTGATCTGTGCCTTAAGCTCTGCAAGCACATCTTTTCAGACATTCACAGCATGACACTTAAGAAGTTATGCAACCTTGCTTTGACCTGAAACCTTAATATTGACACAACACATTTAGATGAGCTTTTGAAACTTTACATGCTCAACAGTACAAAAGAATATATTGAGTGCTATAATGAATTGAAGAATCTGCTGATCAAAGACTTTAAGAATAAAGTTAAATGATTTGACAATGATCTTTTGAGCTGCCTATCAAACAGTGAGTGTTATATTAGAGCATTATAATTGAAAATTATAACATATCTTTAAGTTCATCACTTCAAAGATTGAAACCTGTCTTTCTGATGCTGATTTCACCTTCTGGCAACTGCTGCTTTTCAGATAACATTTTATGATGATTGTTTCATCATTTCCTGATGCTGAATAATTCATGATATTGTGACAGTTAACACACATCACATCTAATCTTTCATTACATTTGCTAGCTACTTCAGCAAAGAACTGCCAGACCTCTGCTGAGTGAGCTGAACTGTTTTATGTCATTTAAGCATGATTCTTAATTTTAATGTTTGTGTTCTGACTTTATACAGTTATTTCTCATCAGTCTTGAAACTCTTGCTTTGTTGCAGATCTTCAAAGAACATACTTTGAATTTGAAGTGTCTGCAAGAGTTAAAGAACAAGATTGACTTAATTAAGATGACTTAATTCTGTCACTGAAAGCATTCAGAAATGATCTTTTTAAGTTGCTTAAGATCTGACTGAATGATGAGCTGTATAAAGACATGATGTTGAGTTATTGTAATAAGTTAAGCAAATAAATGATACTTTATTGTACTTTAAGTGATGTGTTGATGATAGTGTGTTGTGAGAGTTTCAAAATTAGTATATACAAGATTGTAGTCATGTGACAGAATATGTATCTGAATGTAAAATGAATTTCTTACAATATCAATCATGATAGACACTATTTGAAAATTACTATGTATAGCAAATATTAAGTATCAATGAAGAGATTTCTCATTAAAAAATCTTTAATTGATAATTAAAGACCTATCTAATTATTCTTTATCTTACATCTTTAGTCTCTGAAGACCAGCTTTCTATTCAATTAATAGTGACTACTTACTATTCTTCTCACTACTTTCTTCATCACTAATAGATTCAATGTTCTTCTCATTATCTTCACTGTCATCAATCAAGTCATCAAGAACAAATTTATCAATGAAATTATTATTTAAAAATTTCTTATCTTTAGACATCATTACACAAACTTCATCAGCATCTTCAATCACACTCTTTTCATCTTTTTTCTTCTGATCAAATACAGGCTCTTAAATGTAACTAGTCAATGTTAGAGTTGAGAAGTGTTATAATTGAGTGATATAATACTTATACATAATTAAAGTCATTGATGTGTTCAGAATCAAGAACTTCACTATGAAAGTAATGTATGATCTTGATGAGATCAGAGTCTTCAGCATTATGTAGCTTTTACTTTTTCATATTGTTGAGAACTCTTTCATGATGCTTGATCACAACTGTCAGATGCTTCTCAATTTGATAATTAATGTTGATGCACTTCTGCTGAATAACTTCATCTTTATTGATATTCTAGAGAATGTCAGAGAATCTATAAAAGATATAGATGTAATATATTTCTTGCTTCACTTCTGTGAACTTTTGCTCTTCTTTTAGCACAAGAACTTCAGCAAATAACATCTTCTTCTCAGTCTTCTTTTTAAGTTAAGCTCAGTTCTCATTCTTCATTAACTTATTTCTCAACTTATCTTTGTAGTAGACATCTGCAGATAATTAAAAGCAATATAATTGAGCATAATAATTCTAAAGAAGTCTTACAAGAAATTTCATGATTATATTGCTTCTTTAAGATCTCATCTTTAATCTTCTCTTTCATGATCTTCTTCAATGCTGAGTCTGCAGTCTAATATGCATCAGTCTTTTTCAATGTATCTCTTTTCTGTTTCACAGCTTCACAGTCTGTCATCTTTGCATTTTCAATTCATTTAAAGTTCTCATTCTTCATATGTTTCTGTCATTTCTTTCTTGCATATACAGTCTTTAAGTTGTTCAAGTACTCACTAAATATCTTCTTTAAATCATATATAGACTTCTGTGAACAGTCACAACAATCAGATCTCTTTTTAGAGACTGAGAATGAGTTAAAAGTTAAGCATTTTACAGTTCACAGTGAAAGCTTAATGTCTGAATCTGTCATAATGAAAGTCTAGAATATGTAGTTAGCTGCTGAGTTCTATACTGAGTGATATAATTAAGTGTTATATGTGTGCATCACAGCTGCACATCAGAGTGAAGCATAAAAGCAATGTATAAGATTAAATCTTAAGAAATGAGCAGTAGAATAAGTGATAGCACTGGGTAACATATTTAGTGAGTGTAGAGACTGAGTGTAGAGACTGAGTGTAGAGACTGAGTAGAGACAGAGTGAGTGTAGTAGATTGAGTGACAGAGATGAAGATAAGAAAGTGTTAGATTGAGTGTTAAAAGTGAGTGTGTTGATATATTTACTCATAACATTGATGCACATATCATGAGTAAATATGTTGTTTATCAGCAATTTAACACCTAAGTATTGCTAACACCTAAAAGCTCTCAACACATCTTCTAACTACACACTTTCAAACTACAACATACTTTCAAACTACAATGCATCTTTGAACTACAAGATCACTCTAAAACTCATTGTCATTCATAAATGCATTTGAACTGCTCTCTCATAATGCTTCTGTTAACTTAATTTTATAGCATCATTGTACTGTTATATCATGTCATAACACATATTAAGAAAACTTGAAGATGCAGTGCTATGAAGACTGTATTAGGTGAAGAGAAGACAGCAGCAGTAAAAAAAACATTCAGAAAGACATTCAAGGAAAAAAAAAACTGATGTTGATGAGAAAAAGAAAGAAAATAATGCTGCAGATACAGAAGAAAATACTGAAGCATTTAAGTTAGCTCATCACTGAAAGTCAGGCAGTAAGCTCAATTCTGATACACAATATAACACTTAATAATAACATTCTGTTCTACAGCTGTCACTCTTTGTGAAATACATCACTATTAGAAATCAACAGATTTTCTAATAGCAAAACTATTCTTTCAAAGACTTTGCTGTAAGATAACTTAAGATTATTTAAAGAAAGTTTTCTCTCAGCATAAAATGTTCTGCTTTCAAAGCTCAGTCATCAACAGTCTGCAGAAAACAGTAAAAGCATATACTGTTATCTTCTTTAAAAGTATGTCTAATGAACTGTACAGTAATTATCATCTATTAATTAACAGAATGCAGATGTTAATTTAACTGCAATTTATGCAAAGCAGATTATCATTCAGCACAAGAACATGTCTTTTATTAAGAGATATATGCATAACTGAAACATCACATTTAAAGATGCAGATTAAAGCAATCATTACTAGGCTATTTTGAGGATATCTAACTCTCAATGTAGTAGATAAATAGACTAAATTGAAAGCTGTTCAACTGTGTATATATAATGCTCACTTATAACACTTATGTATCAGTAATCTCTAAGTTCATAATTTCTATTCTTGAGTCAAGTCTCAAGAGCTCACTTACTAATCAGTCTCAGAATTCTTAAAATTTAAACAGAGCTTCTGAGTCAGATTAAGCTTCAATGTTTAAGCTTAACTCAGATTCTTAAGCTGATAATTGAAGCCTAACTCAACTCAACTTAAAAGCTCTGTTCAGGTCAGGTCAGGTTAACCTGACTTGATGGTCACTCTAACTCAGTCATATCAGACTAAGTTGCAGCAATCTTTCTGCTGAGTTTGCTCAAATAAATTTATGCTTTTTTAATAAATATATTCTTTGACATTCTATATTCAACAAACTCTGTTAAATATTATTTCTCAATTGTCTGCAGCTTCTTCTTATACTTAAACTTTAACACATTTTAAACATTCTTTGTACTAATTTTGTTCATTAGATATTCTTAATTATCTGCATTTATGCAGATAATAAGTCAATATAAAATCTTTACATCAGTTTTCTGATTTCTGAAGTCAAGACTGCTGAAAAAAAATGAGTCTAAGAATTTATTAATCAGTATGTTGATTGCTAAGACTTCAACAACATTTTATAGATCTTTTTTTATCAGTCATTTTCTCATAAGAATGAATCATTGATTGCAGTTCTTGTGAATGAGAATTGAGATGAATTGTTGCTTTATAAAGAAGTTGTTAAAGTTCATGATGATGATAGTTGACATATAGTATAAGAAGTGAATAAAGTAAAATAACAATGTATATATTGAAGATAATATAAGTAAAACAAATAAAAAGCTTTTATGCTTCTTGTTTTATAAGATAATAGTGCTTATTCATCTCAATAATTTATATTAAGCTGCTGAAGAACAGTGCTTTCTGAGCAACTGTAAATGCTGATTTTTGTTGAGATTGATTCTTTATAAATCTTTTAAGTTAAACATACTCAGCTACTGCAGAATGCTGATTCTGCTAAAGTCAGATTTATTATGAATCTCAATAGTCAGTGATACTGTTAAAGCTGAATTGATTGTGAATCTTAATAGCTGATGTACACAGCTATTATCACACTAGAAGTATACACTTTCTCTGAAAAGCTTTTTGTTAATTCAGACTCATAATTTATTGAAAGAGAATGAATACTTATATTATACTATGCTATCTAGTGAAATCTCTAAACTGTGTTGTCTATGAGCACATCTTGATTGAGAGAGTTACAGAAGAAGTAGAAAGAATGTTGACTACAGTTAACATAAATAAAGTCTTCACTCAGTCTCTGATGTTAGTTCTATTCTGCTTCATAGAAGCAGCTAGAACATCACTTCTCAACATATTTATTGAAAAAAAAAAAAAAAGTTATGAGCTGAGCACAGATCATATTCAAAGCAAAATTACTGTTCACTATAATGATGCAATGATGAGTAAGAACATAACTGATGCAGATGAGATAACAATGCAAGTAAAGCAACAAATGCATCAATGTTAAGTCTTTTAACTCAATAATGAAGAATCTCAGCAATTATCTTTAACTTATCTACAGTGCTCAAAACATTCTCTGTTGATGAGTAATTGTAGTTAATGAGAAGCATAATGTCACTGATGATGATGACAAGAACAGCAGACAGAGCAATAATATAATGATAAGAAGTTGCTGAGTTGACAGATAAGAAGAATTTAAACTTTATATGATTTAAAACAATAAGTAGTTATCATATTAATATAGACTTATATTTATAAAAGCTACACTGAATACTCTGTGCATCTTAATGACAGTTTGTACATGAACTGTAAAGAAGATAATAATCATTAAATTTAATCTAAATACATACTGTAAATGATCTGTCTTCATGCACACAGTTGTTGCAGATGATCAACTCACATTTCTTATGAATATAAGTGACAATGACTTCACAATATATTCAGTAAGCACAAAAACAATTTAAATTCATGTTAATATGCAGAATTAACTGTCAAATTATCAACAACATCTTAAGCTTAGCTTTAAGTTAATTCTTCAATGACAGATCAGTCAGAACATTAAGTAATGAGAAGTTAAGCTAATTAATAGTTAATTTGTTAAAGAAAGAAAAGAAAGCAGCATTAAAAGCAGAATACTTAATCAGTGTTATAATTTGTTAACTTTTAAACTAAAACAAAGACAACAACATACTGTAAAAGAAAGTTTTTATATCTTTTTCATAACAAGACTGTTCAGTGATCTTGTAAAAATGATTAGAAACAGATTTGTGATGATTTAAATTGTTATTACTTACATTTAATGACAAAGTAATGATGATGAAACTATGCAGAATACAGACTTAAAAAGTAGATCTATGAATTGTTAATGATGCACTATAAATTAATTATGAAAAGCTTACATGATAGTAGAGCAAATAAAAATTGATAAGTATGATGAGAAAAGTGAACAGAAGTTGAAGTGTAGTTGAAAACTTAAAAGAGAAGAAAAGAACTTTTTTTTTAAGATGTCATAATTAATGATATAGATAGATGAGATAGACACTAAATTGAACCTAACCTTTGAAGAGCGGTTGTTTCAGTCATCAGGTAAAGTACAGGAACTTGCTTGGACAGTAGTGGTGAAGGTAGGTACAAACTGTCTGTTGCCGGATTGAATGCCGTACGGTGAGCTACAGATACACAAGTGCAGCTAGCGAGGTAAGGCGCGGGGTTAACCTTAACGCGGGGTTACCTGGGGTACGAAATACCAGACTGATACCTACATACGAGTAAACTCCACTATGGTCAACTATGTTATAACAGCTGTTCAAGTCTCTCTTTTCTCTTTTCTCTCGTCTCTGCTTTCTGCTCTTTCTTGCAATGGTCAGGCACTGAGCTACCCAAATTGAATGATTGCGTGATTCAGAATGTTCCTCTCCGTTCTCTTCACGCCCTATACGCTCCTGCTACTGCCCATAATCTACTACTTGCTTCCATATATCCGCAATTGGTCGATCCGCGATATACCAGCGCCCTTCCCGGCAGCTTTCACCAACCTATGGCTTTTGTATCAATGCAGACGAGGGAGACGCTACCTTGCCGTCGACAATGCCCACAAGAAATATGGCCCCCTGGTGCGGATCCAACCCGATCATGTCTCCGTGGCGGATCCGGAGGCAATCCCCATCATCTACGGCCATGGCAATGGATTTCTCAAGGCGTTGAGTGGACCTGTCCCTCGACCTGCTCTCAAGCACTGACGGTGACCCTAGCGAGTACTATGACGCCTTCGTATCCATCGAACGCGGCCTCTTCAACACCCGTGACCGTGCCGAACACACCCGGAAACGCAAGACCATCTCGCACACATTCAGCACCAAGTCTATCGGACAGTTCGAGCAATACATGCACCACAACCTGGAAATGCTAGTCAAGCAATGGGACGGGTTATCAAGGACCGCGCCCAAAGACAATGGCGGCTACGCACATATCGACAGCTTGCATTGGTTCAACTACCTCGCATTCGACATCATCGGCGACCTCGCGTTCGGCGCGCCCTTCGGAATGTTGGAGAAGGGAAAGGACATCGCCGAGGTCCGGTTGACACCCGACTCGCCCCCGACCTACGCCCCAGCCATCGAAGTCCTCAACCGTCGAGGGGAAGTATCCGGGACGTTAGGCTGCCTCCCAACCCTGAAACCCTACGCCAAATACCTCCCGGACCGCTTCTTCCGCGACGGCCTCGAAGCCGTCCAGAATCTGGCGGGGATCGCCGTGGCCCGAGTCAACGCTCGGCTGCAACCCGGCGTGGCGGAGAAAAACGAACGCGTCGACCTCCTGGCCAGACTGATGGAAGGCAGGGACGAAAACGGCAACCCACTGGGCCGAGCCGAGCTCACCGCCGAAGCCCTGACCCAGCTCATCGCCGGCAGCGACACGACGTCGAACACGTCCTGCGCGCTGCTATACTGGTGTCTCCACACCCCCGGCGTTATCCCCAAGCTGCAGAAAGAGCTTGACGAAGCCATCCCGGACCGAGACACGGTCCCGGACTTCGCCACGGTCAAGGACCTGCCCTAGTCAGTCCCCTCGCACTTTCCCCTTTCCCCTTCCCCACTCTCCCGACCTCGCCCCCACTTCTCCCCGTAGACTTACCAAAGATCCACACTAACCACCCCCCGCACAAGCCTCCACAACATCATCAACGAGACCCTCCGCATCCACTCCACCTCCTCCCTCGGCCTCCCGCGCCTCGTGCCCCCCGGCCCCGGCGTCACCGTACATAAGCACCACTTCCCCGCACACACCGTCCTCTCCGTCCCCGCCTACACCATCCACCACTCGCCCCCCATCTGGGGCGCCGACGCCGACGCCTTCCGGCCCGAGCGCTGGGACACCGTGACCGAGGCGCAGAAAAACGCTTTTATCCCTTTCAGCTACGGGCCCCGGGCGTGCGTGGGCCGCAACGTGGCCGAGATGGAGTTGGCGCTTATTGTCGCTACGGTGTTCAGGAGGTATGAGTTTGAACTGAGGCAGGAGAGGCTTGAGACGAGGGAGGGGTTTTTGAGGAAGCCGTTGGGGTGTGAGGTGGGGATGCGGAGGAGGGGGTAAGTAGGGCGCTTGGAGGGTGGCTTGGCTGGTGCGGGGGGATGGGTGGCGGGGGAGGGTAGGTGTGAAGGGGGAGGGTTCTTTTCGTTCTCGTTCTGTTGTTGGATTTGGAAATGGATGTAACAGACAAGTGCGGGCTCTACAATGAGCAACGAATATTTGTGGACGAGTATATAAGTTCGATGATACATATCCTATATGATCCGCTGGAACCAAGACGCATGGGACAATTCTGTGAGAGCACGCAATGAGAAGAGAAATACCGTCTCCACTGAACCGCGCTTTGTACAACCCCTTCTCTACCATGGAAGTGCGAAATCCGGGATTCATGCCCGTTCTCCTATGCCTGAGCACTCCAGCCCCTCGAGACAACGGACAGACTTCAGGACTGCACCAATGTTTATACCCAATGCACGGCTTCCCAACCGTCTGACATCCAGTGCGGGAGTGAGGGAGGGAAGAGTGCTGGGTGAATGGGGGTTGTTCGTCAGGTCAGGATGGAAGATTGGGTTTCTGGTGTGGGGTGGGTAGGGATTTATGGAAAAAGTCCGAGTGGCTCTTGAGAGGGAGGGGCGGGCGAGGGAAACGCAGTGGCTCCGGTGCCTTTGGTTGCGAGCAACTGCCCTATATCTGTGACTGGCCATTCTTCGGTGACATGTAGCCCTATCGTGTGATTTTTGAAAAGATCAATAGGCACATGTATCCAAGAGTGATCAGATGCATCGAATCATGCCGCGACTCTTTATAGATTTCGGGCCTGACGCTGCTCACTTACTGTACTAGCAATGTGAACTCCCTGTAGGTCCCACACGTACGGGTTTCTCTCCATCTTGCTCCCCGACCTATTCCACCTGCAACATGACTTCTCCCCACCCTCCTCCCTTCTTTTTCTCTCTGTCAATCCACTCCGTTTCACCCATCCTACCCTCTCATCTCCTATTTTCTCTCCTTACAACATCTCCCGTTTCGGCCTCAGCCCCACCGCTACCGCTGCAGTCGATAGCCCGGATGCATCGAGATCCGAGTCTAAGTAAACGTGTCGAGCGGCGAAGGAGTTGGAATCAGGATCAGGGTTCTGTGACTAGGGGAATCATGTACGTTTAGCTTCCTTCACTAAGGGTTATGGGAACCGGGCGGCAGAGTGAGGGAATTCAGTCCCACGAACTCAACGAGTTCCGAACCCCATTTCCAAGACTCCCAAGTACGAAGGGAAAGGGATCCAGGGACGCACATTGCCTCGAACCCGTTCCTCCTCTCTGGCCATCACCTCCGGCACACATATCGCTGACGGACCACACATGGCCAGCACGACCATGAAGAGGACGGTCAGGAGCAGCGAGAGAGGAGCGGCATTGAGGACTGCGGCGCCTGTCGCCTCTTGGGATGGCATGATGCTTGATTTCGATCTCGCACGCCGACGACAATGATGGCAATCGACAGGCTCAGAAAAATGGTGAAAAGTCAATTGAGCAAACAACCAAACGAAATTGAACAGAGCTCTTTATAGATGCTACGTCTTGGCTCTCCTCTCCAGACAGAAGTCGATAAAGATGCCAACACCAATGCCAATGCCAATGCCCCTTTCCCCGCGTTTCGTCGCTGAACTTGCAGGTCCAAGAACGAGAAGTGAATTTTTTCAGGCACAGGAACGTCATGAATGCATACGCGGGCGTGCGCGCCTGGGAACGTTTGTTGCGTGCGTCGCATATAATTTTTGGCGTGTGCTTGGCTGCGGGTAGTTGCCATCGGTTGCTGGATGCGCAAATGCAACAGTCTGGTCGGTCACGACACACACATGCGTCATGCCATCGGTGAGACGGGGCTCTGAAACGTAGCCCAGCACGCGGGAAATGGCTCTACTCGCCGAAAAGAGAAATCTGGGGTATAGCGCCGCATATGCTCAAATCTGACGGCGAGAAACGTAATTTATTATTAATGGTAATGATGGACGAGCCAAATTGATCCCGGCCTTGATGGTAGGAATTATTGTCGGCCAGGAGTTGCGCGATGGTTGTTCTGTGACTGATCCGGAAGGACGTGTTTCTGCTAGAGCCAGACCAACGATATAATCCTGCTTAAACGACAATTATCTGAAGAGGGGATCTGAAGTTAATTGAATGTGGGCAGAGTGCCTTGCAGATACCGTTGATATTGATTTTGCTTCTGAGCTCGATTATTGAGATCCGCCGGTGAGGTATTTGTAGATTCTGAAAAGCGTCCTGTCCAACTATCACCATCACCATAGACAATGAATTCCTTGCGAATAATCCACCATCCTCAACCGATGACAACACAGCTCAGAGCTTACCACCTGGTCTACTCCGTAGATCACGTACCTACTCAGTCATTAGTTTACGCAACCCATCCATCTGCTTTCATCTCAATTGAAATCTTCAGATATCGCCATACAAGAGTCCAAAACACCGTTATGCCTGCCAATTCTACCATCTTCTTGAATGGGAACAACCAGTGGCTCGTTTGCCAGCCTTCTGGTGAATGCATGAGTTAGAAACAACCCAGAATCTTTGCTGACCTGACGGCACTCGAAGATTGGTGCTTGTACGGAACACCTAACTCGTTGACGACGCAGGCCGCTGAGTCGTTCACAGCTACACCACAGTTACAAGAACACGGTCAGATACCCAGTAAATATAGGAAGGTATTACGTGTCTACGATTAGTGGAAAAGTCGAAAGATTTCTCCAGCAATCCATCAAGCCTATTTCCAGAAGGCACGGAATGCATTATAGCCAAGCCAAGCCCCAATTGCAAGCCCACCTTTGACCAATGCCATAGTCTCAGGAAGGAAGGTTAAGATGCAAATCGTCAGGATCCTCTTTCCTGTCGGGATGTCGTACGGACGGTTGTCGACATCGTCGTTCATTGCATGAACTCGAGGCCGTGGGCGAACGGTAGTTGATTACCTTACTTTGATGTTATCCCAGCCTCGGTAAGACGATCTCCATCCCATTCATGCCAAACAGTAGTTGATCGATCCAATGTTATCCCGGCGGCGGTATAATATCTGTCCCAGTCAGGCCAAGCAGTTGAAGCAGAGGGAGCACATTCATATTTGTTGACCAAGCTGTCTCAAGCCTTATATTTTCTTGACCCCACATGCTTGAAGTATATATATAGATATCGTTAAACCTATCTCTTTCTGAGCGCCATCAAAGTCCCTGAAGGACAATTGCAATGCTCTTGGCGTTAATGTAGAACCTAGATGCGACACATTTCTGATTGTTGTGTTTTTTCAGCACACTTGAGTGGACAGCGTACTGGGCGTCAATCCCCACATAGCTGGATGCCTTGAGCTTCAGGTTGCCCAGTTGTAGTGGGACTCCACCAGGAACAACAGGTGGCTTGAGGTGGATTGGAAGGTAGTTAACCCCGATGGATTCATTGTACGAAGTACAGGGTTTTGTCGTTCACTGCGGTACCACCAAAGGTCCGTCAGCTACAGTAAGACCTATCAGTTCAGCTCTCCATACGATTACCTGTTACTTAACATACAAACAACCACACAACTGGATTTAGAGATCTTCTTCCGGATAACGAGGGCAGGATGAAAAGCATCTCTCTGGAGTCCGGACTCAAGCAAATCATCATGTCGGATGCGTCCTTTCCTTTTGGGGTAAAGATTGAAGCTAGGACGACAATCTGACAGTAAAACAGCTTTATACTACTATCAACGTTCCATTGTTTGTAGCTTCAGCTCGACAAGAACGCTTCTCAGCAAGCTGAGCTGTTGTAGTTGCCTTCTTCCTCTTTTCGGCATTGACATTGACTTCCCTGCAAATCACGATCTACGCCCCCGTCAGAATGCGACCTTCACTCTCTTCCCTTCCCGCCGAACTCATCGACCACATCATTAGCTCTATTCAACAACCCCACCTCGTCAATCTCGCCCTCGTACAGTGCCGGTGGAAATTCTGGGCCATCCACACCGTAAGCGAAAAACACACCTGTTTTTCTAGTAAAACCTGCCACCCCTGTATTCACCCACAAATCCACATCAAAAACAGCCTCACAACCATCATGACTGCTTCCTAAACTTCAGCAATGCCTCACCCATTGTCTGAGTACACTAGGGGCCTCATTGACAGTCAATTGATCTGTGAGATGTCAATTTCATCAATTCATGAGAACATGAAGATGTCTACTTAACAAATTCAGAGAATGCAAATGAACTGATGAATATAGAAGTCATTCAAGATCTCTGAACTTAGAAAAAGAGATCAATCTAGAACTCTGATCTTAGCAATGAAAGAGATGCTGACTGAATATCTTAAGAAAAGATTCTGAATCTATTGTAATAAGATGAAGTGATTTCTTTAAAATAAGTTTGAGATTAATGTCAAGCTCAGGACATTGTCTGATGTTCTGAAGAGAATGAGACATATACAGAAGACAATGAGAATCTTTGTTGTATGATTCAATGATTAATATTTGTGATTCTAATAGCTACAACAAAAAGCCACTCAACAAGATGATAATCTATGTGCAGAATGACTTGTTTAACTGATTAATTGAACTGCAGATCAGCTTGTCTTTGTTGATGAGTTAGCTGCAAATGAATGAAATAAGAATCAGAAGTTTAAGTAATCATATTGTGAAGTGAGAATCTCAATGTCAATCTTATTAAAATAAAGTGAACAGTAAAGTGTACTGTCAGCATATACTGTCAAAGAATACATAACATGAACAGTCAGACAGAGCTTTATAACAGAAATTTTATTTAACTTCTTTATATGAAATTATGTTCTTCTGAAGTGCAGTTCTTTTTTAGAATCACAATCTGTTTTAATTATAAACAATGTTTTTATACATTACTTCAAAATATGTCTACTAATCTCTCTATGTTTAGTTACTAACATATTACTAAGAATTAATCAACATATATATTAAGATTAATGTAAAGCTTGCTTTTCTTTCTCTTTACTTTTCTAACTACAATTCTATTAAACAGTTCTTTGTCATTCTTAAGCAGTGAATGCAGCGGCATGAGAATCTTGTGAAGAAGTATAAAGATGATTTTGAGAAATTTATATAACTGACAGTAAAGAAATATAACAGTGATAAACATTCTGAGGCACATTTTTGAAGTGCATATATTGAAATGAAGTTAACAGTCACTGATAATGACTATAAGTTTTAGATTAGACAGATTTAGAAGATAGAAACATATAAATTGAATATTATTTAATATTTTAGAAACTCTGCAACTGCTATTAAGTGCATTAATGAGTCTGCAGCATCAGTTATTTTTATTTATTTTATCTATTTCATTTATTTCATTCTATCTTTTATGTCTTTTACAATTCTCTTCTTTGTTCACTCTTTAATTCTCTTCTTTAGCTGCTTTTCTAATTCTAAAGAAATATTTAAGTTTCTTTAGTCTTAAATTTCTGTCTTTCTTATCTGCTTCACATTATATAGCTGATTTCACAGCTGTTTGTATGCATTCTTTAGCAACATTAAATACTTTAAAATCTGTCTTTTAAATCATTCTATATATTAATATAGAAGCTTCATTGATTCTGTGTCATTACTGCTGACAGAACTGCTTTTCTTTTTATAAAAAAGAGATCAATGTAAAGATGACTGTTGTAAGAGCTGTGAAGCAGACTTTAAAGAAGGTGAAAAAGATAGTTGAGATGAGAGTGAATGAGATGAATGCATTGAATAATGCATTTAATATTGTGAAGAAAATGAAGAAGATAAAGAAGATAGGGCAGCATAAGAATGCTGATAAGAATGTTGATAAGAATGCTGATATGATGATGAAGATAAATAAGATAAAGAAAAAAACATATATAATGATGAGTACTGTTACAGACTCTGTATAAGCATTGATGACATTAAGAACATTGATGAGGTCTGTTTTATATGAACATGAATAGATGTAGAGATCAAAAATAATGTGAAGAGTAAAGAAGACTGTAAAGAAGACTGCAGAGTAGATGATGAAGTTTTCTTTAAAGAAGATAAAGAAAATCAATTAAGTATGTAAAGAACTTAAAGAGAAGAGCTTAAAATGATGACATCTCTGCTGCTGATGACTTTATTTTAGACAGTGAAATGATTGAAATTCAGAACATAATGTTTTTCTTTTAGCATTAAGTACTTTTTCTTTTTATTTTTGCACTTCACATTGTTACAGTGTCATCAGCAAATCAAATATCTTACATAATTGTTCAATTTTAATTTCAGCTTCTCTCACTTCTTTATGACTGTTTAGTTCTTCTCTGTAACTATTTACTGTATTAATTAGTATAGACACTCTACAGAAAGCAATTGATTTACTTTTTTCTTCTATGAGAAGACTATCTCTTCTTTCAAGAACTTTAAATCATTGCTGTCTGTAAAGTTATCTTGAACAGATCTTAAGACTGTCTTCTGTACAAACTTAATGTTAACAGTTATCTGAATGTTCTTTTTTTTACTCTTATGTCAGATCAGAAGAATAATCTTTAAATTGACTCATTTTTCTTCATCAACATTCTTTAAATTCAAGATCAAAGTGTTCTGTTTTTTAATCTCATCAACTGACAGTCATGTCTTGATCTGCTGTTGTTGCACTCAATAATTCTTAGATTAAGTCTTTTCTTTTAATTTGATCTGCTCATTTATCAGAAATGCTGAGTAATCAAAACTGATGAGATTTATCATTTTGTTCTTGTCAGAGAGGCTTTTCTTGTCAAGAAAGACAGTTTAATGAATTAAGAACATGAGTAAAGTTTTAGTTGAAGTCTTCTTTCTTATTAAATTGACACTGTCAATGTCTTCAAATTCATTGATGTTGATGTTCTCAACATCTCAGAATAAAAAGGGTGTGAAGAAATGTCTAAGATCTTTTAGATGCAGTTTTGATGAAGATTTCATCTTAATATTCTTTCTTTTACTCTTCAGCATTGAGACTGTCATTATAGGGCTTTGGGGGTGTCAATTGGTCTTGTGGGTGTGTGGTTTTGTGAGTGAATACAGGGGTGGCAGGTTTTACTAGAAAAACAGGTGTGTTTTTCGCTTACGGTGTGGATGGCCCAGAATTTCCACCGGCACTGTATCTCAAGAATTCAATGCCTTCACGACGCCACATCTCTACAGGGATGTACATCTGAAACGTCACTTCTTCAATAATGGCAGTACAGAACACCTCCTCCCGTTCACGTTTCTCGTCCTCCAAAAGCCGAGAATCGCATCTCTAGTCCACTCCTTTACTCTTAGCTACCAAAATGAAGGGCCAGACCGAGATCCACAGTATTCGTGGCCGGGAGGCTCAGGAGATCTTCACAATGCTTTGAAGCCCGTGATTGAAGCGGCAGCGCACTCCTCAGAAGCTGAGTTAGAACTAATCAATCTCGTCCTCGGCGAGAGCACAGCAGTCCTAACTCTACTCCTCCCGGCTCTACATAAACTACGCCGGCTGTCCATGACATTTAGCGCATATAACCACGACGGCGACGACGAGGACAAGTACGTGCTCGACAAATACCTATCACCCCTACTCCAACGTGCAGGTGCACGTCAAACACCATTCGATACCCATCCTGGCTTCACCGAGCTTACAGACATCATGATCAACGGCTACGGTAGAGAAAATTTCACTCGTCCAGACTCCCTCCTCGCTTGCTGCACGTTACCCGCTGTGGAGAGGATTTACGGCCACGGTCTGAGGAACGAACCGGAAGACGATGTGACTCGACTCATGGCCAAGCTCCCGACCAAGTCTTGGAATATCGTTTCGATCGAGCTCCGCCGCAGCAAGCTTCATCCGGCAGTTTTCTCAAAACTCCTCGCCGCTTGCAAGAAGCTGAAAACGCTCATCTACGAGCTCTATTGTACCTCCTGGGTCTGGGATCTCGTTCACATTCACGGGATCCGCGACGCGCTTGAGCCGCACGAAGAATGGATGGAGGAGTTGTGTCTAGTTCAAGAATACTCCTATGATTGCGAGACGGACGGTGAACTAGTGGCCCTATCTTTCAAGGCATTCAAGAGCCTCAAGCATCTCAAAGTCGCCGCCGTCTATCTCTTCGGTCATCAGAGCTCCTGCCCCATGTCCAGCACGCGTCTTGTTGGACGGTTGCCGGAGAGTTTGCACAAACTGCACATCACTTTTGGTGGGCATGTTCTCTCGCTTGTCTGGGTGGCTGATGCGCTCGAAGAGCTCCTCAGGTGGAGTGAGATGTCCGTTCCGAATCTGAAGGAGCTGGTCCTTGAGGGTGAATTTGAGGGGTGTGAGAATACTCAGGCCTTGCTGGATGGATTGGCACGCATCTTGCGGGTGGCGGATGCAAAGCATATCAAGACTGTTGTCTTGCATGTTTCGTTGCATGTTTCGGATGAGTGTGGCGTTGAGGAGAGGGCATGGGGAATTGATGAGAAGGTGCGATGGGGGGGGGGATTGCTCACAAATAATTTGTCGACGCAAAGAACAATGTTGAATGTTCGGCGTTAGCCATATATGGGGGTCCTCGGATCGAGCAGTGGGAACCCCGCGATGGAGGCGTTTCCATACCCCACCAGGTGCTTCCAGACGGCTTCTTCTGCATTGTGGACTCGTTCTGTAGCTTGTCTTTTTGAGTGCAGGCAGATTTATCCACTTCTATAGTGAGTATCACCACATTGAAAACTTGCGGTAACTTCTCAAATGCCCCAATCCACTTCGTCCCCGCGAAGGCAGGCGACGTGTCACCCTTAGGCACGATAACCATTCGAACAGTGGAGGATGGTTCCCGGACAGGGAAGCCTCGCATCAAGCAGACCATCGCCCCAATCCTCCCTCTGACTTAATCAAGAGATAACCGCATCGGGTCTGCCGAGTTGATCATCGCTCCGAATACCTCTGGCCCCCCTTACACTGGCACGAAATGCACGACGAGACGTTTCTCATAACGGCTGGGACCGTTCGATTCCACACGAAGATTACAGGAGACATAGACGCTAAAGTTGGAGACTATATTGTCGTAGGCACAAGGGCGGTTCACACCTTCTCCAATCCGTTTGACGAGGAGGCGAGGTTCTTCCCACCTTCACGCCCACCTTTTACTGCAATTAACTCAAACTTCTGAGCGAACTTGCCGAACAGGGCAAGCCGATGACGAAGGGGACGAACGTGAAGGCCATGGCTTACTTTGCGACCATCCCTGCTACTTGAGCGATCATGGGTACACCAGGGATGTGTATCTTCGACGACACTGTCACACTTTTTCACTTTGCAAAAGGCATAGAAGGGTTGGGGGCTGTTCGGTATTCATCCAGGAAGTCGTAAGACAGCTACTGTACGAAGACAAGTCCCGGGAGAGGGTCTTCCTCCCTTGCCGGAATCACTAGCAATATCATGGATGAATTTGAGGTTATGACGGCGTCCTTATTGTTTGGCTTTTCATTAATTGCCGGTGAGGAGCTTATCAAGCAAGCATATCCGGTAGCCAGGCCTGGCTTTCTTTCAAACTTTGTAGGATTGACGCCTTACAATCAGATCCACATCGAACGTGTGCCCACAGGGTACAGGCAATCGTCTGATTGGAAAATTCCTCGTCACACAAGTGGCAACTATATGATCATTTGAGGTCAGACCAGAATCTGGTCAGCCCTCGAACTGATATCACTCATTTGTACACCTGCAAGATAAAGGATTCACCAGCACCGGCACCTTCAGCCGTCCAGAAGTTTCGTTTTCCAGAGGTATCCACCGCCACGCATCTGTTGTCCAGCCACTCGACCTGCAGACACAGTTCCGCCGCCATCTCCCAAGCGCTCCACCTTGAAGAAGGGGCTTGTCTAGCTTTCTCTTTCCTTGGTCTGTGTCGCTGGAAGCGCGGAAGATAGGCACTTTATTCATCTCCTTGTACCATTGATTGGCTGGCAGATCAACTCAGGGCTACCCCAAGCGTCAATATCACTCTCAGTTGGGGTCTGGAGCTGAAATGAGATCTGACTTGATAGGAGCATAGTACATGCTGAAGCAGGCTAGTCTTCGTTCATGTAAGCTGAAGGCCATCTGAGCAAGCTGTGAAAAGGTTGAACCTTTTCCCAACCCTAGTCGGAGCCACCCAGGGGTCCGAAAAGGGTAGGACAGATTTGTGCACAGATTAGCCTTACCTGGAACCCCGCTGGGTTGAGGAAACGCTACCAACTCATCACCAAGCCGTCTGCCCATCCACCACCTTAAACAGCCCATTCTTCTTCTTCTCCATCACCCACTTCTCAATCCAACCCTTCATCTTCTCCCTCGACTTAGCCGAGCCAACGTTAACCGTCGGGATGATCTTATCGATGCGCAGCGCACAGCAAAACATCGTCAGCTCGCGAAAGCTGCTGTGTTCGCTGTACGGCACGCAGAAGCAGCTGGACTCCCTCGTGCTGCCTCGTTGCGGCACCAGCTCGGCCATGGAGTATCGCGACTTCCAGTTCTCCGAGTGAAGCACCGTCTGCACGGCTGGGGACTCGACGAAGCGACTGTTCGGTGGCCGATAGTTCCACCCCGACGGCCGGAATCCGACGATTCGAGAGAAGTGGGGCTTGTAGCCGGTGAGGTAGTCCGCGAGGGTCTCGGCCCGAATTTCCATCAGCATCTGCATGTGGACCTGGGCTTCCAGGGGGTCGTTGGTTAAGCGAGCCATGAGCTCGGGATCTTCGAGACAGGCGCAGATCTTCTGCTTGTTTGGCGGTGCGTAGATCTTGCTGTTCAGAGCACGCGCGACGCCCAGGCAGATCCTCTCCTTGCCGATGCTGTACGTACCGACGATGACCAGAAGTCGCCCTCGGCTCTTCTTGCCGCTTTTGGTGTTGACCTTCATGGCGTCGATGTCGTCCTCGTCTGGCTCTTGTTTGATCAGGTCGGAGCTTTTTCTCACAAACTTGACCATGCCACTCCCGGCTCTTTCCTTCTTCGTCTGTTCCCAGTCATCGTTCTCATCGATCCGGTCCTTGCTTAAGCTGACGCACATATCTGCACAAGCTTTGATGACCTCTTCTTGGCTTGGGAATGCATACTTGGGTGTTAGATATGTCGTGTCGAGATAACAGACATCGATTCTTTGCTGCCGTATTTGCTTCTGAGTGACAAGGTCCATAACGTCGGGTCGTAGTAGAGGATGTTGAACATGGGCTGGACATGCTCGAAAGTCCCCACAGTGAAGCACTCTTTGCACCTTGGGATTCTTGCCCTTGCCTATGACCTTCTCGAAGAGGTACAAGGAGCTCCCAGGACAATGGTTGGCTGGTATCATCATGACCTCTACCCCTTCCGTTCCGGGTACTTCGACCTTTTGATCAAAGTCTAGGTCAACGACCCATTTCGGGTCGACGCGTAGCTGCTGACGAACCAGATTCGCGGTTACACGACTGCAGTAGATAGGACCATGGCACCATGACGATGTGAGTCCCACATAATGGTCACTGTGAAAGTGGCTGAGAAAATAGGCTTTGCAGCCCTCCACCGCTCCATATCGAAAGGCATCCACGCAGATGAAGAAGCCTGGCAAGATCTTGTAGAATGGACAGGTGCGTTGATACGCAGGTTTGCCGCGAGCTGCCATTTCTGCAGCGGCAGCAGTGGCCCAAGCAGCATCCTCGGCATGGGATGACATCAGCTTCGAAAAAACCGAAGAAGGTAACTTGTCTGACGATCCCAGAGTGAATGGATTCTCCTGACCGGGTTTCGCAATTGCAGCTCGCTGGAACCGCTTCGCTGTGGATATGCCATTTTCAAGCATCATCGATGACCCGGCCTTTATAGCTGGCTTGTGGTCAGGTAATGGCGTTGGTTTGCCATCCAAACAATTGTTGACGTGGAGAGAGGCTTCCTGCTAAGCATCAGACGGGTTGTCACTCGTATAGCATACATGGTGCCTTACAGTGTCTGTGATGCCGGAGAGGTTGACTGCGCAGATTGGACATGATGCTGCCCCTCGGGTCTGCGCCAACCGTTCGTCCTCTGTAGCCCTTTCCATCGAGCCCTCAGCTAATTCACCACGTTCCTCGTCCTCTAAACCCAGCTCGACCCTCCTCTGCTCCTCGATCCACCGCCGTTCAATATACTCTTCACCTTCCTCCGCAAACTCGTCATCTACAAAATCTTCGATGTTGTCAAATCCGTCATCCCCCCAGACACTGGTGGACTCTTGTTTTAACACTGGGACCTTAGGAAGGTTTAACGATTGATCCTCATTTTCGCAATTTGGCTCGGTTCCATGCCGTCCCGCTGCAACCGTACCGGCAGACTTCTCCGCCTCCCAATCGAAAACCCGAGGCCCTCCACTATCCTTTATTGTCTCTGCCACATCCTCGTCACTGTCCGAATCCTCGATGAAAGGACCTATCTTACGCTTGTCTTTTCCAGCGACAGCTTCTGACATAGGATGGGCGCAAAGACCTGAATCTGTAGCTTTGTCCGTGAGTTGTATTGTTGTACATTTCGACAGACCGAGTACTGGCTCTATGGAGCCAACAGGTGGAGGGGTACAGCCTTCTCTCTCTAGCATAACAGCTTCATTCTCAGCGATCGACGATCGCCCGGTACCGGGTCGTACCTCAGATGCACTATTGCTCTCCGAAATATCCCCTCTTTCCCCTGCTACAGAGACCGAGTCGAATCTCCGACGCTTGACCGATGCCCCGTTTTCGTGGTATCTAGAGCCCTCCAAATCCTGATCACGAGCTTTGCTATTGGTGAGTAACAGCTGAAATGGCCCCAGAGGATCGCCATACAGGTCGTCTGGGGTGGGAGACCGCGGTCTAGCGAAGCTCTCGTGGGTATCTGTAATGACTTCTCCAAAGAACAGAGTATTAACGTTTTCGCCACTGTCATTACCACAACCGTTGCCATTTGATCTTGCGGATAGTTCAGTCTTCTTAAAGAAGCTCAGAATGCTACCGTTCGGTTTTCCCTTGGACTTCCCGTTGATAGTAGCAGGACTGGTGTTTGTTCGGCCGTTGCTCCTGGGTAGCGTTCTGGATCTCCCCAGTAAAGGCATTGGGGAGCTTGCCATGACAGAAGAGGTGTCAATGGACTTCCCCGACTCCCAATAACTTGTAGACGATGGAGGAGTTGGTGGTCGCCCTGTGGCAGGCTTGTAAGGTGCATGTAGAGTCACGTTTACATTCTCTCGAGGCTTGCGGAACATATCAGAGTGGATGCATCGGATTTGCACTCTGAATCATGACTGTATACCATTATGTACAAAGTACCTCAGGTAAAGTGGTCAAAGCGCGTCGCGTAAGGCCGAGGCTCCACCTTAGTAAGCACAAGTGGTCAAGGCACTGCGGTGAACGGTAGCGTCCTCACGTGCACTCGCGTGATACCTTAGTCAAGATTTCGGACGGTGACACATTTCCTCACACGGGGAGGCATGTCAGAACCATGGACCTCAAAGTCTTCAGAGACCCTTCTGTTCCTATACTACTGATCCATTGAAGTCCTCGGTGCCATGGACGGTGCACCGTCTGATAGTGGCAAGCGGCCTTCCAAGTACAGTCAGTCATTCCACATCCTAAAGTCCTTCTCAGTCCTAGGGATATCCTGCTAAATCCCGTAGAGAGAATCACCGCTCAACCCGAAAACCCGTTCGCAAAACTTATCCCTGAACAGTCCATCGCGATCATACTGTCATTCACCCTCGAATCTGGCGTCACACTGTACAATGTACCCATTGCATATAGCACCCGAGGCAAATTGTCTCCGAACAGGGACAATGCCATGGTCATCTGCCACGCTTTGACCGGGAGTGCAGATGTTGGCGATTGGTGGGGCCCTTTATTAGGTGGACCAGGCAGAGCATTTGACTGCACACGGTTCTTCGTGGTGTGCTTGAACAGCTTGGGAAGCCCTTACGGCAGTGCAAGTCCTGTCACTAGTAAAGATGGGGAGTCAAGTGTAGAGAGATATGGGCCCGAGTTCCCACTGACTACAATCAGGGATGATGTCAAGTACGTATGCTACGCTCTGCCCTCCAGGCGCTTCTTCAAGCGCTAACACAACCTCCTTAGCATACATAAGCTTATCTTGGATGATCTTGGTGTCAAGCAGATAGCTGCTGTAGTTGGAGGGTCCATGGGTGGAATGCTTGTTCTGGAATACGCATACTTCGGCAAAGACTATGTACGAACAATCGTCCCAATAGCCACGTCAAGTCGACATAGCGCATGGGGCATCAGCTGGGGCGAAGCGCAGCGGCAGAGTATTTACTCGGATCCCAAGTATGACGACGGGTACTACTCGTTCGACGACCCACCCACAACCGGACTCGGCGCCGCTCGTATGTCAGCGTTATTGACGTACCGAAGTCGCGACTCGTTCGAGGCGAGGTTTGGTAGGAACACACTAGACCCGTCTCGCCGTCAAAATATCAATGGCGATCACCGTCCATCCACTCCATCGAACGAGCATTGGGCTTTGCACAATGATGGCCACAAAAACGCGCGTACATCGCGTCCAACGAGCATCCCTGGCACTCCAGAGACTGCGAATTGTCCAACAACCCCTGTCACTAATGGTGTCAACTTCACCGATCCGCAGTTCAGTGGCACTACCACGTTCACGCCGCTTCCACCACCGACGCCTCTCAATGAGCGCAGACGTGCAACCACATACTTCTCTGCTCAATCATACCTACGCTACCAAGGCGAGAAGTTTGTCAAGCGCTTCGACAGCAACTGTTACATTGCAATTACTCGAAAGCTCGACACGCACGACGTCTCACGGCATCGAGCGCCAACGGTGGCGGAGGCTTTGGCGAAGATCGAGCAGCCTACACTGGTACTCGGCATCGAAAGCGACGGACTCTTCACCTTCGCAGAGCAACAGGAGATAGCGGCAGGAATACCGAATGCAAAGTTAAGGACAATTGACAGCCCCGAAGGGCATGATGCGTTTTTGTTGCAGTTCGAACAGGTCAACAGTCATATACTGGAGTTCTTTAAAAAGGTCCTCCCGGATATCATGGAAGCGCCGGGGATAGAGGTTGGGAATGTAGACGGAGCTGATGGGGTCGATGGAGTGGGCAAGATGACGAAGAGTAGTACGTTTGGGGAGGCAGAGGTTGAGGATATCACGGCTTGGTAGTCACAATCGTGGTCACACTGAGTAGTCCTGTCAACTTGATGTACAAGTAGAGACGAGCGTAGAATGAATTAGCTGTTCTATAGTGATTATTTCAAGTGATCAAGTTGTCCGGGGGTTTGAGAAAGATATAGAGAAATCGAGCGATTATGAGCCATCCTTCATTCAATTGCTAATACATTACAATCTTGAGACGTTCGACGAATACTGTAAAATCGCTGAACCCGGTTAGATTGATAGGAGTAAAAGTTAAATTAGAAATTTGGACGTTGTCGCTTGCTAAGGCCGAGTTTGGGTTAGCGCAATTCCATAACGTCCTCACAGTAGGTACCTACGCGACGAGTTTGCGACGCATCCCATCCTGCAGCATATGTGATGCCATATTTTATGGCATGAGCATCCCATTATCAATTCTCACAAACGTCTAGCATACTTGGCTCACTGTTCAATACAATGTCCGATTACTCCAAGCTCAAGGTGGTGGAACTGAAGGCCGAACTGAAGAAGCGTGGTCTGCCCCAAACAGGCCTTAAACAAGCACTCGTCGATCGGCTCAATGAAGCGGATGCAAAGCAAGCGGAATCCGCCATACCACAGGAACATGCGAAGGAACTTGTGAAGCCTGACGCTGAGCGCCGGGATGAGGGCGCCGTTGTGGTTCTGGAGATGGTCACAGCGTCCACCATAGAGGTTGCGCCTGGCGACGACAAGGCTGCAAGTGATACACCGGGTACGCCAAAAGCAGTCGCACAACCAATGTTCGGCGATGCTCCTATGGCTCCGCTAGCAGATGAAGATGCGCCAATGTCAGACGCACCTCCAACTGCAATCGAAGTCCCACCGCCATTGGCAGCCCCTATAGAGCCCGACGTCGCAGCACCACAGCCCATGTCAGTTACTGAACAGAAGGTAGAAGAGCTGGAAGATACACGCAAGAGGAAGCGCCGTAGCCAAAGCCCTCGACCGTCGTCGGAGGAGGTGGCACAGAAGAAGGCAAAGCAGGAGGGTGGAAGCCCGAGAGTCACCCTACATGAAGATGTTGTTCCTCACGTGCAACCGGACGAGGTCGATCCTACAGCGCAAGCTACTGCGATAGTCCCTGAGGAGTCTTCCATGCTTGTGGATCAGGTGCAGGTTCACGGTGATACTTTGGTCAAAGCAGCTGAGCGCGATGAGGAACCGGTTGTGTCGAACGAGCGAGTTGAAAGTGTTGAGACTCCTCCCAGTCCGCAGGAAGTTGACAAACCCGTGAACCATGCAGAAGGGAAAGAGTCAGTCGCTGAGAAGTCTGAGGATCCGACACTGGAAAACGCTATCCCATCTCCGGTAAAACCCTCACCATCAGATACAAGATTCAAGAATCTATTCAATGGACCAGCAAAGCGCGATACCTCTCCACCCCATCAGCCTTCTTATCCTGACGATGAAGATCGCGACGTCACCCCTGCTCTACATCCTGCTACTTCCGCTCTCTACATAAGGGATTTCATGCGACCACTTCACCCTGGTAATCTCAAGGACCACCTCATCTCCCTTGCGGTAGCACCTAACCTTTCACCTAAGCAAGAAATCATCACCGAGTTCTTTCTGGACCCGATTCGAACGCATTGTCTGGTTGGATTTGCAAGCATCGCCGCAGCATCCAGGGTTCGATCTGCACTCCACGACCGTGTCTGGCCTGATGAAAGGACGAGAAAGCCGCTATGGGTAGACTTCATCCCTGAAGAAAAGGTGACCGAATGGGTCGGTATGGAGCAAAACTCTACGAGCGGGCGCGGCGCGCCGGCGAAGAGATGGGAGGTTATGTACGAGACCGACGATAAAGGCGTGGAAGCTGTCTTCCAGGAAGTTGGGTCGGCGAGCAGGCCACTACGTCCTGATGCGCCCACGAGTGGAACCTTCCCACCAGAAGCGGGACGAGGCGTGCAAGGTGCACCCTCAGGACCTCGGAACGAGGGTCACAGGAAACCGTCCGATACAGCCATTCCAAAAACCAATCTGGGTTTCAAGGCCTTGGACGACCTCTTCAAATCTACGGCTGCGAAACCGAAGCTCTACTTCCTCCCAGTGGCGAAGAACGTCGCCGATAGGAGACTGGATAGATTGCAGGCTCTTCGAGGTGGTCCAGCAAGGATAGGTGATGAGATGAGGCGATATACCTTCGAGGACGGTGACCTGTTTGTCGACAAAGGTCCTGAGTTTGGTGCCGGTTACAGAGCTGGTTATAGGGGCAGAGGAGGCGGGGGATACTCTGGCGCGTATACGAGCAGAGGTGGTGGCAGCTGGAGGGAGGACTCTTGGAGGGGCCGTGGGGCCCGGCCCTAATCCGTGCATTGGAGCACAACATCATTGTATATTAGTTTTGCTTCCGCTGCCACCGAGAGTTCTGTTTTCGTTCGTAAAGGTATCATCAGAACACCTGATGGGTAGTAACGTTCTCACTCAGGGTGAATTACAATATTTGACTTGTTTGAAATGTTCGGTCAAATGGCTTGCAAGTTCGTATTCAACGTAGGATATTCAGGTTGTAAGACCATGATAGGGATCAATATCAATTGTCGATTGAGCTATAAGATTGTAGTGCTGAAGGTGAACGATCATGCGCAAGCCACATGTCAGCCACAGCCACAGCCACGGCTACAGCCTCAACAGAGCGGAATTTAGAAATAATACGGGGCTGTCCGGGCGGTAACAACAAAGAGGAGGGAAGGAACACAAGGCTGAAGGATTCATTTCACAAGTCTACTTGTCGCTGGCGACTAATAAGCATTACCATACGCCTTATTATCTGTTCACTAAATCAATAGCTCTCGCGGAGACATGAAAGCGCTGGCTATTTTGGCAAAGCATACCACAGCCACCGGTATCGAGGATCAAACATTGTGTAGCGCCTCAAACCTACGTGTCCTCGACCTTGCGAAGGGCTGTGTGGATGACCGACGACAAGACGTCTAGCATCTTGAAGTTTACTATAGCACCACTTTCATCGCTGGTCAGGTCAAGGTTCGCTGTTGGTGCGTCAGGATGGGGTGGCCAGTCTGCAATACAACGCTTGAGGAAGAGAAGAGTGAGCACAAACCATGGGACTGACGGGGAGAACTGCGAGAGACCGAATGCTAAAGCTGCTCTAGTCGTGGAGGATCCGCTATGGCAGAACTTCACCTTCCATCGATTTGGTCTCATTATCTCCGCCATCTTTGCTCTTATTGCGGTGGTCATGTCCGGATACCTCATCTCGCGCCATTGCACACATTATCTGAAACCTTGGGAACAGCGACAGTAAGTGACTCAAGCTATATTTGGCGAGGCGAAGGCTGACAGTAGCCCTTCCTAGTATCGTCCGCGTCCTCTTCATGGTCCCCATCTACGCCACCGTGTCCTTTCTGTCGTTCTACTTCTACCAACACTCCGTATACTATGCGGTTCTCCGAGACTGCTACGAGGCATTCGCCATCGCCAGTTTCTTTGCTCTGCTTTGCCATTACATCGCGCCCGATCTCCACAGTCAGAAAGATTACTTTAGAGGACTCAAACCCAGGTCTTGGGTTGTTCCGTTGAATTGGTTCAAGAAGTGCTGTGGGGGAGAGCATGGGATCTGGAGGACACCCAGGAGTGGGTTGACTTGGTTCAATGTCCGTACGGTACGATGTCAACGAGTATACATCGATGCTAACCCTCTCACAGATTATATGGTTGGGCGTATTTCAATACTGCTTCATTCGGGTCGCAATGACTCTTGTGGCGCTCGTCACACAGCTCGCTGGCAGATATTGCTTGGAATCCTTGAATCCCGCATTCGCACACATATGGGTTAGTACCCTCCTACTTCCAATCAAGCGAATGTTTCCAGCTTACGGTGAGGTATGAAGGTCATGGTGATCGAAGGTGCATGCGTGACCGTAGCCATGTATTGTCTGATCCAGTTCTACATTCAGCTACGACAAGATCTCTCCGAACACCAACCGTTTCTAAAGATACTAGCCATCAAGCTCGTGATCTTCCTGTCCTTCTGGCAAACAGTCCGTCACCCCTCCCTCCCCTCCCCTCTCCTCCCCTCCTCCCACTTAACCACCAACTAACCCTCCGCCCCCCCACCCAACAGCTCCTCATCTCCTTCCTCACCTCCTCCGGCACCATCAAACCCTCCCCCCGCCTCGCCACCCCGGACATCAAAATCGGCATCCCAAGCATGCTGCTCTGCATCGAGATGGCCCTCTTCTCCATCCTGCACCTCTTCGCCTTCCCCTGGAAGGAATACGACATCCACCGCTCCCCCATCGTCGCCGCCGAATCCGGCCCCTCCTTCCTGCCCGACGCATCCAGCTACAAGGGCGGGCCCTTTGGCCTCCGCGCCCTCCTCGACGCCTTCAACCCCTGGGACCTCATCAAGGCCGTCGTCCGCGCCTTCCGCTGGCTGCTCGTCGGCCGCCACAACCGCGAGCAAGACGTCTCCTACCGCGACGCCACCACCCTCGACGCCACCCGTCCGAGCGCCGGCGCTGCCGGCTTGAGGCGCAAGGCGAGCAGGTATCAGCCTCTCGGCGACGACGACGACGAGCAGCTGCTCGCCTACGCGCGCGCCAACCCCGTCGCGAGCGATCCCCACCCTCCCGATCAGCTGAAGGCGGCCCGCGTGGGGGCGACGGCCGACGCTGGCGATATCGGCCGCTCGCGGAGGTACGAGTACAGCGAGGCTGTGGATCGGTCGGAAAACGTGCATCCGGCAGGCCCGGGCGCGGCGGGGAGGGGTCGGCATGCGCTTGAGGAGCAGGAGTCGGGTGTCGTACCGGCGCCGCTCGCGCAGGATACCGGCTATCATGGCGCGATGGGGGGTGGGGAGCCGGGGCCCGGGGTGAGGGATGGGCGTGGGGCTGGTGCGCAGTGGGACATGTGGGCTGGGGCGGCGCGCGGGGTGGGGCCTGGGGAACATGATCCGCGGAATCGGTTTTAGGGGGCGTGTTTGGCTGCGTCTTTGGGTGTCAAGGTATGGTTTGGGGTGGTTGGCTGGTTGTGCTGGCGTTCTTTGTCTGTCTTCGGGTTTTCGGTCCGGTTGTTTATGATCGTTTGGTATTTGGTTACTGGCTTGATTGGTCTGGTATGAGGGTTGGACGATGGATGATTGAATATACCCCCTTTTCCTCCGCACGATTTAGAATCTCTTGATTGTCAAGACATGCATGTGTGTTCTCTCCAAATGCGATGACATTTGCAAGCGCGTCCTCGATGCGTTTAAGGCACAGTACTACATGTTGATTCGTCGCGCCGTTTAGACCCGTTTGCCTGCCTATCAATGCGCCGCTCGCTGGATGCATCACGAAGCTCTAATCTCCCGCCCCGAAGCCACCACAAACCAAATCACTCCGCAAGCCCACGCACAACCCCACCATCCCGGCCCCGGAAAAGACCTACCTACCTCAACCCCAAAATCCACCCTCCACCCTCGCCCCGCCCCCTCCCCGCGATCCCGACGCCAGCCCCTCACCGAACCCTTCCCCCGCGCTCAAGCTACCACCGATCCCACCCACACCCACACCTCCGCCTCCAGCACCCCCCCTCTTCGGCGCCGGCCCCCTCTCCATCTCGACGACGGCAAACTTCCTGCCCATCTCGCGCGCGTCCATGACGCTTTTCCCCAGACAGCCCAGCAGCGCGACGAGGCTGACGTCGGCTTTCTCGGCGAGGACTTCGCGCGCGAAGGCGTGCTGGTCCGGTGGCTGGAGGAGCGGGAGGCGGTGGAGGAGGGCTTGGATGGCGCGGAGGGCGGGGTGCGAGATTTCTGTTGTGGGGGAGGCGGGGGAGGTGGAGGTGGGTTGATGTTGTAAGGGTTGGGGGTCTGTGGATGGGGCTGAAGAGTTTGAGGTGGGGTGGTCTTGGTCTTGGTCTCGGGTTTGGGAGTCGCCTTCGGGGTCTTTGTCTGGGGTGGAGGTGGGATCGGAGGTGGGGGTTGTGAGGTAGGAGGGTGGGAGGTTTGCGAGGTAGGATCGCATTAGCTGGATGCGGGAGTATAGCATCTTGACGGCGTTGGAGCGGGCGGTGAGGGAGGCGATGACTGGTTCGTGTTGATGATCAGTTGCGAGCTTCTCCGTCAATTCGAATGTGTAGTGAGGGAGTGATGGTATTACGTACGTTCTTCATCTTCTGGGGACAGCAGCCCCGAGTCTACGCCATTCACCGTCTTCTCACCTCCTTCTGTGCTCTTGACATCTGCCACCGGCACTTGCGACGCTTGGCCGTTCGCCGCCTTCTTCGTGGCTCCTCCGTCGACCGCAGTGGCGTTTCCTCCTCCTCTCGCGACGAAGTCGACGCTGATCATCTCCGCCTCGCCCGTCTCGACGGAATACGGCAACTCTCTGAATCTGAGGCCTACACGCGGCTCTTGCCCTTCCACCTGCATCGCCTTGTCCTCCTCCCCACCATGCTGCTCTGCGGCACTCTCGTCTTCATACATGCTCTCGTAGATGGTGAGCGGCAGCTTCCCTCCAGCCGCCGTACCCTCCGCCATGACAGACGGGTGAAAGGCCAGCAGAACAGCCGACTCGTTATAATGTAGGATCTGACGGTGGATCGGCAAATGCTCGGGTTGCGGACCGGACGTGGGGGCAATGGTAAACCACCCGACGAGCTCGAGAGCCGGAGCTTTGTGGACGTCTTTGAACTGCTGGAGCCGGTCCTCAAACCAGCTCTGGTGCAGCAGAACCTCACCATCGTCGGCTGGCACCACTTTGCAATCGAAGGCGTGCTCGAGGCTGATGTCGTGGCCATTTTGCTGGCCGAGGAGGGCACCAACTATAGGCCCTTCTTGCCTTCGGAGGGTGTGTCGTGTGATGTGGTCGGATATTGTGAGGAGGACGAGAGGGTGGAGGAGGATTTGGAGACCGGAGTCTGAGGCTTTGTGAGTGGATATTAGTGGGTTGGATGTCATGTCGGGTGTGTTCAGATTGAGGCTCGAGTGTAGCCTTTAAGTGTATTATTATATGAGCGTGAATGAGCAGCTTCTCGGTGCCTTTGAATGCTGCAGAATTACGTAAGCGGCCGCAAGCTGCTGCCCGTGGACTTCACCTCAGCACTCCGAGCAGCACCATCCCAACAATAACATCGTATCTGACCACGGTATTGTAGATCAAGGTGTGAGCGAAGTCATGGAGTTTTCATGACTATCTGGGCGAGAGAAAATATTGTTTTACCTTTCAATGAGGGCTTGCTGAGGCACATGCTCATTATTTTATTTCTTTCGTGCTGTTTTGAGGCACTCCATCTTCAATATGTTGCGCAGTTCTGACCTATTCAAAAGTACATGTTTCTCATCCACACAAGGCTAGGGCCTCGAATGCCAATGTTGACAAGAAAGAGTGTTGTTTGAAACACTGCGCCCTGCGTGCTCATTGATGTATGTGGAGCCAGTATGTTTGAGACAGGTTATGCGCGTCAACTGGCTTCCACCTACAGAACAATAGCCTCAACTTGAGACGCCGCGAACCTAGCACATTTAGCCACGTATCGGAGAAGATGCGCACTGTGCAGTATATGACGGTCAAAGATCTGCCATCAATGAGTGTTCAGACTACCCTCACGCCGAACCTCCTCAGTGCAACAGTCCCCATATCCCACATGAATGCACTTAGCCTGACGCATTCTGTGGCCTCGTTATCAACAGTCAGCATTAGCCACTCTCGCTGAACGGCACACAGTCTGCAAAGCGACCATGTTACTTAGCCTCCTGACTCTCGTCTCCCTCCTCGTACCACCACTCCTGGCCAAACCCATGGAGTCGAACCCAAGCAAACCATCGAGCCCTCCGAGAATCCCCAACCTGCCGAGCGAACCGGCACACCCGGAGGTATATAGCGAATGTCTCTGCTTTCAGCAGAAGTACTCCCACCGCCCGCTGCGCACCGTCTACTTCACCGACTGCGATGCCGCCCTCCAACAGATCCAAAGCGCGGACAAGGTGTTGGCGCCCATGATGTTCAGCAGGACGGGGGGCTACACCGTCCCCCACCCCATCAACGTCGGGTCGTGCAGTATCCTGCTCGACATCAATGACAATACAAAGGACAAGACCGTCACCATACCCATGATCGTCGTCGTTTCCGCCATGCGCCTCATACTCGCTAGATGTGTTTCCAGCGGCGCGGCGCCGGGTATGGGGCTGGGTGGCTTTACTGAGATCCATTCGCCGGATGGGTCCGGTGGGATTCTGGATGTTGTTCTGCTGGGGAGGTTCTCGCCGGCTGAGGATCCGCCGCCGTTTGCGCCGGGTAGCATGAGTCGCGTCCTTTATAAACCGAGCAGATGAGCTGTCACTGAGAGCTGTTGCGGTATAGGCTGCTGCTCTCGGAAGGTGGCATACATTCAGTTGGGCTTGATAAGGAGGCGGGCGCATGCGGATACAATACACTCATGACTGGGGAGTTACCACATCAATAGTAGCGGTCCGCCTCCCTTTCGAACCTTGCGAGTACTACAAACACCTCGAGGATGTGTATGTAGGGTTGCCGATCCTCACAAGTCTCTGAGATGGCAACTTGTTCTCGGTGACTTATTTGAGCTGGGACCAAGCACACTTGTTCGTGACAATCGTACATGTTCGGTCGTGCTGTTACTGTATCAAGTCCTATGGAGACTGAAACATATACATCTTTCCCAGTGCGCCTGTTCTTCCGTACTTCTCATGCGCCAGTTTCTTGGATAAATGTAACAACCAGGCCGTGCAACCCGTCCACTAGCTCACCAGAAAAGTATACGCTTAACCCAGGAGATTTGCTTCACAGCTCCAGAGTCGCAATCCTTCCCCCAACCTCGCTACTTCCAGCCAGTGGACCTTCCGCAAGCCGACGACGAACAGCCCCCTCGACCTCTTGAAGCCCATCCACGCTCCCCGAGACCGACTTCAGATGGCGGTGGAAAATCGATAGTAAATCGTACTTTGCCGTCGCAATCCTATATGCGGCACTTTCGACATCACCTCTACCGCCGACCAGATTGCTGAAAGTCGGGGCAGGCCGGAGTAGATATGGTAGGACGACGTCGACGGTCGGGGAGCCGAGAAGGGCGAGGATACCGGACGGAGGTAGCGAGTCAGCCGGTGCACCTAGGACGTCGTGGGCCTGTTGTTTGGACGGTAAACGAAAACGGTGCGTTGATTCCGCGGCTGAATGTTCTTGTGTAGCGTCGCCCGCGAGCTGAGTCGGCAATGGCGCCCAGGCAGCAGTCACAATTGCACTGAGCAGGTTGATCGCTGCTAAAGCGTTGTCTTTGAGTGCGACTATTTCTGCAGTGGTTACGACCTGACTCCAAAATTCCGGACGATGTTTGAGATAATAGAAGTAAAGAAGCCTTGCGGCTGCTGCTTCGCTATGAGGCGAAGTTGGCTCGTTCCTATCTGTTAACGTATGTGTCGGTAGATCGTTTGTACTATTCCCCAGCTCCAGGCTCACAGGGCCGTGAAATATTGTAGCAAGTGTATGAAGCGCAGCAGGATTGGCTGGTATGACGGGTACTTTCAAGATCGCACTTGTGGAATGGCCCGCCCGTGGTATCAGAATGGCCCTAGGCAGGGAGGCCAATACGTGGAGATCATGTTGCACGTCAGTACCACGTACCCATTGATTGGGTGAGATGTCCAAAGCTCGAGAGATCCGTGAGAGAAGATGATCCGGAATGGGAGGGGAAGAATCCAAAAGATGATTGGGGTAACATGTTGCGTAGATAACCAGATAGTTCGCTGCCTTGCTGTAAATATAAGCGACGTCTACTGAATCGTGTATCGAGGGATCCAGATAGTATGATGTTGTCCGTTGGTGCAAGCCATACCTGAGGAGGAAGTCTAGAGTCGGCGAGGAACCTGGTAATGGGAGAAGAGGACTTGTAGAAGTAGACGTGGGTAGGTCCTTGGATGAATATACACATAACAATGCTGTGAAGAATTCGATTAGGGTGACATGCATAAGCAGGTCGTCAGCGAAGTCCACCATATGGAGCGCCGCGAACTCCATGAGACCTCCATCCTTCACTCCGTATTTCGACTCAATATCTTGAAACCGAGAGACCGAAACAGTGTCCCAACCGCACTTGGCAACTCTTGGTATCAAGTCCATCAGGCGAGCTTGAGCCACGGTCTTATGCCTTTTGCTGGGCTGGTTCGCTTGCCCCACTGTGCTAAGGCTGCAGGTCGACAAAATTTGTTCGTATATTTCTCGATCGCCGAATAGTCTCCGCCGTACCAGTCCTTGACCGTCACCTCGCTCTTCAACGCCATTTGCATTGCCACTGAACTGGGCACAATGTTCTGCGTTCTGAGGTTGGTGGTCAACTTTCAATAGGTCCCATATCACCTCCAGCGCCTTCTGAGCTACAGCCGTGTCAGGTGTACGCAACCAGAGGTGAACGAGAGCCATCATGGCGCCAGGGTGACCGGCAACAATCGCTGCATCACTCGCAGTATAGGCAGCCTTTGCTAGTAACTCGAGCGTAATGAGATTGATGATGGACGAGGGGGATGTGAAGCCTGCAACAAAATCGACTGGGGGCTTGATTGATAGTACATCATTGAACGTGAAGGTCTTAGGCTTTACGATGGTACTAATGAGCTTGACAAGTGGCGTAGGATCTTGCTGAAGGGTCCGAAGAACTTCCGATAGCTGGTCGATCAGGGCGGCGGTAGAAGCTCGATCTGTATCCTCTGTACGACTGTCAGCTCCCATATATTCACGAAGGCTATCACAACAACATAGATATCACTCACCTGAAAGTTGAGCCTGGACATCTTCTAGTAGCTTCTCATTCAACGGCAAGGTCGGCTGCTGTACAACCTCAGAGAGGTGCTCCTGGGTGGCAGATAATAAATTTGGCACCATCGTGATGCCAGATGAGTCCACCGACCCTGGCTTATGTTTCAATACTGAAGAAGGCCTGACAGACTAAGATCACGGCATAGACATTAGGGTTACAGAGTTACCATCACCCCTGGCAAGTGACGATGCATATCGAAAGTATTGCCGAAAGGCGGTGAGCGTGCCCCACCAAACTAAAGTTGCTGTTAAACAAATCTTATGACTGCAAAGCTGTCAGAAAGGATGACTATTGCAGTAGCATACACGGAAAGCTCGTAGATATAAGATGGCTAAAGACTGCAGCACCTTTTGCTGACATTTCGAAGTAGAGACCTACTATGGGCGAATACGTCTCGCTTGACCTGCTACAGGTTGTACGATAGCACTGATGTCACGAGGTGGTCGGCGTGGTGGCAGAGGAGGGCGTGGGAGAGGTGGGGGTATGTTCCAGGACCTGCCTTACGACCCAGACCTGCAAATCGATACCGCACCAACTGCTCTTTTTCCTGTAAGTTGCTTGCATGCTACTTCGAGGAGCAACCAACTATTGGTATTGGCAAGCTGGTGCTGCTGATACCACTGGTCTTACGATGCCCTGCTTGCCCTTAATGAGCAGCGGTGTTGCTTCTCAGACATGACTGCTGCAACCAAATCTCAGGAGCTGAAAGTTGTACAGAAATATGACCCACCTCCGCCGAGACCACTTACTCGCAACGAACGCTTGGAAATCGCTCATTTGCGATCGTTTCGAGAACGGATGCACGAAGGTCCTTTATATACGGTGCTGGGTGATAATGTTAGAGTTGGCAAGCAAGGTTCCATTGCGTCTGCGCAGTTCGATCCATTCGAGGGTATGCCGACGTACAGTATGAAGTACAAGAAGAAGCGGCGACGCCTTCCTAAACTGGACACAAGGCCATATGGTAATCCGAAGGAACCCCCTTGCCTCTGAGAGACGATTTACTGATTCTTAGCCCACTGCAGTCCTTGAGTTCTTTCCTGAAGAGCTCTGGTCCATTCTGGATCCTGATCATGCGACGCAAAATGGTACCAGTGCGTCCGTGAAAAGAAAGAAGCTTTTCACTCCAGCGGAAAAGCGAGAAAGTTTCCTCGCCGGGTTCGACAGAGAACTCTCAGAGGGCACGGATGGTAAAGGCAAACAACGCCGGACGGATGGCGAAGAGGATGACGAACCCGAACAGGCAGCAGAAGAGGATGAGCAGCCGGAGGAGGAGGAAGTGGATGACAGTTTTGAGGATGACGAGGATGCCATGGGAGGCGATTATGATGCGGAGCGATACTTCGATAATGGAGATGACGACGCTGGGGACGATTACGACGGAGGGGGAGACGATGGCGATGGAACTTTTTAGATGGCCAGAGTTTTTGGTTCCTTATACCCCTTGCTTTAGCGATGCATGACGCATGGATACCGATCGTTTTCATTCCAAGTACATACTGACAATACGGCTGCTCAGAACATTTCTCCAATGCTCCCTCAAGCGCTCCGCCGTTAGGACGTTTTCATGGTCTGCAACATGCAATATGGCCTGATGAGGATTCCTGTGGTTTTGGAGTAGCCCTAGGTTTGTTGTGTGAAGTTCAGCTTGCTCAGCCGTGCCTTCCGGCTCTTTTGGTCTGAGTCTCACTTCCGACAGTCTCGAAGCCGCAATGCTCCAGTCCACGGCTTCTTCCACAAATTTTACAAATCTCTCAGCCTCAACCCTCTTCAAAGCAGTCAGCATCTCTCCCTTCTTTCCTTTTCTCTTCACGCTCCTCTTCCGTTCTTCCGCGCCCATCAACCCCTGCGCAGCTCGCGCAATCAACCTCAGATCGTCTCGATCCAACCTCTCAACCCTCTTCTTTTCCCTCGGTCGCCGCACCGAACCACCATCTGCTCCAGCGCCGGTTCTTTTCTTTCTTTCTCCCGTTCTCATCTGCCTTCTTTTACGGGGTGTAGTGGCCTCATAGGCATCGCTATCGCCTTCGCTCTCGTCGGCCGGGGGTAGCATGTCGTCGATCACAAGCCAATCACTCGCCCCTGCAGTTCCATTGTAAGGATTCTCAACGTCACCATCAACGGATACTCCGGATGACCGGCGTTCGCTGTGTGCGGCGTGAATAATTAGGGGCTGGTAGGCTATCGATAATGTGTGAAGAGCTTTGACTGCGGCATGACGCTTGGGCCGGGCCACATGTGGAGGTGAGAGATGTCCATTAGCCACATCAGGCTGTGTCGCAGTGGTTGCGGCAGTCGCTGGTAGAAGCGAACCCGAACCAAGATAACTGGCGGCCCCGAATCTGGACATAAGATCTCTGGCGCTGGGATTGGTTTGTTGCGACGCTCGTCGCTGGCTTGCGTTTACAAGAATCCGCTCATCCATCTCCGGACCGGGAGTCATATGCTCCGCTGGATCGAGATCTAGATTTCCGCTGTTGGTTTCGGAGGGCCATGGTGCTATTGTACTCTCTGTGGTTGTCGCCATAATACGAGATTTTTACAGAAAGCAGTACACATGGCAGTGAAGGGGAACCTCTTGAATAGTAAGTGGATAGGTACCACTCAGGGCGATGTATGCAAAGATTGAATCATGCGCACAGGGCCGGCGGATACTAGCGCCAGACAATGAAGAAATCAGCATCTGGCACTGTATAGCTGCAGCAACAAAAGCAAACATGACCATCCTGTATGAACTACCTGGACGCACCTCTGTACTCCATCGTTAAGCCAGCAACTCCATAACATTTACCGGTGAGATGAAGACCATGCTCTTTCCACGCTTGCTTCTTAAAGTCACTCGGCATCAGCCAGAATCTCCTGAGCCATTGTGGCACACTGACTATTCGGCGAATCAGGATTCTTCAACAGGAGTCACCTATCCAGCTACTCAACACCGTGCAGTGCCTCTCAGAGTCGAGGGATAGTCGATATAGGAGATTACAAGACTGTTGTCCAAAACTTCGTAGACCTGGTAGGGTATCTGCAGTTCTGACCTGAAGCAAGTGCGTTGATCAATAGACATTGAGTGTGTGACAGACAATAACCATCAAACAAACTACTTCGGTGTGTTCGTGTCTCCGTGCTCGACCTCTGGCAATCTGAATATCTTCTCCGATCATGGACGACGTGATTGAAGAATGCTTGAGCTCAGAATATAAGTATGTCGCCAACTAATCGCGACAATTATTCTCCTCGGCTGTGATCACAAGCACAAACCCTTAGGGCACGCTCTTAGGTACAGCCGCACAATCACGTTCCCACAGATTCTTTCAATAGAACGGAAGGATGCGCCAGTTCTCGAAAAATACAACAAGATTTTCCACATAGAACGATTCGCTGTCTGTGTCCGATTATCAGTAACACAAATCGTCATAGGAATCAACTTGCTGGGAGTTGCTTTCTGGAAAATCAACGAACCATTAATACGAGAGCTGGTAAGCAGCGGAGGTCTTCCACACCTCACCAAAAGTCACCACTTCGACTGCACCACTCAAGCCTGCCACGCAATCTCAAGATGGCTTCCCGAGATACAATCACGATTTCTTCAAGCGAGGAAGACGACGATGTCAAAATCGTTCTAGTCACCATGCGACCTAACCGCAAACGTCAGAAGTTCTCAGACAGCGCACATGCTCAGGGAGAATCTGAGAACAAGGACGAGAGTTCAGCGAATGCTGCACACACGGGTTTTCCCCCCTCTGCGATTGCCAAAGTCCCTGGACGAGCCAGATCTACTGATATACCGAGCTCGAGCTTCGAACCCTTGTCAGTTCTTGAAAGACCAAGTTCTGCTCCGCTCGAGAACAAGCGTGCGATTCACGTACCTACAAGCCTTCAGCACGGCCTGCCAGACATATCGTTTACCGGACCTGGCGCGAGACCCTGTACTCCGATCCGTCAGTCATCCAGCCACCTAAGCTATCTAGCACGCTCCGCTCCACAAGAAGCTTATCCAACGCCAAAGACCAACTCTTCATCTTCCCGTCGTCGCCATTTCGAGAATCTCGCGTCAAATAGTTATGTGGCTCTCTCAAGTGAAAAAGCAGCTCTCGGAGCAGGAGCAGGGGAGAAGGATTTGGCAGATGTGGAGCAAAACCGTCAAGCTACTCCTGAGATCGTTCGTGCAAGAGGCCTGGATGATCCTTTCGGTCTTACTACAAGGACAAGATTTTCGAACTCCGGCCTCGGAGGGACATGTTCAACAAGCAGGAAGAACGGCAGAAGTGTGGATGAAGCCCCAGGCCATCTGAGCGAAGTATCTGTCAAGCCTTGTTCCCAAACAACGTTTGCTTCTAGTATACAATCAGCAGAAGGAATAAGCGACAAGCCAGACACGACGCATGTGGTAGATGGCTGTGATAACAATCCCAGTGATCGACCCAAGAAGCGTAAATTGCACTTGTTGGATATTGAACCGACATTACCCCAACCACGGACTCGCAACCGCGTCCTATGGTCAACACCTGCATACCAAGAGCCTAGTAACGATCACAGCACACCTTCACCACTCAATTCCACCATGGAGCTCGCAGCAAATAGCAATTCTATTAGACAATCAATGTCCACTGTCTCCCAGGAGTCACGATCGCAGAATTCTCGAAAAGCGTGGACGTGCAAAATGTATGCCGACCTCGCGCAGCAGCTCCAAGAATGCTTCTCGTTTGCAGACTTCGCCAGAAAGTACTCGCGCCCAGAGCACGAGGTTTTTGACTTGTTCTCTGCAGTAGTACATCTACCGCTGTTGCAGAAGTCTTCGACAGGAGTATCGCGAGGTTCCCAGCAAGGGCATCAGAGCGTGAAGACTTATCGAACTTTGTTCAAGGAGACCAAGACTGCGCTTGCAAAAGAGGGGAAGAAGGAAGAGAAGGAGCCGAAGAAGCCAACACAAAGCGGCAAATCGGATGCCGGGAACCAAGGTTCTAGGAAAGAGGTGGTGAAAACGCCGTCCAAAACTCTTCTCGCCACTGCGATATCAGTTGAGAATCAAGTTGATGATTGCTCAAACGCGGTATGACGGATCGTACGCCACCGCTCCGCGAGACTGCATTGTGGGCGCAGCCTTTTGATGTCTCTCATGATTTCTTACGCCGTCAATGACCTGCAGTCCATCTTGTCCGTTGTTGGTTCGGAAACACAACCTCTAAGTCATCGTTTCCAATACTGATTGGCCTTTGCAGTCTTCGCCTGTTTTCAGTTCAGCGAGTGGGCGGGCCCACCAGAGTCTGACACTCACTTGGGCAAGAGCGGCATCCTTCACCTTTTTGGGCGTTGACCCGAATTTCTGTGATTCAATGGTCGCGATCCACGCCCCATCAACAATTTCTCTTGTACACTCAAGGTTCGGGTTGACCGCCGGCAGCGTGGTCATTGCAAATTTCACATAGTCCAGGCGTCCTAGGTCACAGTTCGGCAATGATACGTTCGCTCCGTCAATTATGGCTATCCCCAGGGTTCTTGTTCCACGGAAAGGATCCAAAGTACTTAGAAAGCGCTCTTCTTCGCGCTTCTTCTGGTCCCAGAATTCGATCGTCGTGATCGAAGAAGTCTAGGGTACCAGTCATACGATGCGAGGGACGTTCCGTCGAAGGACGGAGGAAAGGCCAGCGGATACTCACCTGGCGGAACATCTTTTCTCGTTTGGCTTGATTGCCCGGCAAAAACTCCATCACTGCAGAGACCCACCCCTTGTCGACGAAGTCCTTGGTGACGGCACCTCTCATACCGGGGTTCGCTTTGCACACCGCCTCGGCGTAGTGGCGGTATGTGGCCTTCATGGTCTTGAAATCGTAGGCAGGCAGCACCAGTTTCGGCAATTTAGAAGCCATTGAGTCGAGGACGGCGTGGAGATCGTGCACAATGCCTTGAGTAACTTGCCTCTTGAAGGGAGTTTTTGCGTGATTTGAAAAGGACTAATATACCGTGCCAATCGACGTCTGCAGCACTACCTTCCCCCTCCCCCTAGTTCTACCTTAGATATCAAGCCATAACTACTCCCTTTCATACCTCAAGGCAACCACTACCCCACCCTAATCAGCGACAGCCCCCAAAATCTGACCCGTCATCTCGCAGGTTCCTATCCCCTTGTAAACGACGGTTACACAACAGATCCGTCACCCCTGGTTCACTGCCCGGAGGTATCTTCCCTTGCAGATCTCTCCACATTCGGGCGTAGGTGTCGGTTGCCTGAACGGGACCCTTCGAATGCATGCACGTTGAAGACCATGGGGTAGACTAGGGCCACAGCATCTCTTTCCCAATGTGGGGCTCAATTGGCCGGTTGAGTGCAAAATGGCTGGATTGAAGAATGAGGAGAGGGAGAAAAAGTCTCGCTACGCTAATGACTGCCTGGAAGTTGAGAATCTGACTGCCTGATTGAGTATTGAAAGTCTGTTCGTGCTGTGAGACAAAGAAACGACTCGGATGCCTGGCGCCTGCCTATGCTTGTGACAATGGGAAAGATGCAACCTGTCTGCCATAAACACATCTAAGAAAGGTACATAGAAAGACTCGATGTGTAAGACCGGCTGCGCAAACATAGACTTCGTAGCGTATGTTCCCGGGCACCTTAACTGGTCTCCCCTTCCCCAGCCCTCCGCACCTTCCTCTTCTCCACAACCCCCTTCAGCGCCTCCAACCTCTCCTGCGTGACACGAATAGCATCGTCCACTTCCCGCTCGCTCATCTTCTCGCGCACGAGCCTCGACTCCATCGACTTACCCGCCAGGGCGCGTTCCCGATCGCGTTGCTTCCTCGCTTTGGCGGCCGCGGAGTCGTCGTCCCCGCTGCCGGCGCCGGCAGGGTACGCGAGACGGTCCATACCCACGCGCTCTTCCAGCCAATCCCACAGCCCGCTCTCTTCGCGCCGCCAGACCTCCTCGTAGGCAGCGACGCGCTCCGGGGTTGGGAGGCCAGCGTAGCCCAGACCCGTTGTGGGGCTTGAGGCGCGCGAGTTGCGGAACCATGAGATGAGGAGAAGCGAGAGCAGGAGGCCGATGATGAGGTTGCTGGTCAGGAGAGGCTTGACGATGTCGGCGACGGGGCCGAGGAGGCCGCGGAGTGGCTCGAATAGGCCCCAGTTCTCTTCTTTGGGCTGCGCGCCTGTGGTGGTCTGGCCTGCTGTTGATGCTGATGGTTTGGTGATTCCGTCGGCGTCGCCTTTCTTGCGACGGGCTTTGGTCTTGGGTTTGGAGCTTATGGTGTCGGTGCGAGGGCGGGAGGACACGCCGGCTTTTAAGGCTTTGACGAGATCCGCGGCGTAGGTGACTTGGCCATCATTCGCACCTTTCTCGATTGGTCCTTCACTCAAACTTTAGTCAAGCATACAAGGGAGGTTTAAGATCCGGAATACATTACCCTTGAGCCAGCTCTTGCCCGTCCACTCAATGGCACAAGACATCAATATCCTCGTTGAGTTGCCGGTGGCCCACATCAAGCAGTACTTGGTCTTGACACTGAAGACATTCCCGCTTGGGACGTCCGGTGTCTGTGTCGCAACGGTGATGGATACTGCCTTCTCTAAGTCTATAGAGTCCAGAGTCTCCGTGATGATGCACTTGGTCTGCTTGGGCCCAATCGACGCATTGAGCGGCTTGATGTACGAAGAATTACGTGTCTTGTTGTCTTCCGATAGACCTTTCTTGTCGTCCTCCATTTGCAAGTCCAACACCTTCTGGTCCTCGAGAAGGAACTTCGTCATAAAGGTCCCAGAAGCGGGCCCAAACATCATTGAATACACTTTCCCAAGCGGTGCCGGGACAGTCTCGTCCTTGATAAGTTTGTCGTAATGAGTGCTCTGGTCGCTGCACTCTGTTGGGGCGTGTGTTGTAGGACCTGGGAAGTCGGCACTTGCTGCAGCACCGGCAGCACCAGCTTTCTCACCAGACTTAACATCACCGTTGCTTAGAGCACTGCTGACCGCGGCACTGGCCGCAACCGCTACCCCAGAGGTCTTGCGACTCACTGGCTTGGCTGGAGGATCCCCGAGGTCGCTACCCGCAATACTACCATCGCCTCCCTCCGTGTAACTCCCTAAGCCCTCGCCATCTTCGTCTTCGTCGTAGATCTCATCTGCGTCGTCGGAGCCAACTTCACTGTCATCGTCACTGCCACTTCCAAATCCTTTTTCTGCTTTATCACCCGTACCGCTTTCGTCCAACCGCATCCCGTTGAGAGAGCTTTTGAGGCTTGGATGACTAATCTTCCATATGCCTACGAGAAGGTCATATGTAGATTCTCTACTCAAAAGACTGCGAAACGTATGTCGCGCGTGCAGGGTCTGTATGGCGATGGCGTTCGGGAAGACCATCGCGGTGTTTTCCTTTTCAATGGAGACAATCTCATCAAAGCTTATGATGAGGGTAGTCACCCAGCCTAGGATGTTGCTAGAGAAGCAGATGTGACCTTCGGATACATATAGTCGTCCGGCAAGGATGATGTCCCGTTGTAATGCACAGCTGTAGTCCTCTATAAGATAGTCGTCTTCAGGCACGCTCCTAAACAGCTGATGGAAATCGCGGTTTCGTTTCTTACTAGCGACAGCGAATCCCGTTAGTTTGGGAACACTGCTTGAAGCCGCTGGGTTTGCCAAAGGAGCATGACCAGCACCGATCGCCGAGGTCCCAGTTGCAGCTGAGCTGCCTCTATGCCTGCGAGTGACAGCCTCGACGCGACTGCGGACGCTGCCGCTACGTCGGATGACAGATCCAGCCTCGCCCTCGAATATGCTGCCATTTGGTGGCGTTTGATCACCTGCCACGCTTGGCTCATAACCTGACCCGGGACGCATCCTTGGCGGGGCTTCATCCGTGACAGGAGTCGAGGTAGTCTCTGAAGGCTTCTCTGCATAGGCTGCCGATACTGCCCGAGCGGCTGAGATATCTTCGGCCCGCGCTTCGGCCTCATCCCGCTGTGCAGAAGAGACATCCCTGCCCTTGTCCGCCAGAAGCCCGGTAGTAGATGGGAACGGACTGACGGTAGATGAATTGGCAGTCTTAGGCGTGTCGGGCATGATTCCAAGATGGCTTAAGCTAAGGTCTCCCATACCGAGCGAGTCAATGGCTCGCTTCTTGGGCTGAAAGGATCCAGCTGCGTCAGCTGCGTTTTCAGGTATCGCATCCCCAGGGCCTTCTTGCATCTTCTGGTCAAAGTCGACACTTTGAGTCCCGCTTCGTGTCCGAGTTTGATTGTTGGCTATGGTATTACTCAGGGTGTTCGCTGCATTCTGTGCCGCAGATATTACAGAGGAGAAGAAGCCACCGGGGCCGCCTGGGGAGCCCCCTGTTCCTGGTGTGCGCAAGCCTGGAACGTTTGACTCCTCGATGGTTGGAGTCAAAGGCGCAGAAATAGCCTGGGACAACTTGCTTCGTTGATGGGTGGCGGAGTCAGATCGCGCCCGTCGATGAGAGATCATAGTCCCTGACGGTGACGTCACAATGCCGGACGAGGTTCCAGCTTCCGCTGGTGCTCCTCTCCAAGGTGGACTGCCCGGCAGGAGAGAGCGCTGGTCTGTTGGTGTGGGAGGCGTAACCGTTGTAAGGGGAGCTTCCATCGAAGAAGCGCTAGGTGGAGTTCTAGGTATCGTGTTTAGAGCAGGGAGGTTTCGACCGGCAGTAGTAGTGCGGTCTGGTGTCGAAGAAGTCTGAATTGGCTGTGGTAATAGTGGTGGGTTCTCTATCGACTTTGATGCCCTACGCGAGCTTATGCTTCCTCTTCGATCACCAATACCAAACAGAGCACCCAAGCCTGTCCCAGTCTCTGCAGTCGCTGTCGAAGGCGGATCAGAGCTGGTATTCGCATTTGTCCCTTGCTTCAAAATAGGGAGGGTAAGGGCTTCCTTTAGTTTTTTGGCAGGAGATACATCTCTTCTCTCCTCGGCAGAACTAGAAACTGGAACAGCTGGAGAATCGTTGAATGTGCTAAACTGCTGAGGAGCCAAGTTTGTATCGGACGAGGAAGGTGGTGGAAGCGTCAAGCTGTCCGTTAGTTGGCTGGGATCGAAGGCAAGTCCGTCGGATTGCGCGGCATTTACTGTAGGCTCTGTAGCAGAAGTCTTGATCAACGGCGACGATGAGGTGAGATACCCAATGTGCGATTGGCGACTGACCAGAAGAGGCGGTGTTGTTGCGGATCTATGATTTGTTACCGCTGTCAGCAAAACAAATCGTAGTAAGAAGACAATCAGCAAGTCGTAGGCAAACCATTTAGCTTTTGCAAGAAGCCCAGCATCGGCTTAAGAAAGCAAACAGGAAATGAAGCCAGGGCCACGAAAAATTTGAACATGGCAAATGAGTGAATGTGCAGTAATATTTCAGTTACATGGATGGTATGACCGCATGTCAGAAATGCATGGTACAGAAGGTAAGGCTGAAGCGCAGATTACGGAAGTTACTCACGGTTCGGGGTCCGAATCATACGTGATCAAGCTGCTGCCACCATCATCATCGTCTATAGGACTTTGACCTTCACCTGTGGTCTCAGATGCATTATTATCCCCAAGATCACCGTTGATCGGCTTGTCTCCAATGGTGCGGCCTCTATTCGCTTCCTCTTGTTCTTGCTCCGCAGCTTCGCGAGCTTTCCTGCGCTTCTTACGGATCCGACCCGGTATCAATTTGCTAATTCGGCCCAATCCAGCGTCGTCTCCGTTGTTGTGGGCTGAGTCCTCAGTAACATGTGATTTGAGCTTTTCCACCGTAGAGTCTATGGATGATCTGATTCCGCCAAGACTGCTGCTGCTGTTGTCTGTGCCATTGACAGACAACGTCGAGGAGTTATCCTTGCGACCAGTACGCGCTTTCCTGAGCACGCTTTTGAGACCTTTGGACGATCGAGCCGGAGAGGTCTCCTGGGTCACTGAGTCCATGTCTCAACCAGCGACGATGGTCAGGCGAGTGATGTAGATAGACATCGTTGTAGTCACAAGTCCATAGCGTATCGATTCCGAATGTTGCCGGCTTAGATCGGATACTTCAAAGGCCAGGCTCCAAGGAAAGGTAGTCGATGCTTCTGGAGAGTCAAGAGAGTAAGGTAGGGTTAAGGTAGGTAGCTGAGAGATGAGCGTAAGTTATTAGGTACGCAAGATTGTTCGCGGGGCTAGCGCGAACCAGCAACTATGAGGTCACTTGTTCGAGATGTTCGCTTCGACCCCTGCACTGATCTCTGAAGTCCCCAAGCGGATCACAACATGGAGATCTCTTTCCCTGCGTGTTACTGGCCGTGACAGGTTGCAGAACCACCAAAGCGCCCGATTCCATACCATGGAGTCCTCGCCTTTGATTTTGGTATGACGAAACTATCATCTCCTCCACTTGGGACAGGCTCATCGACATATGTATACAGGGTCAATCCCACGCTCGGAACGCTCTACAAGAGACACACAAAAGCAACGCCGTCGCTGCGAGCGAAGAGCACGATCTAGCAGCAGGAGAGTTTGCAAATGCTGCCAAGAGTACCGGGGATGCAGAGGTGTGAAATCGAGCTTCCCACTTTCCACTATCTGCACACGCTCAAGCTAAACAATATGTTATAGGCCTTACGGACCCTCAATCTCCTGGAAGAGCATCACCACAAGTTAGCGCAGCTGTTAAGATTTCGCACATCACCTCTAGACGTCGCTCCCACAGAAGCCCAGCCGTCAGAGGCTCCTCCTGCTACACGAGTAGCCCAAAAAGGCGCCAACTCGCCATCTGGGCCAGCACTTGCTCCTTCACCTTACCGCAACTCACAGCAACCACCATCATTGTTGTCGCATCACGGAGCCCCACCAAGAGATCTTACATCCTCCATCGCGAGCAGCCTTGCATCTGCTCGAGGTATACCAGCAAAGCAACTTCGAAGGGGGGCCCCGATCTCGCCAACTATATCTACCCAACATGCTGGCGGCAGGATACTGGGACCCCTTGGGAGATCAAGGCTGGGGGACAACAATGGCAAAACGTTGTCAGGCTCGATTGTGGGTAAAGCCAACCCAGGGTCACAGACGGAAACAACAGCAACGTCGGATGCCGCTTCGAGGAAGCAAGTAACCGATGAAAGTGAAGTGGGACAGCGACGAGCGGTTGATGAGCCATTCCAGCGGTTCTACTCGACATTTGAGAGTCTGCTGTCTAAGTTGTCCGCGCCGTTGGCTTTTGCAGGCTTGCCTCTTGGGTCCGAAGGAACAGCGCCGCCCGAAGATCAGCCTGAAAGAGCGGAGAGTCCTGGAGAAACCACAACAGAACCGAACATGAGAAAGTTCTTCTCCAAGGCTGCTTTGCGGGCCATAAAGAATGAATCCGGGGGCTATGTTTTCGGCGGGGCGGAGAGCTTCTATGTTGTGCCTACCACGGGCGGTACGATCTCCTACGCCGGCATACTCTCACGTGCCGAGCGCGCAAGGCTAGAGAACGACGGTCAAGCTGAAGAGTTCGTTGATGCGCGAGAATCAACTGGATCACCCAACCTCAACAGGAACGCAAAGACCATGGAGGAGCTGCAGCTGGAGAATCAGGCTTTAAGAGCACTATCTGACCAACTAAGCAAGCGGCTACACATGTGGGAAGTCAATGCACAATCTACCTCTATGGCACTGCAGCAGAGTTTGAGGGCGCTGGGTGGTGACGAGAAGGTCAAGGATCTCGAGGAGCAGATCAAGCTTGGAAGGAAGGAAATGGAGAAGATGGCCAAAGAGAACGAGAAGTTGAAGGGCGTGGTGGCGAGATATAGAGATAAGTGGGAGAAGTTGAAGCAAGGGGCTAGGGACAGGCGGGATGGATCAGTAGACACGTAATGTTTGCAATTAGGGCTTTCTTGGAGAGGACTTGCACGGTACTGGAGTAGTATTCAAGCCGCGGACTTGTTTGTCTGGCTTCTTTGGGCAGGTTCATTTGGTTGTTAGAATATCCTTATGGCCACCCTTTAGGGTCAATCTGGGGAGTAGAAAGTATATAGCGTCGTCTGGCCAATATGTACATACAGTAAGGTTCATCAGCAGTGACTTCCTGAATGCCTGCCAATTTGTCCTGGGAAGTTTGCCCGACATGCATATCAATCGTGAAGATCCAATAAGTGAATAACCCAGCAAAAGTCAACCCTCGAGAGACTTTATTCGATTCAGATCGGACTCATTCCAGTCCCCAAACCGTACAGTGCACGACCTCAATCACCATGGCAGACTCAACCCCCAAATCCTACTCGACAGACCCCACCCTCTACCTCTACACCTCCCTAACCGCCGGCTCCTCGCACATCATCACCGCCACCGCCCGCCTCGAGACGATCCTCAAAGCCAACAAAATCCCCTTCCAAGCCCTCGATGTCGCCACGGACGAGAAAGCGCGCATGCTATGGGGCAGACGCGCCGGCAAGAGGAAGCTGCCCGGTCTCGTGAGGATGGGCCTCGTGGTCGGGGTAAACACGCCGGCTGCCCGATCGGCCCCCTCTTACAATATAGACCACTAACGGCCACAGGACCTCGAGGAAGTCGAAGAATGGAACGAATACGGCGAGCTCCAGGAGAACATCGGCGCCGGCGCGCCCCCCAAGATCTCGACGCCGTCTGCGTCGACGAACGCCACGCCGTCCAAGCCCCCGGCGGCGCCGATGCAGGATCTGTCGAATAGGGCTGGTGGGGGGACGCAGACGCCTGTCACGGTGGCTATGCGTCAGGCGGCGCAGGAGGCTGCGAGGAAGGCTGGCGGTGGGAAATCACAGAACACGGACGCGGGTTCGGGCCAAGCGGGAGAGACTAGCTCAGAGACGCTGCAGAAGCTGGATCATTCCGCGCCGGTGCCCCCGCCCTCGGGCACCGCGGAGGCATCTGTAGCCGTTGCTGGTGAGCCGGCTGTGTCGAGCTCGAAGGCAAAGGCCGGCGAATCAGCGACATCGTCGACGTCGTCGGTCGAACGCGCAGCGCTGGACGTACCGAAAGGGGCGGTGGTCACGCATAGGGGATCGAATGTGTCGTTGGCGTCGGCGGAGGAGATTCGGAGCCTCGAGCAGAGCTTGGCCATTACGGAAGAGGACGAGCCGGATGAGGAGGTGGAGGCTGGTCGCGGGTCTACGAGGTCGGTCGAGGCCAGTGCGACGAGCAGAGCTACGGATACAGATGCGGAGCAGAACCTCCCGGGGAGCAGGACGCAGGACCAGCCTGCTGCTAGTGCGGAAGACGCGGGGCTGTCGGTGGCGGATTGAGAGGCTACGTGTGGTCAGGGTGACGGGGTCATACAGTATCAGTCGTAGATTTGAGAAGGATAGCTCTCGTCCTTCACTTCAACCCTGACTTTTGAGCGCCCTTCATGGCTCTCATGAACGGTATCCGATTTTGCGAGCTTCTAAGAAAGGTTTGCAATATAGAACCTCTAAAGATGTAGACGCTCTCATATCTTGCCGCCACCACCTCTCCGCTTATCCACCGCCTGTCGTAGAGTACTAATAACAGTAGCTGGATCGCTGGCGCCAAACACAGCCGATCCCGCGACGATAACATTGGCGCCCGCTTCAGCCGCCTGGTCGATCGTGCTCTCACTGATGCCCCCATCGACCTCGATGTTCAGATCCGGATACCGTTCCCTGACCGCCTTAACCTTCGGCAGCTCTGACGCCATGAACTTCTGGCCCCCGAAGCCAGGGTGTACCGTCATGATCAAGACCATCTACTTCGCCCATCAGCACAGCGTGCGGAAAACCGGTTTTCACCCAGCGTAGCGCCGGAGACCCACATCTGGCACCTCCGCCTTGTCCGTGTTCTCCAAGATCTCCCACAGCACGTCCACGGGCGTGTCCGGCTTCAGCGCGATGCCGGCTTGCATCTTCTGCTCGTGGATGTACCTGATCATCTCCTTGGGGCTAGTGGTGCGGTCCGAGTGGTCGGCAGGGTTCTCGGCGGCTGTGGAGGTGAGGGCGGCTTCGTAGTGGAAACAGTAGAGGTCGCAGCCGGCTTTGCGGAAGTCTTTTACCCATTTCTTGGGCTATGGCCGATACGTCGGACTCAATCAGTCTGGGATCTTGTCGGCATGAGATTGGAGGGCGTGGAGGGTTCGTACAGACTGCCTACCTCGGCGATCATCATGTGGCAGTCAAAGGTGCCCTTGCCGTTCGCCGCTGTAGGTCGCTCGACGTGGGAGCGGATTTTGGTCACCACGGGCGCGCCGAAGGTGATGTTGGGCACGAAGTGGCCGTCCATGATGTCGATGTGAAGCCATGTCGCTCCGTTGTCGATCGTGTCGGAACATGCTTTGCCTAAGGCAGCGAAGTCCGCCGAGAGGATTGAAGGTGCGATGATTGCTGGTGGGGACATTATGATACAGCAATTCCTAGAATGTTGGCTCCTCAGTTCGCTCAGAACTTTTTGCAACTTTTTTTTGAAAATCACACTCAAATTCAGTGTTTTGATGTTAAAATCACAATAAACAAATAGTTTGCATAAAAC